>Ga0123329_1001721_pt1 | contig 20277 bp, 9 predicted proteins | sample BioC12SIPDNA_FD_89703 | JGI IMG/M metagenome (GOLD analysis project Ga0123329, IMG submission 89703) | Anaerobic biogas reactor microbial communites from Washington, USA - Biogas_R1_B C12 SIP DNA | ecosystem: Engineered > Bioreactor > Anaerobic > Unclassified | place: Washington, USA | collected...
CGCCAATCACCACCACATTCGATACCTACAACACCTTACCCTATGACGAGGTCGCCTTCTACTACGCCGATACCGGGCTGATGCCGTGCACGACCTATGCCTACAAAGTGGCTGCCCGCGACATGCTCGGCCAGGCCGCGGGCGTAAGCGCCTGGATCACGGCGACCGTACCCGACACGATGCCCCCGGCGGCGCCCGAGGGACTTAGCGCGACGGTCAGCCATCTGGGTGGCACAATCGCGATCACCTGGCAGACGATGACCGACGCCGTCTCCTACGTCGTCTACCGCGCCGAAACGCCAACCGCGGGCTGGCCGGGCCAGCCCGCCTGTGCCACAGAGCCGTGCTGGGTGACCATGACGACGACCTCAGGTACCTCGTGGGTCGACGCGAGTGCCGCTTACGAGACGCGTTATTGGTACACCGTGCGAGCGCAGGATGCGCCGTGCGGCAGCTATCCGCCCAATGTGAGCGCGCCGTCGCTTGCCGTGTCTGGCATCCTCCACGACCGGGTTCCGCCAGGCGCCCCGACCGTCCATAGGGATCCGGAGTACCCACGGATCATTATTATCCCTGACCCAGACACCGTCACTTCGCTGCTCTATTGTCGGTTCGATGAAGACCCCACGGACAGCGTCATCCCACCGCGCTTGTTGGTTGCCGAGCTCCCAAGCACGACGCCGACTTTCGACGTGGGCGAGTACTATAGCGCCAGCGTGCCGGTCAGCGTCACGTGCTGGGCCCAACCCGTGGACGCCAACGGCAACCGCGGCGCTCTGACGGTCGTCGACCAGGTTGTGACGCTCTGTCCGAGTAGCGACACCTACACGTTGACCACACCGACCCTCGATGCGATCCTGACCGAGGAGGGTGGCACATACGGCTGGACCGCCGTGCTCAGCTGGACCGTGGACGCTCCGCTGCCCCAGCTCCAGGGCTATCGCGTCTACCGGCAGGAGGGCTCGGGGTCGCTGCTCCCGATCGCCGGGCAAACAGGCGGGCCGCTGATCGCCTCAGACGAGGCGACCTACCGTGATGTCACGGTGAAACCTGGTGAGGTCTACACCTATGTGCTTGCCGCCGTGCGCATGGGGTGTGGCGCCGAGTTCGCGACCGAGGTCCGCTCGGGTGCCAAACTCTACACGATCCGTCCCACGCTGGACACGCCGGATCTCGACACCTGCGTCCGCCCGCTCACCGATCTGGCATGGGCAACGCGCCCCACGCCGATCGAGGGCGGCATGTACATGCGCTGGCAGCACCCCTACGGCGACATCAACACGATGCTTGCCGTGGTCTACCGCAGCCTGAGCGAGGAGGGCGGCTACGTCGCGATCACGCCGCCCTTTGCCACGTTGACCGGCGAGTACGTGGACACCGACGCGGACACCGGCTACTGGTACGTGGCGACAATGCTCAACTGGGCCACGGGGGAGATCGTGTACCAGACGCCGCCCACCACGCCCGTGGGCTCGAGCCTCGTGATGGCATCGATGGACGACCTAGAAAGGTTCCTTGGTGCCGATCAAACGGTCCCGGGATCCGGGACCGCCGAAGCTTCACCCACGAACCCGAGAGCCGTCGAGCCGGCAGGAGTGACTGCAGAAAGCCAGACGGTGATCGAGCCGTCGCAGGACGCCACGATCAGCCTTGCTACACCCGACGACAACTACGGCGACCGTCCGGAACTCTTCGTGGCCTATGGTTCGGACGACGCAGTCGTCAGGGACCGTGCGCTGCTGCAATTCGATGTATCCACACTCCCGCCGGGCTCCGTGATCGTCCACGCCGACCTGTCGCCGTTTGTCGCCCGGTTCGACGTAGTGCCAGCGGGCGAACCCGTGAACATCGGCCTGCGGCCCCTGCTGGACGCGTGGGATGAAAGCACGGTTACCTGGAACACGCCGCTACGCACTGGGGGCGTGCCGCTGACCGCAACGGTAACGCCCATCACCGAGTGGGTCGCGTGGGACGTAACTGAGATGGCGGCTTCGTGGTGGTCCAGCCCAGCCGGCAACTTCGGCGTCGCGCTCGACAGTGCTCTGGAACTGAGCCACCGGATCGCCTTCTACAGCAGCGAGAACGAGGTACTTAGGCCGAAGCTCACCGTAGTCTACGCTGCCCCGCCTGCCGTCCTGCACTTCGGCATGGCGGGCGATAACCTGTTCGACGTTGAAGACATCACCTATGCCACCGGCTCCACACCCTCATGTCTGACCGGCGGGGGATGGGTAACCCTGGGTGGTGACGGTCTCGGGACCACCTCACGCGCCGTCACCTTCACCTGCATCACCGCCGACTACAACAGCGGCATCGTCGCGAGCGGGACGGCAACGGTCACGTTGGCGTACCCGATCGCCATCGACTACCCTGGCGGATTCGCCTACAGCGTCAAGTCGCTGACGTTGTCCGAGTCGACCGCCTGGGGCGAGGTGGACCTGACGCTGCCAGAGGGCGCCCGCTTCCACTACGCCGGAGCACCCATCAACCCGGTGCCCCTGGCTGGGGTCGAGATCCGCCAGAACCTGACCTTCCGTGCGCTGCGCAGCTGGGCCTCCGGCTGCTCGAGCCCTGATCCCGAGTTCAGCTTCGAGATGGACCCGCTACCGCTCAAGATCGTGCCGACCAGCGGCGTCACGTTCACGCAGTCGTTTGTCGATGTCGGCATGGCGTGCACGCTCTACGACGAGCGCTCAAGCCTCTCCCGCCCGGCGTTCCCACTGGCGGACGCCAATGATGGCTGGCTGCGTCCCAGCTACACCGCGGTTCGCCCGACTCAGATCACGGCTGCGGGCGTGTCGGGTGAGTACACCACGATGGCGCCCGCCAGCTACACGACGGCCTTGCCCTACGGCTTCGAGCTCTCGATCACCCAGGGCATCACCTTTGAGCTGGACGCCAACCGCATCGCCGTTGGCGAGATGCGCGGGCTGACGCTCGGGCTGGACTACTATCAGATACCCGTGGGAAAGGTGCTCACCACGACGGTGGGCGAGGTAGGAGCGCCCACGGGCCGCTTTGACGGTTGGGCTGACCGCCTGGACATCGGATCCGACGGCGAGCTCTTCGGGCGGTTCTGGATCGGGTCTCCCGGCAGCATCGGCGGCACCGTGGCGTGGGCCAACGGTGGGTTCCGCACCAACGAGGAGTCCTACTTCCTCTACGTGCCGCCCGTGCAGACCGCCCCGGCGCATGCGCCGTCCGAGGCAGCCGCGGGCGCCTGGGACGGCAATGACGACATCCAGGCCGGGCTCAATGTTGCGGCACCAGTGCCCGATGGCATTGCTTTCACCTGGCAGTGCCGTACCAGCAATGAAGCGATCACGTTCCCCGGCGGTGTCGCCGCCGACCTCTACCTGCGCCGTGGGGGCGTCTCGGATCTGGTAGTGGCGACCATCACGTACCCGGGGCTGCCCACAAGGCTCTACAACTACGCTACCACCGTGACCTCGTTCGGTCTCTCATTCTGCGACAACGCCATCTACGACAGCGACGTTGCGGGCGACATTGATCTACCCTACCCGTCCGACGTCATCGTCCCGCTGGTCGCGATGACCCTCAACCCCAACACGGCGTGCGCCACCGGCGGGAAGGTCAACACGAACAAGCTCACGCTGGCGCACTGGCAGATCGACCTGGGCCCGCGCCGCGCTGAGTTCCGATCGCGGACCCTTCAGCCGGGCGACCCGACCAACTGGACGGCGTCGCTGTGGCTCCTGGGCACGATGGACGTGCCCCACGTGGCGCCTTCGGGCACCACGGGGCAGGCTCCGATCCCGCTGGAGTCGGCCTTCAAGTATGACGGCACCTTCCTCGCCACAAAGGTGGTTCAGGACAAAGTGAACTACGCCTTTGACGGCTTCCGCTACCTACTGAGCGGCGTGACCTTTAGCGCCTACCCGCCCCTGCCCGACGAGCCTTGGATCGCGGGCGCAACCCTGGCTGCGCCACCCTCGCTGACGGGCGGCTTCGTCCGGCTTCGCGGGAACCTTCTGGCCCCCTCCTACGGTACGGTCCAGGGCCGGAGCACCGGCAAGCCACCGGACCTCTACGTCCTGGGATGGGACCGCTACGTCGGCTTCGCTGACACGCCCACCGTCTCGCGCACCTGGACCGAGCTGAGTGGCTTGACCTGGGGCTTCGACCTGATCTACGCTCAGCACCACGATACGAGCGTGCCGCGCGGCGCCTTTGTCGGTTTCCGCAACGACAGCATCACCGTCGCTGAACTTGACCAGGCGCTGGTGATCGCTTCGTGGACCACCACCCCGCGGACCGACCTATTGCTGGGGATTTCCGCGGGCGCCGGCGCGCTGCGCGCCTTGGCGGAAACAACGGTCCCCACTCTGGGAGCGCTGAATGCGACGCTCGCGACTTCGATGACTGCTTGGGCTGCACAGCTAGGCTTGAGCGCCAGCTATGTGACCTTCCTCCAGACCAGCGATGGCACCAAGTCGATCTGGTCGGGCTATACGAGCAGCCTGGGATACGAGAGTACTACCGACGTCATCGACGCCTGGGCCCTGAACCAGGACGACAAGATCCCCGAGACACCTGTGGGTGGCGGCACCACCGGTGACCTCCGGGATTGGGGCATCGAACTGAACAAGATGCGCGGCACGGTGGCCTGGACCCAGGACGCGACCACCGGCGACAGCCACTTTGAGGAACTCGAAATATCGCTATGGCTCAACATTGAAGAGCCGTCGGGGGTCGTCCAGAAAGACCCTCTGGTTCACGCCGACCGCCTCAGCTTCAGCATAGATCGAGATGGCGACTATGTGATCATCGGCAAGGGCATCGAGGCCAAGCTCTACGAGTACAAGCTCCCCAAGATCGACATCTTTGTGGGCATCAACGTGAACAAACCGGCCTTCGAGGGCAACATCGCCATCTACAAGCTGAAGGTCGAGGGCCTCATCCTGGAGAAGGCTGCGGCGATTGTTGGCGTCGGGCAGGACCTCTTCTACGTCGGGGCCCTCATCCACGATGCCCATCCCGAGTACAGCGATGCCTACAAACTCGGCGGCGCGATCCTGCTCGGGCGCATCGATCCCACCAGCAAGGTACTCCAGGCCGGCAGCTTCGGCAGCATCCTGAAGGACATCGGCGCGACCGGCGGAACAGTGAGTGGCAAGCTCAATGGCGCCTATGTCCGCGTCTACGGCACGTTCCCGATCTATGACTACGGTTGCCTGTTCAGGATCAGGGCCGGCGGCGAGATCGCGGCATGGTACTTTGACCAGGACACGGGCTGCAGCGCCTACGGTGGCCGGCTCCGCGCCCACGTCACGGGCAAACTGCTCTGCGTCGTCTCGGGCCGTGGCGATCTGACCATCCAGATCTACCGCAAACCTGTCTTGGGCGGCTGCGCCGATGGGGCCAGCTTCAAGGGTCAGTTCTGGGCCGCAGGTGGCATTGGCTTCTGTGAGCCCGACGACTGGACGTCCTGGGAGTCGCGATGGTGGGGCGACAGCTGGTGCTGGACAGCAGGCGCCATGGTCGAGGCGGACTACAACGACACAACGCCCGGCGACTGGCACTGGGACTACGACGCAGACTACGAGTAACGGTCACCACCGGCTCCATCGTAACCCAATCGCGGCCAGGGTCGGCCTATGGTACGCGCTGTGCTGGCACCCTGTCGCGCTCTGCCCGGTCTTCGCCCTCGATACCGAATCTGCCTACCTCCCCCAACTGTGGTATCCTACCGGTGCTATGTCGACCTACCTGAACAATGGCCTACCGGCAGCAGCTACGGCCCTGCGCGGTGAGCGACGCGTCGCCACCGTGCTGATCGCCGACGTCAAGGACTCGACGGCCCTCCTCGAGCGCCTCGGCAGCGAAGCCTGGGTCGCGGTCATGAACCGCATCTTTCAGATCGCCGGCGCTGAGATCTACCGCTTTGGCGGCGAGATCGACCAGTTCCGCGGCGACGGCCTCGTCGCCTTCTTCGGAACGCACATCATCCACGAAGACGATCCCGAGCGCGCTGTCATGGCCGCTTTGTCTGTCCAGGAGTCCCTGGGCCGGTACGCCGAAGAGCTCACCCACAGCGACAACGTGACCCTGCGGGTGCGCATTGGCTTGAACACCGGCGAGGTGATCGTCGCCGAGGTCGGGGACCTCGGACGGCACCTCGAGTCGACTGCGATGGGCGAGGCGGTGGCGCTGGCGGCGCGGATGGAAGCCGCCGCCGAACCGGGCACCGTGCTCGTCAGCCAGAACACCCACCATCTGGTCGAATCGGTCTTCGACTGGGAAGCGCTCGGTGAGATCGCCGCCAAGGGAGTGACGGTGCCGGTCGCCGTCTACCGTCCCCTGCGCCGCCGCGCCCTGACGCGCCCTCGCGGCATCGCCGGCCTCCAGTCGCCGCTGGTGGGCCGGCAGGTGCAGTTCGATGCGCTGCAGGCCGCCGTACGAAGAGTACGCGAGGGCCAGGGCGGCATCGTCACCATCTTCGGCGAAGCCGGGATCGGCAAGTCGCGCCTCGTCACCGAGGTGCGGTTGCGCGAGGCCCGCGGTTCCGACCGCCCGCTCATCTGGGTCGAAGGCCGCTCGCTCTCGCAGGGTTCCGGCACGGCCTACCTGCCGTGGGCCGATCTGCTCCACAAGTTGCTCCGCCTGCCCCGGTCGGGGCCATCGCCCGAGCTCGCGTCGACGCTGCGGGCGCGCCTGAGCGACCTGGGCGTGTCCGATCCCGCGATCGTGGCCGCGGCGATCGCCCGCATCCTCACCGTACCCGAAGCGGGCGAGGCACTGCCCGCACCAGATTCCCCAAGTAGCGGGCACCTCAAGCAAACGACCTTCGCCGCCGTCATCGCCGTGATCGAGCGCATCGCCGCGAGACGCCCACTGGTGCTCGCGTTCGAGGATCTCCACTGGGCCGACCCCACCTCGCTCGAGCTGCTGGGGGCTGTCCTTCCTGTCACGCGCGCGGTGCCACTGCTCCTGGTCTGCATCTCCCGTCCCCCGACCGAATCGGAGGCCCACGAAGGCCTGGGCGCCTTCCTGGATCTCGTCGAGACGGCGTACGGCGCGCAACACAGCCGGCTGGTGCTGGAGGTCCTGAGGCCGCGCGAGAGCACGCGCCTCGTCGAAAACCTGCTCAGCTCCGCTGCCACCTCAATGGCGCCTCCCGAACGCGGAGCGGAGTCCGGCGCCGAACCGTCCGTACCCGACACCGTGTCCAACGCCGTCGTCACACGTAGCGGCGGGAACCCGTTCCACGTCGAGGAGATCATCCGCGCGCTCATCGACGAGGGGACGCTGGTGTGCGACCCGGCGTCATGTCGCTGGCAAACCGCCGGCGACGGCGCGGCGCTCACCCTGCCGGGCACCCTGCGCGGGGTGCTGGATGCGCGCATCGATCGCCTCCCAGCCGACACGCGCCGCACCCTCAAGGTCGCAGCGGTCTGCGGGCGCTTCTTCTCGCTCGAGCTCCTTCAGGCGATGGCCGGATCTGCCGGACTCGACGCGGCGGCGCTCCCTGACCACCTGGCGACGCTGGAAGGGGCACAGATGGTGCGCCAGCAGCCCGAGCTGCCCGGCACCGGCTACGTCTTCAAGCACCAGCTCCTGCAGGAAGCCGCCTACGCCAGCCTGCTTGGATCGGAGTTGCGGGCGCTTCACCGCTCGGTGGCAGAGGCACTGACGACGCTCGTCTTCGAGCGCTCGCTCGCCTTCGAGCGCTCGATCGCCGACGTGCAGGCGCCTGAGGGTCAGCACACGGCGCTTGGGAGTCAGCACACGGCGCTTGAGAGTCAGCACACGGCGCTTGAGAGTCAGCACACGGCGCTTGAGAGTCAGCGCACGGCGCTTGAGGGTCAGCGCACGGCGCTTGAGAGTCAGCGCACGGCGCTTGAGGGTCAGCGCGCGGCGCTTGAGAGTCAGCGCACGGCCGACCAGGCGGCCCAACTGGCCTATCACTGGGAAGCCGCCGGCGAACCAGCCCGCGCGATCCCCTACCTTCTCGAGATGGCACGCTATGCCCAGGCGAGCTATGCCAACGATGAAGCCATCACGGCGTTTCGCCACGTCCTGAGCCTCACCGTGCCTGACGCACGCCGGCGCCGTGGCGGCCCTGACCTTGCCCAGATCAGGCGCTGGCGCGTTGCCGCGCTGCGTGGCCTGGGCAAGGTGCTCTTCGCCACCGGCAAGGTCGCGGAGGCCGAGGCGCAGTTCCGCGAGGCCATCGCGCTCGCCCGCGAGACGGGTCTGCCCTTGCCCGACCTGATCCGCCTCTATCACTGGCTGGGCGAGGCGCTCTTCTGGCAGGGGCGCACCGAGGAACGTCTGGCCCTGGGGCTGGAGGGGCTCGCGTTGCTCGACCAGGAGATACCGTCAGTCGAGCTCGCGTTGATGAACCAGATGGTGGCCATCGGCCACATGATGAGGCCAGCCGTTGACGAGTATCGCGACTACACGCTGCGCACAGCGGCGTTCATCGGTGACCTTCCCTACGTGCCCGAGCTCCAGCCGGCCTATGAGCACGTCGTTGGGGCGCTCGTGGCCAGCAAACGTACGGCAGAGGCTGTAGCTCTTCTGGAGACGCTGGGCCGGAAGGTGGATCTCGAGCAGGACCTGCTGGCAGCGGCCGCGATTCATCGCCAGTGGGGCGAGCTCGCCTCAGCGCTGGGTGACCTGGAGGGCGCGCTGGCCGCCTATGAGGAGGTGCTCGCACTCGACGCGCGCGTTGGCGACGTCAAACACCTGGCCTGGGCCCTGGGCGACGCCGCGCGGTTCGCGCTGGAGCTTGGGGACATCACGCGAGCCGTAGCCCTGATGACGGAGCTCGAAAGAAACGCCACCGACTCCGGCAACTTCAGACGCATCGAGTACCTGCTCCAGGGCAGCGTCAGGAGGGCGATGATCGACGGTCAGCCTGAGCGAGGGTTTGGCGATGCTCAACGGCTCCTCGATCACTACCGCGAGACGGGCAACGCACTCGCACCGGCGATGGGCCTGATCCTGCTGGGGCGCCTTGCGCTGCACGCGAGGCAGCCGGACGACGCAGCCCGCCACTTCACTGAGGCGCTCGCGCTCTGTCGCGGCAACGCGAACCTCATCGATGTCCCGATCTTCACGGCTATCCTGAACGGCCTGACCGAGGCACGTCCGGGCGAGGAAGGCACGCTGGTGCAGGGTTCGCCAGCGGGGCTGGGGAGGCTAGCGCGCTGGGGACTTGACCGCGCCACCCTCCCGGCGCACGGAACACCGGACTGGCACGAACCCTTCGCTGCGGGCCCGCGGGCCCGGCTCCTCCTCAGCGGGTGGCGCTGGATCGACCCGCTGGGCGGCAGCCGGGCCGAGGTGCACCGGGGGCTGGCGATCCACGCCCGCAACGGGCGTGGACTCTGGCAGGCGAACCTGTCGGCGCCACGCCTTCTCCGGCCCATCGACGGCGACGCCTTGATCACGCTGCGCGTGGGTCCGGCGCCCGGAACCGCCGCGCCGGCGATGGGCGGACTCCTGCTGTGGCAGAGCGAGCGGGACTACGTGCGGATCAGTTGGGGCGAGTCCGGGACGCGCTCGATCCTCGTGGCGGCCTGCACCGACAACGTCGACCGTGCCTGGGGGGCCGGTGCACTACCCGGGGCTGCGGGACCCGAGGGCGTGTTGCTGCACCTGGACCGGCGGGGCGACCACGTGCGCGCCTTCTGCAGCCTCGACGGCGCAGAGTGGTGGCACGCCTGCGACGTGCCCTTTGCCGCGGGCGCCGCCTACGTTGGCCCCTTCGCCGTGGGCACCATCGACCGCACCATCTACCAGGGCGCCTTCCCCGACGGCACCATCACGGCCTTCCACGACTTCACCCTCTGGTCGTAGGCCGAGCGCTCCCCCGGACCGCGGGCATGCCGTTCCGACGGCCCCGTTCCGACGGCCCCGTTCCGACGGCCCCGTTCCGACGGCCCCGTTCCGACGGCCCTCGCCCGCTCTGCTCCGACACCTCACTCACCAGCCCCGAGCCTCGCTGCCGGAAGGCACCCTCAAGGAGTGCCCCGCCAGCCACAGGACGGCTCAACGCTTCTGAGCGCGAGAGCCGTCCTGCACAAGAAGCCCAACGCCTCCGGATCCTGCCACAGGCGATGAACGCTACCACAGACCTCTCCTTCCCCCCTTCCCATCTTCTCACCTATTCGCCTTCTCACCTATTCGCCTTCTCGCTCATTCGCTCATTCGCTGATTCCCATACACCGCCGCGATCCGCGCCCCAAAGTCCGCCATGCTCAGCCTCAGCACATCCGGGCTCAGCACTTCCACGGCGCCCCCCAGGGCCAGCAGCCGCGAACGCGCCTCCTCGAGGGTCTCGAACGCCAGGTCGAGCGTGAACCAGCCCTGCGCGTCAGGGGACCCGGCGTGTGCCAGCGCCTCGCGGGCCCGTCCCGAGAGGTAGAAGGGCAGCCACTCACGCGCGTCGGGCGCCACGCGCACCCGCACCCGGTACTGCTCGCGCCGCTCGGCGTTCTCGGCGCACCACGCCTTCCAGAACGCCTCGAGCGAGAAACCCTCGGGGCGCTCGAACGTGGCGCCCGTTTCGCGCACATCACGGAACTCTGACAGCCGCCGTGCACCGACGCGGCCCTGCAGGGCATAGACAAGGTACCAGACGCCCGCCTTCACCACCAGTCCGTACGGTTCGACGGTGAGCGCTACGTCGACGGCAAAGAGCGGGCGGTAGGTCACCACGAGCTGCCGGTCACGCCACACCGCCTGATGCACCGCCTGCAGGTGCGGCGTCGGCCCTGCGACGGCCTCCCATCCCACCGCGTCGAGATAGAAGCGGTTCCGCACGTGTTCCTCGTCGCCCCGACGGCTCGCCGGCAGCGCCGCCGCCAACTTGAGCAACGCTGCCCGAAGCTCGTGCGTCAGCCCTAACTCCGCCAGCGGTGCCGGGATGCTGAGCATGAACAGCGCTCGCACTTCACTCCCGGAGAGGCCCGTCAGGCTCGTGCGGTAACGATCGACCAGGGCATAGCCCCCGTCGCGCCCCTGCTCCGCGTAGAGCGGCACGCCGGCCCTCTCGAGCGCCTCGATGTCACGGTAGATCGTGCGCTCTGAGACCTCCAGTTCCTGTGCCAACGTCGGCGCCGAGAGCTTTCCCCGCGTCTGTAGCAACATCAGCAACGACAACAACCGGTCCGCCCGCATGGTCACCTCCTGGTATTCTGCCCTTGCGAGGGAGCGCCGGCTTCCGAGCCGCACCCCCTTAACTTAGTGTCCATTGAAACGGGCAACCCCACTGCTCGCATCGAACGCGACGCCGCCCCGGAACCCCTCGCAGGGTGAGGAAACCCTGCGAGGGCCAGACTTCCCTTGCGAGGAAAGCAGATTTCCACGGTCGCTATCCTACACCGGAATCCTGACACAGGATGTCAGCTATTCTGGCATATCCTGATAGCGACGCTGAGCCCACACTCAGCACACACCGACAGGGAGGAACACAATGAACGAGATCGATGTCCGCATTGAGAGGCTAGCCCCGCTGCGCGCGGCGCGCTTCCACGGCTATGGAGAGGGACCGGAGACGCTGGCCTGGGCCAAGCTCGAAGCGTGGGCAGGTCCACGGGGACTGCTCGACTACAGCGAAGCGCACCGCATCTATGGCTTCAACAACCCGAACCCCGCACCCGGCAGCCCGAACTACGGCTATGAGTATTGGATCACGGTTACCGAGGAGGAGACCGCCGGCGAGGACGTGGAGATCGTGGCCTTCCCTGGGGGCCTCTACGCGGTCGCGGCGTGCATCGTGCACGATCCCGGGAGTGACATCGGCAGCACATGGCAGAAGCTCGTCGCGTGGCGCGAGCAGAGCCGCTACCGCGGGGCGCACCATCAGTGGTTCGAGCGGCACCTCCGCGTGGGCGTCCCCGGTCACGAGTTCGACCTGGATCTCTACCTGCCGGTTGCGGAATAGCCCCCCACCCAGCCCTCCCCCCCGACGCGGACGCCGGGGGGAGGGAACAGCGCAGAGGCTGCCAGGTACCGCAATCGTCCCGATTGCGGCCGCAGACGCAATCGGGACGATTGCGGTACAGCCGGAGCGAGCGAACTGGAAGTTCGTCCTCTCCGGCGCGCCGCTCCCGGACCCCAATGCACCAGTTTCGTTTCGTCGCCAATCTGGCCTATAGTGGCGCAGGATAACCAAACATTGTGTTCACACTGCCGCCCAGAGAGGAGATCCTCGTGGCCAAATACACCAGCTTTCACTTCAGCCCACTGAACGACCGCTCCATGCTGATGCCGCGCATTCCCAAGGGCACCAAGCCCGTGCCCGGCTTCAGGCCGCCCGCCGCCGTGGAGACGGTCCCGATCGACCCCGCCAATCCCTACGCCCAACCCAACACCGGGCTGTTTGCCCGCGAGGCAGAAATGGGCACGCACACACGCCCCTACGCCATCTACGCGCCGCACGCTTTGCCCTCCAAAGCGCCCGCCGCCCTGATCTTCCCGGACAGCGGTGTCACGGCGGAGGCCTTCCTCCGGTCGGGGCACTGGATGGCACTCGCTGAGAAGCACCACGTGGCCCTGATCGTCCTCGAGAGTGCCACCTGGGACCGTGAGGACATCTCGTGTGAGTTTGACTACGCGCAAAAGATCGTCGATCTCGAGTACCTGGGCCGTACCACCGTCGACATCTGCGAGGCCTTCATCTACCCGATGGGCTTCGGCGACGGTGCCGCTATCGCCACCGCCTTCGCTCTCACCTACAGCGCCACCTACCCCGCCTTCGCAGCTGACGGCGACTGCGCCGTCGACCCCGAGCTCCTCGAGGTGCTGCGCGGCCTCCCCTCGGACGGCGTCGACACGCTGAAGAAGACCGACATCGCCCTGCCGGGATTCATCGTGGACCGCACCGGCAAGGCCGACGGGACCGCGGCCTACATGAAGGAGATCATCCGGGCCAAAGAGGAAGGTCTCAGCAATGGCTTTGCGCGCGTCTACCTTGAACAACCACGGCGCGGGGCCTACTACGTCAACGAGCAACCGGTCGCCCAGGTCTGGATCGCCGACGCGGCGAGTGTCGCGGGGATGGATCGCGAGGCCCTCGACGAGGCGATGCTCACGTTCGTGATGCGCTTCGCCCGCTGGGGCGGGTTCGGCAACAACCACCTGCGCCCGCGCCGGACCCTCGAAGAGGTGGGGGTCGAGCGCGTGCACCAGACGATCGAAGGACTCGACCGTTATTGGGACGTCTACGTCCCCTCGTGCTACCGTCCCGGCGATGGGAAGGTCTATCCCCTCGTCCTGGCGATCCACGGTTATTCCTGCAACTCCGAGTACTTCGAGCAGACCAGCGACTGGCACAGGTTGGCCGAGGAGCGCGGCTTCTTCGTCGTCTTCCCGTCGGCCTATCCCCAGGGCGGGATGCTTTCCCGGCTGCAGCTCCCCCGCTGGGCGTGCGGGCCGCTCACCCGCGAGGGGGATATCAGCGAGATCCCCTACTTCGAGGCCCTCCTGGCGTCCGTCACCGGCACCTACGCCATCGACCCGTCGCGCATCTACGCCGTGGGCCACTCCAACGGCGGCATGATGGTCCAGGACCTGGCCCGCCTGATGCCCACGCGCTTCGCCGCGTTCAGCCCGACCGGGTCGCTGGGCGCGATGCGCCCGGGCAGCGTTGAGCCGCTTCCCGACGCCGTCCGGCGCCCGGTCTGGTTCATGATCGGGGAATACGACCTCTTCTCGGGCGACCTCGCCGAGGGGACCGTCGCCTGGGACACGCTCGCCGCCTACTGCGCGGCCAACGGGATGGAGATGCAGGTCGACAACTGGGTCGACAACGGCGCCTATCACACGCTCGTGATGCGCAACGCGGCCTGCGCGCCGATGGTGCAGTTCACGGTCATGCGCGGCTGCCCGCACACCTACACGGCGGAGATGGCGCAGCTCACGTGGGACACCTACCTGTGCCACTTCACGCGCGAGTCTGACGGGAGCGTGGCCTACCACGGCTGAACAGGGTCTCCCCTCGCCGGGGAGTCTCCGCCCCTCGCAGGGTTTCTGGACCCTGCGAGGGGTTCTGGATCGCGTGCCGCGACGCTGCTTCCGCGCAGAACCCTCGTGAGGGAGCGCGTCGCAACGCCCTCGATCTGGTTGCTGCGGACCTGAAGAGCGAGCGCCCACCGCCCGCGCAGTCTCGGCGCTCACCAATCCACGGTCCCCAACACCCGGGCCGGCCAACCGAGTTCCAAGCGCTGAGCTGCCTCAGCCGCGGCGAAACCCTCCCAGGGGGAGAGACCCGTTACGGTACCCAGCGGGCCAGCCCGCCTCCGCTTCCATCGCCGCCACCGCTCACCCAGAGGGTCCCAAAGCGGTCGATGGCCAGGCCAGCGAGGTAGTTGGTGGGAAGGCCGTCGGCCGTGGCCCAGGATGTCCAGCTTGCGCCGCCATCGTCCGAGAAGCGCAATGTGTCGCCGGCGGTCACCCAGATGCGACCATCGGGCCCCACCGCGATATCGCGGATGGCTGCCCCGGCGCCGGCAAGCGGTTCGGCTGTCGCTCCATCGTAGCGCGCCAGCCCGCCCATCGTGCCAATCAGGAGCGCGCCATCGTCGAGCAATGCGAGCGCCTGGATGGTGCCGCCCTTGAGCGCGGCGTCGTCCTTGGGCAGGATGACGGCAACGCTGCCGTTCTCCCACCGCGCCAGCCCGCTACCGGTGCCGATCCACATCGCCTCGCCGTCGCGCAGGAGCGCGTTGACCGTCAGGTTGGGCAAGCCGTTGGCCTCGGTCAGCGCCGACTCGCTCGCCCCATCCCAGATCACGACGCCCTTGTCGGTGCCAAACCAACCGCGCCCTTGAGCATCGGCGCCCACGGCACGCGCCGTCCGCAGCCCTTCCCTCACGCTCCAGGTGCCGTTCGCGTAACGCGTCGCGTCGCCGTTGACCATGGCGAACCAGAGCGTGCCATCGGGACTCATCGCGATCCCCTGCGCGCGCCCGCCGCCCGTGCCATCCTCCTTGGCGAAGGTCTCCCACGCCGCGCCCGGGTCCGCCGGGTCAAGCCGCTGGAGCCCGCCATTGGTCCCCACCCACAGCATGCCCTCGCCGTCCTCGAAGATCGCGTCGGCGAAGTTCGAGGCCAGGGCCTCGCCCTCGTAGACCAGGGTCCGCCAGCCGCCTTCGGCCTGGCCATGGATGGCCGTGCGACCGTCAGCCATGGTGGCCAAGCCGTCACCATCGACCACCAGAGCGGCGACGAAGGGACTGCGGCCTTCAGGCTGGTAGACCTCAACGCAGGAGCTTGACGCCGGATCGAAGTGACAGACCGCGCCCGTCTCACCACCGACCCAGAGCGTCCCGTCAGGCGCCACGACCACGCGGTAGAGGCTGCCGCGCGGCATCCCGTCGACCGTGTCGGGCCCGAAGACGGTCCAGCCGCTGCCGGAGCCCTTCACCAGCCCCTTGGCCGTCCCGATCCAGAGCGTCTGCCCATCGCGATCCAGGGCGATCGCGTGAGCCCGGTTGTCGGGCAGGCCGTTCGCGTCATTGTACGTCGCCGTAACCGCGCCGCCCTTTACGACCGACACGCCGTTGTAGCCCGAGCCGACCCAGATCTCGTCGCCGCGCACAGCGATCCCGCGCGCGTCGTTCCACAGCAGCCCGTCGCTCGTCGTGATGCGCTGCCAGGTGCCATTGTCGTAGTCCCAGATCCCCAACCCGTCGCTGCTCATCAGCAGCCGGCTGTTCGCCGCGTCGCAGAACAGGCGCGAGACCCGCGACTTCAGAGGGAAGCCGTCCAGACCCGGATCTAGCGCCGACCACGTCGCAGACGCGATGTCATAGGCGCTCACGCCCGCGTCGGTTGCGACGACGATGGCCGGGCGCGGCGCGGCGCCGGGCAGGAGCGGCACCTCGCAGTAGGTCGCGTCGCGCAGGCTGATGTGGCTCAACCCGTCGAGCGTCGTCGCCTTCGTCGCCGTCCCGCTCGCCAGATCCCACGTCACCGCACCGCCGAGTCCGACGGCATAGAGGGTGCCCTCGTGGACGACCAGCCCCCGGACCTCGTTCGCATCCGACCAGACGGTCCAGCCCGGCGCAGCCGTGAGATCAGAGGCCGCCTGACCCCCATCGTCGCTCACCGCGGCCACTGGAGGGAAGAACGCCACCGAGGCCAGCAGATCCTCCACCAGGAGCGCAAACGCGTCCCAGCGCCCCTCCGGCGCCCTTGCCAGCAGGACAAACCCCTGCGTCGCCGTGGGCATCACCGCCACCGCCCGACCGCGGACGTCCTCGCCCGCCTGTTCCGCTGTGACTCCTGAAGCGCCACCCACCGACGCGGCGGCTGGCTCACCCGTCTCGAGGCCGTCTTCTGCCGCGAAGATCTCGAGAAGCATCTCGGGCGTCACGTCCTCCCAGAAATCGCCGCCCATCAGCATCATCGCCGGACCATTCGCCGTCGCGTCCGGCGCCAGCAATACCGACGCATCAGCCGACGACTCCACGATGTAGCCCGCCACAGGCCGGAACGCGAAGCCCCCCGCCTCGTTCCGAACCAGGTCTAGCGCCTCCTGGTCTGCCGACTCCTCATCCGCTGGCGCTGCGGCGGCGGTTGTTGGCGTTGCCTTTGGCTGAGCCACGGCGACCGTCGCTGTCGGATCGGGCGCAGGATCTCTGCCTCTGCTCGAACCGCAGCCCAGGCTCATGACCAAAACCGCTACCAGCACCAGCACACTCATCTGACGTCGCATGAGATACCTCCCCTGTAAGCTTCGTATCAGACTTCAGCGCGAAGCATACCGGAGGGGTGTCAGAGCAACGTCATAGGACCGCGCGGTTGCCCACCGTCTGCTGGAGTTGCAGCACGCCCTGCGCGGCAGCTTGCGGCTCCGCCGCCAAGGGTTGGTCAGCGGTTGGGTGCATCTTGGCCGACCTGTCCGCGCGCTTCTCCAACGAATCGCTCTGCTGCACGTGAGCCATGGGCCACCTCCTGAAACGTGTGACGCACCTTCCATGGTAGGCCGGTCTGTGCCCATGTCAACGCCCAGTTACGGACAGGGGGTCCCGGAGATCGATGGGCAGCTAGGTGAGAGGTCGCGCTCCGAAGCCGTTGGGCCGCGCCAGCGCGATCGGGCCACTGCGCAGGGCCGCGACGAGTGCGGCATCGCTCGGGGGATCGGTCTGCAGCACGTTGTAGTAAGCGCCCAGCCGGTCTACGTGGTGGGCGTCGGAGTTGGAGAGAACCCGGAGGCCGAGCGATCCCGCGAGGGCCAGGATCTCGCCTTCGGACGCCAGGGGCGTGTTGTGGGAGTAGCCTTCGATCGCGTCAGGCGGGTAGCCCTCGAGATCGACCCGCACGGTGGGGACGTAGCGAAACGGATGGTTCACGATGAGGAAACCGCCGCGGCTGCGCACGAAGCCGTGCAGCGCCGGATAGTCCCAGTCGAGCCGCTCGAGGGCAGGGTCATCGACACCCAGCACTGAGATGTGCTCGCCCTCCAGCACCGTCACCTCCACGCCGCCAAAGACGCGGAAGGGCGCGAAGCGCGCGTTCAGCTCCGACAGCCGCTCGGGCGGCGCCAGTCTGTCGTGGTCGGTCAGCACAACGGCGTCGAGGCCCGCGGCGATAGCGGCCTCGATCATCGCCAGCTCGGGCGACTTGCCGCAGCCCGAGCGTTCCTGTGTGTGCACGTGTAGGTCAATCCGCAAGACACTCGCCTCCTGGGTAGGTTGGGTTCCGGGGCGAGTATAGCCGCCTGTGGTAGCGAGGCAACCCCCGATCGGACATCCCTTGCGAGGGTTTCTCCGGCTTCCGAGCCGCACCCTCGCAAGGGTTCTAGGTCTGACACACGCGCCTCGTGCCGCTCACCGGAACCCCTCGCAGGGTGCGGAAACCCTGCGAGGGAGGCCTAGAATCCGAGCATCGTCAGCCAGGCGTGGAAGGCCTCGATCCAGGTGTCGCTGGGCAAACCCTTACGGTTCATGCCGAAGCCGTGCCCTCCCCGCGCGTAGAGGTGCAGCTCTACCTCCCGGCCCGCGTCGCGCCACCGGTTGGCCATCTCCAGGCTGCGCGGCGCGAGCCCGTCGTCGTTGGCCACGGCGATGAACAGCGGCGGGGCATCCTCCGGCACCTCGCCCGGGGCGCCGGCGCCATAGATCGGCGCGGCGAAGTCGGGCCGGCTCCCGGCATCGTAGTGCAGCGTGGCGAGCGACGTGACGGTCCCACCAGCGGAGAAGCCCATGATGCCCACACGATGCGGATCGATGGCCCACTCGGTCGCGTGCGCACGCACCACCCGGATCGCCTGGAGTGCATCGGCACGGATCAGGGGAGCCACGGGCGCCAGCCACGACTCGTGGTCGCTCACGCGCATGCGGGCGTGCATGTCCGCCGGGAAGGTGTCGTCAGTGGCGATCAGGCGGTACTTGAGGACGAACGCGGCGATGCCGCGTGCTGCCAGCCAGCGCGCCACGTCGATCCCCTCGTAGCCCCACGCCAGAAAATGGAATGCCCCGCCGGGCGCCACAATCACGGCCGTCCCGGTGGGCGCCTCGGGCAGGAAAGGGGTCAGCGTAGGCCGCACGACGTTGCGCACCACGCGCAGCCTGCCGTCAATCAGGCCCTCACCCTCCACCTGTTGCCAGTCCTCCGAGCCCGGCGCCACGCCGTCCCAGAGCGGGATCTCCGTCATACGCAGCGCCGCCCAATCGTTCGCATCAGTCATCCTATGCCTCCTTGGTGATGTTCCGCGACACGGGCACCCACAAGGGGTGCCCCTACGTCGGATCCGGGTGCGTCCTGTAGGGGCAGAGCTTGTCCCTGCCCTCTGCGTCCCGCAACGCCCACCCACAGGTCTTGCCGACCATGAAGGCGAAGTCCTCGTCGGGCGCGTAGGTCTCGCGCAGGGCGGCTACGAGCCCGTCCCAAGCCTCGAGCAGCGGCCCGATCGCCTCTCGCACTTGCACCTCAGACGGTCGATCCTACTTGTCCGTGAACGACCCAACGCTCACGTGTAGCCCCCTTACGCGTCTCCCGGCCAGGCAGATCAGGCCCGGGCCGGCAGCGCTCACACCGCCTTGCTCAGCGCTCCTCTCGCCTCCGGCGGAGCGATTTCTCGAGCTCGACGACCCAGTAGGTGAGGACACTGACGCCCAGCACACGCGCCCAGTCTACCAAGTCAATGGGCGCGGTTTCGAACAGCCGGTTCATAAACGGTGCGTAGGTAAAGAGGAGCTGCAACAGCACCATGACCACGACGCCGGCCAGCACCCAGGGGTTACTGAAGAGACCCACGTGGACCATCGACTGTGATAGGGAGCGGCAGTTGAACAGGTAGAATACCTCAATCATCACCACGGCGTTCACCGCGATCGTCCGCGCCTGGGCCACGTCGATCCCCGTAAGCACCGCCAATTCGAAGAGACCAAAGGCACCCAACAGGATGCATACCCCGACCAGGCCAACGCGTTGGATCAGCGCCCGAGAGAGGATCGGCGCGTTGGGAGCACGCGGAGGACGCTGCATGATGCCCGGCTCCTTGGCTTCCAGGGCGAGCACCAACCCGAGAATGCCAGCAGCGACCGTGTTGACCCACAGGACGTGCGCGGGAAGGATGGGCAGCGCGATGCCCAGGACGACAGCCAGCAGCAGGATCAGGCCCTGGCCCACGTTGGTGGGCAGAACCCAGATGATGATCTTGGTCAGGTTGTCGAAGACCCCCCTCCCCTCCTCGACGGCAGCCTCGATCGTCGCGAAGTTGTCATCGGTCAGGACCATGTCGGCAGCCTCTTTGGCCACCTCTGTACCCGTAATGCCCATCGCGATGCCGATGTTGGCTTGCTTGAGCGCCGGCCCATCGTTCACGCCATCACCCGTCATCGCCACCACGTGGCCTCGCAGCTGCAAGGCCTCGACGAGGCGCAGCTTCTGCTCGGGAGAGACACGGGCATAGACCGCGACATCATCCACGACCGATGCGAGCGCCGCGTCGCTGAAGCCCGCGAGGTCGCGACCGGTCAGCACGCAGCCCTCCGACGGGGAGCCGTCGCCACAGGGCTGCGCTAGCCCAATGGCCGTTGCGATCGCAGCCGCGGTCAGGGCGTGGTCTCCCGTGATCATCTTGACGCGGATACCGGCCTCCTGGCAGGCCCGGATCGCCGGGATGACCTCCTCACGCGGTGGGTCGATGATAGCCTGTAGGCCAAGAAAGGTCAGGCCCGACGCGACGTCCGCGTGCCCAACCGACGTCGTCGCAGGCGGCAGCGTACCGCGTGCAAAGGCCAGGACTCGTAGCCCAAGCGCAGCCATCCGGTCGGCCTCACCGCGAATCGCTTC
>Ga0123329_1001730_pt1 | contig 20229 bp, 11 predicted proteins | sample BioC12SIPDNA_FD_89703 | JGI IMG/M metagenome (GOLD analysis project Ga0123329, IMG submission 89703) | Anaerobic biogas reactor microbial communites from Washington, USA - Biogas_R1_B C12 SIP DNA | ecosystem: Engineered > Bioreactor > Anaerobic > Unclassified | place: Washington, USA | collected...
AAGTGCTTTATGTGGGGGATTCGGAATTGGATCGGCGGGCGGCGGAGGCCGCGGGAATGTTTTTCCTCGACTACAAGGGGGCGGCCGGAGGAACCCTGAGGATCGATGGTCACTCCGAGCTGGTGTCCCTCTTTTTGAGCGGCGGCCTGGAGAGACGCTTGACCATCTCCAGCACGTTGCCTCCGTCCACCCTGCGGTAGGAAACCTCGTCCATCAGGCAGCGGATGATGTGGATTCCCCGTCCATGATCGTTGAGGATGTTTTCATCGGGAGGGGGCAGGGAGTTGATGTCGAACCCCTGGCCCTGGTCGTGGACGCGGATGCGCAGGCAGTCGTTATCGATGCCGATGGAGATGTGGACCTCCTTGTCGGGATCGGCCACGTTGCCGTGGATCATGGCGTTGGCGATCGATTCGGTCAGCACCAGGTTGATGTGGTAGGCCAGTTCTTCCCGGTCCCCGCCGTATCTATCGAGGGTGCGGGCGAGGTTCTCCCCGATGTTGCCGATCAGACTCAGGTAACGGGTCTTGTTGGGAATGCGGATATTGACTTCGATTTTGTCGTGCATACCAACCCGGGTGAGGCGCTCAGAAGCTGGCCAGGGCTTCCGGAACGCCGGCGAAGATTTCGAAAACCCGATGCAAACGGGTCAGCTCAAACATCGATTTCACCTGTGTCTGCAGGCCGCAGAGTTTGAGGCTGCCGTTGCGGGCGGTAGCGTTTTTGAAACCCGACACCAGGGCGCCGAGGCCGGAGGAATCGATGAAGCGCACTCCTTTCAGATCGATGATCATGTTGTTCCTGCCCGCCTCGAAAAGGCTCAGCATCTGGGATTTGAATTCGTTGCTGTTGTGGGCGTCCAGGCGCTCTTCCTTCAATTCGACGATTACCGCTTTTTCATGCTCCGTGACATCGCAGTTCATGCCGGTTCCTCCGCTGATGGTGTCCAATGATTTTCAACGTCCATGAAAAACCAAATTTTTATAAACATAACACAGTTTATTCCCGGCGGGCGGAAAACCTGTCATCTGTGGACGCCGCGAAAGTCAAGATTTTGGCTTTCGCGACCCGGATTGCGGGTTCGCCAAAGCGCCGGCCGGGACCCAAGCGATTTCCCATGATAAAACGGCTTCATGAAAACCCAGGGCGCCGTTTTAAAGCCGTTCTCTCACTTCTCCTCCACTTTGATAATCACCAGGGAAACGTCATCCTCGAGACTCTCCCTGCCGGAGAATTGGCGCACCGTGTTCAACAGTTCGACGGCGATCTCGGTGGGGTGGAGCTTGCGGCTGTTTTTAAGAAAAATTCGCAGACGCGCCTCGCCGAAAAGTTCCTGATTGTCGTCGCGGGCCTCGATAATGCCGTCCGTGTAAAGGAGCAGGATGTCGCCGGGAGCGAGGGTTTCCGTTTTTTCCTCGAAAGTGACCTCTTCCTTGATGCCGAGGATCAGCCCTTCGGCGTCCAAAAGCAGGCATTTTCCGGTGGCGGCGCGGAACAGCAAAGGCGGGTTGTGGCCGGCGCTGGCGTAGCTGAAGCGGCGGCTTTCGGGGTCGAGGCGCAGGTAGAAGAGGGTGATGAAGAGTTCCGCTTTGCTCAGGTCACGGTTGAAGAAGCGGTTCAGCGCCTGCATGATGCCGGCCGGCCCGGAAAAGTTGTGATACTGGGCATGGATGAAGGTCCGTGCCTCGGCCATCATCAGGGCGGCGCCGACATTGTGGCCGGAGACATCGGCGATGAGGATGTCGAGGCTGCGGTCGCCGTTGATCAGAACGTCGTAATAGTCCCCGCCCACCTGACTGGCGGGTTCGCAGAAACCGGCCAGAGACAGCCCTTTGATCTGGGGCAGTTTGGCTGGCAGCAGGCTGAACTGGATGCGTTTGGCGATCTCCATCTCCTTCTGGTGTTCCTTGGCCTCCAGCAGCTTTTCCGTTTGCTGGGCGTTGCGCCAGGCCACTCCCAGCTGACCGGCCAGGCTGGTGAAGAACTCGGTGAATTCCTCGGTGAAAATCCCCTTGATGGTCCTGGAATAAGCGGAAAGCACTCCCACCGGCTGGTTCTCGATGACAATGGGTGTGTGGGCCATCGATTTGATTCCTTCCCGGCGGATTATTTTTACCGAATCTGGATTGGTGACCGTTTCCGCGTCGTTGATGATGACCAGCGAATTCTTGCGGAAGGATTCAGTGACAAAGGTCTGTTCATGGAGCTGAATCCTCGAGGAGAGGAGATGCCCTTCGGTCATGCCGATCTGGCTTTTTACGACGAGGGCGTTCTGGGCCGGGTCGAAGATGCGGATGATGCACAAATCGAGCATGAACTGCTGTTCCAGAAGGCGCAGGATATCGTCGAGAATGGTCTGCAACCCCTTGCCGCTGGCCACCATCCGCGCCGCTTCGTAGAGGACGCTAAGCTGCTCGCGGCTGGCGTTGCGGCTCAAGGTGACGTTGCCGAAGATATCGAAAACATCCTCCATCTTGCTGCCGCGGGCGGAAAGGTAATTTTCGATAATGATGCGTGCCGGCGCGGCCCCAACCGAACCCGCCAGGGTTTTTTCGGTGAATCGCTTGAGGGCCGGGACCTCCTGATCGGGGAGGGAGCCGCGGAGGTCGATGCCCTTATCCTTCAGATAGTCGCCGATGGCCGACTGGGCTCTCTCCTCACCGATGAACTTGGTCATCAACTCGACGAACTCGCGGACGCTGGGCGCTTTGCTGAGAATCTTCATGCCCGCCGGTTCGGCGGGGGGAGAGAGGGCATGGACGAAGCGGTCGACCTGTTCCAGTTCGCGGGGGGTGAGTCGGCCGAAGACGGATATAACCAGGAAGGAGCCGAGATTGAACAGCAGGCTCCAGAACAGGGCGTGGGACCAGACGTCCAGTCCGGCCAGGCCGAAAAGGGCATGGGGGCGGAGCCATGAAATGCCCCAGGGGCCTTCTCCCAGGATGTCGCCGGGAAGCCAGCCGGAAGCGATCAGGGAAGGAATGAGCAGGGTGTAGCCCCAGATCAGGAAACCGGCGACCAGACCCGTGAGCGCTCCCCGGCGCGAGGCTTTTTCCCAGAGCAGGCCGCCGATCAGGGAGGGCGCGAACTGGACGGCGGCGACAAAGGAAATGAGCACGATATTGATCAGGCCGTAGCTGTCGGAAAGGGCTTTGTCGTAGAAATAGCCGCCGAGAATGATCAGAAAGATGGCAATCCGTTTGGTGTTGATGAGCATGCCGGAAAGGGAGGCGGCGCCGCTGCGGATCTTGAGGACGGCGGGGACCACCAGGTTGTTGAGGATCATGGTGGATAGGGCCACGGAAGTCACCATCACCATGCCCGCCGCGGCCGACAGGCCGCCGAGGAAGATCAGCAGGGTCAGCCAGGGCGGTCCCTTCTCCATGGGCAGGCGGAGGACGAAATAGTCGGCGGGAACGGCGCTGGCGCTGAAGAAAACCAGTCCGGCCAGGGCGATGGGGATGATGAAGAGGGAGAATAGGAGCATGTAGGCCGGGAACAGCCACATGGCGGTGCGGATGTGTTTCTCCCGGCTGTTTTCGATGACCATGAGGTGAAACTGGCCGGGGAGACAGAGCGGGGCCAGCATGCCGATGATCAGCAGGGTAAACCACTGGGTGTAAGTAATGGTTGCGGTGGGCAGGGAAAGAAGCGCACCGGCCTGGTCGGCATGGCGGAAAAATTGCCGAAGGAGATCGTCGAGACCGTCAAAAAGACCGAAAGTGACAAAAAAACCGAGGGCCAAAAAGGCGCACAGTTTGACCAGGGATTCCAGGGCGACGGCGGCGATGAGCCCGTCATGGCGCTCCGAAGCGTCGAGGTGACGGGCACCGAAGAGAACACAGAAAAGACCGAGGAGCAGGGCGATGATCAGGCCGCTGTCGATATAGGAGGGCAGGGAGGGCGACACGGCCGCCGGAACCTTTACCATTTGTTCGGCGGTGACGGAAAGCAGGTCGAAGGTGTTGAACAGATCGATCAGATGTTCGGGGCTGACCACCGGTGGAATCGACAGCATGTTGAAGGTGGTGGAAATGGCCCGCAGCTGGATGGCGATGTAGGGAAGGGTGCCGATGACGCAGAAAAGGGTTACCAGGGCACCGATGGAGGCCGATTTGCCGTAGCGGCTGGATATGAAGTCGGCGAAGCTGACGATGTGCTGTTCCCGGCTGGCCCGCACCATGCGCCGCAGCAGCAGCCACCAGGTTGTCGCGATAAGGCTGGGGCCGAGGAACAGGGGGAGAAAATCGAGGCCTTGGGTGGCCATCCTTCCTGTCGCACCGTAAAAGGTCCAGGCGCTCAGAAAAACATTGAGGGAAAGGGCGTAGACATAGGCGTTGGCGGTGATACTGTGGCCGGCCTTGCGGCACTTGTCGGCATAGAAGGCAACTCCGAACAGCACGCCGAAATAGAGCAGGGAAGTGCCGGCGACGATGGCGAAGGGGATCATGGGCGCCTCCGCTTTTGCCGGTTGCCGGCCTCATCCTGTTCGTCGTCCTCTCCTGGGAGGTTCCTGACAAAAAGGAAGATGGCAAGGATCAGCAGGCCCCAGGTCAGAAACAGGAAGACAAGGAGAGGGGAAAGCCCGGGGGTTCGCGCCGTATCGCCGAAGATCCCCAGAAAGGGATAGTTGAGGAGAATCATACCCGCCGCCAGCAGCAGGCAGATTTCAGGAACGGTTCCCGCAGCGGGTTTCTTCATCGTCCTCCGGATTTTATCGTTAGCAGTTCCGATAAGATGAGACCGACATTATAATCGATCTCGCAGCCGCTGTCGATTTGGATAACCCCCGGAGATTCCGTCACCGCCTCGAAGGTGGCGGCCTGGGAAGCGAGAAGTTCGAGACGGCCGTCGGAGATGTCTTCCCCGGTGTCTTCGCGGTGCCGCAGACGTTTGCGCAGAATGTCCTCATTGCAGTGAAGGTGGGCCAGCAGAACGGGCACCCCCAGCTGGCTTCCGAAACGCTGGAAAATTTCCCGGTGGCGGTTTTTACCGAAGGAGGCGTCAACCAGCACCGATTCCCCACTGGCGAGGGCGCGGCGGGCTTTTTCGGCCAGGGCCAGGTAGGTGGCATCGGTCATGTCCGCGCCATAGATTCCCTGGCCAAAATCATCGCGCACTCTGCTTTGCGGGTCGATTCCCGCCAGTTCCTTGCGCTGGGCGTCGGAGCGGAGATGGAGCATGCCCGTCGCCGCCGCCAGTTCGGCGCCCAATACCGATTTGCCGGCCCCCATCAGGCCGCAGGTGAGAATGAGGGTTTGCGGGATCAGGTAGCCCATGGCCAGATTGAAATAGCGGCGCGCCCGTTGCTGCAGAATCCCGTAGGGCTCTTCATCCGGTCCATGCTGAGCCAGGGCCAGGGAGGTGACCTTGCCGCGCACCCAGGCGCGGTAGGCTTGGTAGAAAGGGATCAGCAAATCGGCGCCGTCCCCCCAGTCGATATGCCGGCGGTAATTTTTTACCAGCACCGCGGCCAGATCCCGCCGCCGGCGGAATTCCAGATCCATGAGCAGAAAGGCGAGTTCGGAGAGGATATCGGAGATTCGAAAGCGGCGGTTGAATTCGATGCAGTCATAGAGCTGGATGGGATCGGTCAGGCAGACATGCTCGCTGTGCAGATCGCCGTGGAGGTCGCGGACGAACCCCTTTTCCTCCCGCTGGCGCAGAAGAGGGGCCTGGCGTTCCAAAAACTCTTCGATGAGGGGCCGGGCCGCCGCCAGTCCCCGGGGGGGAATGGTCTTGCCGGCGAAAGGCTGTGTCTGGGCAAAGTTCTCCCGCCAGTTTTCGCGGATGATATCCAGGTCGGAAAGCCTTTTGCCGGCGGCGGAGGGATGGGCACGGCGGTGCATTTCGGCGAGGTAGAGGGCGAGCCTCTCCATCTCCTGGTCCAGTCCGGGGACATCGGCTGCGATCAGGTGGTCGAGCATCCTCTTTTCGGGAAGGCGTTTCATGAGGACGGCGTATTCGATGGTTTCTCCGGGGCCGGCGAAACGCAGGCTGGAATCCGACCGGCGCAGGGGAACCACTCCCAGGTAGGTGGCCGGTGCAAACCGCCGGTTCAAACGCACCTCCTCGGTGCAGAAATGACGCCTTTTTTCCAGAGTGCTGAAATCGAGAAAACCGAAATTCACTGCCTTTTTGATTTTATAGACATGACAATCGGTGAGGTAGAGGCGGGAGGCGTGGGTTTCCACAAAGGAAACGGCGGCGGTTTCCTCGGGGTAGGTTTCTTTTTTCATCAACGCCTGGTGCATAAGTTCGATATCCATTGGATCGTTCCTTAGGCTGGTTTTCTTGCGGAAAAGGCTCTTGGTACGATTTTCCGCAAAAGGCGGACTTCCTTGATCTTGCGAAAAATTTTCCAATTCCGCCAGGAAAATACGGGCTGATTTCTTTTGAGCCGGCCGATCGAAACCAGGCTATCCTTTTTATTCTTGCGGCCAGGGGCGTTCCAGAGGTTTCCTTCCTTTGCCTTCGCACCTTTTCCCCGTCAGGCCTGGCGTTAGCAGGGGGACGCGGGAGGAGGGGAGCAACGGGTTGGTTGACCTTTTTCGATAATGCAAAATTATATCCGGGCAGCCCCGTTTCCTTATAAAAACTGTAACATGGCCTGGAAAAGGGGAAAAGAAACCCGCCTCGAGCGGTATGTGATAACATGACAAAGAAGGAAGGGGCCAAAAGCGTCCCGGCCCGGCTACGATTTGACCCCCGGCGCGGGGCTGTGCTAACTTGCCGCTGAAATAGCGAGGGAATTCCATGGATTTCCGCCACATGAGGCTTTTTCTGCCGGTCCTGGTCCTGGCCGTCATCGGCTGTGGCCGCTGGCCCGGTTCTTCCCAAAAGGACGTCTATCCTTTCGGCGCCACGGATGGCGCCGGGAAAGCCGCTTTTTTATTTGCCAAGGCCAATCTTTTTGAAAACCAAGGCCTGATCGGAGAGGCCCAGGAAACCCTCGGTGAGGCGCTGCGCCTCGATCCCCAAGCCCCCTATCTTCATTTCCGCATGGCTTCCCTCCTCGCCCAGAAAGGAGAGAAGGAAGCCGCTTTGACTGCGGTGCGCACCGCCCTCGAACTCGATCCGAATCTCATTGACGCCCTTTTCCTGTTGGCCGAGATTCATCTGAACGCCAACGAGCCCGCCGCAGCGATCCCCCCTTTGCGGCATATTCTGAAACTGGATCCTGAAGAAGAGGGCGCCCGTCTGAAACTGGGAGTGGCCTACTCCCAGAAAGGGGATCAGCAAGAGGCGATGCGGATTTTTCAGGGAATGCTGGCCAGGGATGCCGATTCCCCCTGGGCGGGTCTGGCTCTGGGGCGCCTTTACCGGCAGCTCGGCATGACCGCCGAGGCCGAACAACATTACCGGTCGATTATCGCCCGTCAACCCGGCTTCGAGCCGGTGGTTTTCGAACTGGGGGAACTGCTGGAACAGGCGCGGGCGTGGGCCAAGGCCGGCGAGGTCTATGACCAGGCGTTGCGGGATGATCCCGGCAATACCGAGATGCGCCTGCGGCTGGCTCAGACATTGGTGATGGAGAACCGTCTCGAAGAGGCCATGGGCCACTACCGCTTGGTTCTGGATGCGGAGCCGGACAACCTCGAAGCGCTGCGCAAAAGCGGCCTCATTCACCTCGAACGGCAGCGCTGGTCCGCGGCGGCCGAATCCTTTGCCCGTCAAGTCCAGCTGCGTCCCGATTGGGATCACGCCCGCTACTACCTGGGCATCGCCTTGGTCCGGGACGGTAAGGACGAAGAGGCCCTGGCCGCCTTTTCCGAAATCCGCCCCTGGTCTCCTCTCTACGACGACGCCCTGATCCATATCGGATATCTTTACCATGGCCTCGGCCGTGGCGACGAGGGGCTGGCATTCATTGAGAAAAACCTCGAGGGGCGGTCGGGAAACCCGGCCCTGTACCGTCTTCTCGGCGCCTTCTATGAGGACCGGGGAGATGCGGCCGGCGCCCTGCGGGTTTTGGAGCGGGGTCTCGGGGCTTTCCCCAAGGATACGGACCTGCTCTATCAGAAGGGGATGTTGTTGGAGAAAACGGGGGCTGGAGAAGCTGCCAAGGCGGTTATGGAGGAAATCCTCCTGCTACAGCCGGAACATGCCGAAGCCATCAATTTCATCGCCTATTCCCTGGCTGAGCAGGGCCGGGATCTGGATCGCGCCCTGGCTCTTGCCGAACAGGCCCTGGCCCTTCGCGACAGACCCCACATCCGCGACACCCTGGGCTGGGTCCACTACAAACGGGGGGACTACGCCGAGGCGCTGAAACATCTCCAAATGGCCCTGGCGGAAATGGGGGACGATCCCGTGGTTCAGGAACACATCGGCGATACGCTGGCCGCCCTGGGCCGTTTTCCTGAAGCCATGGCCGCCTACCGTAGGAGCCTGGCCCAGGAACCCGACAACCCGGCGGTGCGCGACAAACTGAGGAAACTGGAAGAATGAGGATGACAAGACTCGCTGCGATCGGCCTGATTTTCCTGCTCTGTTCCTGTGCCCTACCGCCGACGGTTCTGCCCCCGGCCATCGAAGCGGTGACCGCGGAAGAGCTGCTCGGCCTGCTGCAACAGCGGGAAGAAGCGGACACCAGCCTGCGTGGTCTGGCCCAGATTTCGTGGCGGGAGGGAAAATGAAACGCGCTGCGCAGCCGCCAGGCTCTGCTGATCCGCAAGCCGGGCCGTATCCGCTCGGAACTCTTCGGCCTTTTCGGGCAGCCGGTGCTGGTGGCGACGGTCAACGAGCGGGAGATCAGCGCCCTCGATCTTTCCGCAGGGGTCTTCTACCGGGGCGTGGCTTCGGCGGAAAACATTTACCGCCTGCTCCATCTGCCCCTGGCCGCCGACGATCTGGTCCGTCTTGCCCTCAACCAGGCGCCACCGGGTAATTTCCCCGACCCGCCCCTGGCCGTGGCGACGGCGCAAGGCTACCAACTGACCCGCGCCAACCGGCAGTGGCGGCAGGAACTTCATTTCAGCCCGGAGCGGCATTTGACAAAGGTGGTTCTGTATTACCGCGGGGACCGGCAAGTGGAGGCGGAGTACGCCGATTTCACCGGCGGCGACGGGGCATTTCCCTTGCAGATGAGGCTGTTTCTGCCGCTTCGTCAGGTCGAGGTGACGATCCGTTTCACCACCCTGGAAACCAACGTGGCCCTTGCCGATGATCTTTTCCAACTGCGCAATCCCGGCGGCTTCCGGGTCCAGCCTTTGCCATGATGCGGCTTCTCGCCCTTTCTTCAGTGTCGGCAGGACGCCTCCTCCACGGCTTGCGGGCCGCCGCCCGGCAGTGGCCGGCGGCCCTTGGGCTGGCGGCGCTGATTCTGACGGCCGCCTGTGCTCCCGACGCGGAGCAGCCGGCGGCCCGCGGGGAAGGGGAAACGCCCGCCGTCTACGGCGACACCATCCTCTTCGGCAGCGGCGCCGACGCCGTGAATCTGCTGCCGGTGCTGGCCTCCGATGCCACCTCCTCGAGCATCAACGGGCTGCTTTACAACGGCCTCGTCCGCTACGGCAAGAACCTCGAGATCGAGGGGGATCTGGCCGAATCCTGGGAGATTTCCCAGGATCATCTCACCCTCACCTTCCATCTCCGCAAGGGTATCAAATGGCATGACGGAACCCCCTTCACCGCGGCGGATGTCCTCTTCACCTACCGCCTCTACGTCGACCCGAAAACCCCCACCGCCTATGCCGAGCGCTATCGCCAGGTGGAGCGGGCGGCGGCCCCCGACCCTTACACCTTTGTCGTTACCTATGCCAAGCCTCTGGCCTCGGCGCTGAGCAGCTGGGCCCTCGACATCCATCCCCGTCACCTTCTGGAAGGGGTCGAGATCACCAAGAGCCCCCTTTCCGCGGCGCCGATCGGCACCGGGCCCTTCGTTTTCAGGGAGTGGCGACGGGGGGAGCGCATCGTTCTCGAAGCCAATCCCGACTATTACGAAGGCCGGCCCCATCTGAACCGGGTGGTGTTCCGCGTCGTTCCCGATCCCACCACCATGTTCCTGGAGCTGCAGACCGGGGGCATCGACCAGATGGGGCTTACGCCGCTGCAGTACGCCCGCCAGACCGATTCCGCCAACTTCCGCCGCAACTTCCGCAAATACCGTTATCCTGCCATGGCTTACACCTATCTCGGCTTCAACCTGCGCAAGCCCCTGTTTCAGGATAAACGGGTGCGTCAGGCGATATCCTACGCCATCGACCGGGAAGAGATCGTGCAGGGCGTGCTGCTGGGGCTGGGACGGACGGCCACCGGCCCCTATGTCCCCGGCACCTGGCCCTACAACCCCGAGGTCCGCAAGTATCCCTACGACCCGGAAAAGGCCCGCGAGCTGCTGGGCCAGGCCGGATGGCAAGACAGAGACGGGGACGGTCTCCTCGACCGCGAGGGGCGGCCCTTCTCCTTTACCATCGTCACCAACCAGGGCAACGATCAGCGGATCAAGTGCGGCGAAATCATTCAGCGCCGCCTCAAGGAAGTGGGCATCGAGGTGCGCCTGCGGGTCATCGAGTGGGCTTCCTTTCTCAAGGAGTTCATCAATCCGGGGAACTTCGAGGCGACGCTGCTCGGCTGGACGGTGCCCGTCGACCCCGACGGCTACAACGTCTGGCACTCGAGCAAGACCGGCGTCGGCCAGCTCAACTTCATCCATTTCAACCATGCGGAAGCGGATGACCTGCTGGAGCGGGGGCGGCGCACCCTGGATGAGGAGGAGCGCAAGGCCATCTACGGCCGCTTTCAGGAGATCCTCGCCGAGGAACAGCCCTACGCGTTTCTCTACGTGCCCGACGCCCTGCCGGTGGTGGCGGCCCGGTTTCGGGGAATCGAACCGGCGCCGGTGGGCATCATGCACAATTTCATCCGCTGGCATGTTCCTGAATCGGAGTGGAAATACCGCAGGTGAGAATCGTGTGAAGATGGCTGGCTGATGCCTGAAGGACAGTTTGTGGTTCGTAGCTCGTAGAAAAACCGGTAACCGGCAGCTTGTGATTGGTTTTTATGCTTTGACTATAACTGGTTGCTTGCTTATTGTTTGTCACTTGTCACTTGTCACTTGTCACTTGTCACTTGTCACTTGTCACTTGTCACTTGTCACTGTTTTTCTACCAGCTACCAGCTACCAGTTACCAGTTACCAGTTACCAGTTACTGTTCCCTGACATGCCCCATTTTTCGTGGGTTGAAAATTCACCATGTTTTTTTATCTGCTGAGAAGGGTGGCGATGATGATCCCCCTGCTGCTGGGGATCACCCTCATCACCTTTACCGTAATCCACCTGGCGCCGGGAGAACCGACCGATCTCCAGACCCAGCTCAACCCGGAAGCCAGTTCCGAGCTGCAGGAGCGGCTGCGGGCCTATTACGATCTGGACAAGCCGCTATACGTTCAATACGGCAAGTGGCTGGGGAGGTTGGCGCGGCTCGATTTCGGAGAGTCCTTTTCCCAGGACCATCGCCCGGTACTCGACAAAATCGCCGAACGTCTGCCGGTGACCGTGTTCATCAACGTGCTGTCGATTTTGGTCATTCTGGGGGTGGCCATACCGATAGGCATCCTGTCGGCGGTCCATCAGGATTCCCCCTTCGACCGGACGACCACGGTCTTCGTCTTCCTCGGTTTCGCCACCCCTTCCTTCTGGCTGGCCCTGCTGCTGATGGACCTTTTCGGCGTGCGGCTGGGGCTGTTGCCCATCGCCGGCCTGAAATCCTTCGGCTACGAGTACCTGTCGGCGGGGGGAAAGATCCTCGACCTGCTGCGCCACCTGGTGCTGCCGGTCTTCATTTCCGCCTTCGGCGGGCTGGCCGGTTTCTCCCGCTACATGCGCTCCAATATGCTCGAGGTGGTGCGTCAGGATTACATCCTCACGGCGCGGGCCAAGGGACTTGCCGAGCGGACGGTGATCCTCAAGCACGCCCTGCGCAACGCCCTGCTGCCGATCATCACCATCCTCGGCCTCTCCGTCCCCGGCCTGATCGGCGGCAGCGTCATCTTCGAGACCATCTTCGCCATCCCCGGCATGGGCAAACTCTTCTACGACGGCGTCATGATGCGGGACTACCCGCTGATCATGGGGATTCTGGTCATCGGCGCGGTTCTCACCCTGATCGGCAACCTGCTGGCCGACATCGGCTACGCCCTCGCCGATCCCCGCATCCGCAAATCGTAAAAAAAAGCTATTCTGGATGGTGAATCAAATCCACCACCGCTGGCTCACAGCTCCCGGTCGGCCGATCCCCCTTGCTTTTTGTCTTTGTTCGTTCCGTAGAGCAGGCGGGCGGTGTGCAGCATCCGCGCGGCGGCGCCGGTGTACCAGCTCCAGCCGCCGCGCCCCACGTAGCCGGGACCGAAGTAGATGTCGGCGGCCTGCTGGTGGGGGGAAAGGCCGTAAGCGGCCATCCCTTCCGGGGTGGAGCGGCCGAGAGGGGAAATCTTGCGCCATAATCTTTGCGCCCGGGACCGGTAGTTTTCGGCTTGGGCGGCATTTCCTTTTTCCTTTGCCTGTTCGGCAAGGATCAGCAGAGCGTCGATAAGCCAGGAAACGCCGTGGGAATATTGGCCGCCGTTTTCCCGCACTCCCGGCGGGTAATCGGCCAGGCGGCCGGGGTAGAGGTCATCCCTTTCGCTGCAGGGCGGGGCGAACAACTGCACCAGCGTATCCTGCTCCAGTTCCCGCAGGGCCGTTTCCATGGCCGCGGCCCCCCTTTCGAAATCGACGGCGCCGGAAAGGATCGGCCAGGCGGCCATCAGGGCGTCGACCCGGGTCATCTCTTGCCCGTCATCGGTGACCAGGCGCACGTAGCGGTCTTGTCGCCACATGCCATCGAGGGCTTTCTGCAGAGCCGCGGCCTCCTTGCGGAAACCTTCCGCCGTGTCCGAATCCCCTCTTTTTTCAGCAAGTTCCACGAAATCCACAAGAATTCCGTAGAGGAAGAAGCCCATCCAGACGCTTTCCCCCAAGCCTCTGAATCCGGCGCTGTCGAGACCGTCGTTCCAGTCGCCGCTGCCGAGGAGGGGCAGGCCGTGGCGGCCTTTTCTGGACAGGGTCAGCTCGATGGCCCGCCGGCAGTGTTCGTAGAGGGTGGCGCAATCCCGGGAGGGGCGCGGCGCCACCACCTTGCCGGCGGAAAGGGGGCCGGGGCGGGGCGCTTCCAGAAAGGGAATCGTTTCCTCCAGAAGCCCCCGGTCGCCGCTGATCTGCAGGTAACGGCAAACCATGTAGGGGAGCCACAGGTGGGGGTCGGCGGCGCGTCCGCGCAGGCCGATGCCGGTTTTTCCCTCCCAGCTCCGGTGCCACCAGTGAAGCACGTCCCCTTCCCGGAACTGCTGGCCGGCATGAAGGAGGAGCTGGTTGCGGACCAGGTCGGGATGGGAGGAAATCAGGGGCAGGACATCCTGCAGCTGGTCGCGGAAGCCGAAGGCGCCGCTGCGTTGATAGGGGCCAAGGCGTCCCCAGAGGCGGGATACGAGGATCTGGTAGGGGAGCCAGACATTCGCCAGGCGGTCGATGTCCCCATCGCCGCTTGCCGTTTCGACATGGGGGAGATAGTCCCGCCACCATTGGCAGGTCGCCGCGAAGGCCTGCCGTCCCCGGTCGTTGTCCTGGAAGTTTGCGATCAGGGCTTCCGCCTCGTGACGGGTTTGGCACTGGCCGAAGATGAGGGTGAAAGCGGTCTCGCCGCCGGCAGGGACGGTGACGGTGCCGCACAGGGCGGCGCAGCGGAAGCCGTCGTCCGGCTGGTCGGCATCGGCTCTTCCTTCGGTGACCAGGAAGGGGCGGGTGAGGTCCCGGTCCGGGCCACCGAGGAAGCGGCGGCGCACCGTCTCCACCGCCTCCACCGGGAAACCCGCCGCGGCGAAGGCCCATCCTTTCCAAAAATCGTTGTGGGGATTGGAGAAAAACAGCGCCGGCAGGTCGGAGCTACGGGCGGTTTCGATCTTGCCCAGGGTGTCCACAGGGGTTTCGCCGAGGAGGATCTGAATATAGGAGACGACCCGGTAGCGCAGGGGCTCGCCGGTGAGGTTGCGGAGCCTTACCAGGCGCAGCTCGGCGGGCTGGTCGGGGAGTACGAATTGGGTCATCTCCAGTTCCGCTTCGTCGCCCCGGCTTCGGTAGATCGCGTAGCCAAGTCCCCAGAGAACTTCATAATCGCGGTCCTTTTTCCTCATGGGAAGAAGATAGGGGGTGTCGGTGCGCTGCGTGGAGAGGTTGTGCAGATAGAGAACCTGGCCCGGCAGTTGGCAGGGAACCGAATCGGTGTCGAAGGGGGTCAGCCCGTTCTGCTGGGAGTTGTTCATGAAGGAGTAACAGGCGCCGTGATTGCTGACCAGCGTGCCGTAGCCCAGGGGGTTGGCCATCATGTGGTGCCAGGGGCGGACCGTATTCCAGGGGACGGAAAGTTCGCGCCCGTCGGCGGCATAGCGGAACCGAGGGGGGAAATCACGGTTTTCTTCGCTGACCGGGGCAGGCGGTGGCGATTTTTGCGCCGCTGCCGATCCCGTAATTGCGCCGAGGATGCGCAGGGCTTCGGCCTCGCTGCCGGCATAGCCGTTGATGAAGAGGATTTCCGTCGCCGCGAGGGGGGCCAGTTCCACCCGCAGGCGGAGGCTGGCGATGGGGTCGAAACTGTAGTCGAAAATTCCTTCCTTGGGGGCTTTCCCGGCCTGGTGGAGGGCGGCTGGATGGAGGAGGGTGCCGGAACCGATGAAACGCGGGCGGGAATCCTCGTAACCGGTCACGGTGATCCCCCGGTCCTTGGCGGCGCGGACGGCGTGGAAGGCCGTTTCCCCGGAGATCCGCCGCCGGGAAGGATCCGCGTCGGCGCTTTTGTTGAGCCTGTTTTGGGCCAAAACCGCATTGACCGAAGGCAGGAAGCGGGTGCCGACATGGAGGTGGTTGTAGAAAGGGTGGCGGCGGTAGGCGTCGGTGCTGTTCATGGCCCACTCCTGATAGCTGATCAGTTCCAGAACGCGGGGTCGTTCCTCGAGGTTGACCAGGCGCAGGCGCCAACTCTCCAGGGGCTCGTCGGGGTCGACGCAGAGGCGGGTTTCGACGCGGAGGCCGTCGTCACGGCTGTGGACGAATTCCAGGGTGAGGGGATTGATGGGATTGATCTGCCATGTTCCTTCATCAGGGCCGGGGGGAACACCGGTGGCCGACCACCAGGCGCGGGGGCCTGGCGAACCGTTTTCAACTTCCGCCAGGTAGAAGAATTTCCCCCGCATCTGCAGTGGATCGTCGGGGCGGCGGGTGATGTCGATCTCGAATCCCTTGTTGATGGCGCTGTAGACCCGGCTGTAGCCCCGTCCGCCGGAGGAGATTTCAACGGCGTAGCGGCCGTTGGCGAGCAGCCAGTTCCTTTCCGGTGTTGCTTTTGCTGTTGCCGGGCCGGGGTTGGCCATGGCGCCGGGCATGGGAAAACCCCTGAGGTGGCGTCGCGCGAGGAAAAAAGCGCTGATGGCCATGAGCGCCGCGAAACCGCCGATCAGGTAGTAGAGAGGAGGCCAGACGGTAGCGGCGAGTTCGGCGGCGCGGGACGCGGAGGTGTCCCAGACGTAATCCCAATCGGCGCCGCGGGGGAGATAGAAGGGGATCAGCAGCGGCGCCCAGGTGGCGAAACGCCGCAAGCCTTCGGGGATGCAGCGGGTGCGGGCCGAATGGCCGATGGCGCGGGCCGCTTTTTCATCGAGGATATCAGCGCCCACAAAGGAGAGGTTGACCAGAGTGGCGACGCGCAGGCCCATGTGATCGACCCAGATGGTGATGCGCAGCCAGTCGTGGACCAGCATGTTGAGAAAGACGTCGAGGCTCCAGCCGCGGAAGGCGGCCGGCTCCAGAGCCCAGCTCTGGAAGGTGGCTATCAGGGTGCGGAAGGCGCCGTCCTGGTTGTACCAGGCGGGATCGGGAGACATGCGCAGGAAGGAATAGATGACCGGAGCCATCCACAGCCCCCAGCGCAGCACCCGCAGCGCCTGTTCCACCAGGGCGACCATCCCGCGGCGGCTGAACAGTTCCCGCAGGGGCGCCAGGCTCCGCTGCAGCAGGGCATTGAGGAGGAAAAAGTTGATGCTGAACAGGGGGGCCGCCAGTGACCAGTTGATGACCCCGGAAAGGGCCTCGTTATAGAACAGCCTTGCCGCCCCCGGCGTGGGGCCGAGGTTCATCGCCCCCCATTTGCTGAAGAGAGGGTAGATGACGTAGTCCTCCACCGGCATCCCCGACCGGGGATAGTGGAGGACGGCGTATTTGAAGAATTTCCCGGTCAGCACCTGAAGTTGGGGCAGATCGACATACCAGGCCAGGCCGCCGCCGGCAACGCCGCCCAGGGCCGCGGCCAGGGCGTAGAGGCGCCATGACTGGAGCCGCCGGCGGCGCCCGTGGGCCATCAGGAAGAGGTCGCGGAGCAGGTCGACCCCGGCGTAGGCGGACATCCCAGCGATTAGACCGAAAAGAAAACGATCCGGTCCCGAGGTCTTGGGCAATCCGCCGACAAAGGCGGCGGCGACGAACAGTCCCACCGCCGCGCCGCGCAGAGGCCCGACCCAGTCCCGGTAGTTGCGCCGCACGCGGAGGAAGAAAGGCTCGCTGCCGTCGAAGCTTTCGATGATGGTCTGGAAGAAGGGAAAAAGGACGGCGCCGATGACGGCGGCGCTGAGCAGAGGCCTGGCGGCTATGCAGGAAGAGACTTCCGGAGTGCCCAGGAGCAGGGCCGTCATCTGGATCAGGGCCAGGAAGAGGAAGCTGTAGATGGCTCCTTTGCCGAGGCCGGAGCGGAAATGGCTGCCGGCCCAGTACCAGGTCGGTTTTTTCCGGTGCAGGGCATCCATCATCAGGCCCGTGATCAGAAACGTCTGCGCCCACAGACCGGCCTGGGCAAGCATGGCGGCGCCGAGGGCCGCCGCCAGCGCCGCCGGGCGGGGAAGGGAGGCGATGAGGGGGCCCGAACCCCAGGCGGCCCATTCCGGGGTTGCCGAAGCCAGCAAGGCAGCTCCCAGAAGGAGCAGGTGCAGGCGGACATCCCGCACGCGGCGGCCGACGACCAGCAGGCTTAAAAGGTTGGCGATGACTTCGTTGACCAGGGCGAGCAACAGGGTGCGGCCGAAAATGACCGCCGCCGTGGCGCCGAAGAGGGCGGCCGGCTTGCCGAGGGTAGCCATCAGGTCGGGTCTTCCCAGGATCAACAGGCCGTTGAAAAGGAACGGGATCAGGCCCAGGGCCAGGGCGGCCAGGGGCCGCGGCGGACCTTTTTCCACGGCCAGACTGCGCAGGGTGGTGACCAGGTGCAGGAGGATGAAAAATCCCCCGGCCAGTCCGGTCAGACGGAAGATTTCCGCAAAGGTTCCGGGGGTCTGCCAGATGGCGACAGCGGGATCGACGGCCAGGGCCAGGAGAAACGGCGCCAGCAAGTGGTGGAGGGCTTCTTTCGGTCCGGGAAGGCGGCGGGTGAACTGGTAGCGGAAGCAGGTCCCGGCCAACAGACCGAGAAGGCCGGCGGCAAGGGCGCCCGGCAAACCCCGGCCCTGGCCGGCGATGAAGGCGCCGGCCAGGGCAACGGCGGCGCCGGCGCCAAACAAGAGACCGTCGGCCGCCATACGGCGGGCGCGGGGGATGTCCGCATGGGAAGTGTCGTTCATGGGGTGGCTTTCAAAAGGATGAATTTTTCAAAGGGCGCCAAGGAGCGATTACTTTTCAATGGGTAAGCGGAAAACAAAACGATAGTGGCTGGGCATAAAGAGAGTTTTTTCGTTATGGTAAAACGCTGCGGAATTCACTCCAACGGCAACCGGCAAGAAGAAGTGGACCCTTCTTCTTGCCGGTTTATCTCATAGTGGTTTTGCGTTTGCCGCGGTCAGGGCTGATGGACGTAACTCCAGGTTTCGGTCAGCACATCCGCGCCGTTTTTCAGAAAAGCGCGGAGTTCCACGGGGTTTTTCCTGTCCTGGGGAGGGATCGTGCCGCGGTCGATCTCAAAAACCAGGCGCCACTGGTTGTTGTGGCGGTTTTTATGAAGCTGGTGTTCGACGAGGCGGGCGTTGGCGCCGACATCGATGATTGCCTGCAGGGGTTCGTTTTCCGCCAGGGTGGCCAGTTCCGCGCCGGTGAAGTCGATGACGAATTTTTTGCGGTCGGCGCCTTTGCCGGCCGCGGTGCGGGTGGCGACGGCCCAGCCGCCGGGAGGGCGCCGGCCGTCGGCGAAGTAATGCCAGCTCATCCGGTAGTCGAAGCCGATCGGTTGACCGATGGCGGGCGGGGTTGCGGGAACCCACATGGCGACGATGTTGTCATGGATCTCCTCGTCGCTGGGAATCATGAACAGAGCCACCCGTCCCGCACCCCAGGACCCGTTCGGTTGGACCCACAGGCTGGGGCGGTTTTCGTAGTTGCTTTCCATGTCGAGGTAGTGGTCGTAGTCCTGGTCCCGCTTGATGAGACCGAAGCCCTCGGGATTGACGGTGGAAAAGGAGGTCACCAGCAGGCTGCGCGGGTTGACGAGCGGACGCCAGATCCATTCGCCGTGGCCGGTTTCCATCATCAGGCCGTCGGAATCGTGGATCTCCGGCCGGAAATCGTCCACCGGGCGGATCGAGGTGTTCTCGCCGTAGTAGAACATGCTGGTCATGGGCGCGATGCCGAGCTGCTTGATTTCGGTGCGCGGGAACAGGGTGCTGCGCACGTCCATGACCGTTTCCTTGCCCGGATGGATGACAAACTCGTAGGCGCCGCTCAGGCTCGGCCCGTCGACGAGGGCGTAGAGGGTGATCTGTTTGGCGTCCGCGGCCGGTTTGCGGATCCAGAACTTGCGGAAGTAGGGGAACTCCTCGCCGCTGGGCAACCAGGTATCGATGGCGACGCCGCGGGCCGAAAGGCCGTAGTTCATGTGTTTGGCGACGGCGCGGAAGTAGCTCGCGCCGACGAAGACGGCCACCTCGTCCTGGTATTCCAAAGTGTTGATGGGATGGTGGATGCGAAAGCCGGCGAACCCCAGATCCCGGGGCACCATGGCCTTGACCTTGTCGCTTTTGTAGTCGAACTGATCCCGTGAAAAGGGAACCTTGTGCACCTTCCCCTTGGCGTCTATGAAGTTGATGGCTACCGTCCGGTCGTAGTAAAGCCCGGGATGGAAAAACTGCAGAGTGAAGGGGAGCTTTTCATCTTTCCACAGGGCCTTGGCGGGGATAAAGCGGATATCCCGCCACTGGTCGTAACTGATCTTCATGAGCCGCTCGGGGATCTCGCCGACGGGACTTTTGAAGGGATGCCGGGAAAGGTCGCGGGCTTCGGCGACGGCGTCCCGGTAGGTGAAGGGAGGCGCCGAAGCCAACCCCGATGATGCGGCCGCAAGCAGGATGGCCAACACCGTGATCAGTCCCCACAACCCTTTCTCCGCAAACCTCAGCCGGCGGGCAGGGGGCGAGTCCTTTTGCTCCGGTGAAAGATCAATGGACGATGGCATGGGGCGACGCATGGCTTGTTAGTTCCTCTCCTGAAAAATTGTTGATATTGGAAAAGCCGATACATGATGATCCACATCGTGGGCAAAAAACAAGAGGAAGCTTTATCGGCCCGGCAGGCCGTTCAACGCCCTTGCAGGGCCTTGTCGATATCCTCTGTCTTGCCGAGAAAGATGAGCAGGTCGCTGTCCTTGATGAGGTAGGCGGGGGAAGGAGCCAGGGAAAAGTTCCCGGTCAGGACATCCTTGATGCCGATGACGGTGACATGGTGTTTCTTGCGCAGATCGAGGTCGGCAAGGGTTTTGCCCAGATAATGTTGCGGCGCGCTCGCCTCGGTGATGGTGTACTCCTCGGTGAGGGGGATGAATTCGAGGATGTTGGGAATGGAAAGGCTGCGGGCGATTTTGACGGCGATGTCCTTTTCCGGAAAGATGACATCGTTGGCTCCCACTTTTTTCAGGATGCGGCCGTGATCTTCGTTGATTGCCTTGACCAGGATGCGGGGAACATCCATCTCCTTGAGGTAGAGGGTGATCAGGGTGGCCATATGGGAACGCTCGCCGGTGGAAACGACCACTGCCGTCATCTCCTCGATCCCCTGGCCGGCAAGGAACTCCTTGTTGCCGGCGTCGCCGAGAACGGCGTAAGTGCAGTAATCGACGATACGCTGCACCTTTTCCTGATCGATGTCGATGGCGACGACCTCGCTTCCCGCCTCGTAAAGAGCCCGGGCGACGTGAAAACCGAAATTTCCCAGCCCGATGACGGCAAAAC
>Ga0123329_1001738_pt1 | contig 20135 bp, 15 predicted proteins | sample BioC12SIPDNA_FD_89703 | JGI IMG/M metagenome (GOLD analysis project Ga0123329, IMG submission 89703) | Anaerobic biogas reactor microbial communites from Washington, USA - Biogas_R1_B C12 SIP DNA | ecosystem: Engineered > Bioreactor > Anaerobic > Unclassified | place: Washington, USA | collected...
AGCTCAGCGTGACGTTCACCAGCGGCGACATGGGCGGCGCATCGTACATCTCGATCCTCCACTGCACGTTCGACCATTCGGCCTACGCCCTCCGCATCTCGGAGAACCTGGCCGTGCCGGACCGCGAGGCCGACCACTGGGAGGTTCTCGGTTGCGACTTCCGGTCCGGGGCCGAAGACGCGATTCTGACCACCGGCAACGCCGACCTGGTCGTGGCCGGATGCCGGTTCCACGACCAGAACTACCTGGCGTCGGCGTTCTCGTGGCCGGGAACGGCCTACGGCACGTGGCCGCCCGACTACACCTGGGGCGCCTGCACCCAGGACAACACGGGGGCCTCGGCCATCTTCTACCACCTGGAGAGCGACAGGATCTATCTGCTGCCCGACGACGAGGACCATCCGCCGCGGCGCAGCCTGACGGACACGTGGCGTCTGGACAGCGATCCGACAAACGTCTACTTCGTGCCCAGCGCCGAGGGCGACAGCCCGCATACCGACTGCATCGCCGTGCAGGGAACGACCGACGGCCTGCTGATCGAAAACAACCGGTTCGAGTGCATGGCGTATTCCGGCCAGCAGATCAAGCTCGATCCGCTGGGGGTGCCGGGCAATCCGAAGAACGTCGTCATCCAGAACAACCTGTTCGTGGCGATGACGGACGACCCGGCGTACCTGCTGTGCGTGGGCGGCGGCTCGAACGTGGTGGTCCGCCACAACACGATCGACGCCGGCCCGGTGCATCCGCTGCGCGGCGTCCGGTACTACACCACCGCCCCGCCGATCGATGTCCTGGTCCACAACAACATCCTGAGCGGCGCCGTGTGGCAATCGGGCGTTCCGGATTCGGACTACAACTGCTGGATGACGCCGCCGGTGGCCGAGATCAACGAGGGACCGCACAGCTTCGTCGTCAGCCGGGCCGCCGTCGGCTTCGCGGACGTGGCCCATGGCGACTACCACCTGACGGGAGGTTCGCCCTGCATCGACAAGGGCAATCCCGACCAGGCGCCTGGCGTCTGCGCGGAGCATCCCGAAGGCATCGACTACGACGGCAACAACCGCGACGCGCTACCCGACCTCGGCGCGTACGAGTGCCGCCAGTCGGCGCCCGAGATCACGGCCTGGCACGTGCCGGCCGGCCATGGCGGCAGCGACGTGGCCGTGCCCATGACCGACGGGTCGGTCGAGCCGCGACTGGCGGGCATCGCCGGAATTCACATCGTCTTCAGCGGCACGCTGGCGGAGGCGACCGTGACAACCGGGGCCGTGACCATCACCGGCGACGCGTCGGGCGACCTGTCGAGTCGAATCTCCGGGGTGTCGTTGCTTGGCGGCAACACCATCGTGGTCACGCTGAGCTCCGCCCTGCCCGACGCAGAACGGTTCACCCTGGCGGTGGCTCCGACCGTGACCGACGGAGCCGGCCAACCGGTCGTCGGCGACCTGGACATCCGCGTGGCGGCCCTGGCGGGTGACGTGGACGGCTCCGGCGTCGTGACGGCGGCCGACGTGCTGGCGTCGCGAACCCACGGCGGCAGCGCCGTCACCGCCGACACGGCCCGGTACGACGTGGACGGCTCCGGCACGATCACCGCCGCCGACATGCGAGCCGTCCGGCCGCTCCTGGGCCGCAGGCTCCCGTAACGGCTCAGGCGTCGGACGATTCCAGGTCGACGATCCACGCCCCCGGCGCCGACTGATCGACCACGGCGCGCGCCAGGTTCAGCCAGCTTCGGCACCGGTCGAGAATCGCGCTGTCGGACGTGGCCACACACGCCTCGGACCGGCTCAGGCGACGGTCCGGGTCCGTGACGGTTTCGACGCGCCACGGCCAGCCGTGCGCGGCCGCGGTCTCGTCCATAAGGACCTTCAGGCGTCCGGAGTTCGACACCGGGCTGTCGAGGTACCAGAGGCATTCAGCGGGCCCGATGGCCGCAAGCGCCGTTCCCACCAGCTCAAGGGCGGGTATCGTTTCGGACACTTTCCGGTAGGTGCCGTGAACGCTGGCCATGTCGCGGAAGCTGCCGTCGCGACACGCCAGGATCACCCCGCCGCCCAGTGCCGCCTCGACCGTCGTCAATACGTTGTAGCCGTCCAGGAGCAGTTGCGCGCCGCGAAGGCTCTGCATCTGGGCCATCCGGGCGCGCCGCGCGTCGCGGGCTGCGTCGCTGCACGCCGCCCGCATCAGGGCCACGCGCTGCCTGGCCGCCAGGGCAAAGTGGTCGCCCACCAGCGCCAACGAGGACTTCTCGGCGTATCCCTTGCCCAGAAGCATGGCCAGGTCGCCACAGGCGCGGCGCAGGACCGGCGTCGCGTCGGCCGAGAACAACCGCTCGTCCTCCGGGTGCGGGCCCCTGTGCTGCCGCCGGTCGGGCATCGGCCGCCTCCTTGTCTGCCGCCCCGTGCGGCGACGCCATTGTACACCACCGTGAGGACCTTGGCGAATCTCCCCGGAACCGGGGCGTCGCCGAACGGTAGTCTTGCCGGACGCGCGCCGCGGCGACGCGAGTCAATCCGACGCAAAAACAGGCGATCAGAGCAGCTTACGACGTGAAATGGATTCTTTTCGTGGTTTTTCACTTGATTTCGGACGCTTTTGGACGTATTCTGTGGCTACTCGTGGGGAGGCGTGTTGGGTGCCGCCTCCTGGCTGCAATCACCCCGCATCAATCGCACCAGCTGCACGTGTCGGGTTTTCGCGCTGACCACCACTGAGGCTCGCTGACAGCGACCCCTGCCGGAAGGAGGAGCCGATATGGATACCCTGCAAGGCCGTCATCAGCCCTTGTATCGTCACCCCTACCTGACCGATCCGCGGCAACTCGTCGGCCTGTCGCCGGCACAGCGCGAGGCGGCGGCCCGCGTCGCGGAGAAGTACGCCTTCAGGGCCAACGCCTACTATCTGGGGCTGATCGACTGGAACGACCCGGACGACCCGATCCGCCACCTCATCGTGCCGCACGGCGACGAGCTGGCCGACTGGGGCGACCTGGACGCCAGCAACGAGGCCGCCAACACCGTGGCCCCGGGCGTGCAGCACAAGTACCCGCGCACGGTCCTGCTGCTGTGTACCCAGACGTGCGGCGGATTCTGCCGCTACTGCTTCCGCAAACGCCTGTTCATGCGCGACAACCGCGAAACGGCCCGCAACCTCGAAACCGGGCTCGATTACATCGCCCGCACGCCCAAGGTCACCAACGTCCTGCTGACGGGCGGCGACCCGCTGATGCTCAGCACGGGCCGGCTGGCGGCGATCCTGGAACGGCTGCGCGCCATCCCGCACGTGCGGATCATTCGCATCGGCTCGAAGATGCCCGCCTTCAACCCGTGGCGCATCCTCGACGACGACGAACTGGTCGAGATGCTCGGACGCTTCAGCACGCCCGAGAACCGCCTCTACCTGATGACCCACTTCGACCACCCGCGCGAACTGACCGAGCCGGCCACCGAGGCCCTGGACCGCCTGGTTCGCGCCGGCGTCATCTGCGCCAACCAGTGTCCCATCGTGCGCGGCGTGAACGACAGCGGGCCCGTCCTGGCCAGACTGTTCCGCGAACTGTCCTACGTCGGCTGTCCGCCCTACTACGTTTTCCAGGGACGGCCCACCGCCGGCAATCAGCCGTACGAGACGCCCCTGGTTCGGTCCTACAGAATCATGGAGATGGCCAAGCGCCACTGCTCGGGGCTGGCCAAGCGGGCCCGGCTGGTCATGTCCCACGCCTCGGGCAAGATCGAAATGGTCGGCCTGGACGACAAACGCATCTACCTCCGGTACCATCGCGCCAAGAGCCGCCACGACCGCGGACGGTTCATGGTGTTCCATCGCGACGACGAGGCCTTCTGGCTGGACCAGTTGCGACCGGTGGACTGACGCACAACTCACTCCCCGAACAAGACAGGGCCGTCGCGATCGCTCGCGGCGGCCCTTGGCGTTCGTGGCATGGCGACCCGGGTCGGAGCCGGTCAGTCGCCCGTCTGGTTGGCCAGGAAGGCGTTGCCCATCATTTCGATGTGGCCCTGGACGTTGTCGAAGTAGTCCAGGTGCTTCTCCTCATCGGCCAGAAGCTCCTCGAAGAGCTTCTTCGACACGTGGTCGCCCTCTTCGCCGCAGACAATCGCCGACTCGTTGTACATCCGGACGGCTTCCTTCTCCAGGTCCACGTCGGTCTTGTACATGGCCGGGATGTCCTGGTCCTTGGCGACTTCGCCGTCGGGCTTGGCCGTCGGCGTGCCGCCCAGAAAGCGAATCCGCTCGGCCAGCATCTCGGCGTGCTTCATCTCTTCGATGGCTACCGCCTTGACCTTCGAGCCCAGTTTCCCGAAGTCCTGATCCTCCAACTGGTAGTGCTGCGCCATGTACTGGATGATGGCCATCAGTTCCTGCCCACGCGCCCGATTCAGCAGATCGATCACCTTCTTGCTCATCGCCTCTCCTCCCTTAAATGGCCGCTCAGTGCTCTTCTGTCATTGGACCGGCATCATAGCCGCATATAACATGCCCCCCGTCATGGGTCAAGGCGCCTGTGTGTCGTCGATCTTCCTTCTGGCCACAGAACCGGCCCTCCGGGCCCGCGGGCATCTGGCCCGAGGCCGGGCTTGCTTTTGAGCGGCTGTCGGCTACAATGGGCCCTTCGGGCGGGCCACCGGTGGCTCAGACCCTGCGCTGTACACCCTATCTTCCTGTCGGAGAGGGCACTGGATGAAGCTGCGAGGCAACACGTGCGTCGTCGGCCTGCAATGGGGCGACGAGGCCAAAGGCAAGATCACCGACCTGCTCAGCGAGCAATCGGACGTCGTCGTCCGGTTTCTCGGCGGCTCCAACGCCGGGCACACCGTCGTCGTCGGCGATCGGACCTTCAAGCTCCACCTGATTCCCAGCGGCATCGTCCACGAGGACGTTCTCTGCGTCATCGCCGGCGGCGTGGTGCTGGACCCGGAGGTGTTCGAGCAGGAGCTTCAGAACCTTTGCGACGGCGGCGTCCGGTTCGAGGGCCGCCTGCGGATCAGCCAGACGGCCCACGTGGTCTTCCCCTACCACAAGCTGGAAGACCAGCTCCGCGAGACCGACAGCGGCAAGGGCAAGATCGGCACGACGGCCCGCGGCATCGGCCCGTGCTACTGCGACAAGGCCGGCCGCACCCAGGCCATTCGCGTCGGCAACCTGTTCCACGCCGACGCCATCGAGCAGCAGGTCCGTCGCATCGTGGACTACAAGAACCGCCTGCTGACGGCGATGTACGGCTCGGCGGGCGTCCCCGTGGAGCAGATGGTCGCCAAGGCCAGGCGGTACGCCGAGATTCTGCGTCCGTTCGTCTGCGACACGACGGCCCTGCTCCAGGAGGCCATCGCCGACGGCCGCCGGTTGCTTTTCGAGGGCGCCCAGGGCACCCTGCTGGACATCGACCACGGCACGTTCCCGTACGTCACCAGCAGCAACGCCTCGGCGTGTGGCGTGTCGGCCGGGGCCGGCGTGCCGGCTAAGGTCATCGACACCATCGTGGGCGTGGCCAAGGCCTACACGACGCGCGTCGGCACGGGGCCGTTCCCCAGCGAGCAGGACAACGACATCGGCAACCGAATCCGCGAGCGCGGGCACGAGTACGGCACCACGACCGGGCGGCCGCGACGCTGCGGATGGTTCGACGCCTTCGCCACGCGCTACAGCATCAAGCTCGGCGGCGTCGACAAGGTGGCCCTGATGCTCCTGGACGTGCTCAGCGGGTTCCAGACGCTGAAGATCTGCACCGGCTACCGCTACAAGGGACAGCTCCTGAAGAGCTTCCCGACGGACGCCGAAGTGATGAAGGACGTGGAGCCGGTGTACGAGGATCACCCCGGCTGGGCCGAAGAGATCGACGGCGTGCGCGAGTTCGCCGACCTGCCGGCCAACGCCCGCAGCTACGTGAAGCGCCTGGAGACCCTGCTGGAAACGCCCATCGCCATCGTCAGCGTAGGCCCCGAGCGGACCCAGACCCTTTTCCGGGAAGAGCTGATCTAGATGGCCGAGACGCCTGTTCCAGCCACCCTGGCCGATGTGCCGCGCGAGCGGTGGCCACAGCACATTGCCATTATCATGGACGGCAACGGCCGCTGGGCGCGACAGCGCAGGCTGCCGCGCATGGAAGGCCACCGGGCCGGCCGCGACAGCGTCGAGCGCGTGCTCGAAGTGGTCGAAGACCTGGGCCTGAAACAGGTGACCCTCTACGCCTTCAGCCACGAGAACTGGTCGCGGCCGCAGGACGAAATCGACTCACTGATGAAGCTCTACCGTCGGAACCTGGTGGCCGAACGCCGTCGCATCACCGAGAAGAACGCCCGGTTCATCAACATCGGCCGCCGCGACAAGCTGCCGGCGGCGGTTCTGAAGGAAGTCGAGACCAACGAGCGGCTCGGCGCCGAGAACACCGGCCCGGTGCTCTGCCTGGCGGTGAACTATGGCGGGCGGCAGGAGATTGTCGATGCCGCGCGCAGCCTGGCCCGCGACGCGGCCGCCGGCACCCTGGATCCCGAAACCATCGACGAGGCGACGTTTGCTTCGCGTCTCTACACGGCCGGGCAGAGCGACCCCGACCTGCTCATCCGCACCGGCGGCGAGATGAGGGTCAGCAATTTCCTGCTCTGGCAGATTTCCTACACGGAACTGTACGTCACCGACGTGCTCTGGCCCGATTTCCAGAAAGAGGACCTCTACCGGGCCATGGCCGACTACGCCCGCCGCCAGAGGCGATTCGGAGGCCTGTCGCCGGACGACGTGCGTTGACCCCCGGAATCACCATACATAGGACATCCGCCGCCTGATATGCTCAGAACTCGAGTCATTTTCGGCATCCTGATGGCCGCCGGCATCGGCGGCCTGCTCCTGCTCGACCTTCACCTGCAACGCCGCTACGACATCGCCTGGGCGCCGGCCTATTTCTGCGTCATCGCCCTGGCGACGGTGCTGGCGGTCCACGAGCTGGCCCTCCTGCTGCGTCAGGCCGGCTGCCGCATTCACGAACCGCTGGTCATGGCGGCCTCGCTGGCCCTCCACGGCTCGGTGCTGGCGGCGCAGCTTCGCGGCGGCGAGGCCGTCGTCTGGCACATCGGCGCGGTGGCCCTGACGCCGGCGATGGCGGCCATGGTCGGCCTGGTCGTGCTGGCCCTGGTGGTCGAAACGGTTCGCGGCTGGCAGCACGGCGCCGACAGCGCCGCCCTGGGCCGCCTGGGCGGCGACCTTCTGGCCTTCGCCTACATCGGCCTCCTGGGCCTGTCCCTGACGGCCCTGAGGGTCATGGAATCCCTCAACGGCGTCTACGCCCTTCTGGTCACCGTGGCCGTCATCAAGTCCAGCGACATCGGCGGCTACCTGTTCGGCCGGGCCTTCGGACGGCGCAAGCTGGTGCCGCAGCTCAGCCCCAAGAAGACCGTCGAGGGACTGATCGGCGGTTTCCTGCTGGCCATGATCGTCAGTCTGGCCGCCGGCCGCTGGCTGCTGGGGCTGGCGTGGTGGCAGCTCGTGGTCTTCGCCCTGGCGGTGACGCCCATGGCGGTCCTGGGCGACCTGGCCGAGAGCCTCATGAAACGGGCCGCCGGCATCAAGGACTCCGGCAGCGGCATCCCCGGATTCGGCGGCGTGCTGGATGTGCTCGACAGCATTCTGCTGGCGGCTCCGGCGGCTTACGGAATACTGGTGCTTTTCGCCTGCGGGCGATGACGATACAATAGAATGCCGATGCAGAAGCAGATACCTATTCCCGACAGTCCCGACCGGCTTGTTCTGTTCGGCAGCCAGGACCGGCACCTGCGAATGATCCGCGACGCCCTGTCCGTGGAGGTGTCGGCTCGGGGCGACACGCTGACCCTGAGCGGCGAGGGCGATTCCGTGGCGCTGGCCGCCGCGGTCGTCGAGGAGCTTGTCGGCCGCATGCAGCGCGGCCGCACCATCCTGTCGCGCGACGTGGCGGAACTGATCGACTCGGTTCGCCACAACGGCGCCGGCCCCAACGGGACCGAGATTTCCGTCCTGGCCCGCGGACAGCGCATCCGCCCAAAGACCGGCGGTCAGGCCGCCTACGTGGAGGCCATGCGGCGGCACGACCTGACCTTCTGCACCGGCCCCGCCGGCACGGGCAAGACCTATCTGGCCGTGGCCCTGGCCGTCGAGTCGCTCAAGCGGCGAGACGTCAAGAAGCTCGTGCTCACCCGCCCGGCCGTCGAGGCCGGCGAGCGGCTCGGCTTCCTGCCCGGCGACATGCTCGCCAAGGTGAATCCGTACCTGCGGCCGCTGCTGGACGCCCTGCACGACATGATGGACTTCGAGCAGGTTAAGCTCTACATGGAAAACGACATGATCGAGATCATTCCGCTGGCGTTCATGCGCGGGCGGACCCTGAACGACTCGTTCATCATCCTCGACGAGGCCCAGAACGCCACCGTCAGCCAGATGAAAATGTTCCTCACCCGCATGGGAATGCGCAGTAAGATGGTGGTCACCGGCGACGTGACGCAGACGGACCTGGCGGCCCCGGCGCGCAGCGGGCTGATCGATGCGGTCCGGAAGCTGGGGGCCGTGTCGGGCATCGCCCGCGTGGAACTCGGGCGTGCGGACATTGTCCGCCACCGACTGGTCCAGGAGATCGTGGACGCCTACGAGCGGCACAAGGGCGTCCCGTCGCCGGACGTACCCGACGACCTGCCGAAGCCGGCCCAGGACGAGGAGAGCTGAAGCGGCCATGGCCCTGTTCGAACGCCAGAGGCGTCGCGTCGATCCGAGAAAACTCAAGGGGGAGGGCCTGCGCGGCCTGGTGGGCCGGCTTCGCCAACCCCGCAACTTCGTCCGCCTGGGCATCCTCCTGCTGATGCTCGCCGGCACGGTCGTCCTGATGCTCACGCCGTACGAGCCGCTCCAGTACCGCAAGGGCGAAACAACCGACGTCTCGATCGTGTCTCGCGTGGATTTCCGGTTCGTGGACGAGACGGCCACCAACGCCAAGCGCGAGGAAGCCCGCAACACGACGCCGCGCGTCTACTCGCGCGACGCCACGGCCCCGAACAAAGTCCGCGAGGAGTTCATCGACCTGCTGGGGTACGCCAGCGAACTGGCTCGCCAGCCGAAGCCGGCCGCGCCCGAAGGCCAGCCCCCGGCCGTCGCCCCGACGCCGACCGAGACGCCTGCGCCCGAGGCGGCGACACCCCCCGGATCCGCTCCGGCCACTGCCGCCACGGAGGGGACGCCCGACCCGCTGGCTGCCGAGAAGGACGAACGCAGAAAACGCGCCGAGACGCTCAAGAAGGCCTGGGGCCTCGACGACATCTTCGGCCAGATGATCGAACTGACCAAGGACGACAAGGCCCGCGAGCAACTGGTCAAGCACTGCGACGCCGTCGTCGCCTACGTCCAGAAGCTGCCGATCCTGTCCGACCCGGACCATTTCTACGAGCGAGGCCACACGGAACTGTCCCACATCTTCATCTACGACAACGGTGAGCTGTCGAGGCTGGACAAGGCCAAGGATCCGCCGCTGAACGTCACGACGGGCGCCACGCGCGACCTGGTCGAAGCGAAAGTCATGGAGGCGTTCGCTCCGGCCAATCTGAGCATGGCCCTGCGCGAGAAGATACGCTCCCGATTCGCCGCGGCACTGGCGCCGACGCTGATCTACGACGATGCCCGTACCAAGGCCCAGCGCGAGGAGGCCGTGGCCGGCGTCCAGCCCGTCATGCGCGAGTTCCGCCGCAAGGACATCCTCGTCGCCCGAGACTCCGCGATCGGTGACGAAGAACTGAAGGTGCTCGACCGCGAGCATCAGGAGTATCTGAAACAGTTGCACCCGGTGCGGCGGGCCGGGGCCGTCGTCGGGTCGGTGATGCTGGCCGCCCTGCTGATCGCGCTGCTGACGGCCTTCACGGCGATCTACCAGACCAACGTGGTGGTCCGCCCGGCCCGCGCGCTGATCATCGTGATCCTGGTCCTGAGCGTGCTGGTCATCGCCAAGTTCGTTCGCTACTGGCCGCCGCTGGCCCTGTTCCAGCTGGTCACGGTGGCCATGATCCTCACCATCGCCTACAGCCGCCGGTTCGCCCTGGTGCTGGCCTGGTGGACGGCCGCCCTGGCGGCGCTGGTCACGCGGCTGGACGCCAACACCCTGCTGCTGATGGTCACGGGGTCGAGCATCGCGGTGCTCCAGCTCAAGGCGGTGCGGTCGCGGCTGAAACTGACGTATGTGGGCCTTCTGACCGGGGCGGCGATGATGGTCACCGTGTGGGCCGCCGCCCTGTGGGACCGCGACGTTACGCTGGACAGCCTCGCGCCGACGCTGAACTACGGGCTTCTGGCGATGGCCTACGGGCTGCTGGCCGGCATCTTCGTGCTGGGCATCCTGCCGTTCGTCGAGCGGGTCTTCGGCGTCGTAACGCACATTTCGCTGCTGGAGTTCTGCGACGCCAACCAGCCGGCCCTGAAGAAGCTGGCCATCGAGGCCCCCGGCACCTACTCGCACAGCCTGCTGCTGGGCAGCCTGGTCGAGCCGGCGGCCGAGGCCATCGGGGCCAACGGACTGCTGGCCCGCGTCGGCGCCTATTTCCACGACATCGGCAAGGTCAACAAGCCGCACTACTTCACCGAGAACCGCACCCAGTTGGGCGACGCCCCGGACCACGGCAATCTGACGCCGCAGATGAGCAAACTGATCATCACCAGCCATATCAAGGACGGCCTGGACATGGCCGAGCAGTACGGCCTGCCGCCATCCATCAATGCCTTCATCGCCGAGCACCACGGGACGACCGTGATCGAGTACTTCTACTACGAGGCCCTGAAGGCCAGCGACGGCCCGGTCAACGAGACGGAGTTCCGCTACGGCGGCCCGAAGCCGCAGAGCAAGGAGACCGCCGTCCTGATGCTGGCCGACAGTTGCGAGGGCGCCGTGCGGAGCATCAAGGATCCCACACCGCCGAAGATCGAGGACCGCGTTCACCAGATCACGATGAAGCGGCTCCTGGACGGCCAGTTGGACGAGAGCGGCCTGTCGCTGAACGAGGTCCGCACCATCGAGCAGAGCCTGATCAAGTCGCTGATCAGCGTCCATCATGGCCGCGTGGCCTATCCCGACGAACGTCAGCAGCAGGAGGCGGCCACCGCCAACGCCCAGAAGAGCCAGGGCGCCGACGCCGTGGCATCGCCCCGGACCGCCGCCAACGAGGAACGCACCTGACGCCATGCCACGGATCGAGATCAACGACCGGCAGACCCACCTGAAGGGCCAGAAACGCCGCCTGGCGTCTGTGCTGCGAAGCGTTCTGGCGAGCGAAGGCCTCGCGGCCGGCGCGCTGTCGGTGACCCTCGTGGACGACGCCGAAATCAGCCGCATCAACCGGCAGTATCTGAATCACGACGGGCCGACCGACGTCATCAGCTTCGACCTGTCGGATGCGGGCGACGACCGCCTCAGCGGCGAGATCGTCGTCTCGGCCGAGCGAGCCGTCCGCGTGGCGACCCAGCGCGGCACGGACCCCGTCGGCGAGCTGCTGCTCTATGCCGTGCATGGCTTGCTGCACCTGGCGGGCTACGATGACCGCACGACCGCCCAGGCCGCACGCATGCACGCCCGCGAGAACGAGTTGTTGACCGCCCTGGGTTACCCCGACGTGTATCAGCAGGGGTCGCCTGCTGCATCATAGGAGTCGGCTGTGGATTACATGCCTTACTACGGTCTTGCCCTGCTGGCCGCGAGCGTCACACTCTCGATCCTGTCGCACGCGCTGCGCGGGTACTCGACGAGCCGCCTGGAGCAGCGACTGTCGGACGCCGGGCGGCCGGACCGTCTGGAGCGGTTTCTCGACCGCCAAGAGAGTCTCGTCCACACCATCGCGGTCTGGCGCATCCTGGCCAACGCTTCGTTCGTCGCCGTGGTCGTGGCCTACCTGCTTTCGGAGGATTCCGCCGTCCACTGGATCATCGGCGGCCTGATGATCTTCCTGGCCCTGGTGGTCCTCTCGGTGGCGGTCCCCATCGCCTGCGCCCGCTACAACAGCGAATGGATCATCGTGCGGGCCCTGCCGCTGATGGATGGCCTGAGGGCCATCAGCACGCCGCTGCTGAAGGTGCTGGCCCTGGTCGACGTGCTGGTGCGACGCCTCAGCGGCGCCGCGGCCACAGATGACCCCGACCAGGACCTGGAGGACGAACTGCGAAGCATCGTCACCGAGGGCGAGCTCGAAGGTACCCTCGAAGAAGACGAAAAGACGATGATCGAGAATATCATCGAGTTCAAGGACACCGACGTCGCGGCCATCATGACGCCGCGCACCGAGATCGTCGCCCTGCCCCGCACGGCCACGCTGACCGAGGCCCGCGACTGCTTCACCGCCGACGGCCACAGCCGCATGCCGGTCTACGACGGCACCATCGACGCCGTCGTCGGCGTCCTGTACGCCAAGGACCTCCTGGCGGCCACCGCGGCCGAGGGCTTCGACCGCCGGTGCGCGGGCGACCTGATGCGCGACGCGCTGTTCATCCCCGAGACCAAGACCCTCAGCGAGCTCCTCCACCAGTTCCGCAGCGCCTGCGTCCACATCGCCATCGTCCTGGACGAGTACGGCGGCACGGCCGGGCTGATCACCATCGAGGATATCATCGAGGAGATTCTCGGCGACATCGTGGACGAGTACGACCGGACGGAGCCGGAAGAAGTCCGCCGCGTGAGCGACACCGTGGCCGAGGTGGACGCCCGGGCCCGCATCAGCGAGGTCAACGACGAACTGGACATCGAGCTGCCCGAGGACGAGGACTACGACACCGTCGGCGGCTTCGTGCTGTCCACGGTCGGCCGCGTTCCCAAGGCAGGAGAGCAGATCGAGTACCGCCGCCTGGTGATTGCCGTGCTGGAGTCCGACGAACGGAAGATCGCCCGCCTGCGCATCAGCCGCCTCGACCAGTACGACCGGACGCCCGAGCTCTGACAGGAGGTCCGCCCCCGTGGCTCTGGTGACCGACGAAGCCGTGACCCTGGCCGCCTCCGACTACAGCGAGACCAGCCAGATCGTCTCGCTGATGACCCTTCGCAACGGCAAGGTCCGCCTCATCGCCAAAGGATCCAAACGCCCCAAGAACCCTTTCGGCGGGCGGATCGACCGCCTCGAAGTCGCCCAGGCGGTATTCACCATCGGCCATCGCGGCGGCCTCGGCCAACTCACCGAGTTGTCGGTCACGGACCCGTTGCCGGGCTTGCGGCAGAGCCTGCCGCCCTTCTATGCCGCCTCGTGCCTGGCCGAGTTGATCCTGGCGGCCACCCTGGACCTGGACCCGCACCCCGAGCTGTTCAAAATCGCCGTCCACACGCTTCAGCGCTTGAGTTGCGGAGACGATTCGGCTATCCTGATGTACCGTTTCGAGGCCCGTATGCTTCGAATCCTGGGGCTGATGCCCGAAGTGCGAACCTGCGTGGCCTGTCGCCGCGCAAGGCCCCAGAACCGTAGCGGCCTGTTCAGCGCCGCCTCGGGCGGACTGGTCTGCCGCCAATGTGCCGGCGACCACGGCGGCGGGATTGCCGTCTCGGGCAAGGCCCTGGACGCCCTGGCGTTTCTGGCCGCGGCCGACGACCGGCAGGCGGATCGTGTCGCGATGTCGCCGCAGACCCGCGGTGATGTCCGCAGACTTCTGGCGGAATACTGGCAGCACGTTCTCGGCCGGCCCGTGCGAGCCATGAGGTACCTGTGATTGTGCGGCAGCACAGGCCGACCGAACGGGGAATCCACCATGCGTTGGCTTCGCCTTTTCGCCCTGCTGGCAATCGTCCTGGCCCTCGCGCCGCTCGCCGAGGCCAAGCTCGTGTTTCGCGACGGCCAATGGGTCCGCGTCCCCGACGACGAGGACGTGACCGCCGAGCCCGCCCAGGCCGACACGCAACCTGCCGAGACCAAGCCCGTCGCCGAGACCCAGCCTGCGCCCGAGCCCGAGCCGACACCGGCCCAGAAACCGATCGAGACCCCAGCCGAAACGCCGGCCGTCGTGCCGGTCGAACCAGCGCCGTCACCGTCCGTCGAGCCGACGCCGCCGCCCGTTGAGTTGCCGCCGCTAACGCCGCCGCAGACTCCGACGGTGCCCGCCGAAACCCCGACGCCGGCCGAGACGCCGCGCGACGATCAGGCCCTGATGCCCATGCAGCCCATCGAGCCCGAAACGCCGGCCGCGACAGCCGCCGACCAGACACCGACCGTGCCCGCCGAACCGGCCGTCGCGCCCGAAACGCAGCCATCACCGGTAGCCGAGACCCCGGCGATGCCCGAAGCGGCCCCGGCGCCCGAAACGCCCGTGATGCCCGAAACGCCCGCAACGGCCGAGACGCCGGCCCCGATGCCTGCCGCAGAGCCGTCCGCCGAGGCGCCCGCCACGGAGCCACCCGCGACCGCCGCCGAGGCGGTGCCGCCGGCCCCCGCACCGGATGAAGAAGTGGATTTCGTGTTCCGCGATGGCCGCTGGGAGCCGGTCGTCCGATCGCAGACGGCCCCGAAGCCCTCGACGGTGCCGCAGATTACCGAACTCCCCGACGCGGTCATCACGCCCATGCCGGGCGAGCCCGCCACCGCGGACCTGGTGACCGAGCCGCCGCTGGTCACGCCCATTACGAACGTGCGGCCCGAGGACCATGGGCCCGCTCTGCCGCCGCCCGTCGAGGTGCAACCCCTGCCCGAGCCGGCCCTGGCCATCGACCAGGTGCCGAGCGTCGGAGAGAAGTACCGCCAGATCGAGCCGTCCGCCGCCGCTGACGAGGCCGAGAGTCTTCTGGCCGCGGCCGGACAGGCCGACGGCGACGGCCCTGCGGCCGTGCGCTCGATGATCGCGAAGTTCCGCGACGGCCGCTATGCCGCCACGGCGAAGCTGGCGTCGAAGTTCCTCAAGAGGCATGCCGTGTCGCCCAGCGGCGAGCCGGCCTCATGGCTGAGGGCCGAGGCGGTGTTCTCCGGCGGCGACTATTACAGGGCGTTCGACGCCTACGAGCACTTCATCACGAACTACGCCGGCAGCCGCCTGGTCGACAAGGCCCTGCTCCGCGAGGTCCAGTGTGCCGAGGCGCTGTTCGGCCCGGCCCGCCGCAAGGTGCTCGGCCTCGGCCTCGGCAGCGGCAACGACGAAGCCGTGGGCATCCTCGAAAAGGTCTACGCCCACCGGCCCACGGGCCCGCTGGCGGCCGACGCCCTGTTCCGCATCGGCGAATTCAAAATGAGCAGCGGCAAGTCCGAGGAGGCCGAGGAACAGTTCCGCCGGTTCATTGACGAGTTCCCCAACCATAGCCGCGCCAGGCAGGCCCGCCTGATGGCCGCCCAGAGCGCGATCGCCTCCTGCCTCGGCCCCGTGTACGACGACGCCCCGATGCGGCGGGCCGGCGGCATGCTCCAGAGCTACCAGGACACCTACCCCGAAATGGCGGCGCAGGAAAACGTTGCGGGCGCCCTCGAAGCGATTCGCCGCCACGAGGCGACCAAGAAGTACGAGATGGCCGTCTACTACCAACGGGCCGGCCGCCTCAAGGCTGCCGCCTTCTACGCACGCAAAGTCGTCGACGAATTCCCCGGCACGCCGGCGTCCGTCGAGGCCCGCGAAATGCTCCAGGAACTTCCCCCGCCGCCGGCGGTGGGACGCTGAGGACATGGCCATGAACAGGCTCATCATGCTGACGACAGCGGCCGTGGCGTGCGCCGCACTGACCGGTTGCGGCTACTCAACCGATGCCCTGCACCGGACCGACATCCGTACCGTCGCCGTCCCGGTCTTCCAGAGCGACGAGTTCCGCCGCGGCATCGAGATGGAGCTCACCGAAGAGCTCAAGAAGCTCATCGAGCTGCGCACCCCGTACAAGATCGTCAACGAGGATCACGCCGACACGATCCTCACCGGCCGCATCACCGACCTCCAGGAAAGCGTCATGACCGAGGACGACCGCGACCGGGCCACCGAGATTCAAACGTCGCTGAACGTCCAGTACGAGTGGAAAGACCTCCGTTCCGGACAGGTGCTCCGTGCCGGAGTGCCCACGGTCTCGTGGTACTACGCGCCGGCGGAGCGGCAGACGCTGCGCAGCTCCACGACCATGGCCATCCGCAAACTGGCCGAGCGGATCATCGAGGACATGGAGACCAACTGGTAGACGGCGGCACGCCGTCCGAACCGCCGCCACGGGCGATCCAGCGAGGGGTTTAACAGGCTGTCAGGGTTCCGCGCCGCCGGTTGTCGGCGGCCGGTTTTGCGTAGAAGCGAGGTGTTCTCCGTTGAGTTTCACGCCGAACGATCACGATAACGAACCGACGCCCGGCCCGCGCGGCCCAGGCGAAGGCCGCCCCACCGCCGGCGGCCCCGGCAACATGCGGTCGCTGGCCTTCACGGCCCTGCTCATCGCCGCCGCCGCCCTGGCCTTCATGCTCATCATGAAGAAAGAGGACAAGGGCGCCATCACCTCCGGACCGGAGCTCGAGCGGCAGCTCGAAACGCGGCCCGAAGCGTTCAAGAAAGCCTACATCCAGGACGGCAAGGTCTTCGCCGAACTCAAGAAAGAAGCCCTCAAGGAGGGCGAACCCGGCAGGTTCGAAATCATCATCACAGGCGAGACCAACGCCGACCGATGGGTCGCGATTCTCAGCAAAGCCCTCGGCAAGGATTTCGAGGTGCTGCCCGACTCGTTCAACTGGCAGCCGATGCTCTGGACGTTCCTGCCGTGGATTCTGGTGATCGGCGTGATCTACTTCATCTTTATCCGCCAGATGCGCCAGGGCGGCGGCCCCGGGGGCGTGCTCAACTTCGGCCGCACACGGGCCCGGCTTGCCCGACGCGAAAGCTCGAAGATCACCTTCGAGGACGTCGCCGGCATGATCGAGGCCAAGGAAGAAGTCGTCGAGATCATCGAGTTCCTCCGCAACCCGAAGAAGTTCCAGCGACTGGGCGCGCGGATGCCTCGCGGCATTCTCTTCATCGGCCCGCCCGGCACCGGCAAGACGCTGCTCGCCAAGGCCATCGCCGGCGAGGCCGACGTGCCGTTCTTCAGCATCAGCGGCTCCGATTTCGTCGAGATGTTCGTCGGCGTCGGCGCCAGCCGCGTCCGCGACCTGTTCCGCCAGGCCAAGGAAAGCTCCCCCTGCATCATCTTCCTCGACGAAATCGACGCCGTGGGTCGCCGCCGCGGCACGGGCATCACCGGCGCCCACGACGAACGCGAGCAGACCCTCAACGCCATCCTCGTCGAGATGGACGGCTTCGACACCAGCGACCAGGTGATCGTCATCGCCGCCACCAACCGGCCCGATGTGCTGGACCAGGCCCTGCGCCGCCCCGGCCGCTTCGACCGCGAGGTTGTCATCGACCTGCCCGACATCAAGGAACGCGAGGCGATCCTCTCGGTCCACGCCCGCAAAATCCACACGGCGGACAACGTGGACCTGAAGCGCATCGCGCGCGGCACGCCCGGCTTCAGCGGCGCCGATCTGGCTGCCCTGATCAACGAGGCCGCCCTGGCGGCCACCATGGCCCAGAAAGATGCCGTCGAGGAGCCCGACCTCGAAGAGGCACGCGACAAGGTCCGCTGGGGCCGCTCCCGACGCAGCCGCATCATGGACGACCTCGAAAAACGCGTCTCGGCCTATCACGAGGCCGGCCACGCCCTGCTGACCATCCTGCTTCAGCCCGACGTCGAGCCGCTCCACAAGGTCACGATCATCCCGCGCGGCGCCGCCCTGGGCGCCACCATGTTCCTGCCCCAGAAGGACCGCTACGTGATCCGCCGCCGCGAGTGCCTCGGCAACATCATGGTCTCCTTCGGAGGCCGCATCGCCGAGGAACTCGTCTTCGACGACATCTCCAGCGGCGCCTCCGACGACATCAAGCAGGCCTCGAACCTGGCCCGCCGCATGATCAAGGAATGGGGCATGAGCACCGCCATCGGCCCCGTGCGGTACACCGACCGCTCCGACCAGGAGCAGTACATGGGCATGGACCTCGTCGCCGGCCACGAGTACAGCGAGGATACAGCCCGCGAGATCGACGAGGAAGTCAAGCAGACGATCTCCGCCGCCTACGCCAAGGCCCGCGAGTTGCTGGTCGCCAACCGCGACAAACTGAACCGCCTGGCCGAGGCGCTACTGGCGTTCGAGGCCCTCGACGCAGACGAGGTGCAGCAGATTGTCGATGGCAAGACCCTGTCGCGACCGGCCGCCAACTCGAACCATGCGACGGAGACCACGGTCGCGGCAGCCGACGACGAGGCCGATCCGGCAACGCAGACGCCCGTGGCCGCGCACGCCCCGGAGGCCGACAGCACCGGCCGCGGCGACGCCGGCGCAACACACGACGGAGGCAGCCCCTCTGGCAACCATGGCCCATGACGATTTCGCCCTGACCGTCAGGCACAATCCGCGAGTGCTCGACGCCGGCCTGGCGCCGCTGGCCGAGGCCGAAATGCACAACGCCGGCGTCACCGCCTACGGCGTCGCCGTCATGGCCCCCAAGGCACGCCATTTCTGCATCGTCCTGGAGAACGTGTCGAGGCTGCACGCCAACCTGATCAAGCAGCACATGCTCTCCCTGGGCGGCGAGGCCGCCGTCCACAAGCACGTGCCCACCGAACAGGTCCAGACCACAACTCTGCTCTTGACCGGCACCGAGCACCATCTGCGGCTGCTCGCAGGCAAGCTCCGCGACCAGCCGTTCGGACTGCCCGCCGTCGGCGAACTGGTCCTGAGGACCGCCGACGGCTACCGGCGACAGTCCTGGACCCTCCGCTGCGGCAGCCGGTCCGTCGAGCTCGGCCCGCGGCCGGTGATCATGGGCATCCTCAACGCCACGCCCGACAGCTTCAGCGACGGCGGCCGCTGGCTCGATCCGGCTCTTGCCGCCGAGCACGCCCTGGCCATGCACCGCGCCGGAGCGGCCGTCATCGACGTGGGCGGCGAATCGACCCGCCCCGGAGCCAACGACGTCCCCGCGGACGAGGAAATCCGCCGCACGACGCCCGTCATCCAGGCCATCCGCAGGCAGTCCGACGTCCTCATCAGCATCGACACGCACAAGGCCGCCGTGGCTGCGGCCGCACTGGACGCCGGTGCCGACATGGTCAACGACATCTCCGCCCTGTCCGACGGCGACATGGCCGGCCTCCTGGCCGCCAGGGACTGCCCCGTCGTCCTGATGCACATGCAGGGACGGCCGCGGACCATGCAGCAGAACCCCGCCTACGAACACGTGGTGGCCGACGTCTGCCGCCGCCTGCGGCAGGCCGTCCAGCAGGCGGCCGAAGCCGGCGTGGACCCCGAGCAGATCGTCGTCGATCCCGGAATCGGCTTCGGCAAGACCGTCGCCCACAACCTGACGCTGCTGGCCCGGCTCAAGGAATTGCGGAGCCTCGGACGGCCCATCCTCGTCGGCACGAGCCGAAAATCCTTTATCGGAAAGATTCTCGACGCGGAAGTCGATAATCGTCTCATAGGGAGCGTGGCGACGTGCGTCTGGGCCCGGGCCCAGGGCGCCGCCCTGTTCCGCGTCCACGACGTGGCCGAGACGGCGGCTGCGCTGCAAATCACTGCCGCCATACAGTCTGCGGAAGACAACGGCTGATGGAAGCTATCAGAGCCTACCTCCAGAATCGCGTCGCCAACTTCTCCGTCATGGACATCGTCGAGTTTGTCCTGATCGGACTGGTCATCTACGTCGTCTACCGGTTCCTCAGGGGCACGCGCGGCGCCCGCGTCTTCCGCGGCTTCATCTTCCTCCTGATCTCGGCCTTCATTCTCGTGCAGCTCGTCGCCGGCATCCTCAAGATGCAGCGCGTCGAGATCATCTACAACGTCCTCATCCAGTTCGCCGTCATGGCCGCCGTCATCATCTTCCAGCCCGAGCTTCGCCGCGCCCTCATCCAGCTCGGCCAGAACCCCCTGTTCCGCATCTTCCTGCGCAAACAGGGCATTGCCTTCATCGATATCCTCGCCCGCGCCATCGAGCAACTCAGCCGCGACAAGATCGGCGCCATCATCGCCATCGAACGCGACGCCGGCCTGACCTCCCTCGTCGAGAGCGGCACCCCCCTCAACGCCGAACTGACCCCCGAGCTGCTCGTGACCATCTTCTGGCCGGGCTCGCCCCTGCACGACATGGGCGTCGTCATCCGCCAGAAC
>Ga0123329_1001747_pt1 | contig 20093 bp, 24 predicted proteins | sample BioC12SIPDNA_FD_89703 | JGI IMG/M metagenome (GOLD analysis project Ga0123329, IMG submission 89703) | Anaerobic biogas reactor microbial communites from Washington, USA - Biogas_R1_B C12 SIP DNA | ecosystem: Engineered > Bioreactor > Anaerobic > Unclassified | place: Washington, USA | collected...
ATCGCGGCGGCCTACGTGCAGGCCATCGACAACCAAAGCAGCCCGGCGGGCATCGAGGCCGCCACCGAGCCGCTGCGAACGGTGGTGCAGGAGAATCGCTTCTGCCAGGTGTGCGCGTTTCTGAACAAGTACCACGGCGACAAGGCCGGCGACGCCGGCGGTCGGAGCCTCGACCCGGCGGAGCCGATCAAGACGCAGGACACCAGCAACCGCCACGCGGTGTGCATGGCCCATCTGGCGAAGTTCCGCGCCGATTGCTGCGGCAACGATGCCCGCGATCCCGTCTCGACGATCACCAGCGGCCATGGCAGCGTGCGGCCCGCCGGTGCTGCCCACGCCCTCGGCGTGGTCGAGACGTTCCTGGTGACGAACAACGCCGGCAGCCACTCCGCAGACCCGACCGACCCCCTGCACACGGTGACCACGGGCGACCGGCACTTCGTCTGCGCCGCCTGGCTCCAGAAGCACCGCGGCACATGCCGTCACGGACAGGACGCCTGCGAGCCCCTGGCCACGGTCACGGGCGGCGGCACCCACCTGAGCGAGGTCCGGGCCTTCCTCGTCAAGTACTTCGGCACGGGAGGCCAGCACGGCGACTGCCATGAGCCGCTGGCCACCATCACCGCCAAGCACCGCCTCGGCCTGGTCACCGTCCACGGCGTCGATTACCAGATCGTGGACATCGGCCTGCGGATGCTTCAGCCGTGCGAGTTGCTGCGGGCGCAGTTCGGCCGTTTCGCCGACGAGTACGTGCTCGACGGCACCAAAGCTGAGCAGGTCGCCGGCATCGGCAACTCCGTCTGCCCGGAACTGGCGGAGCTGCTGGTCAAGGTCAATTACAAGGAGGCATTGAACCCATGAGACTCTATGTCGCATCGTCATGGCGCAATCCGTATCAGCCGCAAGTCGTCGAAACGCTCCGGCTCTACAGCCACGAGGTCTATGACTTCCGCAACCCGCGCCAGGGCGGCAACGGCTTTCACTGGTCAGAGATCGACCCTCGGTGGCGGGAGTGGACGCCAGAGCAGTACATCCACGGCCTCAAGCACCCTGTCGCTCAGGCCGGGTTCCACCGCGATCTCTCGGCCATGCTGTGGGCTGAGGCGTGCGTGCTGGTCCTGCCCTGCGGCCGGTCGGCACACTTGGAGGCCGGATGGTTTGCCGGGGCCGGTCGGCCCGTCTATGTGCTCCAGTTGCGCCCCGAAGAGCCGGAACTGATGAACCTACTGGCCACGGCGGTATACGCCGGGATGGATGACCTGTTGCTGGCCATCACGCCGCTGGAAACCATTCGCGCGGTTGAACACCAGCCGCGGCAGTAGGGACGCCGCAGTGGCCGAGCCCTGGTACGCCGCGCCGTCGCCAGGGGCAAGAGCAGGAGAACAGGGAAGCGGGTGAGACAGTTCAGTACTGACCGATGGCCTACATCGAAGGACACACCACAGAGGACGGCATGTCGAAGGCAGCCCCGACAACCGACACACCACAGATTACCGCCCTGGCCCCGTGGTTCGGGGCCAAGCGCACCCTTGCCCACGAGATCGTCCGTGAATTCGGGCCGCACCACACGTATTGGGGCTTGTGCGTTGGGAGTTTCGCCATCGAGATGGTTAAGCCGCCGTGCTCCATGGAGACGGTGGTTGACCTCCACGGCGACATCGTCAACTTGGCGAATGTGATCCGGGACAGCAGGCTGGGGGCCATGCTCTACCGGCGGTTGCGCCGCACCATGATGCACGAGACGCTCTTCGCCGAAGCTGACGCGATCATCCGCGCCGGAGAACGCGACGGAACCGCCCGGCGGCTTGCGGACGGCCTTGGAACGGACGACGAGCGGCTTGAGCGTGCTTACCTCTACTTTCTGGTCTCTTGGATGGGACGGAACGGCACCGCCGGAACGCCGGCCAGTCACAAGGGAACATTCTGCGCCCGGTTCACCAACCGCGGCGGTCACGCCGGCAGAAGGTTCTCAGGGGCCGTGGACTCCATCCCGGCCTGGCGTCGTCGTCTCCGCAACCTCACCATCCTGCGCCGGGACATATTCGAGATCGCAGAACGCATTGCCGACGAGGACCGGTCCGTTATCTACTGCGACCCGCCGTACATCGCCAAGGGCGCGTCGTACCTGCACGACTTCACGGAGGCCGACCATCGGCGTCTGGCCGAGCTGCTGGGTCGATTCCGCCGGACCCGCGTTGTTGTGAGCTACTACGATCATCCGCTCCTGACCGAGCTGTATCCCGAATGGACGATGCGGCGCCTGAAGGCTACCAAGGCCATGGTCCATGCTGGACGCCGCGGCAACACCGGCCGGGTGGACGCTCCAGAGGTGCTTCTCATCAACGGTGCGTCGCTGGTCGAACGGACAGGGTTGCTGGAGGGGCTGGCATGAATGAGCCGTGGTATGCCTATGCGATCTTCGCCGTCGCCCTGAGCGGCACGATTCTCAACGTGCGGAAGGATCGCCGCTGCTGGCCGCTCTGGATCGCCAGCAACGCGGCCTCGGCGGTCTACCTGGCCGGCCAGGGCGTCTGGACCCAGGCGGCGCTTCAGACGATCTTCCTCGGCGTGAGCCTCTGGGGATGGCGGGCGTGGCGGGCTCGGAATCCTCCGGGAAATCCGGGAAACGACCTTCCCAGTCGCGGCGAGTCGAGGTAGGGACAGGGCAGGGCAGAAGACGGGTTGCCGCTCGTGGAATCGAGCCACAATGGAGTGGGCAGATGAGCATTGCGATGATGAACCGGGTGTGGCGGGAGTTGCCGGGCAAGGTCAACGCCGGGCAGTTGCTCGTGGCCCTGGCGATGGCCGACCATGCCGACGACCAGGGCGTCTGCTGGCCGCACGTGACGACCGTCGCACGCAAGTGCGGCATGTCCGGTCGCACCGTCCAACGACATCAGCAGGACCTGGTCGCCGCGGGGCACCTGGCGGTCCGAATCAAGGCCGGACCGAAACAGGCCAACCACTACATCTTGTTTCCAGTCACCACCACGGAATGCGGAGGTGGTGACAAAATGTCGCCACCCGGCAACGGCCCGGTGGTGACAAATCAGGCATCAGGTGGTGACACCCCTGTCACCACAGGTGGTGACAATCCGGGCGCGCACTCCTTATGGAACCGTCAGACTAACCGTCAGGAACCTTTCCCCCCCAACCCCCCCGCTACGCGGGTGGGCTCGGGCGGCGATGCCGCAACAACGGCAACAGACACGGCAACGGCTGGCCAGGGGCAGGATGCCCGTGCCACGGTGGAGGCGGGCGGCGAGCATCCGGACGGGCCGGTGGCGGAGCACCTGGAGCGGCTGGTCGAGAGCGTGACGGGGGCGCCGGCGGATCGGCGGTGGCAGCGGGCCGTGAGGCGGGCACTGAAACTGCCGCGGGGCGACCTGGCCCTGGGGCGCGTGTGCCCAGGGGCGGTGGCCAGGGCCTGGGCGCGGCGGGATCGCAAGCGGTTTTCGCTGGCGACGGTGCTGGAGGCGGTCGCGGAGTTGACGGCACAGCGGCGCGAGGCGGAACGGCGGGCGGCCGAGGCCGACCGGCGACGGGCCGAACTGGACGCCGTCAACGCCCGTCGCGAGGCACAGCGCCGGGCCTGCCTGGAGTGGTTCCGCCGCGACCTGGACGAGGCGGCGCAGCGACCGTACCTGGCAGACGCCGAGGAACGGTTGCGCCAGTTGCGGCGCGGAGAGGATCCGCCGCGCGACGTGGTCGAGAGCCTCGCCGCCTCGGACGCGGCCCGCGACCTGGACTGGCACTGGGATCCGGCCTTGGCCGGGGAAGGGGTGACGGCGTGAGCAAGACGAAGATTGAGTGGGCACGGGATACCTGGAACCCGGTGGTAGGCTGTCGGAAGGTGTCGCGGGGGTGCCAGAACTGCTACGCCGAGCGCATGGCCGCGAGGCTGGCCCGGATGGGGCAGTGGAAGTATCAGACCGTGGTGAGCGGCAACGCCTGGAACGGTCGAGTGAACTACGTGGATAATAGCGACGAACTGCTGGCCCCCATCGGTTGGAAACCGTCGCGGGTCTTCGTCTGCTCGATGGGCGACCTGTTTCACGATGACGTGCCGGACACGACGCTCGACGCGGTGTTCGCCACCATGGCCCTGAGCCCGCGCTCGACGTTCATGCTGCTGACGAAACGACCGTTGCGCATGCGGGACTACATCCTGAGCCGGTGGGCGATGGATGACAGTGATCGCGTGGAACGCGCGCCGCAATGGTATCAGCATGTGACCTGGCTGCTGGACCAGGGCGAGACTCTGCTCGGCCGGCGGTGGGATCGGGCGCATGCGGCGGCCGAGGGGCTGGACTTGGCGCAGCCGCTGCCGAATGTGTGGCTGGGCGTCACCGCGGAAGACCAAGAGCATGCCGAGGCCAGGATACCTGTGCTGCTGACGACACCGGCGGCGCGGCGCTTTGTGAGCGTCGAGCCGATGCTTGGGCCAGTCAACCTGCACGACTACCTCTCGACGACGTGGCTGCCGGTCGGCGAAGCCCATTGCACCGATCCCGCGGCCGGCCGAGTGCCGCCCTTGGATTGGGTGATCTGCGGTGGCGAGAGCGGCCCTGGGGCACGACCGATGCACCCCGACTGGGCCAGGGCGCTGCGCGACCAGTGCCGCAGAGCGGGCGTGCCGTTCTTCTTCAAGCAGTGGGGCGAGTGGGGGCCGCTTGAAGATCATATCGAAACTGGACGGCGCACGGCCCCCGTGTGTCTGGTCAAACCAGATGGCGCTACAGTGCGTCCCTATTGCCAACTCGACGCGCCGGGGCATCAGATGGCCCGCGTCGGCAAGAAGGCGGCCGGGCGGTTGCTGGACGGCATCACCTGGGACCAGAGGCCCGAGATGCGGCCATGTTGAGCGCGCCGCGTGTGGGGCAGGGCGTGCAGGTGTGGTACGGCCCGCACACGCGGGAGGCGATGCCGTGGCACGGCAAAGCCGGGACGGTGGTCGTCAGCGGGCGGGGGCGGCCGAGGAATCACCTGGTGCGGATCGACGGGCAACAGGTCATCGTGCCGGCGGGGAACCTCAGGACGCCGACGGGCAATCAGACAAAGCACACGAAAGGAACACCCCATGGCGACGACGCGGGCGCTGGAGATGGATGAGGCGAGGCGGATGCAGGAGACCTTTGGCGGGAGGTGGGCGTTGCGCAACCGCTGTCTGGTCGAGCTCGGCGTGCGGTGCGGGTTCCGGATCAGCGAGATGCTGTCGCTGCGCGTGGCCGACGTCCTCGAAGCGCCGGACGAGGACGGGACGTGTCGCGTGCGCGATCGCCTGACCGTGGTGCGGAGCAACACCAAGGGCAAGGTGGCGACGCGGTCGGTCGTCCTCCACCCCAAGGCGGCCGAGGCCCTGGCGCTGTGGGTGGCGGACCTGCAGGGGCAGGGCTACTGGCGCGGCGAGACGTGGCTGTTTCAGTCGGCCTGGGGGGCGGATCGCAACACGCGAATCACCCGGGTGCAGGCGTGGCGCATCGTGCGCGAGGCCGCCAGACGCATTCACTCGCGCGGATGTGTCGGCACGCATTCCATGCGGAAGGCCGCTGTGACGCGATTCTACGAGCAGTGCGGGCGAGACCTGCTCAGGACGCAGAAGTTCAGCGGGCACAAGGACTTGGACAGCCTGCGGGCGTACATCGCCGTGGACCAGGAGGAAGTCGACGGGATCGTTCTGAGCATGGATTGAAAACAAGGTAACAGTCCTCGGTTTCTTAACGGTCGCCCGGAAAGTCGTCGCTCCAGAACGTTCCAGGCACCGACAGAACGCAGGACATTTTTTCGACTTCTCGCGGAAATTGTTACATGCGCGCACGACGACGAAATCAGGCCAAGACGACTGCCACCAGCGTGGGCAGGCTGCTGCGGCTGCAGACGGTCGCCGAACGACTCGATTGCGGGGTGGACGAGGTGCGCAAGCTGATCCGACGCGGGCAACTCCGCAAGACGACGTGGAACCGGACGCCACGCGTGGAAGAGAGCGATCTGGCCGAGTTCATCGCGCAGTGTCGGCTGATCGCCCGCGAGCGCGGCGGACGCCAGGCGAGGCCATAGGTACTTCCCCGGGGGTGGGTCGCCCTGACTGCCATGGGAACGGTGACGCGGGGATAGAGAGTTTGTTTGGGTCGGTGGTGCCGTAAATCGAGAAACCAGGAACCGGAGGCAAGACATGGAAGTCGAGATGAGACGCGTGGACGCGATCAAACCGTACGAGAACAACCCGCGGATCAACGACGGGGCGGTGGACGCCGTGGCGGCCAGCGTGCGGGAGTTCGGCTGGCGGCAGCCGATCGTCGTCGATGCCGAGGGCGTGATTGTCGTCGGCCATACCCGGTGGAAGGCCGCGGTGAAGATGGGCCTGACCGAGGTGCCGGTGCACGTGGCCCGCGACCTTACGCCCGAGCAGGCCCGGGCCTATCGCATCGCCGACAACAAGGCGGCCGAGGGGAGCGACTGGAACTACGAGCTGCTGCCGATCGAGCTGGCGGCCATCCAGGAAGGCGGGCTGGACCTGACGCTTCTGGGCTTCTCGGCCGGCGAGATCACCGAGCTGCTCGCGCCGCCGGGGACCGAGGGCCTGACGGACCCCGACGCCGTGCCGGAGCCGCCGGACGAGGCCGTGACCCAGCCCGGCGACGTGTGGGTCCTCGGCCGTCACCGGCTCATGTGCGGCGACAGCGGTTCGGCCGCGGACCTGGGCCGGCTGGTCGACGGGGCGACCATCGACCTGGTGAATATGGACCCGCCGTACAACGTGAAGGTGGAGCCGCGCTCCAACAACGCCATCGCCGCGGGGCTGTCGAGTTTCCAGGCCTCCAACACCGAGCCGCAGAACCATCACCAGGGCTTCGACGTCGCCCGCCAGGGGCCCAAGCAGGCGACGACGACGAAGCTGCGGGCCAAGGACCGGCCCCTGGCGAACGACTTCGTCTCGGACGAGGCCTTCGACGGCATGCTGGCGGCCTGGTTCGCCAACGCCTCGCGGGTGCTGAAGCCCGGCGGCTCGTTCTACATCTGGGGCGGCTACGCCAACCTCGGCAATTACCCGGGGCCCCTGAAGGCCGCGGGCCTGTACTTCTCGCAGGCCATTGTCTGGGACAAGCAGCATCCGGTGCTGACGCGCAAGGATTTCATGGGGGCGTTCGAGATCTGCTTCTACGGCTGGAAGACCGGCGCCGGCCATCACTTCTTCGGGCCGACCAACGTCGCCGACCTGTGGCACGTCAAGAAGGTCAGCCCGCAGGCCATGATCCACCTGACCGAGAAGCCCGTGGAACTGGCGGCCCGGTCCATCGAGTACTCGTCGCGGCTCGGGGAGAAGGTGCTGGACCTGTTCGGCGGCTCAGGCTCGACGCTGATCGCCTGCGAGCAGACCAGCCGCACGGCCTACCTGATGGAACTCGACCCGCTCTACTGCGACGTGATCGTGAAGCGCTGGGAGGAGTTCACGGGGCGGAAGGCCGAGCGGGTCGCGGCCCCAGAGGCAGCCACCATCAACGAGGAGGCCGCCACCGAGGAGGTGACGGCGTGACCACACATTCAGTGCTACGCACCGACCCAGAGGATATGCTTCTTCAGAGGTCCGTCAGCCAGGGCCCGCACCAGACGCTGGTCAGCGCTGACCATGACGGTCTTGGTCTTCACGGCCAAGGCCAGGTAGAGGCTATCGTAAACCGTCCGGTCGAAACGAAGGGCCAGGTCCAGGGCGTCGGGCAGCAGCTCCGATGCCTCGTAGACCTGGATCGGCAGCCGCATCGCCTGCGAAAGAATCCCGGCCGCTGCCTCTTGGGTCAGGTCGCCACGGCGTTGACGTTTCCAGATGACGTTGGCGACCTCCACCCAGAGCAGATCGGGAGCCAGCAGCTCTTCGGCCCGGGCAAGTTGCTTCTCTGCGGCGTCGGAATGCTCCTCTTCAAAGTAGAGCTTCACGACGACGCTGGCATCGACGACCAGTCTCTTCATCGCTCGCGATCCTCGCGGATGAGCGCGGCGCTGTCATCGAACCGCCGGCCCAGCTTCTTGCGCCACTGGCGGGCGGCCCGCAGCGATTCGGTCACCGACAGCCCGGCGGCGTTCTCCAGGACCATGCGGGCCTCGCCCTGGAGCGAACGGCCATGCCGCTTGGCGCGAGCCCGCAGCCGTTTCATGGCCTGGTCGTCGAGTCCGCGAATCAGAATATCAGCCATGACGGCACCTCCCATCGGTCTGAAGCCACGCGATATCCTAATGATATCGTCCTCCCGTTCGTGCGACAAGAGAAATTCCGCAGCCCGAGACGCACAACGAGACCGCCCCGACCGAGGCCGGGGCGGTGCAGGGCGAGGTGGCGTCATGACAACGTCAGACGGCGGCTTCAAAGAGCCCGCGGCCGGTCTTGCGGAACCGGGCGGCGTCGCCTTTGGCGGCGATCTCGCGGAGGACGGCGCTGGTGAGCGTCGCCGCGGGCGTCTTGCCCTCGGTCGTCCACTGGCCGCCGGCCAGGACCGCCTCGACGATCTCCTTGCAGGTCATGGGCCGGCCCGCCTCGGCCAGGACCTGGGCCGCCAGGTTCAGGAGGCTCGGGCGCTTTGCGGCGGCCCCCGTCGCGCCACGTTCGCCCGTGTGGCGTCCGGACGCGGGGGTGGCGTCCGTGGCCGCCTGCCGGGGCTCCGGCGGCGTGGGGGCCGCCTGGGGCGCATCGGCCGCTTCGTGGACAATCGGCATCGTCCGCGTGGGCCACAGGCCCCGGAGCCGCTGCGGGCTCTTGATGTGGACCTTCTTGCCGGTGATCCGGTTCACGCCGTCCCAGCCCCCGTGCGGGTTGGTCGACTCGATGCGCACCGGCACCACCTTGCCCGACACCTTGGCGGCGTAGGTGCCGCCGATCTTCACCACGTTCTTCTTCATCACATGCTCCTTTCGGGTTGCGGCCGCCTACGCGGCCTGGTCGTCGTACTTGCGGGCGAGCCGCATCAACTCCTGTTTGGCCTCGTCGAGGGCGGCCATCTCGTCCACCCAGCCCTCGGCGAGGCAGACCGGCTTGTAGTAGTCCTTGCGGCCGCGGGTCCAACCGGCGAGGTAGAAGAATCGCTGCATCGCGCCGACGGCGGTGGTCGTGTCGGCGTAACCGGTGGTCGGCGCGTCGAACCGCGTGTTGCGGGCCAGGGCCATCGTGGCCGCCGCCAGGGCCATCTGAATCCAGGCCGTCATCTTGCGGCCGCTCGTGGTGCCGCTGAAGCATCGGAACTCGACCGTCCTGTAGCGGCCGAACAGGGGCACCAGGTTCAGCGTCTGGTAGCGGCTGATGCCGGCGGCCTCGATCCGCAGGTCGTCGGCCTTGATCTTCTTCGTGAGGCGTTCCTTCTTGTGCCTCCAGGCGGTCTTGAGGCTGCGGCAATACGTGCCTCGCTCGCGGGCGGTGGTTCCGGCGGCCCCGTAGAAGGCCTTCTCGTGCTGGGCGGTGGTGTTGATCAGGCGTCGCACCCAGTCGGCGACCTCGTCGAAGTCATCGCCGGCGGCGCTGGCGGCCCCGAGGTGGACGTGGAAACCGCAGGTCTTGTTGACCTTGGCTCCCATCTCCTCCAGGAGCCGGGCCACCTGGCGGACCTGGTCGAGGCCGTCGCGGCCGCGGAGGACCGGGCTCACGATCTCGACGCCCTCGTAGCCCTGCAGCGTCGTCGAAAGGCTGCCGTCGCGCTGGGCGTTCCAGCCCCGCGGGAACCGGCCGCCGAGGGCCAGGCCCGCGTGGTAGCCCCCCACACGGACGCTGCCGATCGGCAGCAGGCACTCGATCTCGCAGCCGAAGGTGATCTCGGCCGCCCTGGGGTTCGCCTCGTGTCGTTGCGTGTGCCTAGTCATCGTCGCCTCCTGGTTCTTGCCTGCGTTACATGGACATTAAGCCATGTAAATGCGACCGGGGCAAGGCCGGAAAGTGGAATAATGCAGATTTATGGATGCAAGTGGCGGGGAGCCTAACAGACGCCTGACTGGCAGGGAGGCCGGGGGTGGATCGGGAAGTGAATCCGGCGGCGTTGACTGTCGAACAGGTGGCCCGGCTCCTGACGGCCGCGGGGGGCGGGGCGGTCTCGGTGGAGGCCGTCCGCCGGCACATCGAGCGCGGAGCGCCGACGTCGGCCGACGGGCGGGTGAACCTGGTCTGCTACGCGGCATGGCTGGTGCGGGAATGCTCCGGGGACCGGGGCCGGTAGAAGGGCAACGAGCGGGGGCGCGCGTGTTGAAGCACGCCGCCCCCATGGGCAAGCACTTAGTGGAGTGCCTACCAATGGCAGAGAATCGGCAGAAAACGGCCGGTCGCACGAGGGAAAAACGCCCCGTGCGGTCGGCCCTGAGCCTGACGCAGCTGCGGTCGTATGTGACGCCCCAGGAGGCGGCGCGGCTGCTGACGTGTGAAGGCCAGCGCCCTGTGACGGCCGACGACGTGCGCCGCCTGATCGAACGCGGCGCGCCCGGGCGCGGCGGCAAGGTGCGGCTCGTGGACCTGATTGCCTGGATGGCCCGGGAGACTGAGGCACGCTGATGGCCGGTCCGCGTCTGGATCCTCGACACCTGAAGCCGGCGGACCTGGTGCGGCTGCTGAACGGCACGCCCCTGGGCGAGGTGCTGACCGAACGGCGTCTGTACCGCCATCGCCAGCAGGGCGGCCGCCGGATCGCCGGCGACGCCGAGGCCCGGACGGTGGACCTCCTGCGGTACGCAGGGTGGCTCTGCGAGCAGATCGACGGGCCACGGGCCGAGGCCGCGCCGTCCCTGGGGCCGCTCGCCGCCGAGGGGTACGAGGCCATCCGCGAGGAGGCCCGGTCCAGGCGGGCCGGGATCAGCCGCTCGGGCCGCGACATCGCGCCGCTGCCGGCCGTGGTCGATCCGGGCCGCAAGGAGAAGTGTCGCTACAACCTGAAGCTCTTCCTCGAGACGTACCACAAGGCGAGCTTCCCGAAACGCTGGAGCCGCAACCACCTGACCGTCATCGCCAAGGTCGAGCGGTTGATCCTGAAGGGCGGCCGCTTCGCTCTGGCGATGCCGCGCGGCGACGGCAAGACGACGCTCCTTCGCAAGGCCGCGGAGTGGGCGGCCCTGTATGGGCACTCACGATACATCTGCCTGCTGGCCGCCAACGGCCCGAAGGCCTCGCAACTCCTGGAACCGATGAAGACGAGCCTCGAGACGAACCGGCTCTACCGCGAGGACTTCCCGGAAGTCAGCTATCCGATCCGCCGCCTCGAGCGGATCGTCAACCGCAGCCGAGGCCAGCTCTACAACGGCGAGCCGACGCGGATCTCCTGGACGGCCGACAAGATCATCCTGCCGTCCATCCCCGGCAGCGCCGCCTCGGGCATCATCGTCACCGCCTGTGGTCTGGAGTCCGGCAGTGTCCGCGGCCAGTTTCACGAACTCGACGACGGAACGATTCTGCGGCCGACGCTGGTCATCGCCGACGATCCGCAGACGCGCGAGTCGGCGGGCAGCGAGAAACAGACCCAGGACCGTATCGACATCCTCAGCGGCGACGCCGGCGGCCTGGCCGGGCCGGGGGAGTCGATGTCGCTCTTCGCCCTGGTCACGATCATCTACCAGGGAGACCTGGCCGAACGGCTCACCAACCGCAAGGAGTCCCCGGCGTGGCAGGGTGAACTGATGTCCATGATGCCCGAGATGCCGACGACCGCGACCTTGTGGGACGAGTACGCCAAGCTCTGGGAGGAGAGTCTCGACCGTTACGGTGACATTCGCCTGGCCGCGGCCCTGTATCGACAGCATCGCTGTCAGGCCGCCTGCCGCCGCAAACTGGACCAGCAACGACCGTGCGGGGCCTGTCCGCACCGTGAAACGTGCATGGACGCCGGAGCGGTCGTCGCCTGGCCTGAGCGGTACGAGAAGAAGAAGGGCGAACTCTCGGCCGTGCAGCACGCCATGGACCTGAAGCTCGAGGACGAGGAGGCCTTCTGGGCGGAGTTCCAGAACAGGCCCAAGAGCCGCGACAAGGGATCGCCGCTGCAGACGGTCGAGCAGCTCATGCAACGCGTCAACGGCCTGAAGCGGGGTACCGTGCCGCTGGCGGCCGACAAGATCACGGCCTACATCGACGTGGGGGACCACGTACTCTTCTGGGTGGTGACGGCCTGGCGCGGGGACTTCACGGGGTGGGTGCTCGATTACGGCACGTTCCCGGAGCAGCGGCGAAGCCACTTCACGGCCGCCAGCGCGCAGCACACCCTGGACCGCCGCTACCCCGGTTTGTCGCGCGAGGCGACGGTGCAGGAGGGGCTCCTGGCCTGCATCGAGGAACTGTCGCGGCGGGAGTACGTCCGCGAGGACGCGGCGGTGATGCAGATCGGCCGCGGCCTGATCGACACGGGGCACCTGCAGGACGAGGTCTACGCGGCGATCCGCCGGAGCGGGCGCGGCGGCGTCTGGATGGCGGCCAAGGGCGTGGGCATCGGGGCCCGCAACCGCCCGGTCTCGGAGTTCCGCAAGGAAAGCGGCGGGCGGTACGGGTTCCACTGGTGGGTGCCGCCGATCCGCGGCAAGCGCGTCGCCCTGACGGTCAACATCGACACCAACTTCTGGAAGACGTTCCTCGTCAACCGCCTCGCGCCGCCGGTGTCGGAGGCGGCGGCGCTGTCGTTCTGGGGCCTGCGGCCGGCCGACCACCGGCTCTACTGCGAGCACCTGACGGCCGAGAAGCGGGAGACCGAAGAGACCCGCGGCGGCACCCGCCGCGTGGACGTCTGGACCGTGCGACGCGGCGGTCGCGACAACCACTGGCTCGACTGCACGGTGGGCTGCTGCGTGGCGGCCAGTTACGAGGGTGTGAAACTGTCGGGCCTGGACGAGGAGCGCCGTCGCCGCGGCGGCCCCGGCCGGGACCCCAAGGGCGGACCGATGGTCTTGTCGGCAATCAGGCGACGCGGCGGGAGACACAGAGCATGAGTCCGAAACGGACCGACCGGGAGAAGGCCGAACGCAGGCGGCGTCGTGAGGAAGACGAGGGCCAGTCGCTGGAGGAACTGGCCGCGTCGGCGACCGAGGCGCGGGCGGCGGCCATGGAAGGGCTGGAGTGCCCGCGTTGCGGGTGCCGGGACTTTCGCGTGATCGAGACGGAGCGCCTGTACCACTGCATCCGCCGCCGCAGGGTCTGCCGCCGGTGTGGCTGGCGGACAACGACGGTGGAAAAAATGGCCGCTCCGGAGGCCGAAAACAACGCCTCTGAAAGATTTACCCCCACATATGGGGGTAAAAATAGAGCGGACTCGGATTCGTCTTGACCACTCCCGGCGGCGACGTAGAGTGCATGGTGACAAGTGAAACCCCCGAAGAACGCGGCCGACGGGTCGCGGGACCTCGGCAACGGCAACGCCGAACACGAAACCCCACCTTCACCTGATCAGGTGTGGAGGTGGGGTTTTTTCTTTGGGGGGTCGCCGCGGAGGACGCACCGATGCCCATCGACGACGAAGCACTGGCCGAAGCGCTGATCCAGCAGACGACGCGCCCGGCGTCGGCCTCGGCCGACGGCGTGTCGCGCACCAGTCACAGCATTCCGGACCAGATCGCGGGCATCCGGTTCGCCAAGGCCCTGGCCGCACAGCGGCGCGGCGCAGGGTTCCGCATGCAGAAGCTCCGGCCGCCGGGGACCGTCTCGGGACTGTAGCATGGCCAAGGGCCGCACGAAATCCTCTCGCAGGAAGGCCGCGACCGCGACGCGCAGGGCGTCCGCGAAGCGAGCCCCGTCGCGCAGGGGCAAGGCCCGAACCTCCAGGACGCCGGCCGCGCGTCGCAAGCGGCGGCTGTCGCCGGGCGTGACCGTGATGCGGCGGCCGCACAAACGGCGTCGGCCCCTGAGCCTGGATGACCGGATGCTCACGTGGGCGCTCGATCAGGTGGCCCGCAGCGGGTTGCCCCTGGCCCTGAGCGACGTTCGCGGCGGCCCAAGCCGGCGGTCCATCGCCGCCCGGTACGATGCGGCGACGACCTCGCCGGACAATGCGCGGCACTGGTCCATGGCCGACGGCCTGTCGGCCGACGCCGCGGCCAGTCATGCCGTGCGACAGGTCCTGCGGAACCGGGCCCGCTACGAGGTGGCCAACAACAGTTACGCCCGCGGCATCATCAACACCCTGGCCGACGACACGATCGGCACCGGGCCGCGTCTGCGGCTGGATACCGGCGACGAGACGGTCAACCAGCTCGTCGAGCGAACGTGGCGGGCGTGGACACGCGAGGTCGGCCTGGCCGACCATCTGCGCCTGATGCGCAAGGCCAAGGCGACCGAGGGCGAGGCCTTTGCCGCCCTGATCACCAACGAGGCCCTGCGCCACGCGGTCAAGATGGACCTGATGCCGCTGGAGGCCGACCAGGTCACCAGCCCCGAAGGGCAGGCCGCGGCCGACAACATCGACGGCGTGCTGCTGGACCAGTGGGGACGGCCCAAGGCCTACCAGGTGCTGCGGACCCATCCGGGCAGCCAGGCGGCCGCGTTGCATGAGTACTCGCTCGTGGCCGCCGAGAGCATGATCCACTGGTTCCGTCCGGATCGGCCGGGCCAGCACCGGGGCCTGCCCGAGCTGATGCCGTCGCTGGGCCTGTTCGCGCAGCTGCGACGGTACACCCTGGCGGTGGCCGACGCGGCCGAGGCGGCGGCCGACTTCGCCATTGTCCTCTACACCGACCATCCGGCCGACGACGAGTGCGACTACATCAAGTCCCTGGACCAGGTGGACCTCGAGCGCGGCCTGATGACCACGATGCCCGAGGGCTGGAAACCCGAGCAGATCAAGGGCGAGCAGCCCACGACGACCTTCGAGATGTTCGTCCGGGCGCTATTGCGGGAGATCGCCCGCTGCATCGGCATGCCGTACTGCATCGCGGCGGGGGATTCCAGCGGCTACAACTTCGCCTCGGGCCGGCTGGACCACAAGACCTACTACAAGGGCATCCGGATCGAACAGGAGCACATCGAGCGTGTGGTCCTGGACCGCATCCTCGTCGCCTGGCTGCGCGAAGCGGCACTGGCCGGCCTCGTCCCGGCGTCGCTGGCCGCGGCCGCGCTGCCGGAGCACCAGTGGTTCTGGGACGGCGACGAGCACGTGGACCCGGTCAAGGAATCCGTGGCGATCACGGAACTGATGGCCCACGGCGCCTCGGGTCTGCCGGAGGTCTTCGCGGGGTTCGGTCAGGACTGGCGCGTCGAGATGCAGCGCAACGCCGAGGCCCTGGGCATCACGCTTCCGGAGTACCAGGCCCTGCTCCGTCAGAAACTGTTCGGCTCGGCGTCGGCCGAGTCGAGCGAGCGGGCCCGGCGTCTGGCCGACCGCGACGAACCGCCGGCGGAGAAACCGGCCGAAGAGACGCCTGCGACGCGGCGCACGAGCCGTACTCGCAGCAAGAAGGAGGCTGTCCATGCGTAAGGGGCTTCCGATGATCGAGGCCGCCGATCCGGCCGCAAAGGCCGGCGACAGGGCGATGGGCATCGAGGCCTGCGCCGCCGTGGAGATTCAGGCCGCCGGCGAGGGCGAGGCTCCCAAGCGGCCCACGGTGAACCTGACGGCGTACACCGGCGGGATGCTCAGGCTGGCCGGATGGTACCGCCCGGTGGTGATCGACCTGTCGGGGCTGACGGCCGCCGACCCGGTGAACCTGTTCAGCGACGGCCAGGACGCCTTCCACTGCACGAGCATGGCCAACCTGGTCGGCCAGGCTGACGACGTTGCGATCTCGGCCACGAAGGTCACGGTCCGCGGCACGATCACCGGCGACCTGGACAGCCCCGCGTCGTCGGCGTCGCTGATCGTCGGCCATGCCCGCAACGGCCTGAAGAAGTTCCCGGTGTCGGTCGGCGTGCTGCCGCTGCGCGTGGAGGACGTGCAGCCGGGCGCGAAGGTGAAGATCAACGGCAAATCGTTCACGGGGCCCCTGACGGTCTGTCGCGAGGGGCTGCTGCGAGAGATCAGTTTCGTAGGCGTCGGCGCGGATGCCGGGGCCTCGGGAAGCGTGGCGGCATCCGCCCATGTCAATGAAAGGAACAGAATCATGACGTTCGAACAGTGGTGCAGCGCGAAGGGCTGGGACGCCGCGGCCGTGGCGGCCATGAGCGACGCCCAGAAGTCGAGCCTCCAGGCCGCCTGGAAGGCCGAGATCAAGGCCTCCGGCGCTCAGGACGACGGCGACGGCCAGGACGGCAACGCGGGCGGCGGCGGCCAGCCCGTGCCTCCGGCCGCCGGCAGCCCGCCGCCGGTCAACGCCTCGGGGCAGGGCGACGACGCCCTGCGGCGGCATCGCGAGATGCTGGCGGCCGAGCACGACCGCGTGGCCGCGATTCAGACCCTGTGCGGCTCGGGCCATTCGCAGATCGCCGCCGAGGCCATCCGCGAGGGGTGGACCTCCGAGCGGACGGAGCTGGCCGTGCTGCGGGCCTCGCGGCCGACGGCCCCGCAGATCATGGCCGGCGGCGCGATGCCCCAGGGCGTGACGCGCTCGCAGCTGATCGAGGCCTCCCTGTGCATGGCCGCGGGGCTGGCGAACCTGGAGAAGCGGTTTGCCGACCCGGTGCTCAACGCGGCCGCCGACCGGTACCGCGGCGGGCTGCATCTGCAGGAGCTGCTGTTGATGGCGGCGGCCGAGAACGGTTACGTCGGCCGGCACCGCATCACCAGCGACATGATCACGCCGGTCATTCAGGCCGCCTTCTCGACAGGGTCCCTGAGCGCCATCCTGTCGAACGTCGGCGGCAAGTTCCTGCTCGAGGGCTTCAACTCCATCGAGCAGGCGTGGCGCGAGATCGCCGGAACGCGGCCGGTCAACGACTTCAAGGAGACCACCGCCTACCGGCTGCTGGCCACTGGCACGTTCGAGAAGGTCGGCCCCGACGGCGAGGTCAAGCACGGCACGCTCGGCAGCGAGTCGTTCGCCAACAAGGCCGACACCTACGGCAAGATGTTCGGCATCACGCGGACCGACATCATCAACGACGACCTGGGGGCCTTCACGCAGGTGCCGACCGATGTGGGCATCCTGGCCGGCAAGACCCTGAACGTCGTCTTCTGGACCGAGTTCCTGAACAACGCGGAGTTCTTCACCACCGACCGCGGCAACTACCTGGCCGGGGCCGGCACGGCCCTGTCGTTTGCGAGCCTGGCGGCGGCCGAGGCGGCCTACGCCGCGATCAAGGGGCCCGACGACCACCCGCTGGGCGTCATGCCGACGCGGCTGCTGGCCCCGATGGCGCTGCGGACCACCGGCGACGCACTGTACGCCGCCACGGAGATCCGCGACACCACCGCCAGCACCAAGTACCCGGTCACCAACACCCTGGCCGGCCGTTATCGGCCGATCTACTCGCAGTACCTCTCGGACCCGAAGATCGCCGGCTACAGCACGACGGCCTGGTACCTGGTGGTCGGCCAGCCGGGCGGGGCGATTCAGGTCATCGAGGTGGTCTTCCTCGACGGACGGCAGACGCCCACGATTGAGACGGTGGAGCCGGACGCCCATTACCTCGGCCAGGGATTCCGGGGCGTGTTCGACTTCGGCGTGCGCAAGCAGGACTATCGCGCCGGCATGAAGCGGGCCGGAGCGTAAGCGGCATCGCCGGGCAGGCCGCCCTCGCACCGTGCGGGGGCGGCCCAGGCAGGCAGCACATAGGACGCGTGGGCCGAAAGCCACACGAAACGAAAGGAACGACTCATGAACTATCAGGCACAGTATCTCAGCCCCGGCGACATGATCGACTACACGCCGTCGGTCGCGGCGGTGTCGGCGGGCCAGGTGGTGGTCGTCAACGGGCAGGTCTTCATCGCGGTGCGCGACATCGCCATCGGCGAACAGGGCGCGCTGCGGATGGCCGGCGCATTCGACGTCGTCAAGGACACGTCCACGTTCGCCGTCGGCGACGCGTGGTACTGGGACGCCGACGGTGACCCGGTCGATGGCGAGGCCGGCACGGGAGCGGCCACGAGCACGGCGGCCGGGAACACCTTCGGCGGCAGCGTCAAGGCCGCGGCCGCCACGGGCGACGCGACCGTCCGGGCGCAGCTGACGAACATGACCCGCACGACGACTATTGCCGGAGCCGTGACGGCGACGGACCTCACGGGCAGCGACACGTCGCTGGGCATTGCGGGCCTGCCCGCAGCCACGGGCACGGCCGGGGCGGTGGTCGTGGCCGGCGGCGCCGGCACGGCCGACGACGCCCACGGCGGGGCCGTGACGATCAACGGCGGCAACGCCAACGGCTCGGGCACCGACGGCGCGGTGAATGTCGGCGCGGCCAACACCAGCCAGGTCAACCTGGCCGCGGCGGGCATTCCCACGGCCATCGTCGGCCCGTTGAACCGGACCCCGGGGGCCTCCACGGCCGCCGCGGGAAGCACCTACGCCGATGCCGCCGCGCTGCCGGCCGCCACGGCGGGCGTCTACCCGACGACCGCGGCCGACGACGCCAAGGGCGTCATCGTCAACGCCGCCGACAAGGTCACCGGCCGGATGCTCTTCATCGGCAACGGCGTGTCGAACAAGGTCCTCAAGGTCTACGGCCCCTCGGGCGCCACGATCAACGGGGGCAGCGCCAACGCCGCCTTCTCCAGCGCCAGCGGCAAGGGTGTTGTGATGTACTGCCTGGACGCCGCCGCGAACACGTGGCTGGCCTGGTAGCAGCGAATCCATCGGAAGGCCCCGGCGGACCGTCATCGCCGCCGGGGCCGCTCCTGTGACGTGACGGAGACTGTGGCCGTGGTCGACCTGATGCGAGAGGCCTGCGAGTGGCTGGGCGAATGCCGGGAAGCGGAGATGTCCCGGCCGGTGATCTATGCCCGCGGCACGCTGGCCATGGCCGTTGACGCCACGGGGGTGCGGTCCGAGGAACTCACCGACAGCGCGGGCGAGACGGTCCTGGTGGACTACGGCGCGCGGGAATGGCTGATCGCGGCCTCGGCGCTGGCGGCCTACGGCGAGCCCCAGGCGGGCGACCGGATCAGCGACGCGGCCGCGGGCGAAGAGTACGAGGTGCTGTCGCCGTCGAGCGGCATGAAGCCGTGGCGATGGAGCGGCGTGCCGGGCGTGACGCTGCGAATACATACCAAGCAGGTTCAGGCAAGGGCCTGAGGAGAGTGGCAACGTGGAAGAACTCATCATCGCACCAGTCGTGCGGTACGGCTTTCTGGGGCTGTCGGCCGTGCTGCTGGTGATCATCGTGTGGCTGATCCGCAAGCTGCTGCAGGCGTTGGAAGCGAACCAGCAGATTGTGGCGGAGAACACGTCGGCCATCGACAACATGACGCGAACGACCGGCGAGCTGATGAAACTGACGCGGTCGGTCCACCAGAAGTTGCTGGCCCGTCCCTGTATCGCCAGCCGGGAGGACTGAGATGGCAAGACGATGGATTCAGTCGGTCAGTATCGAGGTGGACGAGGATACCGGCGCGGTGCTGGTGGATCTCGGTGACGCCCTGAACGGCGTACTGGACGCCGTCACCGAACTGGGCGGGGGGATCAACGACCTCGTGGCGATGCTCAAGCTGGAGCCTGTCGCCGGCTCGGGCCAGCTCCTGACCGGCGCGGGCATGAGCACCGACGGAACAGTCACGGTCGTGGCCGGAGCCAGTTACACGGTCACCGCCAACGACGGCACGTTCCACGTCGGCGTCGCGACGCTGGACGGCAACGACGATTACCTGGCGAGCGTGCCGGCCGGCGTGACCCGGATCGTGACGGTCCCGGCCGGGATCACGACACTGTACTACCGCGCGTTGTCCGGAGCGACGGCGCGGCTGGCCCGCATCGTGAACACCTGAGGAGCACGCGCCCGTGACGGGTATCACGCAGCCCAGGCATCTGATCCTTGACGGCACGGTCCTGGACATGGACCTGCGGGCCGCCGTCCCGCGGTGCCGGGTGTCCGCAGACCACGTGTACCTGGGGCCTGACTCCGACGCCAGCACGCTCGGGCTATGGAAGTTTGCAGACGATGGGTGGAATGACTCCAGCGGCAACGGCCTGACGCTGACGCCGGTGGGGTCGCCCGTGCTGGGCGAGGACGGGGCGTATTTCGACGGCACGAGCTGCGCCTACTGCACGCTGGACCTGCGTGGGCATGACGC
>Ga0123329_1001749_pt1 | contig 20081 bp, 20 predicted proteins | sample BioC12SIPDNA_FD_89703 | JGI IMG/M metagenome (GOLD analysis project Ga0123329, IMG submission 89703) | Anaerobic biogas reactor microbial communites from Washington, USA - Biogas_R1_B C12 SIP DNA | ecosystem: Engineered > Bioreactor > Anaerobic > Unclassified | place: Washington, USA | collected...
CTACACCGAGAGCCGCTAGATCGACGAGACCTACACGGTCCAGGACCACCACACGGTGCTGATCCCCGAAGGCTACCATCCGGTGGCCACGGCCCCCGGCTACACGATGTATTACCTGTGGGTGATGGCCGGCGAGAATCGCCGGTTCCTCTCCCGCCAGGACCCCGATCACCGCTGGATCGCGCAGGGCTGACATGACCGATTTGCTCCTGGGGATCGACATCGGCACGAGCGGCTGCAAGATCACGGCGATCGACGGGCAGGGGCGGATCGTGGATACGGCGCTGGGCGAATACCAGACGGCGCACCCGCACGCCGGCTGGTCGGAGCAGAATCCGCACGACTGGTACGCGGTCGCCCGCCGGCTGCTCCGCGCGATGCTCGCCCGCCCGGCGTGCCAGGCGGGCCGGATCGTGGCCCTGAGCCTCGACGGCTCGACGCACAACGCGGTGCTGGCCGACGCCGGGTTCCGCCCCCTGCGCCCGGCGATCATGTGGACCGATCAGCGGAGCGTCCGCCAGGCGGCGCGGCTGGAGGCCGACTCGGGCGCGGAGATTTTCCGCATCGGCTACCAGAAGCCGACGCCCACTTGGACCCTGCCGCAGCTGGCCTGGCTCGCCGAGCACGAGCCGGAGGCGCTCCGCCGCACCGAGCACATCCTGTTCACCAAGGACTACGTCCGCTACCGGCTGACGGGAACCTGGGAGACGGACCACATCGAAGCCCAGGGGAGCCTGCTGTATGACATGGCCGGGCGGACCTGGTCGGCCGAGTTGAGCCGCCTGGCGGGGATTCCGGTGAGCATCCTGCCGCCCTTGGTCGCGCCGACCGACGTGGTCGGCGCGGTGACCGCCGCGGCGGCGGCCGAGACCGGGCTGGCGGCGGGAACGCCCGTGGTGGCCGGCTGCTCCGACTCGGCGGTGGAGGATTACGCGGCCGGGGCGATCCGCCCGGGGCAGATGATCCTCAAGCTGGCCACCGCCGGCAACGTGAACGTGATGACGGCCAAGGCCTGCCCGCACGCCCGCACGCTGACCTATTCGCACGTGGTGCCGGGCCTTTGGTATACGGTCGCCGCCACGAACACGGCCGCCTCGGCCGAGCGCTGGTTCCGCGACGTCTTCTGCCAGGACGAGTGCCGCCGGGCGGCCGAGCAGGGGACGAGCGTTTATGCCCTCTTGCAGGCGATCGCCGCCGAGGCGCCGCCGGGCGCGGAAGGCTTGTTCTTTCACCCCTACCTGCTGGGCGAGCGTTCGCCCTACTGGGACGCCAACCTCCGCGGCAGCTTCGTTGGGGCGACGATGCGGCACGGCAAGGGCCACTTCGTCCGGGCGATTCTCGAAGGCGTGGCCTATTCCCTCCGCGACTGCTTCCGCACGATCGAGGAGATCGGGCTGGCGGTGGACGAAATCCGCCTGATCGGCGGCGGGGCCCAGAGCGACCTGTGGGCGCAGATTCTCGCCGACGTGTTCAACATGCCGATCGTTCGCCCCGCGGGGTGCGACGCGAGTTTCGGGGCGGCGCTGTTGGCCGGCGTGGGCATCGGCCTGTTCCCCAGCGAGGCGGCCGCCGTCAACCAGTGCGTGCAAATCCGCGACCGCCTCGAACCCAACCCGGCGGCGGCCGCGCTCTACGCCGAGCTGTTTCCCGTCTACTGCCGGATTCACGACGACCTGGCCGGCACGTACGCCCGGCTGGCCGCCATGCTCGACGGGCAAAAGGCTCGAACCCTGTCGGCCGCCGGCGGCGCAACCGGCGGCGGGTCCCCGACCGAAAACAGGCTCTGAACAGAAGGAGGCGTGCCGCCGTGCTGAGAGTTGGAATCGCCGGGTTCGGATTCATGGGGCGCATGCACTACCGCTGCTTCAAGGCGCTGGAGGGCGTGGAGGTTGCGGCCGTCTGCGACGCCGACCCGGGCGCGCTGGGCGAGGCGGGAGCAGCCCGCGGCAACATCGCCGGCGCCGAGGGCGAAGTCGATCTGGGCGACGCGGCGATCCACGCCGACCTCGGCGAGATGCTCGCCCGCGAAACGCTCGACGCGGTCTCGATCACGGTGCCCACGCACCTGCATGCCGAGTGCTCGATCGCCGCCCTGGCCGCGGGCCTGCATGTCCTCTGTGAAAAGCCGATGGCCTTGAATCCCGCCGACGGGCGGCGGATGATCGAGGCCGCCGGGCGAGCCGGCAAGCTGCTCCAGATCGGCCACTGCACGCGGTTCTGGCCCGAGTATGCCTGGGCCAAGGAGACGATCGAGCGGGGGACGTACGGACGGGTGATCGCGGCCACGTTTCAGCGCCTCGCGGCGACCGCCGCGCGGAAGGCCGGCAGTTGGTTCACGGACGAGTCGCGGAGCGGCGGGATGCCGCTGGACCTGCATATCCACGACACGGACTTCGTTCAATACCTGTTCGGAATGCCGCAGGGCGTGTCGAGCTTCGGCGCCGAAGCGCCCGGCGGCGGGCTGGTCCACATCGCCACCCGCTACGCATACGAGGATAAGCTCGTGGTCGCCGAGGGGGGCTGGGCGATGATGCCGCCGTTCGGCTTCCAGATGCGGTTTCACATCGCGCTGGAGCGGGCGACGCTCGATTTCGATTACCAGCGCGACCCGAAGCTGCGGCTCGCGACGGCCGAGGGCGAGGCGCGCGCGCCGCGCTGCGCCGGCGGCGATGGTTATTCGCGGGAGATCGCCCACTTCGCCCGGCGCGTCCGCGGCGAGAACCTGCCCGCGGTGATCACCGCCGAAGAGGCGCTAAATTCGCTGCGGATCGTGGCGGCCGAGCGGGAGTCCGCCCGGCGGGGGCGGAGCGTGCGGCTCGACGAGTTTTTTCTCAAGGAGCGCGATGATGAAGTGTAACGGCTGGCCGGTGGGCGTTTGCAGTTGGTCGCTCCAGAGCGACCCGCCCGGAGTGGCCGCGGCGATGCGGCAGTTGAAGATCGACCATGTGAACCTGGCGCTCAAGCCGGCGTTCCGGGAGCAGGGCGAGGAGTACCTGGCCGCGGTCGGCCGGCAGGACTGGACGATCACCGCCACGACGATCGGTTTCTTCCAGGAAGACTACACGTCGCTGGCGAGGATTCGGGCGACCGGCGGGATCGTGCCCGATGAGCACTGGCCGGAGAACCGCCGGATGGTCGAGCGGGCGGCGGAGATCACGGCCGCGATGGGCGTCGGCCACCTGACGATGCACGCCGGGTTCCTGGAGAGCGGCGACGCGGAGGAGCAGAAGAAGGTCCGCGACCGGCTCGGCTGGCTGGCGGACACGGCCGCGAGGCTTGGCATCGGCCTGCTGCTGGAGACCGGCCAGGAGACGGCCGAGTGCCTCCGCGCCCTGTTGGAAGAGTTGGACCACCCGGCGCTGGGCGTCAACTTCGATCCGGCGAACATGATCCTCTACGGCAAGGGCGATCCGCTCGCCGCCGCGCGGCTGCTGGGGCGCTGGATCAAGCACATCCACGTCAAGGACGCGGTCGCCGCCGAGCGGCCGGGCGAGTGGGGCCGCGAGGTGCCTTGGGGGGACGGCCAGGTGGGCGGCGAAACGTTCCTGGAGTCGTTGAAGGAGATCGGGTTCGCCGGCGCGCTGGCGATCGAGCGCGAGGCGGGTCGCGACCGGCTGGGCGACATCGGCCGGGCCGCCGAACGGCTCGCCGGCTGGCAAGCCCCTTAGTTTGCGCACTCCGCGCGCCGGCCGCCCTGCGGCGCGCCCGGCGGCGATTGGCTTTGACACGAAAAAGGGAGGACGTCCATGAACGATGAGATGACCTGGGATTTGTATCTCAGCCTGAGCGGCATGAAGTTCCTCGAGTTCACCGTCTGGGGCGCCTGGGCGCCGGTTCTGGCCTCCCGCATCCTCGGCCCGTTGAAAATGACCGGGAAGCAGTTGGGCTGGGTCTATGCGACGCTGCCCCTGGCCTGCGTCCTGGCGCCGATGGCGGCCGGGCAGATCGTCGATCGGTGGTGCCCGACGGAGTTGTACATGGCCGGAGAGCACCTGCTGGGCGGCGTGTTTCTGCTGGCGGCCGCCCGGGCCACTCGTTTCATGCCGTTGTTCCTGCTGATGCTCGGCCACTGCTTGTGCTTTGCGCCGACGCTGGCGATGGTCAACTCGCTGACCTTCGCCCACATGCCGAATCCGGAAGTGAATTATTTCCGGGTCCGCATGTGGGGGGCCGTCTCCTGGGTGCTGATCGGCTGGATGCTGTCGCTCTGGCGGCGTTCCGGCAAGCTACAGGTCAAGGGGGCGGACAGCCTCGTACTGGCGGCGGTCTGCTCGTTCGTGATGGGGCTCTACTGCTTCACGCTGCCGCACACGCCGCCCGCCCACACCGGCGCCGGCGCCCTGCCGTTCATCAAGGCCCTCTCGCTCTTCAACCAGCCGACGTTCCTGATCTTCATGGTGATCTCGTTCGTCGTCACCACGCAATTGCAGTTTTACTACCTGGGCACCTCGCGTTTCCTGGAAGACATCGGCACCTCGCACGCGGCGATCCCCGCGGCGATGAGCATCGCCCAGGTCGCGCAGGTGGTGGCGATGGCGGCGATTCTGCCGCCGATCTTCGCGCCGCTGGGCTATCGCTGGATCATGGCCCTGGGCACCGGCTTCTGGCTGGTGATGTTCCTGCTCTATGCCTGCATGAAGCCGCGCGGCCTGGTCGTCGGATCGATGGCGCTGCACGGCCTGGCCTACGCGTTCTTCTTCGACGCCGCCTACATCTACATCAACAGCGCCGCGCCGGAAGACATCCGCGCCTCGGCCCAGGGGCTTTACGTGGCGGTCACCTCGGGGCTGGGCCTGTTCGCGGGAACGCAGTTCACCGGCTTTGTGATGGACTACTTCCGCAGCGACGGCAAGTTCCGCTGGCGGCCGATTTTCCTCGTCCCCTGCGTGCTCTTGAGCCTCTGCACGCTGGCCTTCGCGCTGCTGTTTAAGGGTTAGAAGGAGGTTCCCGAGCTGGAGCTTGGGAACCAGGAAGGACTGAAAACTGAACACTGAAGACGGACTGCTGGCAGCTGACCGCTGACCGCTTTCCCATCGACTGCGTAGAAACCCTGCAACAATGGCGATTGAGTGGATTTGTGTCGACGATTACGAAGCGATGAGCCGCGCCGGCGCGGAGCGGATTGCCGCCGCGATCGAGCGGCAGCTTGGCGAGCGCGGCTCGATGTGCCTCGGGTTGGCCACCGGCAACACGATGCTGCGGCTGTACGAGTGCCTGGCCGAGTTGCTGAACGGCCGCCGCCCGGACCTGTCGCAACTGCACACGTTCAACCTCGACGAGTACGTCGGCGAGGAGGGGCAGCCGGTCGCCTTCGACCACCCCTTGAGCTACCGGGCGTATATGGAGAAGAATCTCTTCTCGCGACTCGATCCGCGGCTGGGATTCAATCTGGACAACGCCCATTTTCCGGACCCCGCCGCGCCGGCCGCCTTCGACCGCCTGATCGGCGCGCTCGGCGGCCTCGACCTGCAATTGCTGGGGATTGGTTTCAACGGGCACATCGCCTTCAACGAGCCGATCTCCGCGGAAAAGATCAGCGCTGCTGAGTTCGCTGCGCTGCCGACGAGAGTCATCGACCTGACCGAGCTGACAATCGAGAGCAACGCGGAGTTGACCGCCGGCGGGGATCGCTCGCGTGTTCCCGAAAGAGCCGTCACGATGGGGATGGAACCGATCCTCGCGGCGGGCGAGATTCTGCTCTTGGCGTGCTTCCCGGAGCAGCAGACCCCGCTGGCGCGAATCCTGCGGGGACGCCCCACGCCCGAACTGCCGGCGAGCTACCTGCTGGCCCATCCGCGGAGCACGATTCTCTACACGGGCGATCGGATTTCGCTGGAGGAGACGTCATGAAGGCGCGCGGCACGCTGTTGATTGGTTATGACGTGGAGCGGATTCCGGGCCGCGTGCCCGGCGAGAAGTGGGTTGGCCAGGCGCTGGCGGAGAACACGGCCGAGATGTTCCTCGAGGCGGCCCTGCGGATTCACCAGGAGGTGGGCGTGCCGGCCACGCTGTTCGTGGTCGGCTGCAAGATCGAGCGGCTCCGCCCGCAACTGGAGGCCTGCCTGGCCTCCGGCTGGTTCGAGATCGCGCAGCACACGCACGAGCACTATCCGCTGAAGACGGTCGTCGAGGAGAGCCCCGACAACGTCTACCTGCCGGGCCTGCCCTTCGACCGGATCGAGGAGCAGCTCGCCCGGCCCGTCGAGCTGTTGCGGCGGTGCCTGGGTGTTTCCTGCCAAGGCGTGACCGCTCCTTACTCGCATTACCGCGGGCTGGCCGACCGGCCCGAGATTCTCGAAATCATCGCCCGGCACGGCATGCGGTACGTCCGTTCCTGCGGCCGCAACAGCCGCGACTACTTCCCGCTGGGTTGGGACGTGCAGCCCTTCTGGTACGACCGGCAGGGGTTTCCGGAGCTGCTCGAGACGCCGATGCAGGGCTGGATCGACGCCCAGTGGCGGCGCGAGCACGGCTGGGCGAACTGGGCCGCCTATCATGCGTACTTGAAGGAGCAGGTCGATCGCGTGGCCGATGCCGGGCTCTGCTGGTCGCATTGCCAGCACGACTGGACGAGCGTGCTTTACGACGAGCCGCTCGACTGGACGCGAAAATTCCTCCAGTACGCCGCCGAGCGGCTGCAACTGATGACCCATGGAGATTTCTATCAACAGATGCGGCGGCCCGGCAGCCCGGCGGCCGCGCGGGACCTTGATTGCGGAGCAGCGACTGATGCCCGTCCCCACTGAGAGTTATTTGAACGAGTTCCTCTACGGCGAGTTGGTCGACGTGGTGGGGCCGGAAAACGTCTCGGCAAGCCAGTCGGACAAGATCGCCTACTCGTGCGATTACTACTGGATTCCCGAACTCTGGCTCGATCGCGGCCTCCCGCTGCCCGAGCCGGACCTGATCGTCCACCCCCGCTCGGCCGAGGAAGTTGCGCGCGTCTGCCGGATCGCGGCCAACCACAAGGCGCCGCTGACCACCTGGGGGGGCGGCTCCGGCTCGCAGGGCGGCGCGCTGCCGATCCACGGCGGCATCCTGCTCGACACCAAGAAGCTCAACCGCATCGTGGAGATCGACAAGACCTCGCTGACGGCGACCGCCGAAACGGGGATCATCATGCAGCACCTGGAATGGGCCCTCCAGCGGGAGGGCCTGGCGACGATGCACGAGCCGGCCTCGATCAGCTGCGCTACCCTGGGAGGGTTCCTCGGGCATCGGGGCACGGGGGTGCTGTCCACCAAGTACGGCAAGATCGAGGACATGATCATGTCGCTCGAAGCCGTGCTCCCCGACGGGACGATCATCAACACGCTGGCGGTTCCCCGGCACGCCTCGGGCCCCGACCTGAACCAGTTGTTCCTCGGCTCCGAGGGGACGTTCGGCGTGATCACCAAGGCGACGCTGAAGGTCCATCCGCTCCCCGAAGTCCGCCGCTTCCACGCCTTCGTGTTTCCCGATCTGCAGACCGGGCTGGAGGCGGGCCGCCAGATTATGGTCCGCCGCCTGCGGCCGTCGGTGATCCGCTTGTACGACGAGGCGGAGACCCGCCGCCTGATCCGCCGCGTGCTGGGCATCGACAAGGAGGGTGCCTACCTGGTGTTCGGCTTCGACGGCGATGAGGACCTGGTGGATCTGGAGATCCGCAAAGCGCTGGCGATCTGCCGCGCGCTGCCCCATGAAGACCTCGGCGGCCGGCTGGGCGAAGACTGGTGGGACCACCGCTACGACTTCTTCTTCCCCAACCACATGTTCCACCTCCCGCAGGCCTTCGGCACGCTCGACACCGTGGCCACCTTTGCGAATATCGAAAACGTCTACCGGGCGATGAAACGGGTGATCGAAGAGCAGTTCCCGATGGCGCGCTACATCGGCCATTTCTCCCACTGGTACGAGTGGGGCTGCATGCTCTACGCCCGCTTCATCATCGACCAGGCGCCCGACGACGCCCACGAGGCGGCCCAACTCTACAACCGCATCTGGGACGCGTGCCTGCGGGCGGCAATCGCCGAGGGCGGCCTGCTCAACGAGCACCACGGCATCGGGCTGAAGCTCGGCCGGCTGATGCGGGAACTCTATGGCCCGGCCTTCGGGCTCCTGGAACACATCAAGAAGGCGATCGATCCGGGCAACATCATGAACCCCGGCAAGATGGGATTTGAGACGTTTCGTTGAATTTATGACTGCCGGCCGCCGCCGTGGCGCTTGGCCGCCAACCGGCCAGAGGCCGACGGAGAATCAAGCGATGCTGATTACCGACCACGCCGCAACCATCGAGGCCTGCCGTTTCTGCTTCATGTGCCGCCACGTCTGCACCCTGGGGGTCGTCAGCGGCAGGGAGTCGGACACGCCGCGGGGCAAAGGGTTGATTCTGTCCAAGATTCTCAAGGGCCACGCCGACTACGGCGCGGACCTAGTCGACACGCTCTACCGCTGCTGCCTGTGCGGGCTGTGCGAAACCTGGTGCAAGGCCGGCTGCCGGCCGCCGGCCGCGGTCTTGGCGGCGCGGGCCGACATCGTGGCCCAAGGCAAGGCGCCCGAGCAGGTCCGCCAAATCAAGGAGCGGCTCGTCCAGACCGGCAACCCGTTCGGGCTGCCGCCCGGCGAGCGGTTCCAGGCGCTCGAGGGGCCAGACCTGTTCCGCGCGCGGGCCGAGGTCCTCTATTACGCCGGCTGCGACACGGCCTATCGCCAGCCGCGGATCGCCCAAGCGCTGCTGAAGATTTTCCGCGCGGCCGAGGCCGACTTCACGCTGCTTGCCGGCGAGCGTTCGACCGGCAAGCCGCTGTCGCTTCTGGGCTACCCCGCGGAAGCCCGGGCGATGGCCGAGGACCTGGCCGGGCAGATCCGCGCTACGCGGTGCCGCACGCTGGTCACCGGCTGCCCGAGCTCGTTCGACGCGTTCACGCGGGACTATCCGGCGATGGGGCTGGACCTCGGCGGGATCGAAGTCCTCCATGCGGCGCAATATCTGGACCGGCTTCTGGCGGAGGGGCGGCTTGCCCCGCTTTTGTCCGCGGCGACCAGCGCGACCCTCCTCGACGGCACGTATCTCGGCCGCACGCACGGCATCTTCGACCCGCCGCGGCGCGTGCTGGGGAAGTTGGCCGGGTTGGACTTGCGCGAGATGACCTGGACGCGCGAGCTGGCCTATTCCGCCGGCGAGCCGGGCGGAGTCTTCCAGCTCCTTCAGCCGGAGTTGAGCCGTCAGGTGGCCGCGCGGGTCTTGGAGGAGGCCGCCAAGACCGGCGCCGCGGTCCTGGCAACCACGTGTCCGGCGACCAAGACCGCGCTGGCCGAGGTGGAGCAGGCTTCGCTCGAAGTCCTCGATGTCGCCGAGATTCTCGCCCAAACCCTTTAGCCCGACGCGTAAGCGAGCAGACTCCACCCGACGCACAATCCAGGCCGCCCTGCTCCGCGGCGACCCGCAGGGGCCCAGAGATTCCGAAAAACACGATGAACTACTTCGCCCACGCTTTGCCGTTCCTCGATCCGCCCAGCGCCGCTGCCGCGCCGGACGATCGCCAAGCAGAGGGGCCCGGTCGCTCGGCAGGCGCGATGGGCGTGTCGTCCGGCGGCGCCGGCCGCGGCAAGAAGCGGGATCGCGGCCCGGACCGGCTCCGCGGCTGGTATTTTGCCGCCGCCACCGGGATTCCCGACTGGCTGACGGTCGTCGACCGGAGGGTTCGCCTGCGGGGGAAACACGTGGAAGCGTTTCTGGCGGACGGGCGGCCGGAGGTGGCGGCGATTGCCGGCGGGATTCTTCAGCATCTTCGCGACGACGCGCGGTTTCACGGAACGCGGGCCTTTGGCGAACTCTCGCTGGAGCTGACGCTTCTGGCTCGCGACCATTTGGAGGCCGATTCCGGTTTCCGCCCCACCTTTCTCGGCCATCTGCTGGTGGAAGTGCTTCTCGACGCGGCCCTGATCGCCGATCATCCCGGCCGCCTGGAGGCCTACTATGCCATCTTCGACAAGGTCGATCCGGCGGTGATCGAGGCGGCGGTCAACGAAATGGCCCCCCGGCCGACCGAACGCTTGGCCTGGATGATCGACCGGTTTCGCCAGACGCGGATCTTGTCGGATTACGCCGAGGATGCCAAACTGTTCGTACGCCTGAACCAGGTGATGCGGCGCGCGGGCCTGGCCGAGTTGCCGGACGCGTTGCGCTGCATCCTGCCCGAGGCGCGGCGGAAGGTCGCCCTTCGCAGAGCCGAGCTGCTCGACGGAATCCCGGTTGGAGGGTCGAGTTAGCCGCGCGCCGGAGGCGCCCGCCTTGAGAGCGTGCAAGGTCCAATTTCCCAATCGCCCGGAACGAACAGCGCCCGGCACGCGGCGGAATCCGGACTTCCGCGGTCTGGGTCTTGGCGATTGGATGTTGAGCCTTGGGGTCGCGCCCTGGGCGTTGGCGGAGACTGCCGCCGTCCCCGACCGGTATCGGCCATCCCCCTGTTCCCGAAGGAGAAATGCAATGCAATTTGGATTCAACCTGCTGATGTGGACCGACACGCTCAACGATGCGGCCCTGCCCCTGCTGGATCGGATGCAGGCGATTGGCTTCGACGTTGTCGAAGTGCCCGTGTTCGATCTGGACAACATGGCGAATTACGAGAAGTGGGGCAAGCGGTTCGACGCGCTGGGGCTGGTCCGCACGGGGACGGCGGTCCGCGGCGCGGCGGAGAACATGATCAGTTCGGATGGAGCGGTTCGCAAGGCGGGGATCGGGGCCAACAAGAGAAACCTGGATTGTTGCGCTGCTCTGGGCTGCCGGACAATGGCTGGACCGTTTCACTCGGCGCTGGGCGAATTCAGCGGCCAGGGGGTGACGGAGGACGAGTGGAAGTGGGGCGTCGAGGGGATGCGGGAGGTCGCCGAGCACGCCGCCACCGTCGGCGTCAAGTTGGGCCTGGAGGCCGTCAACCGGTTCGAGTGCTATTTTCTCAACACGGCGGCTGACGGGGCCCGGTTCGTCAAGGAAGTGAACCATCCGGCCTGCGGCATGATGTACGACACGTTCCACGCGCACATCGAGGAGAAGAATATCCCCGAGGCGATCCGCGCCCTGAAGGACTGCCTTGTCCACGTGCACATCTCCGAAAACGACCGCAGCACGCCCGGCTCGGGCAACGTCCGCTGGGAGGAGAATTTCGACACGCTCAAGGAGATCGGCTACGACGGGATCATGGTCGTCGAAGCCTTCGGCCTGGCCTTGAAGAAGCTCGTCGCGGCCACGAAGATCTGGCGGAAGATGTACCAGTCCGAAGAGCAGCTCGCCACCGATGCCCTGGCGTTCATGAAGCGCGAGGTGGCCAAGCGGTGGTAGACGCGGCGGCCAGGCCGGAATATCCTGGATCTTGATCCCGAGGCGACGGGGCGCACGTCCCACGGCCGGAAATCGGCTGAATCACCGATCACCCGGATCGGTTCGGGGCAATTGTCGCCGCGGCACCGAACCGGCGGGCATCGGGCTGCGTAGTTCAAATGCGTGTCGGGCAAGAGTGCTCATGTTGCGCCCCGGCCCGGCGGCTGCGGAGTCAGTCGCCCCCCCGTGTGCGGGTTGTTTTGCCCCCTTGCGACGAGGTCCCGTCGGACGATGCTAGAACTCAGGCAAGTCACCAAGTCTTTCACTCTGCCCGATGGCTCGCCGCTGCATGTGCTCGACATCGAGCACTTCGAGGCCAAGGCCGGCGAGCAGGTCGTGATCGTCGGCCAGAGCGGATGTGGCAAAACCACGCTGCTGCACGTGATCGCCGGGATTTGCCGGCCGGACACGGGCCGCGTGCTCATCGACGGCTGGGACGTGCCGGTCCTCTCGGAAGCCGATCGCGATCAGTTCCGGGCGGCGAAGATCGGCTACGTGTTCCAGACATTCAACCTGCTGCCGGCCTTTTCCGCCCTGGAAAACGTGATGATCGGCATGACCTTCGCCGACGGCCGTGCCGACCGCGATCGGGCGAGGATGCTGCTCGAGCGTGTCGGGTTGAACCACCGGCTGACGCATAAGCCCGCGCAACTCTCCGTCGGCGAGCAGCAGCGCGTGGCGGTTGCCCGGGCGTTGGCCAACCGTCCCAAGGTCCTCCTGGCCGACGAACCGACGGCGAATATCGACACCGGCAACCAGCAGCAGGTCATCGACATGCTCCGCGGCGCCTGCGAGGACGAGAACGTGGTGTTGTTGCTGGTCACCCATTCCCCCGAGGTGGCCGGGCAGTTCGAGCGGGTCGAGCGGCTGGAAGAAATCAACCGTGTGCTGGTGAAGCGATCATGAGTCTCTGGAAAATCGCCCTGCGAAGCCTACAGTACCGCCGGTTGGCCTCCGGCTTGACCGCGCTGTCGATCTCCCTGGGCGTCGCCCTGGTGGTCGGCGTGATGGTGATCCATGCGGTCGTCGATCAGTCGTTCAAACGCAGCGCCCAGGGCTACGACCTGATTGTCGGCGCGAAAGGGAGCCGCCTCGAACTGGTGCTCAGCACCGTCTACCACCTCGGCAAGCCGATCGGCAAGGTGCCTTACGACTACTTCCTGGAACTGACCGAAGGACGGTTCGCCCCGGAAGTCGATCTGGCCGTGCCCTGCTGCCTTGGCGACAACTACCAGGGATATCGCGTGGTCGGCACGACGCCCGACATGTTCAACGAACTGGAATACCGGGACGGCGAAAAATACCGGTTCCAGGCGGGAGAGAATTTCGGCTGGGGCGAATACTACGATGCCGTGATCGGCGCGACCGTCGCCCGAAAGACAGGACTGAAGGTCGGCGACACATTCCAGCCGGGACACGGCGAGACAGCTGAACAGGGAGAGAAACACAGCCCCTTCACCGTGGCCGGAATCCTCGCGCCGACCGGAACACCCAACGACCGCGCCCTGTTCGTCAACATCGAGGGATTCTGGGAAATCCACGCCCACGGGCATTATGACGAGGAGCAACCCGCCGAGGGCGAGCCCTCCAGCCAACAGCACGCGGCCGAGGAGCACGCGGCCGAGGAGCACGCGGCCGACGCGGCGGGCAGACCGGACCCGGCGGAATCCGGCGGCGCAGGCGATTCCCACGCCGGGGCCGGAGACGCCCATTCCCACGCGCCGCAGGCCCACGACCACGGCGAGCCGCAGTTGGAGCGCCACGTTACGGCGATCCTCGTCCGCACGAACACCAAGCGGATGACGCGGGCGATGGCTCTGCCCAAGATCATCAACCAGGAGGCGGATGCCCAAGCGGTCATGCCGGCCGAAGAGATCACGCGCTTGTTCGAAGGCATCGTGGGCAACATCCAGAAGGTCCTGCTGGTCTTCGCCGTCCTGATTGTGATCGTGGCGGGCATCGGAATGATGGTCAGCATCTACAACTCGATGAGCGAACGGAGGCACGAAATCGCCGTGATGCGCGCCCTCGGCGCACGGCGGATGACCGTGATGTCGATCATCCTGCTGGAATCGATCCTGCTCTCGCTCGGAGGCGGCGCCCTCGGGCTCCTGTTGGGCCACGGCCTGGTCGGGCTGCTGGCCCCGTCGATCATGGAGAACACGGGCGTGGTCGTTCATGCCCTCCAGTTCCAGCCGATCGAGCTGGTCCTGATTCCCGGCCTGATCGCGATGGCCTCGGTCGTCGGCTACCTGCCGGCGCTGATCGCCTACCGGACTGAAGTGGCCGATTCGCTGTCGGAGTGATCCACGCATGCCATCGGAATTCCGCGAACAGCTCAAGGGGACCTACCACGACTACGAGAAGTACGAGAAGTACGCGCCCGACACGCCGGTGCTCTACCGTGCGATCAATCCCTTCTCGGTCGGTAGCGTCGTGGTCGGACTGCTTTCCCCGGTCGCCTATTTCCACTGGGGATTTCTCTTCGTCCCCCTGCTGGGGATTGCGTTGGGCATCGCCGGGCTGGTGAACCTGTCGCGCGTCGAAGGGGCGAAGCTCGGCATCTGGCTGGCTGGCGTCGGCATCGGGCTTTGCCTGCTCCTGGGCTTGGGCGTTTACGGCCTTTCCGTCTACGTCTACTACCACATGACGCCGCCCGGCTACCTCGCCATCGGCTACGAAACCCTGGAATCGAACGATCCGAACAACCCTTGGCCCGAGGCGGCGTATGAGTTGGAGGGCGAGCGGGTCTTTATGCGCGGCTATATGTACCCCACGCGGCAGTCCTCGGCGCTGAAGAGCTTCGTCATGTCTCGCGACAACGGCGTCTGCCAGTACTGCCTGCCGAACCCGAAAAAGACCGATCAAGTCTTCATCGAGTTGGTCGAGGGACTGGAAGCCTCCTACACGACCCGGCCGATCGCCGTCGGCGGCAAGTTCTCGATGAAGCTCGAAGACCCGGACGAGAAGTACGGCGGCGTGGTCTACCACATCGAGGCCGATTACTTGCGGTAGGGCCCCGGCGGGCGGGCGTCGCGTCAAGTGACGACGGCCAGAATCTCGCTCTCGTTCATGATCAGGAGCTCTTCGCCATCGATGTTCACCTCCGTGCCGCCGTAGGGCGTGAACAAGACCCGATCCCCATCGGTGACCTCGTGTGGCGCACGCGTGCCGTCCCCGAGCAATCGGCCGTCGCCCACGGACAGGACGCGGCCCTGGCGGGGTTTCTCTCGTGCGGAATCGGGAAGGACAATCCCGCCGGATGTGATCTCTTCGGCGTCAAGGCGCCGGATGACGACCTTTTCGCCCAAAGGCACCAGCTTCATTTTTGCGACACTCCGAAATGGCTCAGCTGACCGCCCCGCCCTGCTTCCAGGGGGGCGACCCTGGGGCCGCCCAGCCGCGTTTGGCGGGCGGCAAAAGCGAATTGTCCCACGTCGAAGGCGAGGAGGCAACCCGATGGGCCGGAGCTGGCTTGGAGAAAAATCCAAGGGTTACCGGAAAAAAACGCTTGATCGGCGCCATCCTTTCGGTAGACTCAAGGCGTAAGGGGACGCCATCGACATCCCCGGCCAGTCCTCCGTGCGCCAAATGGCTCCCCGAACGGGTCACAAATCAAGGTCTTGGGTCCCCAATGCGGCCAGCCTGCGCGACCATGACCAGCCCGGCGCCGTTCAGCTACCCGCAGGCTCCGGCGCTTGGCACCGGTGATTTTGTCTGCTTTGCGTAGGGCGGTCTTTGGCTGGTACCAGTCGCGATCCAAGCGTGCGCGAGAGTCGATGTCGGTGTCGGCACAGCCGCTACTCATGATTCGAGGGGGGGCTCGTGCTGATGAGTCGGCCGATGTCAGGGGACTCTCCCGGGTCCCGCCCCCGGTTGTGCGCGCTGGGCGACTGTGGCAGGCTGGCCGCTCTTTCTATCGGGAGTGCTTGCCACCGACCCGCTGTGCCCGCACGGTCCCGCGCGGAATCAGGTCAGCGCGGCCAGGGCGATCAGGCAGAGGATCCACGCCGCGGCCAGCACGGCGGCCACGGCGAGCAGCGGGCGGTTGGGACGCGGCGGATTCGGTTCGCGAGCCGGCGGCCCGGCGGAGTCGACGTGCGCGTGCTGGCCAGAAGTCGCTGTCTTGCGGCCGCCCATTCATGGCTCCCTTCGGCAATCACCCGGCGGCGAAAAAAGCAGACGCTCGCCCCCCGCAGCGGCCGCCGGGCCGGATCGACAGGCATCCAGCGCCCCCCAGCATCCGGCAGACCGCCCGCTAGTCGACCTGGATCCTGAATTCCTCGTCAAACGCCGTCTCGAAATCGTAGACCTCGTCGAAGTCCTCCCGCCGGTCGTGGGGCGTCTTTCGCATCCGGCCGATCTTGATCATGTTGAAGACGATCTCGCCAAAATCTCCCGTCTTGTAGACCCCCCAACTGTTGAGCACTGTCTTGGCCATCAGCCCAAACTGCTGGAGGGCGAATCGGCGGATCGCCTCGCACAGCTCCTGCCCCGTCACGTGCCGCTGAGGGCCTTCCGCTTCGTCGTCTTCCTCCTCGATGCCGGTAACCGGCTCGCTGGCGCATTCAGAGCCCATGCCCATCACGTCCTGGGCGTAGCTCAACGCCTCGAACACGAACATGTACGCCTCCAGCCGGTAGCGGCGGTCCTGCTGGAGGAGTTGAGCGAGTTGCTGATTCGGGTCCATCATGGCAGCGAGTCTCTTCCCGTCGTCCTCAGGCAACCGGCCGGCGCGGTTCGGCGGATCCGCCGGCCAGGCCGCGCGAAACCTCATTGCGAGCGGGACGGGGTCCGGCGCCTCTTGGGCCGATTCTCCGCCGCCAGCGCTGCAACCTCTTCGGCGTCAAATGATTTGCGTACCCGGTCCTCCAGCTCCACGACAAGCTGCCGGGTGAGAATCTCGTGGCCGACCACGCGGGCTTGTCCGTCGGGCGTCTCGACCGAAGCGCCGATTGGCGGCAATTCGGCGAGCATCGATTCATATGTGTCGAATTCGTACCGCAGGCAGCACTTCAGGCGGCCGCAGCGGCCGGAAATCTTCGTCGGATCAAGCGTTGCCTTTTGCAGCTTGGCCATCTTCATCGACACCGGAGGCATCGATACCAGGTGGTTGTTGCAGCATACCGGCTGGCCGCAGTCGCCGTAGTCGGCCATCAATTTGGCCTCGTCCCGGACTCCGATCTGGCGCATTTCGATCCGCGTCTGAAACTCCCCCGCCAGCATCTTCACCAGCTCCCGGAAATCGACGCGTCCCTCGGCCAGGTAGTAGACAACGATCCGCTCGCCGCCGAAGATGTGCTCGACGTCCACAAGCCGCATCTCCAGAGCGAGTTGGCGGATGCACCGCTGGCAGACTTCGAACTCCGCCTTCTCCTGATTGTGAATCCGTGCCAGCTCGTTCTCGTCCTCGGCCGTCATCTTGCGGAGCACTTGCCCCTCGTGCAGCGCATCCGTCTTGGCGGCCGCCCCTTCCGCCGCTTCACAGAGAATCACGCCCGATTCGAGCCCGCGGTCCGTTCGCACGATCACCCGATCGCCCCGCGCGTAGCAATTCTTGCCCGCGGACGCGAAGGGGCGTAGGATTCGCATGGAGCCGTACCGGACGACGTACTTGGACATGGCAAGAGATTGAACTGGGGAAAGCGTCTGCGCTGGCGCACCACTCCGCTCATGGCTGGGTAGTTGGCGGTCCCGTCTGGAGTCGCCGATGCCCGGCATCGACAAGCCGCCCCCACCAGGCCGGGAGAACCGGGCCGTGCGAGGGTTTGCCACCTTCGTCCGCCTGCACGGATCGCGCTCCGCAGAACACCCAAGTATACCGCCCGCCCGCCGATCCGGAAAGCGAACTCTCCAAACCGGCTCGTTTTTCCGCGACATGCCCTGTTCCCGAGGGTGCGGCTGGATGGAAGGCAAGGGCTTGCGCCCTCTGCATCCTTCCGCGTCCCGCCGATCGGCAGACGAGCAGACCCCTGACCGGTTATAATACAGGGCCGAGGCCGGAGTACCCTTTTGCGGGCATCGACCCCCAGGAAGAGGGTCGGAACACCTCGCCATCGCTGTTTGAAGAGGTTTTTCCCATGTCGATCTTCCCTGCCAGCGGGCGGCTCGCGGCGGCGGCCACCTCGTTGCTCACCGCGGTCTCTCTCTTGACCGCCGCCGCCTCCGCGGAAGACACGGCCGGCATCTACCAGAGGTGTCTGGACAGGGCGGTCGGCTTTCTCCAGTCGACCGGCCAGGCGCCCGACGGTTCCTATGCCGCCTATGCCGGTCCGGGGGGCACCGCCGTCGTGGCGACGGGCCTGCTGAAGAATGGCTTCCGTCCGCAAGACCCCCTGGTCGCCAAGAGCCTCCGCTATCTGGAGGGATTCGCTCAGCCCGACGGCCGCGTCTCGCAGAAAGACTCGCTCTACGGGAACTACGAAACGTGCCTGGCGATCATGTGTTTTTCCGCCGCCAATCACGATCGGCGCTACGACGAGCTGCTGGCCAAGGCGGAACGCTTCGTCAAAAAGCTCCAATGGGACGAGGACGAAGGCAAGCAGGTCGATTCGTACGACTACGGCGGCGCCGGCTACGGAAAGCACGAACGGCCGGACCTCTCGAACACCGGCTTCCTGATCGACGCCCTCGCCGCCAGGGGGAGAGGGGCGGAGGATGAGGCGATGCAGCGAGCGCTGGTCTTCGTTTCGCGATGCCAGAACCTGGAAACGGAATATAACACCACCCCGTTCGCCGCCAAGAACCCCGACGGGGGCTTCTATTACACGCCGGCCGCCGGTGGACTCAGCCAGGCCGGCCAGACCCCTGCCGGCGGACTCCGCAGCTACGGGTCGATGACCTATGCCGGGCTGAAAAGCATGATCTATGCGGGTGTCGGCCGCGACGACCCGCGCGTCAAGGCCGCCTTCGACTGGATCTCCAAGCACTATCGCCTCGATCAGAATCCGGGCATCGGCGATGCCGGGCTCTACTACTACTATCACACGTTCGCCAAGGCGCTCGACGCGATGCAGATCGCCACGCTCAAGGACGCCGCCGGCGTCGAACACGACTGGCGCGCGGACCTGCTCAACGAGCTTGCTCGACGCCAGAAGGACGACGGATCGTGGATCAATGAAAACTCGCGCTGGCTCGAGGGCGACCCCAGCCTCGTCACCGGCTACGCCCTGCTGGCGCTGTCCCATTGCCGACCCGGCAACAAGTAGGAGGCTCGCATGGAACTCTTCGAGGCGATCGGCAAACGCCATAGCTACCGCGGCCCGTTCACGGATGCACCCGTCCGCGAGGAAGACTTGAGAAAGATCGTCCAGGCGGGCATCCAAGCGCCTTCCGGCAAGAACGAACAGACCACCTCGTTCGTCATCCTCAACGACCCCGCTCTCGTCCGCCAGGCAGCCGAAATCATCAACCGGCCCGCCTGCCAGACGGCCCGCGCGATGATCGTCTGCGTCACCGATCCGCGGCCGACCTTCTACGGGCATTCGTTTCACGCCGAAGACTGCGCGGCGGCCGTCGAGAACATGCTCCTGGCGATCACCGCGCTGGGCTACGCCTCTGTTTGGCTGGATGGTGTGCTCAGGCTGGATGGCGTCGCCGAGCGACTCGCCGCCCTGCTCGGCGTGCCCGGCGGCAAGATCGTCCGCATCGTCCTGCCGCTCGGAGTCCCCGCGGAAGCCGCCGCGCAGAGGGAAAGACTCCCGTTCGAGAGCCGGGCGTGGTTCAACCGCTACGGCGCCTGAGGGGCGGCAATCGTTCACGGAAGTTCAACCGAACATCTCGTTTCCAAGCCCCAGCTTGGGAACGCGGGGTTGGAGCTCGCATACTGCAAAACGGCACCTGGATTGACCAAACGATGGCCTGGAAGACAGGTTCCCAAGCTCCAGCCTGGGAACCAGGATAAGAGGGCAGGCTCCCAGGCCGGAGTTCGGCAACCAGCGGAAGCCGGAGTCTGAGAACGAGGAGGGTCCGCATGCCGAAAACCCGCCCCCAGAATCACCGCCCGTGCCGCGTGGTCTTGGCCTGCCTGGTGGCCCTGGCCGCGGGGACTGCCGCCGGGCAGACCGAGATCAACCGCCGCTACACCGAGACCTCGCTGGGGCCATTCCCGCCGGAGGTCCGCGAGTCGGCCGTGCTCAGCCCCGACGGCCGCCACCTGGGCTACATCGATTCCAGCGACGGCCAGCGCGTGGTTCTCGACGGCAAGCCCCAGCCGGTCTACGACCGCGTCGCGGCGCTTCAGTTCAGCCCCGACGGCTCGCAGCTCGCTTACGCCGCCCAGCGCGGCGGACGCTGGTGCATCGTGGCCGGCGACCGCGAGTCGCCCGGCTACGAGCGGGTCGGCCCGCCCCAGTTCAGTCCCGACAGCGCCCGGCTGGCCTACGTCGCGCTGCTCGATGTCGGCCGGCGCGCGGTGGTCGTGGACGGCCAGCCGGGGCGGCCCTGCGACCTGATCTCCGCCGGGCTGATCGAGTTCAGCCCGGACAGCGCCCGCATGGCCTACGGGGCGATGCGTGAAGGCAAGTGCTGCCTGGTGGTCGACGGAGAGGAACTCGGTCCGTTCGACGACCTGGGTACCCGGACCGGCTACTGCTTCTCGGCCGACGGCGAGCGGCTGGCCTTCGCCGCGCTGGTTGAGGGCAAGGTCTGCGTGATCATCGACGGCAGGCAGCAGCCGCCCTGCTATGATGTCGGCGACCTGGTTTTCATCCCCGACGGC
>Ga0123329_1001760_pt1 | contig 19997 bp, 15 predicted proteins | sample BioC12SIPDNA_FD_89703 | JGI IMG/M metagenome (GOLD analysis project Ga0123329, IMG submission 89703) | Anaerobic biogas reactor microbial communites from Washington, USA - Biogas_R1_B C12 SIP DNA | ecosystem: Engineered > Bioreactor > Anaerobic > Unclassified | place: Washington, USA | collected...
CAAACCGGCCGACAAACCGGCCGACAAACCGGCCGACAAGCCGGCGGACAAGCCAGCGGACAAACCGGCCGACGCCCCGGCCGATAAGCCAGCAGACAAACCAGCAGACAAACCAGCAGACAAACCAGCAGACAAACCAGCGGACAAACCAGCGGACAAACCAGCAGACAAACCAGCGGACAAACCAGCGGACAAACCAGCGGACAAACCAGCCGATAAGCCGGCGGATAAGCCCGCGGACGCCCCAGCGGACAAACCGGCGGACAAACCAGCGGACAAACCAGCGGACGCCCCGGCCGATAAGCCCGCGGACAAGCCGGCCCAATAAGCTGGCTTGCCAAATGGCCTCCGACGAGCACTGACGCCAATCGTGAAAAACGAGGGGGAAGCGAACGCCGTTTCGCTTCCCCCTCGTTGTTTCTCCAGCCTGTCGAGCGTCAGTTCACCTGCCGAGCTCGGGCCGTGGACGCATTCTTCAGCCCGTCCGATTGTCGCAATACCGCGCGGGCGTGGCGGGCAAAATGGCCGCGCAAGTCTTCGTTGTACTCCTCGAGGATTTGTCTGCCCAAGCCGTTGTGGTCACCGCACAAGTAGAGCGCCCTGGCAAGCTGCAACTCGCGCACGGCGTGGTTGCGATACTGGTCGATTGTGCCGGGTTGTTCCGGGCCCCGAACTAATCTCCCCAATTCAACCTGGGCAAAGCCACGAATGTCGTCGCGGATCAAGACTGCCGCCAGCGGCTCGGCCGCGCGCGGGTCCCGCAGGTGCGATAGAGCCTGCGCCAACGCCCGGTAGTGCGTGACTCCGTAATCCAGCGGCTGGAAGTGCGTTATGCCGTGAGGCGGAGCGGGGTCCGATTCGAGCATTCTGACTTTTTCGATCAGTGCCGGCACCGCGCGGCGGTCGCCGATCCGCCCGATCGCCATAATCGTATTGTCGAGGTTGCTGGCCTCCCAACCGACAAGCTGCCAGTTCTCGAATTCCTGATTGATGAGGTAATGCGGGCTCGCGTCCCAGCGCGTGGCCTTGGCGAGCACCTCCAGGAGAGTATCCAGGCCGCTCCTGTCGCCCAACATACCGAGAATTTTTGCATAGTAGAGCTTCTTCTCGCCATCGCTTTGGGCATAGGCTTCTCGCAGAAACGGCAAGGCAACGCCCGGATGGGCGAGAACAACCGCCAGGCTCGGCGACTTCTCGCCGGCCCGGGTTGGAGGAAGCGTGTTCCTGACCGCTTCAGCCACGCCGTCGTCCGAGACGGGAAACGAATCGGTCTCGGTCAATACGCTTTTCGCCAGGTTGCCCTTCTCGACAAGGTGCTGCTGCAATTTCCGAACGTCGATTTCGCGCAGAGGGACATGGTTCTGGGCGGCCATTGCTGCCGCCACGCCCGCCGCGTAGCCCTGGTTCTGCACGTCGGGCTGCATCCGCACGATCGGTTGGGCGTCACGATGCGCGCTGATGCCGATACCCGCAACCAACATGCCTTCAAACTGCTTGGGCAGCAGGCAGCGGTACGGGACATTCGCCCATATTTGAGCGCGAAACGGATGTCTCAGCAACATCAACGTGTCGATCGTATAGCTGTGGGTGTCGTACGCGGACTTGGCCTGGACGATCGTGTCCGGATAAGTCCGCTGGGCGATCGCATCGCAGACGCTGATCGTGAAATCCCCAACGATGCTGCGGCGTTCCCTCGTATCAACGAGTTGTCCGAGATCAAAAGCATTGGCGAAGCGCTGCTTCGCCTGCACGTAGGCTCGCCGAACGTCGATCATGTCGGTCTCATCGACGTACGTGTAGTCGGTGTTGGTGTAGGCGGCTCCGAGCTGGCGTGGGGGCAAGCCGGTACCCTGCATGGCGAACTCATCCGCGCCGGTATAGACGCACTCCGCGCCGGCGGCTGCGGCGATGTCGGCATTGCCCGTGGCGTCGATCACCACTTCGGCGAGCAGGACGCCGCGGCCCTGCGGCGTGGCCACGACGACCCCGCGAACGCGGCGGCCGTCGATTAAGGCCCCGCACCCGACGGCGCCGAACCAGATCTCGCCGCCCGCTTTCAACACGGCGTCACGGTGCCATTCCATCCGCTGTTCGATCACCCAGGAGGGCGCCCCGCCGCCGGTTTCCACCGCGTATCCGACTCGATTTCCATCGCAATACTTGCTGATGTATCCGGTCGTGCCGACCCCCCCCAGTCCGTTGAGAAACTCCACGACCAGGGTCTTCGCACCTTGCCGCGCGGCGCCCACCGCTGCCGGCGCGCCGGCCGTACCCCCGCCGACGACCACGACGTCATAGCTGCCGAGGACGGGCAGTCCCCCGCCCTCCTGCTTGACGGTGGTCGACGCCCTGCGGGGTCGGATTCCGTCGAGGCACTCGCGGACATCGCCCTTGGCGGCGCTATCCGCGGGCGGTTCAGCCGGCACGTGCGCGCCGAGTGGTTCGGGAACCTCCGCTGCATCGCCGGCCGCCGCACGCCCCAATCGCTCGCCGATCGCGATCGCCGAGATGGGCCGGAAGAGTGTCTCGGCCTGCGCGCGGGGGACGTCGGCCGAGGCGCTGAGGACATAAAGGCGGTCCATGCCCTGCGGCCGAAACGCTGCCAGCGGCACGCTCTCGGCGGTCTGCTCCCGACCTTCCGCGGGGGTTTCGCCGTAGACGGGATCCGGCGGCACCTGGTGGAAGGCGTCGGCCGTGATCTGCTGCTGGGGATGATACGTCAACGTCCGGGCCAACTGGTCAGCGGCGGCCCAATCGCCGGGGCGATCCGCCGCCACCGACAGTTGCAGCGTGTATTCAATCACCTTGAACTCGCCGCTCGATGTCTGTGCCTGATTGGGGTGCGGTCCTCGGAAGCGGGGTAGGATTTCCCTTGCCGTGATCGACGCGCCTGTGCGGATTTCGCCACCGATGACCACACGCTTGAGAGTCTGCATTCCGCCCGCAAAGGGCCGGAAGGCCGCGCCAGCCAGGCGTGCCACGCGGGCGCGATCCGTGGCGTCGATGATCGCCTTGGCGAGAACCGCCTGCCGGCCCGCCCTGTTGACCATCACCACGCCGCAAGGCCGACCGTCGGAGTCGCGGATTATGTCCGTCACGTAGGAGTTGTAGAGGAAATCGACACCGGCGGCCAGCAGCGCCCCGTCGAGTACGGATTTGACATGCATCGGCCGCGGCATGGGTGGGGCCGCCGCCTGCTCTTGTTGTCTTCCCGAGCCCCGGCCGATGATTTCGACTTCGCCGAGCAATATCCGCTTCGCCAGCGAGTGCTTCCTGGCAGACAGCTTGACGTAACGCGCCGCGACGTTCAGGTCGGCTTCGGCGCCGGCCAGGTGAGTGGCGATCTGTTTCGACTCGGGCGCGATGCTGCACCGTTTCGTCCAACTCCGGCCGTCGTCGCCGGTGAAGATGTCCGCGGCGTCCACTCGGTATTCCCCGGCTCGCGTGTAACACATCAGGCGCAATGCCGCGATCTCCTGCGGTTGCCCCAGGTCGAAAACCAGGTTGACGTCGCCGTTGAACTGCACGCTGTCTTGAATCGGGTCGTGCCAACGGCCATCAGAGAGCTTCGACGGCGGGTCGTGATCTCGGTGCGAAAGGTCGCATGGCTTGTCTGCGCTGTAAGAGTATCGCAGCCGATCAGGATGCGGAACCTCTGCGGCTGCCGCCGATCCATCCCCGCTGAAGATTGCCTTCGACAACGGCGACTGAGGCGATTCGCCTTCCTCGAGCCAGAGCCTCAAGGTGGCTGTCATGTCATCGCCCAGGTAGGGGCGGGGGGCCGCAAGAAAGACCTTGGCCCCTTCTTTCGCCGCCGCGACGGCGGCCGACACGGCCCCGGTGCTTCCGCCCACGACGACTACGTCGACCCGAGACGCCACGGGGATCTGCCGGGCCGACTCGTTGACTTGGCCGGCGGCGGCCGCGGCGGCGGACGGCATCAATGAAACGGCGGCAAGAAAGCCGATGACGGCGGCAAACCGGCATTGTTTCACGGTGAAGGCTCCTCAAATGGGAATGTGGCGACCGAGGCCCGCACGGACGGCTGGACCGACGCGCTGCGGAATGGGTGACGCCTTGGACGGGCGCACACGGATCATACTCTGTTGACGTTCGGTGGTGTGTGTGAACGAAACGCGAGAAACAGGTAGGCGTACGATCCGCGCAGCACGATGCCGCAAGCGGTCAACGCTCGTGGTAACAGAAAGGAACCTGCCGTTTTCCCGCAGCCGGCGAACTTCAACCGGATGGCTTGGCCGGAACCTCAAAATCCTGCGTCGCGTCCGCCTCGGGCAAATCGGCGGTTGTCTGGTAGTCCGAGAACAGCGGCGCGCCGTCGGGCAAGAGGTCCGGGACCGCCTTGCTCGGGTCCAGTCCCGTTATCCTCACGACGTGCGGACCGCCAATGGTGCCCTTGCCAGCTTCTTCCTTCGTGTCGAATTTGCCGTCGCGAATCTCCGCATAGCCGGCCGGCCCCTCATTTCCCTTCGACGCGTCGGGCTCGAACAGGATCGTCCCGGCGAGAACCGGTTGACCGTCATAGCTGACGGTCCCGGACACGTCGTAGCGCTTCGGCCCGTCCGCCGCGCCACCGCATCCGGAGCAGATCAAGAGCGCGCCCAACGCAACCGGGAGCCCCCAGCGGTGCCAGGAGTACTCCGGCATCCTGATTGCTTGCAACATGTCTTTGTCTTTCAGAAGAAATGCCTTAATGACTCCATTCTCTTCACTCGGAGGAGACCGGCTCTTCGCCATCGCGGCTGGCGATCGCCAGGTACAGCGACTGGTCGATGGTCTCCGAGACGAACGCCACGGATCCGTCAGCGCGGGTGAACTGGGCGCCACCGGGATGCTTGCTGCCGAATGCGTCGTCGTTCCAGAGGGTCGTGATGCGCGAGTTGATCGGGTAGCGGACGTTCTTGGCACTGGGCATCAGCCCGCCCCCGTAGCCGGTGTAAGAGCCCCGCACCCAGCTACGGCGGTGAGGAAAATCTGGATAGGCCAGCTCGCCGAGCAAATATGTGTTTGACGTCCCGTCATAGAACGAGCTGATCTTCGTGCCCGCGGGATACACGATCGCTCCTTGGCTGCAATAGCTGCCCCATGTGTCCGTGGCTGTGCACTTGTAGTCCTTGCCCTTGGTGTTGTTGTAGCCGTTGGGCCCCATCACGCCATAGTAGTGGCAGGTGTAAACGAGCACGCCGTCGATGCTTTCCGTGGAGTGGATATCCGAGTCATTGGCATTGCTCGGGCACAGGAATGCATCCACCTTGTTGAGCGAGTTGACCATCTTGCCGACCCCGTTGTAGGCTCCGGCACGGAAATCAAACTGGTCGTGCAAGGCGGTCTGTTCGATAAACGGCAGAAGGACGACGTGCCAGGACATGTCATTTGAGCTGATTCCCGGCGGGGGAAACGTCTGGTGAGTGTCGTGGTAGTTGTGCAGGCCGAGTGAGAGTTGCTTCAGGTTGTTGGCGCATTGAGAACGCCGCGCCGCCTCGCGGGCCGCCTGCACAGCCGGCAGGAGCAAGGCGATCAGGATGCCGATGATTGCGATCACCACCAGCAGTTCCACCAGCGTAAAGCCGGGGTGGAAAACGCCGCCCCGTCTCTCCAGCTGTTTTCGCGGCGGAACGGTTCGTCGACGCCCTTGGGAGGCGCGCACCACCCGAGAGAAAAGCAGGTCCAACATGGCTGAAATCTCCCCAATAGAAAAGACAATCGATGCGGCGCGGCCGCGATTGGGCTGGGTATTGCATGCGGAAGGCGATCCCTCGCAACGCGGGCAGCGGCAGACGGGATACCGCGTGCTTGTTGCCTCGAGTAGGCAGTTGCTGGATCAAGACAGGGCCGACCTGTGGGACAGCGGTAAGGTCGATTCCGGCGCAACGATCGGGGTGGAATACGCGGGCAAGCCGCTTGCCAGCCGCACCAGATGCCACTGGAAGGTGCGTGTCTGGGATGGCGAGGGCGCGCCGTCCGCGTGGAGCCGCCCGGCGGCATGGTCGATGGCGCTGCTCGACACGTCCGATTGGCAGGCCCAATGGATCGCCGCGCCGCAGCCCGCGGAACAGGCCGACCCGCCCGCTCCCGTGCCGATGTTCCGCAAGGAATTCGATGTGCCCGGTCCGATACGCCGCGCCACGGCGTACATCACCGCGCTGGGCTGCTATGAGATCTGGATCAACGGGCGCCGTGTCGGCGAGGAGATGCTCGCCCCGCAGTGGACCGACTATAACAAACGCGTCTTGTACCAGACCGTTGATGTCACGGACCTGGTCCAAGAAGGCCCCAATGCCATCGGAGCAATCGTGGCCGGCGGCTGGTATCGCATGCGGGGAATGTACCAGCCGATGACGGTCTCCAGGAGATACTACGGCGATGGGATCAAGCGGCTCTTGGCCCAGGTCGAAGTGGAGCGAGCCGACGGGAGCCTGCAAACGCTCGTGACCGATGGGACGTGGAGATGCACGCTGGACGGTCCCTGGCAAAAGGCCGACATCTACGACGGAGTGACCTATGACGCGCGCAAGGAAGCCGAAGACTGGAATCGCCCGGGTTTTCAGGACGCCGCGTGGCAGCCTGTTGAGGCCAGACCGCCCACATGGCCGTTGTCGCTTTCCGCACAGCCCAACGAGCCGATCGGCGTGCTCGAACGCCTGGAGCCGATCGGTATCAGCGAGCCCAAGCCAGGGGTCTATGTGTTTGACTTCGGGCGGAACATCGCCGGCTTCTGCCGAGTGCGGCTTGACGGTCCGGCCGGCACGACGGTCCGGCTGCGCCACGCGCAGATGATCGGCGCCGACGGCATGCTTTATACAGCCAACCTCGGCAAGACCGACGCGACGGATACCTTTATCCTCAAAGGCGGCGGCCCGCAGGCGTTCGAGCCAACGCTCATCTACCACGGCTTCCGCTACGTTGAGGTGACCGGCGCGCCCTCGAAACCGGCGGCGGATTGCCTGACGGCGCTGGCCGTCGGTTCCGCCACGCGGGTGACCGGGTCGCTGGAGGCATCCGACCCCGCGCTGGCCGCGCTCTGGAGAAACATCGTTTGGACCTATCGCGGGAATATGGTCAGCGTGGTCACCGACTGCGCCGGGCGCAACGAGCGCTACGGGTGGATGGGCGACGGCGAGTCATCCTGGCAGTCGATCTGTTTTGCCATGGACGTGGGCGGACTTGGCACAAAATGGGTCCGCGACATGCACGACGAGCAGGAAGGGGACGGATATTTCTCGATCACCGCGCCGAAGCATGACCTGAAGAAGATGTCGGCTCCGGCCTGGTCCGATGGGGGAGTGATCATTCCTTGGACAAGCTACGTGAACTTCGCCGACCGGCGGCTGCTGGAAACTTCTTATGAGCCCGCGCGGCGTTATGTGGAGGCGATCCTTCGCGACAACCCGGATCATTTATGGAAAAACAGCCGCGGAAACGACTACAGCGATTGGCTGGACGCGGTCATGGTCAGCTCGCCGGACGCCTGGACGCAGGCCCGCACTCCCGCGCAGCCATTGACCCCCAAGGAACTGTTCTCCACGGCTTTCTGGGCCAACTCGACCCGGTTGGTGGCCAGGATGGCGGCCGCGCTGGGGAGAGACGACGAAGCGACCCGGTATCGTGAGTTGGCGCAGAAGATCACCGACGCGTTTGCTGCGGCCTATCTGGACGAACAGGGGCGCATCCAGGGAGACACTCAAGCCTGCTATGCGATTCCGCTGGAAATGGGCTTATTAGACGAACTCCGCGAGAAGCAGGCGATGGAGCACTTGCTGGCAGCGGTCCAAGCCCACGACGGCAGACTATCCACGGGCATCCACGGCACCAAGCGGCTGTTGCTGGCGTTGTCGGCGCACGGCCAAGCGGATCTGGCCTACAAGATTGCCATGAATCCGGAGTTTCCGTCGTATCGCCACATGATCGACTGCGGGGCCACGACGATTTGGGAACGATTTGACGGCTGGCGCAAGGACTTGGGTTTCAATCCCGACATCATGAATGACTTCAGCCACGTCGGTCTGAGCGGTGCCGGCGAGTGGATTTGGAGAATGATCGTCGGACTGAATCCCGATGCGAGCCAGCCGGGCTACAAACATTTCGTCATTCACCCGCGGCCCCCAAGCGGCCTGAGTTCCGTCAAGGCGCGCTACGAATCCGCCCGGGGCGCGATCCGCGTCGAATGGCAGATCGATCGCGACAAGTTCACGCTCGCCTTAACGATTCCGCCCAATACCACGGCGAGCGTCTATATTCCAGCGGCGCACCCGGAGGGTATTCTCGAAAACGCCAAGCCGGCCTCCCAGTCTCCGGGCGTCGATGGGCTGCCGCCCCTGGAAGGCGCCGCCGGTTTTCGCATCGCGGCGGGACATTACCGATTCGAGTCCACTGTCGCCGGGCTGGCGCCCTGACCGGGCCTGGCCGGCGGGGGCGCGAGGCAGTCGCCGCGGGGCCGGCCAGGAGAAGACAGACCCGTTGCCGCAGCGCCCAAGCCTCTCCTGCCCGCGGGAACAGCCTTTTGCCGGGCAAGAAACCAAACACTCCCCGCCAATGGTTGCGCTCCGGCACTTGGTTCGGGCGGTCATGCTCCGCTTCGAAAGGCATCGCTGCTGCGGCTACTTCAGCGCGATGGTTCGCTGGAGCGGTTGGAGAACATGCTCGATGGCGTAATTCTCGATCAGGTCGCGGCAGATGCCTTCGAGCTGGGAGAGCGTCTTGCTGAAGGTGGCGTTCGCCTTGAGGCTGCCATACTGCCTGGCCGTCACGTAGACGCTGAGCTGCTCCTCGGGATACTCGCCGGTTCGAATCTGATAGGCGTTCGTGCGGTTCTCGATGCTCAAGCGGCACTGGATCCGGCAGTCGTCGTCAAGCGCGAGCGTGAGCGAGGGCTCGTGGTTGATGACCGTCGAGCCTGGGATGTCGAGCATCCGCTCGAAGGAGGGACTGACCCCCAGGGCTTCGGTGACGAGTTGATTGTGGTTCCCCCGGTAGGTGTAATCGAACCCGTAGAGCAGGTCGAGGGCCTCGCAGTCCAGCGGGCTGACGGAGAGATCGTAAGGGGCCAGATCGAGCACGAGGCGGTGCTGCGCGAGCGCGCTGTCGATGGTTTCCGGATTGACGTGCCCCGAGCAGACCCGGCGGGATTCGATCGTGCACCAGCGATAGCTCCCCTGGTCCTTATCCTCTTCGAGGATGAAGTCGCCCCGATCGCGGCTGTAGAAGTTGCGCATCGTGGGGTATTTTTTCTGGACGCGTTCAAAGAAATGGAGCACCGTTTCACGGTTGGCCGGCAGGTCCATCTCCGTGCTCAGATTCATGTTGACGTAAAAGTCGTCGCAGAGTGAACTGTAAGGCGTCATCCGGGGCAATTCCTTCCACCGCTCACGATCGATAACTGGTGTATTCTCCGCATGGCCAGACTGGCGCCCAAAGGGGCCGCCTCTTCGGGTCGGTCTTGCCCCGGGCCCCACCAAGGCCGGCAAGGCACGGCCCCCCGCTGATTGAGGGGGCGGCGCCCCGCAACTCGTCCGGTCGGCAACCTGAGTGTAGTATAGGAGGGGTGCGGAGAGACTGTCAAACCCGCCCCCCAACTGAGCTAATGGAGGAAGACGGGTGTTTCGTGCTCGCCGCGCCCGCCTTCAAGCGGATCGACGCCGCTGAGTCGGCGGACTGGCGACTGGGATTTCGGGCCGCCCGGAACGTCGTCTTTCGCGCAAGGTTCAACATCCAAGGTCCAGGGTCGAGCGATCGCAATCAAGACCCGATGTCGACGAACCTTGAACCTTGCCCGCTCTCGCGAGGACTTTCACGCTATGCAAGTAAAGCACCGAGCCATTTATTGCACGTGCTTCCGTTCACCACTCGGATGGATGGGCATTTGCTGGCATCACGTCGCGGTGGCACGTCTCTCGATTGGCCACGCGACACGCGAGGCAGCGCTGGGTGCGTTGGAGGTTTCCGTCCGGCCAGACCGTCCGGCCGGGTCGGTCGATCCGCCGCTGATTGAACGGCTCGCGGCCTACGCAGCCGGCGAGCCCGTCGATTTTCGCGCCGTTGCCGTAGATTTCAACGGAAGGACGCCCTTCCAGAGGCGGGTGGCCAGCGCTTGCCGCGAGGTGCTGTTCGGCCAGACAACAACGTACGCCGCTTTGGCGGCCTCCGCCGGCTCACCCAAAGCCGCCAGAGCGGTTGGGCAGTGCCTGGCGTCGAATCGGGTGCCGCTGATCGTCCCCTGCCACCGCGTTCTCGGCTCGGACCGTCGCTTGGGCGGTTTCTCCGCCCCCGGAGGCATCGATCTGAAACGTCGGCTGCTCGAGCTTGAGGGCGTCCTCGTCGGGTAGCCGTCCACGCACCGGAGCCAACGATCCGGTTGGGGGCGGCGCACGGACCTCGCCCGCCCTCAAGCGCCGACGATTCATGCGCCGATCATGGCTCCGAACCGCAAGTGAACACGCCTGACCCGAGTCGGCTTCACTTCCGCGCCGCACTTGCGGCGGCCCACGACCGTCGAAGAAGCCCCGGCTGATGACTCCCGCGGGCCGGCGCGGCGTTTTGCCACAGATGCCGGGTTGGCCGGCGCGGGCCAGCAAAAGTGTCCCGCCAGCTCACTGCTTGCCCCGATTGCGGCAACGGCGGGCGGTTCGGCGGGGGATCGCTGCAACGACGCAGTCCGGCTCTTGTGGCCGGGGCGCCGAAAGGCTCCCTGCAATCGCCCGATTCTGCGGGACGCTCTGCCCGCCGGCCCCGGGCCCTTTCCCAAACGGTTTGCCCCGCACCTGATACGGCGGCGCGACCTTGTGGCCCATTGTGGGGGTGCCGAGGGCTGCTACTCGGATTGCCCCTGGAAGGGGTCTCTACAATGGGGGCGACGCCGATTCACTTCTTTGCGGGGCGCCGGCCGGGAAGAACGGCCCGGCGACCGCGCGGTTCAAGCCCGACAGGAGACTGGACGATGACGAGACAGAACTGGTGGAAGGTGGCCGTGCCGATGGTTGCCGTGGCCTCGCTGGCGGCATGGTCGCTGCGCGCTTCGGCGCACTGCGAGATTCCATGCGGGATTTACGACGATCCGACCCGGGTCAAGCTGCTCTACGAGCACATCACGACGATCGAGAAGTCGATGCAGGAGATCGTCGCGCTCTCGAAGGACCCCCAGGACCACAACCAGATCACGCGATGGGTGATGAACAAGGAGGCCCACTGCGACGAGTTCCAGCATATCGTCACGCAGTATTTCATGACCCAGCGGCTCAAGCCGCTCACGCCCGAGGACGATCAGGCGACGAGGACGAAATATGTGAAGCAGCTCACCCGGCTTCACGAGATGCTCGTCTATGCGATGAAGGCCAAGCAGACGACCGACACGGCCAATACGGATAAGCTGAAGCAGCTAGTGCACGATTTCGAGCACGAGTATTTTGGGACCAGCCATTGAGGTCCGCGGCGATCGCGGATGGCTGATGGATGCTCCGCGGGGCGGCGAGGGCACGGCAACCAGGCCCCTGCCGCCCCGTGGATTTGTTCAGGGGACGATCCAGGAATGACTCTCCGCCGGATGGCCGTGATCTTCGACATGGACGGGGTGCTCGTGGACACCTACCGTGCGCACTTCCAGAGCTGGAACATCGTGGCCGGCGAGGAAGGCGCCGCGATGTCCGAGGAGCAGTTCGCTGCGACGTTCGGGCGGACGAGCCGCGAGATCATCGCGCTTCTCTGGCCCGAACTCGGCGACGACGCCGCGGCGATCCAGCGATTCGACGACCGCAAGGAAGATGCCTTTCGCCGGATCATCGCCGAGAATTTTCCGGCAATGCCGGGCGTCGAGCGGTTGCTGGAAGGGCTTGCGGCTGCCGGTATTCCAACGGCGATCGGCTCTTCCGGTCCGCCGGCGAACGTGGCCCTCGTGGCCGAGCGGCTCGGCGCGAAGCATCCGTTTTCTGCCGTCGTCACGGCCGGCGACGTCACGCGCGGCAAGCCGGACCCGGAGGTCTTCCTGCTCGCCGCCGAGCGCCTCGGGCTAGCGCCGGAGCGGTGCATCGTGGTCGAAGACGCGCCGCCGGGGATCGCAGCCGCGAGGGCCGCAGGGATGCGGTGCGTGGGGATGGCCAGCACGGGGAGGACTCGGGAAGAGCTTTCAGATGCCGACCTGGTGGTCGATTCGCTCGACGAACTCGGCCCCGAGGTGTTTCGCGGTCTTCTGGAACGGGCCGGTTGAAGCGGCCCGCTGGAGACGCCGCGAATGGCCGAATTCCTCCGGCCGCTCACTTGGCTTGCGGGGCGACGCGAGTGAACTGGTCGAGGATTTTCTGTTTCGGGGCCTTCAGCAGCGACGGAAATGGCGAACCGTGCAGGGCGTGGCACTGGCGGCAGTCGGCCGGGAGGCTTGCGAACGGCTGGTGCGGTTCTTTCAGCTCGTCTTGACGGTGGCATTCCATGCACGCCTGCGGGATCCGCGCCAGCCCGACCGCGAGCCGATTGCCGCTCGGCTGTGTCTGGTGGCACTCGGTGCAACGGTCCGCTTCGTGGCTCATTGTGTGGAGCTTGTGGATCGGCCAATCGGAGGGGCCGTCGTGCTCCATTTCATTCAAGGCCACGCAAAACAGAATGCGTCGCTCGCCGATTTCCAGGCGGTGCATGCCCGGGCTCAAGTGGAGATGCCCGACACGCACCGGCGCGGCGTAGTTGGGGTCCCAGTCTTTCGGCTGGGAGTCGACTTTCAAGGACGTATCGCCGCCGCGATAGATCACATCGAGGTTTCCCGACATCAGCACGGCCCGGTCGGGAGGGGCGACGATCACCGGCGGTGAGGGATCGCAATGAGGGGCCGAACTCGTGGAATCGTGCGAGGACGCGGCCAGAGTGCCGCAGGCGACGGCAAGGCACGCCAGGAGGACGCGTCCAATCGGCGGCGGCAGTCGGTCGGGTTGGCTCACATCCGGACTCCATGCTTCCCCGCCGAAAGCCGCCGAAAAGCGGGCGGTCTCGTCGCGAGGCCATCTTCCGAATCTACTTGCGGGCACCGTGCCGATCAAGGCGGAATCGGCGCGAGGCCATTTTTCGAATGTACTTGCGGGCACCGTGCCGATCCAGGCGGAAGCGGCGCGAGGCCACCGCCTGCCCCCATTTCGGGCAGCAAGCGCCAGTCCGCCAGTCGGCGTCCTGGCCGAAGAGCATCTCGGCCAAGGGGACAGTCCAGTTGACCTTGACCGGCTGGCGCAGGCCGCCCACGGCGGATGGACCAATCGCCGATCCTCGCAACATTCTCTCTCGACTTGTTTACATTCTATAAAGGGCAGGCCGGGATATTTCGACTCCGGTCCGAGCCTCTAAACGGGGACGCCGGGCAGGATCTGCCCCAAGATCATTGCCCGCCGCTCGCAATCAGCGAACGATGTGATTGGCTGGCGGGGCGATTCGCTCAGGGTGAAATCCGCGCCGGGCGGCATCGAAGACTTCGCCCAGCGGGATTCCTTGCCGCTCGGCGATCTGCCGGCACGACTCGAACTCGGGGGAGAATCGAACCGTGCCGTCGTCGAGCCAGCCGATCTTGCCGTCGATTGCGCCCAGGGGGGTCTCGACCCGGTGCGCCGCGCGGGGAAGGACGCGGCGTTCGACCGGCCAGCGGCGGATGCCCAAGGTGGTCGTTTCCCGGAAGAGAATCGCCTCGGCGGCGGCGACCTGGCCGGCCTGGCAGAGCACGGTGAGCTTGACGGCCGGCCGACTCTTCTTCATCTGAATCGCCGTGGCATAGACATCGAGCACGCCCGCCTCCCAGAGCCGTTCGGTGCAGTAGCCGATCTGCTCGCCCGGCAGATCGTCCAGGTTCGTCTCCAGAATCCAGACGGTTGACTCCTGTTGCGCCGCTTCGGCCTGGCCGACGAGAACCCGCAGAATGTTGGGCTGCTCGTCGAGGTCCCGCTGCCCGGCTCCGTAACCGATCCGCTGGATGGTCATCGCCGGCGCGGGGCCGAACGAGTCGGCCAGGGCGGCGAGAAGCGCCGCGCCGGTGGGCGTCGTCAACTCGTTGGCGATCGTGGACTCGGCCAGGGGGATCCCCTTGAGCAACTCGGCGGTGGCCGGAGCGGGCACGCTGCAGACGCCGTGGGCGATCCTGATCTGCCCGCAACCGGTCGGCACGGCGGAGGCCGCAACGCGTTCCACGCCGAGCAAGTCCAGCGCGACGGCACTGCCAACGATGTCGGCAATCGAATCGGCCGCCCCGACTTCGTGGAAGTGGACTTTCTCGATTGTCGTGCCGTGAACGTGCGCTTCCGCTTCGGCGAGCCGGCCGAAGACTCGGCCCGCAAGGTCTTTCGGGCGGTCGCCGAGACTGCCCCCCTCGATCATCCGCAGAATCTGCGAGAGGTGGCGGTGGGTGTGCTCCGGCCTGTATTCAACCGTCACCTGGGTCGCTCGGAACCCGTGTTTTTTCACCTCGCGGGCGACGAGGCGGCAGTCGGGCAGTCCAAGCGAACCGATCGCCGCGTTGATCGCCTCCAGGTCGGCTCCACAGTCGACCAGGGCGCCGAGTGTCATGTCGCCGCTAATTCCGGAAAGACAGTCAAAATAGGCAATTCTCATAAACGAACCCATGCACTGAGATCTGGACGTGAGCTGACTGAGCTTGTGCCAGCGGGGAGCTTTTGGAGGGCATCGTCGAGGGAGGAATCCGCCCATCTTAGCACTGGAACCTGGGCAGGTCGAGCAAACCGGAAAAGATCCTTTTCGCCCTCCGGCCGGATTGCGATTTACACATCCGGTTGGTTTTGGGTATCTTCCCCTCGTTGGGGCGTGGGTGGTACGGGCTTCGAAATCCAATCTTCAAGGTTCAAACGGAATTCGGCGGCCGCAAGTCATAGGGCAAACCCTGTCCACTCTTGACCGTTGAGAATTGGACCTTGGCCATTCGACCTTGTCGTTGGCGTCACGGCGGAGCGTGGCGGGCGCGGGGGCTGGACGCAAAGACTTCACGGAGAGCGCAGTTGTGACCACGCGTGTCTTGAGAGCGGCAGTCGGGCTGTTTTCGTCGCTGTCGGCGGTCGTTGCCCTCTCGGGGCTCGCGGCACCGGGGCAGGCGGAGGAATTCCGCGTGGAGAACAAGGTCTTTCTCAGCGAGAAGAAGGACGGGCCGGTGATCGAGAGCACGACGATCTTCCTCGATGACCAGGTCTACGACTATCTGAAGACGCCCGAGGAGATCACCCTTCTCGACCGGCACGAGGGGCGGTTCGTTCTGCTCGATCCGGTGCGGCGAATCCGCACGGAGTTGGCAACCCGCGAGTTGAGCGATCTGGCCGAGCGGCTCCGCCTGTGGGCAGCCGGGCAGCCGAACGAGTTTCTGCGGTTTTCCGCGGCTCCCGAGCTTGCCGAGACCTACGATGCGTCAACCGGCGAGCTTCGCCTGGACAGCCCGTGGATCAGCTACCGCGTGGCGACGACGACCGCCAAGACGAGCGACATCGCGGCGCAGTATCGGGAATTCTGCGACTGGTACTGTCTGCTGAACACGCGAATCAACCCCGGGGCCCGCCCTCCGTTTGCACGCACGCAGGTCAACCGGGCCCTGGAACGGCTGGGCCTGCTGCCGAAGGAGGTCCACCTGACGGTCCGCCCTGGGGGGGGAAAGCTGTTCGGCCAGAAGATTACGGCTCGCAGCGAGCACCAGGTCATACCCTATCTGGTGGAATCGGATCGTGCGCGGGTCGCGCAGACCGACCAGTTCATGGCGATGTTCCCGACCGTATCCTTCCGCCAATATCAGACCAGGATCGAGCCGGGCAAGTAGTCCGCGGCGATTCCGCCGGACGGGTCCGCAATCGCTCGACGCCGCCGTCTTGGCCAGTGGCACGGCCGTTTCCGGCCGGTTATCATGGGGCGAGCGCCCGAAAAGCGTCCGCCGGGGGCCGCGATCCGCTTTCCGCCCGCGGCGATGCCAGCCTGACTTGATTCAAAGGAGTACCTCGATGACGCGCGCTGTGATCTCTGCCGGAATGACCCTGTTGCTGGTGGCTGCCTGGGCGGTTCCTGCGCTTGCGGAAGTCACCGTCCAGCCTTCGAACAAGGGGGCGGTGGTGAAGATCGACGGCAAGCTGTTCACCGAATACGTGACCGCTGCCGGGAGCGAGAAGACCCCCGCCACGCCGATCCTCTGGCCGATCATCGGCCCGACGGGCCAGCCCGTGACCCGCGCCTACCCGATGGGCGAAGGGCTCCGCGCGGAGCGGAAGGACCATCCGCATCACCGCTCGCTGTGGTTCAACCACGGGAGCGTCAACGGGCTGAGCTTCTGGGACCGGGAGCTGATCCGGCACGAGCGCTTCGTGGAGATCAAGAGCGGTCCGGCCGGCCGGATCGTGACCGAGAACTCGTGGGTCGATGGCGAGGGCGCCGCCCAGTGCACCGATCGGCGGACGCTGACCTTCGGCGTCAAGGGAGAGACCCGCTGGATCGATTTCGACATCGCCATCAAGGCCGGCGCGAAGCCGGTGACGTTTGGAGACACGAAGGAGGGGATGTTCGGAGTCCGCGTTGCCGGGACGATGAGTGTCGACGCCGCCAAGCCCGACCGCTACGTTTCGGACCCCGATCCGAACTGGGGCGGTCACATCGCCAACTCCGAAGGACTCCGTGACGGCCAGGCTTGGGGGAAACGCGCCGCCTGGGTCGACTACTACGGCCCGATCGAGGGCGAGACCGTGGGAATCGCCATCTTGAACCATCCCAAGAGTTTCCGCTACCCGACCTATTGGCACGTGCGGACATACGGGCTGTTTACGGCCAACCCGTTCGGCGTCCGCGACTTCGAAGGGAAACAAGCGCCCGACGGGTCCCACACGCTTCAGCCGGGCGAGTCGGTGACCTTCCACTATCGGCTCCTGTTTCACAAGGGCGACGAGAAAGAGGGACGAATTGCTGAGGCATTCGCCGAGTATTCTGCCGAAGAAAAGTAGTCAGCCGAGTGAAACGAAATCGGTCGTAGGGCCGCGGCGGGCCCTTGGGCAAAAAAGGCAGAATCGACAGCTCGCGCGCGATCTGAAGCACTAGGTTCTTACGGGCCTTGGACTAGCGACGCGGAGGAAGATTCGCTGACCTGCTGATTCTTCCCAAATTGTCAGATTCGGAACGAAATTCCATTGCCCATTTTGCCGATAGTTTCCTTTGTCGGCACCCATTCTAATCTCCCTCACCTGCGCAAACCGAACCAACCGCGCTCGGCGTGTGCACAGCATGGAGGACAGTCAACCCAATGCACACTCGTTTTCCCCAGATCAGCAACCTGAGTGACCTACGAACCTACGTGAACGAGACCTTGTGCGACCGCTATGAGCTGCAAACGGATGCTTTTGAGATGACCGAAAGGATACTCCGCCGGGCGGGCCGTCCCTGTGGGGTGTACTTCTGCCTGCACGGCCCGCGCGCCGTGAAATTCACGGCGATTTGGGAGACGGACCATAACCGAATCCTGTTTTACGATTCGACCGGAGAACGTTTCCTGAAGACCCAGTTGTCGGATGCCCCGAGTCTGGAGCGCGCGGCCGCCTAGGCCGATGGATTGCCGCCGGAGACCGCGCCTCGGCAGCCCTGACCGCCAGGCGCTGACGTCCCGCCGGCAAGCAAGCGATCGCTTGGCCAGCACGAACGCCGAACAAACGCCACGGACCTGTTCCATGCTTTTGGACACGCGTCGAACCGAGTTGAGTCGACATTGGATAAAGCTCCGCAATGGCGTGCGGAAATGGCAGTCGGGCGCCGCAGCACGATCGCTCGGTCCGAGCAGACGCCCGCGACCGATTCGCTCTTATTCTGGGGCTTCCGCGGGAAACGCCCGCTTGCGACGGGGCGGCGCAGCCTGGAGGCGGCGCAGCGCTTGATCCCAGCGATCTTGGCGGCCGGCCACGACCGCCCCGTGAGCCAGACGGCGATTCCCGCCCGAGTCTGCCGCCGGGCGCGTCCCCAGGGCAATCGCCTGGGGACGCGCCCGGCACGGCCAGGAGAGGCCGCCCGGTTCCAGACCCGCGATTCACCTACGGAGGCCGCTTCATGCTGGTTCTTTCTCGTCGCCAGAGCGAACAGATTCGACTTGGAGAGAATATCGAGCTGACGGTCGTTCGCATCAGCGGTGATCGCGTTCAACTGGGCATCGCGGCGCCCAAAGAGCTCCGCGTGCTCCGTGCCGAGCTTGCCCGCTTCCCCGAGATCGCCGCGGCGCGCGCCGAACGTGGCGTGAGCCGGAGGGATGGCCTCGGGGCAACAGGCTCGTCACCGGCGTGCCGCGGGCGGGGGGAGAGCTGACTTGGGGATCGTGGCCGGCCGGCCGCGACAGGCCGCGCCGATGCGCATTGGAGCAGCCATGGGCGCGGCCAGCGGCCTTGCGGTCACGGGGCGCCGGTCTCGTCGGCGCGGCGTTTGCCGAGCTTCGTCTTCATCCGCTGGATCTCGATCGCGCCCTTGATGCCCAGGTAGAACAGGAGGGTCGCGTACCAGGCAATCGACGCCAGGATCATCGCGCTCCAGAACCAGACGTACAGGCTGCTCATGATCCCGTCTCCTTGATGGGTTCCGCGGGCGTTGGCGAGCCTTTGCCAAACGCCTTGCCGAGAAGCGAGCCGGCGATCAAGCCGGCGAACGCCAACCCGAACGCGGCCAATCCGGCCACTTCTCCGGGAATCCGGTACGGCGAGTCCTTGCCGACGACGGCATTGATCACCACGAAGGTCAGCGGCCCGCAAGCGCCCAGGACGATTGCCGAGGTGGCGCCCCAACTGTTGGCTCCCCGCCAGTAGAGCGCGCCGACGAGCAGGGCGAACAGGCTGGCCAGGTAGATGTTGCCGGTGACGGCAAGATACTCCCAGACGCTTCCCGACATCTCGTACCAGAGCCCCCAGAAGATGAGGAACAGGCCGATCGCGACGACCACGAGGCGGATCGTCACCAGCCTGGCGCGGTCTGACAGCGGCCGCCGCAGGCAGGGGGTGATCAAGTCGTTGTAGATCACGGTCGACCAGGTCAACAGGTAACCGCTGTCGGTCGACATTTCCGCCGCGAGCATCGCGGCCAGCAGGATTCCGATCAAGCCGGTGGGGAGGATCACCCGGAGAAACTCGGCCATTGCCGTGTCGCTGGCCGCGCCGGCGGGGAGGCCGCCGTTGGCGGAAAAATAGAGAAACGCGCCGGCGCCCCACAAGCCCGGCAGGCAGAACCGTCCGACAAAATAGAACCACGTTCCCCGGTAGATTTTCTTTGCGGTCTTGGCGTCGCGGGCGGCGAGCACGCGAGCGATCGTGGTCTGCCAGGTCGTGACCACGGCGATGGCGGTCATTGCCTGCCAGAGGACCCACCCGAAACCCAGGCCCTCGCTGGCGAACGGATTGAATGGATGGGCCATCGTCAGGGGCCTGGCCGTGTCTGACTTGGTATCGACGAGGACCGATTGTTTGGCCAACTCGCCCGCCGCCGCCTTGAGGTCTTCCCCTTGCTTCTGCGCCGCGGCGGCGAGGAACGCCGCGGCGGCCTGCTTGCCCTCGGTCTGCTCAATCGTTCGCGCGGCCGCTTCGACCTGCTGCGTCTCGAGTTTCGCCGCCTCCGCGTAGCGCTGGCCCGCCTCGTGCGCCGTGGAGAGCCCGGAGATGAACTCCGGCCAGGGGATATACCAGAGGACCATCAGCGAGACGATCACAATCCCGGCCCCCATCACGATGAACTGGAGAAAGTCGGTGATCAAGACCGAGAGCATTCCGCCCAGGACCGTATAGACGAGCACAATCGCCAACAGGCCGGTCATCATCAATTCGAGGTAGCCGAGGGATATCGTGTGCCCCAACACCGCCACCTCGAATCCCGCCAGGGCGCTGACGCCCGTGACGTGCAGGAGGAAGTCTCCGCCGGCGCGGAGGAACACGCCCATGTTCAGCAGGCCGCCAAGGATCACCACCAGGCCCGCCAGCCAGCGGACGCGCGTGCCGAACCGCTTTTCGAAGAGCTCGGGAATCGTCATCACC
>Ga0123329_1001762_pt1 | contig 19971 bp, 16 predicted proteins | sample BioC12SIPDNA_FD_89703 | JGI IMG/M metagenome (GOLD analysis project Ga0123329, IMG submission 89703) | Anaerobic biogas reactor microbial communites from Washington, USA - Biogas_R1_B C12 SIP DNA | ecosystem: Engineered > Bioreactor > Anaerobic > Unclassified | place: Washington, USA | collected...
CCTGCGTCGGCAGGCTGCATGTCGCCGGCACCGGGCTGGCGGCCCGGCACCTGTCTCGCCGCATGCTTCAGTACGGGCATCATACTCCATCGGCAAGCCTCTGTCAACGCACTGCGCCGACAAGCCAACAAGATGGGCCGGCAAGAGCCCTCGCACCCGCGTCGTCGTCCGCCAGTCGGGCCAGGCGGTTCACTTGAGCCCGGCCAGCAGGGCCAAGGCGCGGTCAATGACGTGCGGTCCCTGGTCGGGCCGCAGCACGGGCATGCCGGGGAGCTTCTCGAAAAACGGCTCCTGGGCAAGATCGACACCCCTCATCACCTCGTAGCTGCCCTGCTCGAAATGGATCGGCAGTGGCTGGTAGTGCCACGTGACCGGGTTGTATCCCACGGTGAGCAGCTTCGGGAAGGGGCTCTCGGCCTTCAGCCGCAGGCCCAACTCGATGAACAGTTCGCCGGGAATACTCGCGATGGCGACGTCGCCGAGGGCCAGGGCGGAGACGACGACGGCCCGTTTTCTGCCGGTGGCGTCGTCTTCGCCGCGCGACCAGTACGCGTGGCGCAGGCGGGTCGGGCGGGACCAGTCGTCGGCGGCCAGAACGGCCGGGACGACGGCGTCGGCAAACCGTGCGGCAAGCGTGCGCTGGCTGGCCTGGAACCACTCGACCACCTTCTCGGTCGGGTGGTCGGGCTCGGGCTGCATGACGTGGAGGTCGTTGTCGCCGCCGCAATGGTTGGCGTAGAGGACCACCGGGTCGCCGCCAAGGCGTCGGGCGACCTCGCGTTTGGCTTCGCCGGGGAACTCGCCGCTGAAGTAGGGGACGCCCGTCAGGTGCGGGTGCGTGGCGTAGCTGGTCATGACGGCGAAGGGCTTGGCGGCGCCGACCTCGCGGACGACGAGCAACTGGATGTCGGTCGAATGCGGGCCCCCGGGGCCGACGTACTTGAGGCCGGGCGGACAGATGCCGCCAGCGTGCCAGCAGTTGACGCACGTGCCGTTGGACAGTCGCACGCGGCGATTCAGGCCGATGGGCTCGCGCAGTCGCGTTTCGGCGTAGGCGATCTCGGCGGGGCGGCGGGTCTCGAAGGCCTCGACGCAGGCGTCGATCATGGCGCGGACGATCTTGCGGTTGGCCCGGTCGGTGGCGGCTGCGGCCTCAGGAGAACTGTCGGTGGGCTCGGGACTGCTGCAATGGTTGTGCACGGCGCTGAGGATCACGCGATGCGCGTCGCAGCCGCATCGTGCGGCCAACTCGCCTCGCACTTCGCGGGCCCACTCCGGCAGGACGATGCGCAGATCGCTCGTCAGGATGAACGCCGGGCCGTCGCCGGCGTCGATGGCCATGGCCTCGACGCAGAGACGATCAAGCACGCCGCGCGTCGGCTCCAGCCGTCCCATGCCCGTGGGCTTCAGCAGATGCGGCTCATCGGGGGTGATGTCCCGCCGCGCCGCTCCGATCCTCAACTCCGCTTTCTTTTTTGCCATCGCACGTCCTCGGAATCCTTGTGCTGCGGTAGAACCCCCGCCAGGCCTGTGGCCCCGACCTACGCGCTGGGTGCCCCCCGTCGGGTCTGTTGACCCGACCTACGCGCTGTTCGGTCTTCGCGTGGCTGCTCCTCGACAGGCTCGGAACCTGACGGCCCCTCGACGGTGCTCGGAAACTGCGTCAAGCAGCCACCCTACGGTTTGTCTCGCGCGGCCAGGAGTTTGGCGGCCTGGAGCTGCACGCGCGGATCGGGATCGTCGTCGGCCAGACGCCGGGCCAACGCCGTGACGTTCCTGGCGGTCGGCGCGATGCGGTCGGCGGCCTCGACGGCGCAGAGTCGCACGTAGGCGTCCTCGTGATCGGCCTGGGCGAGCACCGTGGGGAGGTCGTCCTTGTGGCCGAGCAGCCCCAGGGCCTCGACGGCGGCGGCGCGGTCGAACGGGTCGTCGGCCGCCTCGGCGGCACGCGTGATCGGCGCGAGCATCTCCTTGCACCCGGTGCGGGCCAGGGCGAGAGCAGCCTTCATGCGTCCGAATTCGGTGGAGTCCTCAGCCGCCATGCGTCGCACCAGGGCCACATGATCGTCGGTCGGCGAGGTCAGCAGGAGGCTCACGGCCGCCTGGCCGCGCACATAGCGGCTGCTGTGGCCGGCCAGTTCGCAGAGCAGCCGGCAGGCCTCCTCGTCGCCGATCATCTCGGCGACCGTGGCTTTCATCGCCAGCGTGGCGGCATCGCTGCACCGGATGCCGCGGTCGCCGCGGCGGCGAAGGGCCTCGACGGTGATGCGGCCCTTGAGGGCCGCCGTCTCGGGCAGGTGGTTCGGCAGCCGGAGGATCGCGACGCCCCACCAGACGAACACGACGTCGTCGTCGCGGTCGGCCAGTGCGTTCAGATAGGCACCGCCGCGGGGATCCTTCAGCGCCAGCAGCGCCACCGCCGCCGCACCGCGGACCGAGCGGCACGCGTACCAGAACCAGTCGTCGGTGACGTTGGGCTGGTCCACGAGTGCGGCCAGGGAATCACAGGCCGACGGGTCGCCGATCCGGGCGAGGGCGGCCAGCCCGGCCACTTTCGTGTAGAACTGGCTCTCGGTCACGTAGCGGAGCAGGGGGGCGACCGCCTCGCGGCGGCCGACCTGTCCCAGGAGCCGCGCCGCGTGGGCCGCCACCAGAATGTCTTCGTGGTCCAGGGCTCCGATCAATCGGTCGATGTAGTCGGTCACGTTTCCAGCCTCACAGCGTTCACGCACGACCATGTCGCGGCCACGGTTCGGCCGCGCCCGGGATAAGAAACGCGACCCCGATCCGCCGGGGCCGCATAAAACGCAAGGTTAGCAGACTTCGTGTTGTCGTGCAAGATGCGCGCTGCTTCAGAACGCCGTGCCGCCCCCGACCCCTGTGACGGCCGGCGCTGGACTCAGACCTCCTCGGCGGCGGCCTTGTGCTGGAGGATGTTGACCACCGTGGCATCCACGCCGCCCATGCCTTCGAGGGAGATGCGGCTGAGGTTGCGGATGGATTCCTCGGCGGACCGGCCGATGACGCCGTCGGCCGGTGAGGTGCCGTGGCCTGCCAGGGCCATGAACGCCGACCGCATGGCCGCATCAGCTCCCGAGACGATCTTCAACGAGCATCCGGGCTTGGCGCCGTCGCAGATGATGCCGCACAGGTCGCCCAGGATGTTGTGCACGGCCAGGGTGATCTTCGGCATGTCGATGCCGACGTGCTGATACACGATGGCCACGGCGGCAGCGATGCTGGCGGCGATCGCGCAGCCGCACACCGCCGACAACTCGCCGGTGAACTGCTTGATGTACGAGTTGACGGCGTGGCCGATGGCGATGCTTTCCTGGATTCGGGGCAGGTCGATCTGCCGGTCGCGGCCCACCAGGTACGGCAGCAGAATGGTCATGGTGCCCTGGTTGCCGGAGCCGCCGCTGGTCATGACGGGCTCGGGCAGGCCGCCCATGCGGGCGTCCAGGGCCGAGGCCACGCGCGTCTTGACGCGGAAGAACAGGTCGTCGGCCATCAGACCCTGCTTCATCATCTGCTGCAACTGGAACGCGTTGCCGCGCAGGTCGATGCCTTTCTCGGCAATGGCGAGGTTCATGTCGATGCCGCGCTGGAGGTAGGCTCGCTGCTGCGGCGTGAGGCGGAGGGCTTCGCGAAGCACCGCCTCCAGCGACAGCGCCTTGAGTCGTTCGCGATAGGCCAGATCGGTGGCGGCGGCGGCCACGGTCGGCAGGGGGCGGCCGTCGAGCTGGAGGCAGGCAATGTGCGTGTGCCCGCCCGAGACGACGCAACGTACGCTCGACGCGCCGGACGTCACTATGGCCTCCACGTACAATTCCCGCCGGCGCTCGTCGCAGCGGTAGGTCACGCGGCCGGACGCCAGCATCCGGACCGCGCACGACAGCACCTCGGGCGTCACGTCGCGAAGGATTTCCAGGTGCAGCTCGGGCCTGGCGATCAGGGCGCCCAGGGCGGCCGCGATGGGGTTGCCCGTGCGGCCGCCGCTGTGAGGAATCGTCACTGCGGCCCCATTCTTGTACGTCGCCGGGTCCACGGTCAGTTCGATCCGCTCGGCCGGCCCGGGCAACTCCGCCGCCGCGGCGGCACAGGCGAACGCACAGGAGATCGGTTCCGTGCAGCCGACGGCCGGGAACACTTCGTGGTCGAGAATCTCCTGGATGAGGCTCATCGCTGCCGCTCCTGCGGAATGGCTCGGTCTCCGGCCGCCCGGCCGACTTCCGCGTGCCGAAGGGGCCGCGTCGCGCCGGCTGGGGAACGCACGAGTATCGCAGCCGCCGCCCGGCCTGTCAAGCGCGGCACCGTGCGAAGCAGGAGGCCGGGGCATTTGTGCATCGTACGGGTGCCGTGTTACCGCCCGAGGCGGCTCACGAGGTGGCTCACGGTTGCCGATCGGGCCGGGAGAGTGTAGCATGGGGCCTTTGTGCGTCCGCGGCCGCCCGTGCAGGGGCGGGCGACCGGCCGCCGTGAGTGCTACTTCGGGAGCAGGGCATGTCTCGTTCGCCGGGATTGCAGTTTCGTCTGCTGGGCTTCCCTGTCCGCATCGAGTGGACGTTTTTCCTCGTGGCGGCACTGGTGGGCATGCGCGGCGCCTCGCTCCGGGACATTCTTGTGTGGATGGTCGCGGTGCTGGTTTCGGTGCTCCTGCACGAACTGGGCCACGCGCTGGTGATTCGCCGCTTCGGCATCCATCCCGAGATCGTGCTGTACGGCATGGGCGGCCAGACGCGCTACATCCCGTGGCGGCCACTGAGCCACTGGCAGCAGATCGCCATCAGTGCGGCCGGGCCCGGCACCGGATTGCTCGTCGGAGGCGCGATTCTCTGGTCCGTGTGGCACCTGGGGGCCCCCGAGCGGCCGATCCTGGACTCGCTGGTGTTTAGCCTGATCGGGATTAACATCGTCTGGAGCCTGGTGAACCTGGTGCCCGTGTTCCCGCTGGATGGCGGTCACATCATGGCCTCGATCATACACCTGGTGCGCGGCACGACGCGGATGGAACTGCCACTGGCGATTTCCGTTGTCTGCGGCGCGACGGCGGCCGTCGTGGCGCTGTATTTTCATCGGATCTTCGCGGCCATCCTGGCGGGGGTGTTCACGTACCAGAGCCTGATGCAGCTTCGTGCCTCGGGCGCGGGGCTGACCCGGTCGGAGGTCCGCGTGATCCAGATTGTGCTGGTGCTGATGGCGGGCCTGCTGTTGGGAGGCTACTGGTTGCTTCATGGCGGGAGCCTGTGAGATTGTGACTCAGGTCACACCCGCCGCGACCCCGGTTGCTGTATTCTTACGTGACTCTTTGCACAATCCGCTGAATGCTCGGCCGGTTTCGGCTGATCGGCCGTCGTTCCTGCCTTTGCGGGCCGCAGACCGTCTTCGAGCGACAGGGGTGTCATGACGCGTTGAACCATGTGGCAACAGGGTTTGCCCCAGGACTACTCACAGGAGGTACATCGGAACATGGGCATTGTGGACCAGAAGAAGGGGACCAACGTGGAAGTGGACGTCAGCAAGATCAAGACCGTCGCCGACGAAATGCGGGCCTATGCCCTGATCGCCATTCATGCCGCAGGCAGCGGCCATCCGGGCGGCAGCCTGTCGATTATGGACATCGTGGCCTGTCTGTACATGCACGTCATGAACCATGATCCGAAGAACCCGACGTGGGAAGACCGCGACCGGCTGTTCTGGAGCGCCGGGCACAAGGCTCCGGCCCTGTACGTCGGCCTGGCCCGCGCGGGGTACTTCCCGCTGGACGACATGGTGACGCTGCGCCGCTACGACAGCCCGTTCCAGGGGCACCCGCACTGGTTGAAGCTCGGCGGCGTCGAGATGTCGGCCGGCAGCCTCGGGCAGGGGCTCGGCATCGCCGTCGGCGACGCCCTGGCCTCGCGGCTTGACGACAAGAACTATCGCGTCTACTGCATCATGGGCGACGGCGAGCAGCAGGAAGGCTCCATCTGGGAAGCCGCCATGGCCGCCGGGCACCACAAGCTCGACAACCTCTGCGCCATCCTCGACAAGAACGAACTCCAGATCGACGGCAAGGTCAGCACGGTCATGGGCATCGATCCCATCGCCGACAAGTACCGGGCGTTCAACTGGAACGTGATCGAGCTGGACGGCCACGACCCGAAGCAGATTCACGACGCCTTCGAGGCGGCCGCGAAGGTCAAGGGCCAACCGTCGATCCTGATTGCCCGCACCGTGAAGGGCAAGGGCGTCTCGTTCATGGAAAACGTCGCGGGCTGGCACGGCAAGGCCACCAACCGCGAGGAACTCGACAAGGCCCTGGCCGAGCTGAAGGTGCCGAGCCTGACGAAGGCCCGCGTGGAAGAGCTTCTGAAGAAGGCGGCGGAGTACCAGGCGAAGGTCACGAAGCGGATTGACGCCCAGGTGCCCGTGTTCAAGAAGAACTACTGGTGGAACAGCGGCACGGAGATGAAGACCGCGATGGATCCGACGCGAGCGGGCTTCGGCCGCGCATTGGCCGAGGCAGGGTCGGACGAGCGGGTCGTGACGCTGCACGCCGACATCAGCGACTCGATCAAGATCACGGACTTCGAGAAGGCCGACGCGAGCCGCAAGAGCCGCGTGTTCAGCGTGGGCATCGCCGAGCAGAACATGATGCAGGTGGCGGCGGGCCTGGCCAAAGAGGGCAAGATCGCCATCACGGGCACCTACGGCGTGTTCGCCAGCGGGCGTCCGTGGGACCAGATTCGCACGACCATCTGCTACGCCAATCTGAACGTGAAAATCGCCGGGGCCCATGGCGGCATCAGCGTGGGTCCGGACGGCGCGACGCATCAAGCACTGGAAGAGATCAGCGTGATGGCCTGTCTGCCGAACATGCACCTGTCGGTGCCGGCCGACGCGGTGGAGACGAAGAAGGCCACGCTGGCGGCGATCCTCGAGATCAACGGGCCGGTGTACCTGCGGTTCGCCCGCGAGGCGACGCCCGTCGTCAGCACCGACGACACGCCGTTCGAGTGGGGCAAGGCGAACGTGATCCGGTATCGCGGTGCGGCCGCGCAGTTCGTCGATGCGTTCGAGACCAAGCTGGCCTCGGCCTACGTGTCGGAAGGCGAAGCCCTGACGATTGCGACCTGCGGTCCGATGGTGCCCGAGGCGATGCGGGCGGCGTGGCTCCTGAAGGAGGAGTACGGTATCGAGACCCGCGTGCTGAACATCCACACCGTCAAACCGTTCGACGCGGCGGCGGTCGCGGCCGCGGCCGAGGAAACCGGCTGCATCCTGACCGTCGAGGAGCACCAGGTGGGCGGCTTCGGCAACCTCGTCGCCGGGGCCGTGTTCAGCCGCAAGGACGCCGAGCTGCCGCTGAAGCTCCAGATGATGGGCGTGCCCGACACGTTCGGCGAGAGTGGCGAGCCGTGGGAACTGATGAAGGCCTTCGGCCTGACCGCCGAGCACATCGCCAAGAAGGCCCTGGCGATGCTGGGCAAGAAGTGAATCGCGACAGTCGCGCCCGGACTCCGGGCAACCGCCGCCGAAGAGCCGTGACAAAAACCAACAGGGCGCTCCGGATGACCGGGGCGCCCTGTGTATTTCGTGTCTGCGGGCGTAGGGTGGGTCCACCGGACCCACGCGGATTCTCAGCGTTGACTGCGGGTGCGCTCACCCCTGGATCGAGGTGTGCGTCAGGGGCGTTCGCGAGCCGTCGCCTCGTCGCACGGCGGTGAAGCCCGCCTCGTAGAGCATCCGTCGCGCCCCGGCCATGTCCAGGCCGCGATGTCTGGCCGTGTCGGCGGCCGTGTCGCGCGGATTGGCCCCCGTTTCGGCATACACGACGTTTGCGCCCGAGGTCAGGCCGATCAGGTTCGGTTCATGCACGGCAATGTTGTCGGTCGCCGGACAGGCCAGGGAGGCCAGGGCAACCACGGCCACAATCTGCGCCAACCGCAGCTCGGTGATCTGGCCGTGATGGGCCAAGGGGGCATCGGGCAGATAGACACGGCGCATGGCCGCATGCTGGAAACAGCCGAACTCGATGCCCAGCCACAACTGATCGACAAGCTCCTGGGCCGAGTGTTCGGGTCCGACCGGTTCGCAGCAGTAGTAGAAGTCCATGCCGGCGTCCCGTATCGCGCGGAACGTCTTCTTGCGGTTCTCGGGATCCAGGTCCGTGTCCACTCTCTCGCGAAGCCGGCACACGTGGTAGGCGCCGTCAACGCCCGCCTGGCGCAGCTCGGCGGCCTGGCGACGGTCGAAGTCGCCAATGTTCACCACGATCTGGGTCGAGGCAGGAATGGCCGGGCGGACCTCTTCCACGACGCGCAGCAACCGGTCGAGCTCGAACTCGTGCATGGTCATGAGGAACAGGGCGTACAGGTCGCCGCCGGAGGCGAAGCCGCGCGCCCGCCCGACGATTTCCTCGGTCGTCAGCCGGGTTTCCGGAAACCGCGTGTGGCCCTTGCCGAAGACGCAGAACCGGCAGTTGGCCGGACAGGCAAAGGTCTCGATGCCGATCTGCCCGAGCAGAATGGCCTCGTTGTTGAACCGCCGGCGCGAGACGGCGTCGGCCACCCCGCGGATCACGCCGGCCTCCGGCGACGTCTCGGCAAACGAGAGCAAGTACACACAATCGTCGCGCGAGGGCCCCGTTCCATCCAGGGCTGCCGCCAGCACGTCGCCAAGCCTCGCGGGAAGCACGGTGGATCCGTCTTTGCTGCTGAACATGCCATGGTCTCCGGTGGCAGGATCAATGCCACGTCGCCGCTTAGGCACAGCGTCTCAGTCCCACGTGTGGCGGCTGCCGCGCAGGCCGGTGCGGCGGCGGACCTCCTCGGGCACCTCGATCGGCACGGTTGTGAACGGTTCGCCCTGGGCGTTGGTCGGTTCCTGGGTGAAGATCGGATCGCGCGTCTCGACGATGAACCGAAGCAGTCGCCCGTGCAGTTCCTCCCGCACCTTGGCGTGCCTGGCCTCGCCGGCCAGATTCGTGATTTCCCACGGGTCGGCGTCCAGATCGTACAGCTCTTCGCCGTGGCCCAGGTAGAAGACGTACTTCCACCGCTTCGTGCGGACCATGCGGATGGGCGCCACGCGGCGGCCGAGCATCGTCAGTTCGCCGAAGACGGCCTCGTGGTCCCGGAGCGATTCGCCGCGGGCCGCCGCAAGGAGGCTGCGGCCCCGCAGGCCGGGCTCCGGCTCCGCCCCGGCCAGCTCCAGCACCGTCGGGAACACGTCGAGGTTTGTGCACAGGGCGTCGCAGACCGAGCCGGGGCGGAATCCCTCCGGCGCGCGGATCGCTCCGGGGCCGGGGTAGCCCGGTCGCGGAGGCATGAGGATGAACGGAACGTGCATCTGGCAATCGTACATGAACGGGCCCTTGAACCCCACGCCGTGTTCCCCGCCCAGGTCGCCGTGGTCGGCCATGAACAGCACCCACGTGTTGCTGCCGAATCCGCCCATGACCATCTCTTCGAGCAGCTTGGCGACGTCGCGGTCCACCTTCTCGACGCGGCTGCGGTAGAAGCGGCGATAGTACTCCCACCGTTCGGGGCTCCAGCCCTCGCCGCGCGTGTAGTCCCGCTGCGGCCAGGGCTTGGTGGAACGGTCGTCGTCGCGGTTGGGCCATGGCTCCAACTCGACAGGGCGCTCCTCGTTCGGGTCCAGGTAATAGATGTCATGCGGGTCGAGCAGCGAGACCACGTGGAAGAACGGTCGTTTCTGGACGATCCAGTCGCGATTGCGCCAGAACCGGCAGGCCTCGATCACGGTCGACTCGTCGAAGCTGTTCTCGTAGACCTCCTTGAAGCCGAGCTGGTGCAGGTCGGTGCCCAGGTGGCTCTTGCCGTGGTAGACGGTCAGGTAGCCGGTCTGCTGCATGCGATGGGCCAGCGTCGTGATGTTCTGGTTCATCGGCGCGCTGGGGTTGCCCAGGTTGCCGGCCATGTCGATTTCGCTGGGCATGCGGCCCGTGAAGATCGACGACCGGGCCGGCGTGCAGATCGGGCACGTGGTGAACATGTGGCTGAACGTGACGCCGTGGCGGACCAGGGTGTCCATGCCGGGCGTCACGGCGCCGAAACGGTTGACGTGGGCGGCGATGGTGTCGTATCGCTGCTGGTCGGTGAGGATCAGGGCGATGTTGGGGCGTTGCTCCGGCATGCTTTTCGGTCTCCCATCCTGCGCGCGAACACTGCCGCGCCATCGCGGCGACCGTTCCGGACGACCGCCGCACACGCGATTCCCGGGGCCACTATAGGGCATTCGCGTTGCCAGTCAAGGGCGCGGATGCGATACCAGAAAACCGTGGCGGGGACTGGTCGACCGAGCAGGAATACTGTAGAATGACCGCTTTGTACAGATAGTGGCGGCGACCACGGTGGCCGCGGCGTCTGTGCGCGGCGGCCGGACCGGCAGGTCGGGGCATGGCCGCACGGGGAATCCAGCTGGAGTTGTGGCTCCGGCGCAGAGAGCAAAGGCAGGCGACGGCATGGGCAATCAGAGAGTGGCATTGGTAACCGGCGGCAGCAGGGGCATCGGCGCGGCGATCGCGCAGCGTCTGGCGGCCGAGGGGTGCGACGTGGCAGTGTTCGACGTCCTGGAGAGCGCCGAGACGGTGGCGGCCATCGAGGCCGCGGGCCGCAAGGGCCTGGCCGTCACGGGCGACGTGACCCAAGCGGCCGACCGCGCCGCGGCCATCGAGAAGATCCGGGCGACGTTCGGCCGGTTGGACATCCTGGTCAACAACGCCGGCGTGGCGCCGAAGGTTCGGGCCGACATCCTCGAAGCCACCGAGGAAAGCTACGACCGCGTCATGACGATCAACGTCAAGGGGCCGTATTTCCTCACGCAGGCGGCCGCCAACTGGATGATCGAGCAGGGCAAGGCGTCGCCCGATGCGTGGCGATGCATCGTCAACATTTCGTCGGCCAGCGCCTACGCGCCAAGCACCGGGCGCGGCGAGTACTGCATCAGCAAGGCCGCCGTCAGCATGGCCACCAAGCTCTGGGCCGCGCGCCTGGCGGAGTTCGGCATCGGCGTGTACGAGATTCGCCCCGGCATCATCAAGACCGACATGACCAAGGTGGTCACCGAGAAGTACGACAAGATGATCGCCGACGGCCTGACGCCGATCAAGCGGTGGGGCTACCCCGAGGATATCGCCCAGGCCGTGGGCGTCTGCGCCCGCGGCGACCTGAAGTTCTCGACGGCCGAAGTCATCAACGTCGACGGCGGGTTCCACCTGCGGGTGCTGTAGGCCGCGGGAAACCCCTGTGGGGTCAAGCGGAAGGCGCCTGTAGGGTGGCTGCTATGCAGCCACGCGGCCGCTGACGCCGGCGGCTGCAAGCAGCCGCCCTACTCGCTAATGCGTCTGGCAGTTGCAGGGGCGGCTCGTCGGCCGCCCGCTGGTCCGGGTCGCTCGCGAGCGACCCCTACGTCATAGCATTCTCAAGCGTTCAAACGGAGCAATGATGAAGACGACGCAAATGACCCTCAAGGGCAAGGCTGTGCCGGTCACGGCCGCCAACACGGTGATTATCGGGGCCGGGGCTGCGGCGATGAACTGCGCGGTCAAGCTGGTCGAGTTCTGGCAGTCGCGCGGCGTGGCCGATGCGGCCGAGAAGGTGCTCGTGGTGACCGGCGGTCTGCCGCTGGGCGCCAGCCGCATGAGCGGCTCCGACAAGCAGACCTATTACAAGATGGGCACCAGCCCGCGCGTGCCCGACACGGCCGTAGAGTTCGCCAAGGCGCTGACGAGCTTCGGCTGCTGCCACGGCGACAACGCCCTGGCCGAGGGCATCGGGTCGCTGCGCGGGTTCTACCACCTCGTCGAGGTCGGCGTGCCGTTCCCGCACGACCCCTGGGGCGCGTTCATCGGCTACAAGACCGACCACGACCCCTACGAGCGGGCCACCTCGGCCGGCCCCAAGACCAGCAAGTTCATGAGCGAGTGTCTCCAGAAGAAGGCCGCGCGGCTCGGTGTCCGCATCGTCGACAAGCACCCGCTCGTGCGCTTCATCACCGAGGGCTCGGGCGACGCGCGGCGCATTCGCGGCGCGGTCTGCATCGACCGTTCGCGCGCCCGCGGCGACGACCCCGGACTGGCCGTCTTCGTGGCCGAGAACTTCGTCTTGGCGGCCGGCGGCCCCGGCGAAGTCTACCGCACCACGGTCTACCCGCGGGGGCAGTACGGCATCCACGCCCCGGCCCTGGAGGCGGGCCTGGCGGCCTGCAACCTCACCGAAAGCCAGTACGGCCTGGCCAGCATCAAGTTCCGCTGGAACGTCAGTGGCACCTACATGCAGGTCGTCCCGCGCATCTACTCCACCGACGCCCATGGCCGCGACGAGCGGGAGTTCCTCGTCGATTACTTCCCCGACATGACCTCCATGGCCACGAACATCTTCCTGAAGGGGTACCAGTGGCCGTTCGACGCGCAGCGAATCACGGACCACCAGTCGTCGCTGGTCGATATGGCCGTCCACGTCGAGACGGTGATCCGCGGCCGCCGCGTCTTCATGGACTTCCTGCGGAACCCCGTGGGCGCCAAGGGCTGGGAGGCGTTCAGCATCGACCGCCTGGGGCCCGAGGCGCTGGATTACCTTCAGAAGACCGGCGCGATGCAGAAGCTGCCCATCGAGCGCCTGCGGCACATGAACCCGCCGGCCATCGAGATCTACGCCGAGAACGGGATCGACCTGGCCCGCGAGCCGCTGGAGATCGCCGTCTGCGCCCAGCACATGAACGGCGGCTTCTCCATCAACAAGTGGTGGGAGAGCAACGTGCCGCACACGTTCGTCATCGGCGAAATGGCCGGCACGCACGGTGTGAAGCGCCCCGGCGGCAGCGCGCTGAACGCCGGGCAGGTCGGCGCGAGCCGCGCCGCCGAGTACATCACGCACGCTTACGGCAGCGACGAGCCCACGGAGTCTGCGGCGGCGACGGTGGCCGAGCGCGGGCTGGCCGAGACGACGCTGGTTGACGAGTTGCTGAGCCGCCGCACGACGGCCAAAGCCACACCCGCCGACGTGATGGCCGAGATCGGCGACCGGATGACCCGGTACGGGGCGCACCTGCGGAGCCGCACCGGCGCCGCCGACGCGCTCGCGGCCGCCAGGGCCCAGTACGCGCGACTGCGGGCCGAGGGCGTGAAGTTCGATTCCGTGGCGGACCTGCCTGCGGCCGTTGTCGCCGTGCAGCAGTGCCTGACGCAGGTGGCGCTGCTGAAGGCCATCGTCGCGATGTTCGAGCGCGGGGCCGGGTCGCGCGGCAGCCATTGCGTCCTCGATCCCAAGGGCACGCCCATGCACCCGAAACTGATCGACCCGGAGACGAGCGAGCCGCTCCGGTTTCTGCCCGAGAACGAGGCCCTGCGCCGCGAGATCGTCGAACTGTGGTTCGACCCGAAGGCCGCCGACCTGTTCGCGTGGCACACGGTGGAGCCGCGCCCGGTGCCCGAACGCCAGATCGCCTTCGAGCCAGCCTGGACCGAGTATCGCGAAGGGACGATCTACAAGCTGTAAGCGACCCGCCAGGGAAGGCCCCCAGGGATGCCGTCGCCGCGCGCGGTGGCATCCCTGCTTGTTGCGCCGCCGCCCGGCAACTGGGATGCTTCGCCTGCCTGGTCAGAGGCTGTCCGACAATTCGATGAGGCACGTGCTTGTATGTGGCAGAGGTGCGTGCCTGCGGCGAGTCAGAGTTGGGTGCCATGCCTGCCCCGTCAGGCATGGGCAAGTCTCCTGGCCCTTCCGCGTGGCTGCAAGCAGCCACCCTACGCCTGCGGGGTCGTAATGCCATATTTCACAGCGTGTTGCGCGCGGCGAATTGTCGGACAGGCTCGCTTGGTCAGGGCGTGGCACTCTCGGCCTGCGTCTGGCCGGCTACAGGCATCAGGCCGTCACGGCTGATCGCGATGAAACTGCCGCCATGGTTCTCGGCGATTTCTCTCATCAACGGTTCGGCGTCGGCGTCGGCCCTATTGCCGGGGGTCACGACGTGGACCACATTGACAATGACCCTCCCTTCCTCATTGAGCTTGCCGACGAGTTGGGCAATCGCCCTGTCGAACTCTCCGTAGGCCAGGAGGTAGATTGCATCGGGTTGCGACGCGAAGGCGGCCCGCAGGCCGTATTCCGGATCGTTCGCCCCGCGGGGAACAATGGGGGCGATGAACTCGGCGGCGGCACTCTTGTTCTCCGGCGTTGCCGGCGCCATGCCTCCGGGCATTTCCTCTGCCGGACCGGCGGCCCAGAAGATGACGTGGAAGCGTTGATCCGGCGACAGTTGCTCGATGGTCTGCCTCAGCCGTTCCTTGGCTTCCTGCATCTGGTCCATCATGCCGCCGGCGCGCGTGACGGCAAAAACGACGCGCCGCTGCGTGACCGGAAGGCCGAAGAAGGTGGCCGACTTGACGCCGTCGGCGTGAGCGGCGCCGCCAGTCTTGTCGTTGGCTGGCGGTGAAGCCACGGGGTCACACCCGGCGGACGCCAGCCACAGGCCCAGAGCCAGACATAGTACAATGCGCATGGCCAAGCTCCTTTCCCATCGCTGTATCCTGCCGCGGCCTCAGATATTGCGGCAGAACTTCGGCAAGTCGAGTCGCATCGGCACCCGCACTTGTTGCAGTGTCACCTTGTCTTCTCGCCTGGCTCATGTCAACACAAATCGGGTCTGAGGCCGGGTCGAGTGCGACCCCGCGCGGAAACCCTCTTGCCCTCGTCGCCGCAGGTGGTTTAATGGCGGCGTGCCGCGGAGCGACGCGGCGTGACGAGGGGCGGACAAGGAGACTGTGCGATGGCTTTTGCGAAGGACTTCGTGTGGGGAGCGGCGACGGCCAGTTACCAGATCGAGGGCGCTGTGGCCGAGGACGGCCGCGGCGAAAGCGTCTGGGACACCTACTGCAAGCGGCCCGGGGCCATCTGGGAGAACCAGTCGGGCGAGGTCGCCTGCGACCATTACCACCACTGGAAAGAGGACGTGGCCCTGATGCGGAAGATCGGGCTGAAGGCCTACCGCTTCAGCATCGCCTGGCCGCGCGTCGTGCCCGACGGCGTGGGGGCGGTGAACCCCAGAGGGCTGGCGTTCTACGACCGCCTGGTGGACGAGCTTCTGGCCGCCGGCATCGAGCCATGGCCCACGCTGTTTCACTGGGACATGCCGCAAGGGGCCTTCGACCGCGGCGGGTGGCTCAACCGCGAGTCGGCCGACTGGTTCGCCGACTACGCCACGGCCGTGGTGGACGCCCTGGGCGACCGCGTGCGAAGCTGGTTCACGCTGAACGAGCCGCAATGCTTCATCGGCTTCGGCCACCGCGATTCGCTCCAGGCGCCCGGGCTGAAGCTGTCGCGGAGCGAGTGGCTGCGCGCCGGGCACCACGCCCTGCTGGCCCACGGCCGCGCGGTGCAGGTGATCCGCTCGCGGGCCAAGGGACCGTGCCGCGTAAGCTGGGCTCCCGTCGGCTGGTCCAAGATGCCCGCAACGGCGAACCGCGACGACATCGACGCCGCCCGCGAGGCCACCTTCGCCGTCACCGACGAAATGATCAACAACGCCTGGTGGATGGACCCGGTGTACCTGGGCCGCTACCCGCAGGACGGGCTGCGGCTCTACGGGGCCGACGCGCCGAAGGTGCTCCCCGGCGACATGGACCTGATCGCCCAGCCGCTCGACCTTCAGGCCTTCAACACCTACAACGGCCAGCTCATCCGCCGCGGCGCCGACGGCCGCCCCGAACTGGTCCCGCACCCGACGGGCTACCCGATGAACTTCTTCCACGGGTCGATCACGCCGCCGTGTCTCTACTGGACGGCGAAGTTCATGTACGAGCGGTACAGGCTCCCCGTCGTCATCAGCGAGAACGGCATGTCGAACGCCGACTGGGTGGGCCTCGACGGCCGCGTGCCCGACGGCCCCCGGATCGACATGCTGCGTCGGTACCTGCTCGAGCTGGAGCGCGCGGCCGACGAGGGCGTCCCGGTGGCCGGCTACTTCCTCTGGTCGCTCATGGACAACTTCGAGTGGTCGCACGGGTACAAGCAGCGGTTCGGCATCATCCATGTGGACTTCGTGACGGGCCGGCGGACGCTCAAGGACTCGGCCCTGTGGTACCGCGACGTGATCGCCACCCACGGCGGCAAACTGCACGAGGGGCTGTGAGGGTAGGGTGCAGCACGTAGGGCGGCTGCTTGCAGCCGCCAACGCTGTGACCCCTCTCCATCGAGGGGAGAGGGTGGCCCGCAGGGCCGGGTGAGGATGACGGGCGGAGGGGTAGGGTGGGTCCCCCGGACCCACGCGGTAACCCCTCTCCCTTGAGGGGAGAGGGTGGCCCGAAGGGCCGGGTGAGGGTGACGAGGGCCAGGAACGATACGACTGCGCCGGAGCAGGGGGACGCACACACCGTTGAACGACAGGCCCCACGAGTCCGGTTGGCCAAGTCACGCATGAGGGAGGATGAGACCGCATGGGAACGCCGCAAGAGCGACAGAGTCAACGGCCCCGTGCCCTGCTGATCGGCCGCAGCTGCTTCATGGTCCTGGCGTTGTGTGGCGGGCTGGTGGCCGGATGCACTCCGTCAGGCAGTTCCGGGTCGTTCCAGGAGTACTCGGCCACCTTCGTCGTCCCGAAGACTGAAGGGGTTCCCGAACTGATGCCTCTGCCTGAGAACGTCTACCAGGACGCCCTCAGGCTGAAGAACGAGAACTACCCCCGGTTCATCGAGTGCGCTACTGTGGTGCTGCGCAAGTATCACGAATACTACGTGGGCAGCTTCCGGCAATCCTATTCGTTTCTGTCGCCGGACGAGATGGAGTCAAAGGCCTATCTGGTCGAAGGCAACAACAAGTTCTTCCTGCTGAGGGAGTTCCTGAATCACCATGGCGTGGAACCGTCGCGCGAGGACGGCATGCCTTCGACCGTCGTGGAATGGTTCGAAGGGCCGCTCCCTTGAGGGGAGAGGGTGGCCCGAAGGGCCGGGTGAGGGTGACGCGCGGAGGGGTAGGGTGGGTCCACCGGACCCACGCGGCCAGTGTTGGCGACCGGTTGGCCATGAGGGCGGCTCGCGAGCCGTCCCTGTAGCGAACGCAACGAAGGGTTGCGCCGTTCGACCCTCACCGCCCTCACTGAAAGCTCGGGGCACCTCCCCCTGGAAGGGGGAGGGGGTGGGCGCAGCCTGTTGTCCTGAGGTCTGTTGTCTCGATGAAGGAGACCGCCGTGCCGTTGTCGATTTGCGTGTACAGCAGTTCGAGCGACCACCTGGACGCGGTGTACTACGAGACCGCGCGCGAGCTGGCGCACTTGATGGCCGCGCGCCGGCACACGCTGGTCTACGGCGGCGGCAACAACGGACTCATGGGGGCCATGGCCACCGAGATGCAGCGGACCGGCGGCGGGCGGATCGTCGGCGTCATTCCCATCGCGCTGAAGGAGGCGGGCTACTGCCTGGAGACCATCGACGAGGTCATCGTCACCGACGGCATGCGCGACCGCAAGGCCGTCATGGACGAGCGGGCCGACGCCTTCGTCGCCCTGCCCGGCGGCTTCGGCACCTTCGAAGAGCTGCTGGAAGTGATTACCCTGAAGCAACTCCGCTACCACGCCAAGGCCATCGTCATCCTCGATGTGGACGGCTACTACGATCCGCTCCTGGCCCAGTTCGACCGGATGTTCGACCGCCGCTTCGCCAAACGCAAGTTCGCCCAGCTCTACCACGTCTCGACCGACCCGGCCGAGGCCCTGGAGTACCTGGAACACTACGCCCCCGACCCGCCCGCCACGCGACCCGGCATCGACAAGTGCCGCCCGGAGCCCTGATGCTGCCTCGCGCGGGCGTCGCTCACGTTCACGATGTGAACGACTGCCGGTCACCGCACGGCGAACAACGGAGCCAGCCGCGGATGCCAATCTGCCAGCGCCTTCAGCAAGTCATTGTCGGTGCCCACGGTCATGTCGCGTTGCACCCCGGCGGCAATCTTGGCGATGGTGCGGCGGTCATCGATGCACCCGCCGAAGTAGTCTACCTTGCGGCGGTTCTTCAGCAGTTTCGCCCAGTACGTCGCTGCCCTCTCGGGAGACTGCCGCTGGATGACGGCGGCGCCGTACACCTTGCCCGCCGCAGTCATGCGATTCCATCGCGATTCCACGGCTGCCGCGGCGCCGGGCGTCTCGATCAGTGTCACCACCGACAGCCAGTACGTGGACTCCCGCCCGCCAATCCCCAAGAGGTATCCCTCATAGTCTTTCGCCTCGCAGATGCGTTCCAGCGCCTCGGTCGCCTCGGGCGACAACAGGATGGGCCTCGCGTCGCCCCCGTGCGGCGCGCAGCCGGACACGACACACAGGACAATCGACGCCGCAAGAAGACGTTGCCTCATTGTGCATTCCTCGAATGACCGATCCAGTGGTCTGCAGTCGTCACAAGCAGCGCGTCGATAGGCAACCTGTTCAGACTTGCCGAGCGGCGCCCGGCACTACCTCAATGAGCTGCCTCCGCGTCATGCGAGTTCTCAACGCCCCACATCAAGACGGAGAGGCGCGGTCACGGAGTGGAAGTACCGCTCGAACACGTCACGATCTGATGAGCTCACATCGGTGTCGATGCTCACCACAACCACCGTGTTCTGATCCTTCCGGAGAAAGCCAACGAGGTTGATCTGCCCGCCTTCCGCCGAGGACTCTCCTCGCAGGAGTTCATATCCGGCTTCAGCGTCGTTGCGAGACGGATAGGTCAGGCAGAAGACCAATACGCGACCGTCGCCGTCGTCTCCTTCCGCATAGATGCTGGCCCAGACGCGCGCGGCGTTCGATGGTCGGTCGTCCGCGAAGAGTGCCTGGGCTTCGTCCCCTTCCAGAAGTTGCGGATTCTGAAGCCACCAGGGTGTCTTGTCAATCGGCGGCATCTCTGAAGAGGACATAATCCTCCAGCCCGGCGGCAGATCCTGTGCGGCAAGCAGACACGGCTCAGGTGCCGTGTCCGAATCGGACCCGCGTCTGCATGCTCCGGCCAGGATGCCCAGAAGCAGAATGCCTGTGATGGTCACGACACGCGACAGCATGGGTGCCTCCTGACTTTCCACCGGACAAGATCGTCGGACTCGCCTTCACGGAGCAGCCACACTCAATTGGGGTGGGGCCATCGGGCCATCGGGGACAGTATACTGGTTTTGCCGACGGTTCGACCACGATTTCCGCTCATCGCGGCAGGGGCGGCATGCCCTGTTCGGCCCTGTACGTCTGCGAGAGGCGATGTCGACAAACGGCCGAGTCAACTGCCAAACTGCGGGCGGCCGAAGCCGTCTCTCCAGACGAGGACCTCATTATGCTCGTCGGCCCTGCCGGCCCCAATCACCATATCGAACCAGTTGAAGTAGAGCACATAGTCGCCGTAGACTCGTCCTCTGGTGATGGTGTTCTCTTCGGAGGTCCGCCACTGCTCTGGGCTCATTCCTGCCGGCTGGGTCCGCAACCACACCCGGCTGTCATCGGGTTCCCCAAGGTCGTTCTCGATCTGGTCCCCCGACTTGCCTTCGTGAGTCGTGAAGAAGGCCGCAACGTCCCGGTCGCTCACGCCGCATCCTGGTGTGCCCGCCGACAGGGCCAGCCCCACTGCTATGGCAACAGCCAATGGTATTCTCACAGATCATCCCCTGGGAGATGGCCCACTCCCTTGACGGCATCAGGATACGGGATTTCAGTCACGGCCACCCCTGTCTTTCCGGGGCCGATCCGGCCATCGGGAATCAACTTCGTCAGGCCCTTCAGGGTTTCCCATGAACCGTCTGACCTGGGGATAAGCGTGGCATTTGTGCCAATCACAGTGCATCCGGTGTTGACAGCAATTGCCGAGAGTGTGTTGGCGTCGGCCGAAGAGCACGAGACGATATTGATTGTGCATCCGCCTTCGCACATCACATCCTTAATCTTGTCGGCGAACATCTTGCCGGATTCTCCTCCCGAAACGAACTCCTGGGGATGTGTATAGTATGATCCCATCCGAAA
>Ga0123329_1001765_pt1 | contig 19951 bp, 13 predicted proteins | sample BioC12SIPDNA_FD_89703 | JGI IMG/M metagenome (GOLD analysis project Ga0123329, IMG submission 89703) | Anaerobic biogas reactor microbial communites from Washington, USA - Biogas_R1_B C12 SIP DNA | ecosystem: Engineered > Bioreactor > Anaerobic > Unclassified | place: Washington, USA | collected...
ACGAATGGAGCGGCCGGGGCTGCGGCGCCTGTACAGAGCATGCCCGCGGGTGCGGCGAGCGGTTTCGGGCCGACCGTGGTAGACGGGCAGGGGGTGAAAGTCATGCCGGGCCAGCCGGTGCCGGGTCAGCCGGTGCCGGGTCAGCCGGTGCCGGGTCAGCCGGTGCCGGAACCGCGGCCGGATGGGCAGCCCCCCGGAATGCCGCCCGGTGGCCCCGGAACGCCCACCCCCGACAAACCGGGTGACGCCTCCAAGGTCGCGCCGACGGGGAGCGTCAAGCGGCCGGACAAACCGGCGACGCCACCCGATCCCGAGGAACTCAAGGTGCGTCCTGACGAGGACGGCGTCGTGCGTTTCCAGTTCCGCGGTCAGTCCTGGCCTGACGTGCTCGAGTGGTTTGCTGACGTTTCGGGGATGAGCATCGACTGGCAGGAGCTGCCGGGCGACTATCTCAACATAGCCACCCAGCGCGGGTACACGATCGAGGAGATCCGGGATCTGCTCAATCGCCATTTGCTGGCCCGCGGGTACACGATGCTGCAGCAGAACGAGTTCCTGATTGTAGTGAAGTGCGAGCAGCTCAGTGCGGGCCTGGTCCCGCAGGTCGCTGCCGACGAGCTCGATACGCTCAATCCACACGAGTACGTGCGGGTCCTGTTCAAGCTCGATTGGATTCTGGCGGACGAGGTGGCAGAAGAGCTCGAGCCGTTGTTGAGCACCAACGGCCGGATCTTCGCGATGACATCGACCAACCGGATCGAAGCGATGGATGCGGTAGTCAATCTGCTGGATATCCGCCGACTGCTGGAAGAAGAACAGACGCCGCAGGACGGCCAGACGCGGCTGGTACACGAGTTCGTCCTGCGGCATGCTCGGGCCGACAGCATCAAGGATCATCTGGCGCAGCTGCTGGGGACCTCGCCGCCGTCCCCGCTGCCCATGGCCGGCATGAATCCGGAACAGATGCAGCAGCAACAGCAGATGATGCAGCAGCAGATGCAGCAGCAGATGCAGATGCAGCAGCAGATGCAGCAACAGCAGATGCAGCAGATGCAGGCGGGCCAGCCGCAGCCCCGCAGCCGCGTCTCCGCACGCTCGCGACGCGCCAACGCGATGGCGCCCCCCAGCGAAGAACCGGTGCGGATCGTCGTCAACCGCCGCCGCAACAGCATTCTGGTGCAGGCACCGCCCGACAAGATGGCGATCATCGCCGATGCCGTCAGATTGCTGGATGTGCCCGAAGAAGGCGCGCGTTCACTGCAGGCCTACCTGGGACGTATGCAGGTGTACCGTCTGTCCCAACTCGACCCGCAGAAACTCGTCGCGTCGCTGCAGGAACTCGGGGGACTGGACCCCACCACGCGCCTGGAAGTGGATGCGGCCAGCCGGGCGATCATCGCCTATGCCTCGCCGGCCGACCACTTCACCATCCGCGCCACCATCGAAAAGCTCGACAGCAGCGCCCGGCACGTGGAAGTGATTTCCCTTCGGCGTCTGGCGGCCGACGAAGTGGCAGGCACGATCCAGCACCTGATGACCGGCACCGGCGACCGGCAAGGGGCTCGCTCCGAATATCCCGACTACATGTTCGGCTTCGGATCCAGCCGCCGGAACCGGCCCCCGGAACCGGAAGATCAGTTCCGCATCGATGCCGATGTAGCCAATAACCGACTCCTGGTCCGGGCCAACGATGTCGAGTTGGAGGAGGTGCTCAGCATCCTGGCGAAACTGGGCGAGATCCCGCGGGCGTCTGAGCAGGAGGGGCTGACACGCGTGCTGCCGGTCACGCCGGGCGAAGACTCGGCGGAGTTCCTCAGGCAGCTCGAACGCAGCTGGAAATCGGTGGCGCCCAACCCGTTGATCCTGCCCGACGCTCCGCCGGTCGGACCGATCGGCCTGCAGCCCGGTGAAGAGTCGCCGCCCCCTGCAGAGACGCCAGCGCCTGTGGAGACATCGCCGCCCGCGGAGACGCCGCCGGGCGAGGCACCGCGGCCGGCCGGAACGCCCGATCCGGCCCGGGCAGCGCGCGCGGCGCTGACGGGGTCGTACTACCAGACGGCGCTGCTTCGGCAGTCGGGCGACCAGCATGCGCTGACCGATTCCGCGTCCGCGGCGCCCCCTCGGCAGGCCGCCCCGCCCATCGTCGTGTCGATCGGTCCGGACGGGCGGCTGATTGTCTCGTCCCAGGATGCCGCAGCGCTGGCCGAGTTCGAGGAGCTGGCCGTGCGTATGGCGCCACCCACGAAGGACTATCACGTCTTCCACCTGAAGAACGCGTCGGCGACCTGGGTCGTGCTGAACCTGAAGGACTTCTTCGAAGACGAAGGCGCGTCGGAGGATCGCGGCCGCAATCGAATGATGTCGTACATCTTCGGGATGCCCATGTCGACGTCCGAAGACAACCGGCGACTCTCGAAGCGGCGTCCGTTGCGCTTTATCTCGGACATCGACACGAACACGATCCTGGTGCAGGGTGCTGACCCCGATCAGCTGAAAACGATCGAAGATCTGATTGAGCTCTACGACGTGCCCGAACCGGTCAATTCGCAGAAGGCGCGGGTGACCAAGTTGTACACGATCAAGTATTCCCGCGCCAGCGTCGTGGCCGGGGTGATCAAGGACGCGTACCGGGATCTGCTCAGCACCAACGACCCGGCCCTGGAGGCGAACCGGCACGGGCGGGACCAGCAGCAGCGGGGGGGCAGCGGCATGACGATCATTTCGCCGTTCGGTCTCGGCGATCAGCAGCCGACCGATACACGCACCTCGGCACGCTTCGAGGGCAAGCTGTCGATCGGCGTGGACGACGTGTCCAATACTCTGCTGGTATCGACGGAAGGCGACAGCCTGATGAGTGTGATCAGCGGCATGATCGAGGCGCTGGATCGGGCGGCGATGCCGGTCGGCGACATTCGCGTGATCACCTTGAAAAAGGACACCGACGGTTCGCGTCTGACCGAGGCGCTCCACAAAGTGCTGGGTACGGGCACGTCGTCGCCGTCCGAAACGCCGCCGGCGGAACTGCCGGGTCGCCGCGGTCCCACGCTGCCCCAGGGCCCCGGACCGACCGCGCCGGAGACGCGCCGGGGCAGGTGATTATGCCGCTGATCCACATCGACTCGCTGGAGGACCACCGGCTCCGCCCCTATCTGGACCTGCGCAACAAGCGGCTCCCCACCCGCGCCGGCAAGTTCATCGCGGAAGGCGACCTCGTGGTCGGCCGGCTGCTGGAGAGTCCCTACCAGGTCGAGTCGCTGGTGGTGGCCGACAACCAGCTGCACCGGCTGGCCATCCCCGAACAGACGGTCGTGTACGTGACGCCCCACACGCTGATCGAGTCGCTGATCGGATTCAAGTTCCACCGGGGGATCCTGGGCTGCGGCATCCGCCCCGCGGCCACCCCCTTGAACTGCCTGGTGGCGCCGCTCGAGCAGCCGACAACGGTCGTGGTCTGTGCTACCGTGCACGATCCCGAGAATCTGGGCGGCATCCTGCGGAACTGTGCCGCCTTCGGGGTCGATCTGGTGGTGGTCAGCACCGACTCGGCCGATCCTCTCTCCCGGCGCGTGCTGAGGGTCTCCATGGGCACGGCCCTGAAGTTGAAGATCTACCAGACGTCCCAGCTGGCAGACGATCTGCGCCGATTGCACACAGAATTCGCGATTCACCTGGCGGCCAGTGTGGTCGACCCCTGCGCCCCAACGCTCGACACGGCAGGCCGACCGCGACGGTTCGGCCTGATCCTGGGCAATGAGCGGACCGGATTGAGTCCGGCGGTGTTAGCCGCCAGCCAGTCACGCTGGACGATTCCCATGCATCCGCACGCAGATTCGCTCAATGTGGCTGTTGCGTCCGGGATTTTCCTCTATCATTTCTCTAACCAGGGTGCTTCCCCATTCGCGCCGTAACCCTTGTGGCTGCGGTGTCGGACAGCTTACACAAGGAGAGCAATATGGACGTTGCGGTAGACCGACTGATGACGCTGAAGGTTAAAGATGTCATGACGCGCAAGGTCATTTGCGTGACCGACAATCAGCGCCTGTCGGATGCCGCCGGGCTCTTCCTGGAAAAGGGGATCTCAGGTGCGCCCGTCGTCGACCAGGACGGGCGGTGTGTCGGCGTGCTCAGCGCCATCGACTACGTGCGGCGTGCACATTCGACGCGCGGTGCGGGCGTGACGGACACGGCCGGTGAGTTCGTCTACGGCGAGATGTCGCCCGGGGTCCGCTTCGTACAACCGGAACAGACGCTCCTGATGGCGGCCCGCATCATGTGTGAAAAGCACGTCCATCGCCTGCCCGTGCTGGACCTCGACGGCAAGCCGGTCGGGTTGATCACCTCCATGGACGTCGTGGCGGCGCTGGTCAACGCGATTGACGAGCGGGAGGCCCTGACACGGTAGTTGGGGCAGGTCCGTCTGGCGAGGCCGGCCGTGTAAAAGATGTGTAAACACGCGCTGCGGTGGTGGCACGGGTGGCTTGCGTGCAGTGGCTGATGGCGTCATAGTAATTCTTCGACCGTTGGGTAGGGCGCCACTCCGGCTCGGCCAGGGGACTGTCCCCGAGCCGCAGAGTACCTGGCGTGCGGCAAGATGAGGAAACATATGATTGCCCGCGAGTATACGAAATTCATCAGCGAGTTTGTCTGTCATCCCCGGGCCGTTGGCGCCGTGGCTCCCAGTTCGTCGAATCTGGCCAGGCATCTGGTCGAATCGGTGGATTGGCCCCACACGTCCAACGTGGTGGAGTATGGTCCGGGCACCGGCTCGATCACCGAGGAGATTCTCTGCCAGCTTCCCTCCGACACGACGTTCCTGGCGATCGAGATCAGCCCGCGATTTGCCGAAATGCTGCGTATGCGCTTTCCTGGTATCCGCGTCTGTGAGGGGAGCGTCAGCCAGGTGAAGGAACACTGTGCGTGCCACGGGATCGAGCAGGTGGACGCGATTGTCAGCGGCCTGCCGTGGGCGTCGTTTGCGGATGAGGACCAGACGGCGTACCTGGATGCGACGATGGAAGTGTTGCGTCGGGGGGGGCAGTTCATCACCTACGGTTATCTGCAGGGCCGGCTGCTGCCGGCCGGACGCCGCTTCCGCCACAAGCTGAACCAGTACTTCTCGGAAGTGCGTGTCAGCAAACCGGTGTGGGCGAAATTGCCGCCAGCCTTCTTCTATCTCTGCCGGCGCTGATCGGTAAAGCTGCCGCGACTGAGTGTGCCGCATACGACGCTGGTGGCGTCGAACAGCGTCTCGTGCGGATCGGTCGGCAACTGATGGCCGCCGATGCGGACCAGCGCCATGTCAGCGCGCAGGCCCGGCGCCAGGCTGCCCACCTCCGTTTCCCAGCCCAGCGCGGCGGCCGCGTTGAGCGTCCCCATCCGCACAATCTCGGCCGGGGCCACGCCCGGATGCGTCCGGGCTGTCACCTGCAATTCCTGCCACAGGTCCAGATCCGGATTCGATGCGCGGCTGTCTGTGCCGACGACAACCCGCACGCCGCAGCGCAGCAGGTCCGGCAACGGGTACGGTTCGTGCCCGAAGTACTGGTGCGTGCGCGGGCAGTAGACGACGGCCATCCGCGCGGCGCGCTGAGCCAGGTAGTCCCAGTCTGCCGGGAGCAGATAGTTGCCGTGCACCACGAGGCTGCGATGCGCGGTGTCCAGAAGTTGCAGATAATCGCGCGGCGCCGACGCGCGGGCGAACGCCGCCGGGACCCACGCGCCAAGCTGCTCGAGCATGTCGCGCAGCGGACCGCCCCCGGTGGCCAGCAACTGCAGCTCTTCGCGCGACTCCGCCAAATGCAGGGCGACGGGGCAGGACGCGTCGCGCGACAGGGCGCAGGCTGCCGCGACCAGTTCCCGAGCCGTGCTGTAGGGCGCGTGCGGACTCAGCGCGGGCCGCAACTCGGGACGGCTCGTCACCGGCCGCAGATGTTGCCGCGCCAAGTCGATCTGAGCCGCGATGGCCTGCGCGGTCTGTCCCCGCAGCTCCTGGAACAGATACCAGCCGATCGGCGCCGGACACTGCAGCACCTCGTCCAGGCCGGCGGTGACGATGTCGCCCACCGTCGTCACACCGCACGCCAGGCATTCCTGCAGGCCGGCCTCCAGTGCGGCGCGGCGCGCGTCCTCCGCCGACTCCGCCGCGGACGCCTCGATGCGGCGGCGGTATGCCACCACCTCCAGAATCCACGCCGACAGCGGCATCCCCGGGTGCCCCAGCGGATGCGCCAGCCGGCTGAATTCGAGATGCGTGTGCGGATTGACCAGCCCCGGCAAGAGGGCCACGTCGCCCAGGGCCACCTCGCTCAGGTCCACGGCCCTCTGGCCCGAAAGGTTCTCTCCCACGGCGACGATGCGATCGCCGGCGATGGTCACGACGCCATCCACCAGCGGCGGTGCGCAGATGGGAAACACGACGCGTGCTCGCAGGGCCAGGGGGTGAGCGTCTGGAGGCATATGGATTCGGACCCGGTTCACATCACAGGACGGGCGCGTGCGCCGATGGCGGGCAGAGCGCGTCGCCGAGTTTCGTTGGCGGTGCCGCCGTGCGCGGCAGGCGGTGGAACCAGACCAGGATCGCCACGGACAGCAGTGTCCCGACCACGATCACCGGCCACTGCCAGACGGTGGTCGGCTCATCGACCGGCAGCCAGGCGAGCCACCACGCGCGCCCGCCCAGCGCCGTGGAAATGCCCAGCGTATTGTACATCAGATGGAAGAGGATGCTGGGCAGCAGGCTCCCGCTCTGCACGGCCACATAGCCGATCACCAGCCCCACCAGTGCGGCGCTGATCGATTGCTGCAGAATGCCGTGGGTCGCGCCGAACAGCAGACTGCTGATCACGATGGCACGCCACTTGTGCCCCTGCTGCCGCAATCCGGACAGGATGAACCCGCGGAACGCCAGCTCCTCGCAGATGGCTGGTGTCAGCGCCATCAGCGCCAGGATGTGCCAGATGCTCGGCGCCGACGCGATGATCTGCTGCACATCCTGGATCTGTCCCTGCATCCGTTCGTTGAGCGGATACAGGTGCTGCACCCCTTCGGCGACCCACATGGCCAGGGGATGCAAGGTGATGGCCAGCAGAGACGCCATGAGCAGCGTGCTGCCGCTGGTCGGATGCAGCAGCAGGGTCGCCCGCGGACTGCGCGTGAGCGTGAATGTCATGATCAGCACGGGCAGCGCGACCAGGACGGCGAGTGTCATGAACTGCAGCTGCGCGAAATCGTGCCAGCCGGTCGGCGCCTTGGCTGCAAAGGTGGCGAAGAAGCGGATGGTCAGCAAAAGGAGTCCACAGGCGAGCGCCTGCCCGAATGTCGGCGTCGGGCCGCGGTCCCGTATCAGATGGCGCAGCCACAGACCCAGATGTACCCGCTCGCTCTCGCGGAACAGCACCGACTCGTTGTTGAACTGGCCGACCGCCCAGCGGATGGCCACCAGGCAGCAGCCGCCGGTCACGAGGAGTACGGGGGGGGTGAACAGCGCCGCCTCCGCGTACTGGCCTTCCACTACCGCCCGCAGCAACAGCATCATGCCGGTGATGGGAATCAGGCTCGAACCCAGATTCAGGTGGACGGCCGGCAGCATCGGCAGGATCATCAGCGGCAACGAGATCAACAGCAGCGGCATCAGATAATACTGACCCTCTTTCGTGCTGCGCGCAAAAGCCGCAATCGCCAGCGCCAGGGCACTGAACAGCGCCGAGATCGGCAGCAGCGCCAGCAACAGCCAGCCGAGCGAGGATATGGGGGGCGCGCCGATCGGGAACATCGCCGGCTGCAGCCGGATCACGGCCGTGCCGGTAATCGCCAGGCTGAGCAGGTTCAGCAACGACGTGGCTGAGCTGAAGCCCATGATCGTCAGCAGTTTGCCGAGCACGATCTCGCACCGTTCGGCCGGGCTGCTCAGGAGCGTCTCGAGCGTTCCCCGCTCTTTCTCGCCGGCACACAGGTCGACGGCCGGATAGAAGGCGCCGGTCAACGCCCACACGAAGAGAACGAAGGGGAGCACTTTGGACCAGAAGGCCGCCCGCCGACTCGATTCCTGCGACACGTCCACCACGCGCACGGCAAACGGATCCGTGATGCGGGGTGACAGATTGCGGTCGGTCAGGTACTGGCTCACAATCGCGCGCTGCCAGTCGGTGAGCACCGCGCGGATGCGCGCGTCAGTGATCCGAGATCGATCGCTGGCCGCGTCGAAGACCACGCGCGGCTGCGACGCCTGCGCGAACCGGGTGTGCGTGGCGTGGCCGGTCGCCGCGCGATACTGGTCGAGCGCAGTGGCGAAGCCGGGCGGGAAGACCAGGACCGCGGCGTACGTGCCGCTCCGGATCAGCTCCCGCGCCCGCGCTGTGAAGTCTGCGGTGTCCACGTCGGCGGGCAGGTCCGCGTCGACCTGCAGTTCCAGCAGGCGGGATTCGTCCGGCCCGCACACGCTGGCGTGAAACCGCTGCTGGTCGAGCAACGGCGGCTGCTCCGGCAACTGCCCTGCCCCGACCACCCAGACTCGCGCCGGCTGCTCATGCGTGAACTGCGACACCTGCAGGAAGGTCACCCCGAGCAGCGGGTAGAGGAGCAGCGGCAGCACGGCGATGGTGAACAGCGTGCGCCGGTCGCGCAGCTGATCGCGCACTTCCCGCACGAAGATCAGTTTGACGTTGGACCAGTTCATGAGGACTGCAGTTCCTGCTGCTGGCCGGGCGGGCGAGGTAGCCCCGTCCCCGCCGACTCACGATGCCTTCTTGTTGACCATCAGATGCGCGTCATGCTGCGAAATCAGCCCGAAGAACAGCTCTTCCAGATCGTCCTCCTGGTAGATCTCGAGGAGTTCGTCGAGCGAGCCCTCGGCCAGGATACTGCCACGATGCATGATGGCAATGCGATCGCACAGCCGCTCCGCCTCACGCATGATGTGCGTGGAAAACACCACACACTTCCCCTGCTCCCGCAACTCGGCCACCGTCTTGAGCAGCGCTCGGGCCACCAGCACATCCAGGCCCGCCGTCGCTTCATCGAAGATCAGCACGGGCGGATCGTGCACAATTGCGCGCGCGATCGACACCTTCTGCTTCATGCCGGTGGACATCTTCGAGCCCAGCACGTCCCGAATGTCGTTCATCTGCAGGCGGTGGAAGATCGCTTCCATGCGGTCCCGCAGGATGACAGGTTCCAGCCCGTAGAGCCGGCCAAAGTACTCCACCATCTCCCAGGCCGTCATGCGGTCGTACACCGCCGTGTTGTTCGACACGAACCCGATCTGCTGCCGGACCAGTGACGGCTGACGCACCACGTCGAACCCGTTGACCGTGACCGTCCCGCACGTCGGACGCAGCACCGTGCTCAGGATCCGCAGCACCGTCGTCTTGCCGGCGCCGTTGGGGCCCAGCAGGCCATAGACCTGACCCGGGAGCGCTTCGAAACTGACGGCGCGCAGCGCCACGAACTCGCCGCGCCGCAGATCGGTATAGGTCTTGGTCAGTTTCTCGACGTGGATCATGCCGGAGGCCCACCCGGAGAGCATGATGTCGCAACAGGGTCCGCCTGGGGTGCTGCCACTGCGCACCACCACACCTGCCTTATACCACAGCTTACCTTATCTGCGAAGCGATCCTGAGAACGGGCCCGCCGGTCGCGACGGACACGACGAATGCAACGGTCACGCTGACAATTCACGTCGCCGCCACCGCGCGGTTGGCTTCCACTGCCCGCAACTCCTGCTCCCTGCCGACCAGCTCGTAGAACACGTTGCGCTGCCGCGGCGTGAAACCGAGTTCCGTGATGGCGGCGCGGATCTGTTCGAGCGTCAGGAAGTGGACGGTCCCCGCCTCCGCCACCACGTTCTCCTCGAGCATCAGGCTGCCCATGTCGTTGGCGCCGAAGAGCATCCCCAACTGGCCGATCTTCAGCCCCTGCGTCACCCAGCTCGACTGGATGTTCGGGAAATTGTCCAGGTACAGACGGGCGACAGCCTGCGTCCGGAGATATGTGGCCGGACTGGCATGCGGGACGTGCGACATGGCCGTGTGGTCGGGTTGGAAGGTCCAGCCGATGAAGGCCGTGAAGCCCCCCGTCTCGTCCTGCAACTGCCGCAGCCGCTCCAGATGCGCGATCCGGTCCTCCAGAGTCTCCACATGCCCGAACATCATCGTGGCCGAGCTGCGCCCGCCCAGCTGATGCCAGACCCGCATCACGTTGAGCCAGTCGTCCGTCAGCACCTTGCCGGGCGCGATCTGGCGCCGTACACGGTCCACCAGAATCTCCGCGCCGCCGCCCGGAATGCTCCCCAGCCCCACGTCGCGCAGCCGCTCCAGCACCGTGCGGAGCGGTAGTCGCGACATCCTCGTGAAATGATGAATCTCCGGCGGACTGAACCCGTGCACGTTTACCTGCGGGTAGTGCTGCCTGATGTCGCGCAGCAAGTCCTCGTACCACTCGAGCGGCAGCGTGGGATGCAGGCCCCCCTGCAACAGGATCTGGTTGCCGCCCCGCTCGACCGTCTCCGCGATCTTGTCCAGCAGCACGTCGCGCGACAGCAGGTAACCGTCGTGGCTGTTCGGTGCGCGGTAGAACGCACAGAAGCTGCACGCGGCCGCACAGATGTTCGTGTAATTGATGTTGCGGTCGATGTTGTAGGTACGATACGGCTCGGGATGCAGCCGCCGGCTCACCGCCTCCGCCGCCCGCCCCAATGCCACCAGTTCGCACGACGCGAGCAACTCGCATCCTTCGGACACCGTGATACGCTGGCCCGCTACCGCCTTGTCCAGGATCTTGTCCAGGATGCGATCGCTCATGACACATTCAGCCGCAGCAAGCCGGATGGGCTGGGGCGCGGCACGAACCCGCAATCGGCTGCCTGGTGGAGAAACAACCGCAGACCCTGCTGCTCACGCGGCCCCAGATAGAAATACAGGTTGTCCCGGAAATAGGACAGGCAGGCGGCCACCGCCAGGTTCACCGCCGGTCCCGCCTGGGCCGCGATCTGGTCGAGATGGTCCAGCGCCGCATCCCGGATCCGACTCAGCGCCGCCGCCATGCGCCGCGTGTCGATCCCCGGCCGCGCGGCCCACACGGCGAACACAAACGGCAGACCCATCGCGCTGCACCACTCCGCACCCAGGTCCCATACGGCGGAGAACGCGTCACGCGACGCATGGATGGCACGGTCCCCGATCACCAGCACACCGTCCGCCGCCACGTCCGCGGGCCCGCTGCCGATCGGCAGCGGCAGCAGCGTGGGGGTCAGCCCGAACCGCCGCCGCAACAGGATCTGGACCAGCGCCACGCTCGTCCGGGAACCTTCGTCCAGCGCCAGCGAACGGATCTGATCGATCGGGACGCGACTGAGCAGCTTGACACTCAGCACCGGACCCCGGCAGGCGATGCAGGCGTCCGACACGATCGAATACCCGGTGTGCTGGAAACACTCGATCACGGGCACCAGCGCCACGTCCAGGTCGCTGCGGGCGAGCCGGTCCGCCAGACGGCTGGGCAGATCCAGCACCAGATCCGCGTCCGGCGCCCACTCGTCGAAACGGTAGATCAGCGGCTTGGTATTCAGGTAGGAAACCGCGCCCACGCGCAGCTTCCGCGGACCTGACTGCGATACGCCCACGCGCTGATTCTCCTCTCATCACGACCATCACGACCGCCCCCGGCGATGGGACGCCCGGGCACACCTGCCCGAAGAACGACAAAGAGAGATTATATTGAGCAACCGACGACCCGCCTAGACGCTGCCCGGCAGGCGGCGGCCGCCGCCGCGCACCGTCTGCCTCAGGGCACCTCCAGCCCGCCCCAGTACGCGGGCAACGGCGCAACGACCGTCCGCGCCTCATGAGTCATCGGATGATAGAAGGTGATGCGCCGCGCGTGCAGCGCAATGCACTGTTCCCGCGGGTCGCTCCGCGGCGGGCCGAACGGCTGCTGCGCGCCGTACTGATAATCGCCCACCACCGGATGCTGACGCGCACCGGCCTGGACACGGATCTGATGATACCGGCCGGTGTCAAGTTCGATCTCCACGCACGTGCGGCCGTCACTCCGGTTCAGCACACGGAAGCGGAGCCGGGCCAGCCGCGCCAACGGATGCCCCGCCTCGAGCATCTCCGCGCGCGCCTGGTCCGGTACTTTCCCGACGTGGTCCACCCACTCCCCGGCGTCCTCCGCCAGCTCCCCCTCCAGCCACGCCACGTAACGCTTGTCGACCATCCGCCGCTCGAACTGCCCCGACAAACGCCGCGCCGCACGCACGTGACGGGCGAACAGCAACACCCCGGACACCGGCCGGTCCAAACGGTGCGGGACTCCCAGATAGATGCGCCCCGGTTTCGCATCCCGCTGCTGCAGATACCGCCGCAGCCGCTGCTCCAGACTGTCGATGTGCGGGGGAGCCTGGGTCAGCAGCCCGGCCGGCTTGTCGACCGCCAGGCAGGGCCCCTCTTCGTAGAGCACTGCGAATCCGTCCGGCGTCATGGTTCATACGTCTCCAGCCGCCGGGACGATGAACGGCTCGCGGTAGGCACGTGTCAACAGGCTGTTGGCCTGCTGGTGGTTCTCGATCCGTTCCGTGACCGGGTCGCACGTCAGGTGCGCGCCCCATCGCAACGATGCGGACTGGAGGTCCACGCCGTTGTCACGCAAATGACGCAGTGTGCGCTCCAGCGCGTCGGTCAGCAACTCGTGCCGCGGGGCGTGGCCCAGCTGGGCCAGCTCGTAGTCCAGCTGCGGGCGGAAGTCCGCCAGTGCTGTCCGGTGCCCCAGGCGGTACGACAGGTTGGCCAGGTGCACCAGAGAGCTGGTCACATGCCCTTCTTCAATGTCGGCGTTGAGTTCGCGGCAGCTGCGCCGGCGCACCGCCTGCAGGAAATTACAGAAATGCCCCGCGCTGCCGCCGCTGCCGCGGAACTGGCGCAGGGTACGCCCCGCCCGGTCGAAAGCCACGCCGTGATCGTGGCTCGTCAAGACCACGTAGCCGTCCGAGCCTTCCCAGATCACGCCGACCTGCACGTGCCGATAACGCTCGCTCGGCAGGCCACGCGTTTCCACCAGGATCGATTTGTCACCGAAATCGTGCCACGTCACTTGAGTGTTGGTCGTCTGCGCGCAATCGTTCCAGGCGAAGCGGCCACCCCAGCTCACCACCTGCCGGCTGATGGTGGACAGCCCGAGTCCCCAGCGGCAGAGGTCCAGCGGGGAAATCGCCTGGTGCCCCAGCTCGCCACTGCCGTAGGGCCACTGCCAGTGCCAGTCGTGATGGAAACGCGGTCGGGTGAGTGGTGCGGTGGCGGCCGGCCCGAGCCACAGGTCGTAGTCGATGTGCTGGGGGACAATGTAGAGTCCGCGTGGCCCGGCCGCCTGCCGCTGTCGGTAACAGATGGCACGCGCCAGGGTCACACGCCCGATGTTCCCTCCCCGCACGTACCGGATGGCGTCCCGTACGCCCGGGTTGGAGCGGGCCTGCAGGCCCGCCTGGCAGATGCGGCGGTGGCGCCGCGCGGCCGCGACCACACACCGCCCCTCCTGCACGTTGTGACTGATCGGCCGTTCCACATAGACGTCCTTGCCGGCCTGGATCGCCCAGATGGCGGCCAGCGCTTGCCAGTGGTGAGGCAGCGCGATGCTGACGATGTCCACCCGCGGATCGTCCAGCGCGCGACGCATGTCGGTCGCCAGCGCCGGAGTCTGCCCCCCTTGCCGCTTGGCCACCTGCGCGACGCGCGACGTGCCGACCCGGCTGTCCACGTCGCACACATACAGCACCCGCGTGTCGCGCCGCCCGGCGAAGAAACCCAGATGCGTGTTGCCGCGCCCCCGCACGCCGATCACGGCCACCCCCAGCTGCTCGTTCGCGCTGCGACTCGCCTCCGGCTCGTCCCACCACAACTCGTCCGGTCCGGCCGCCGCCATCGCCGCAGCTGCCAGCATCGATTCTTCCAGAAACTGGCGACGGTTCCGGCGGGATTGGATGCGGGTCATGGGAGCACCATCACTTGAGCCTGTCCGGGCACTTCAACCGTAGCGGACCGGCAGATGATTTACCAGCGGCACACTACGCCACGTCCTCTATCGCGCCCGCGTCAGCCGCCGCCGGCATCTCAGCCGGCCCGTCATGTGCCCGGATCGTTCCCCCATCGGCCGGCACCCGCCCCAGGAACTTCTGGGGAATCCGGCAGTGCATCGTGACGCGCTCGCCGCAGAACTGCCGCGACAGGACCTCGCCATGGCGCGCCAGATAAGCCATCAGCTTGCCATTGTCCACCCCCAGCTCCACGTCCACGTCACGAAACGAACGGCTCAACGCATCGCTCACCGCCAGCGCCAGGCGGTCCAACGCCTCCCCCCGCCGCGCGCTGATCGGCACGGCGTTGGGATATCGTTTCCAGACCCCCTCAAGCTGTTGGTGGGCGTGCGGGCTGTCGATCTTATTGAGCACCAGCAGTGTGTCCTTCTCCTGGATGCCAATCTCCCGCAGGACGTCGTAGACCGCCGAAATCTGGTCGTAGACGGCCGGGTTGCTGACGTCGGCTACGTGCAGCAGCAGGTCTGCCTGGCGCGCCTCTTCCAGCGTGGCTTTGAAGCTGGCGATCAGGCGGTGCGGCAGCTGGCGGATGAACCCCACGGTGTCGCTCAGCAATACCGGGCCCCAGTGGGGCAGCTGCCACCGTCGCGTGCGCGTGTCGAGCGTCGCGAACAGCTTGTCCTCGACCAGCACGTCGGCGTGAGTGAGTGCGTTCATGAGCGTGCTCTTGCCGGCGTTCGTGTAGCCGACCAGCGAAACGGTCATCCGGCCGCCACGCGCCGCCACCTGCCGCTCCTTACGCCGCTCAATGGCCCGCAACTCCGTCCGCAAGTCGTGGATCCGGCGCTCCACCAGCCGCCGGTCTTCCTCCAACTGCTTCTCGCCCGGGCCGCGCATCCCCACTCCCAGCTTCAACCGCGACAGGTGCGTCCACATCCGCTTGAGCCGCGGCAGAGAGTACTCCAGCTGCGCCAGCTCCACCGCCAGACGCGCCTCGTACGTCCGCGCCCGCGTCGCGAAAATGTCCAGTATCAACTCGGTGCGATCCAGCACCTTGACCCCCAATGCCCGCTCCAGGTTGCGCGTCTGAGCCGGAGTCAGGTCGTTGTCGAAAATCACGACGTCCGCCGCGTGCGTTGTCACCAGGTGCGCCAGTTCCTCCACCTTGCCACGCCCCAGAAACGTTGCCGTGTTCGGTGTCTCCCGGCGCTGCGTCATCCCGCACACTACCCGTGTGCCGGATGCCCGGGCCAGCCCTTCCAATTCCTCCAGCGGATCCTCCTCAAATCGCTGGTTCGGCAGAATCACACGGACCAACACCGCGGTCTCGCTGACCGTACTCTCCCGACGCTCTCGTTCGTGCAAAGTGATGTCGGACCTCCTTTGAGGGGGAGTAAAATGCGGGCCAACACCGGCGCGCCGCTGACCTGCCTCTATTCTAATTCGAATCCGCGTCCGCCCGCCCCCCGCCGCGGCAAACGCGCATCGCCTCGTCACGCGATTCCAGCTCGCTCAACCAGAGAGCCGACCTCTCTGCCGACCAACCGTGGGCTCGCACCGACCCGGTCACACCACCCCAATATAACGGGGCGGCGCCTGCTTGCTAAGTGAATCGCGCCGGCCGTCGCCGCACTGGCACACTGGATCATTGGACGCCGCCCCACCCGTTCCGAAAGACAGGACACCCGGACCGCCTCCCGGTTCGCCCTGAGCGATGCCCGTGCGGAACTACCAGAGCATGTGGCACGCACAGTATTACTCCGCCACCCGGTGGTGGGTTTCTTCGCCGCATGCCCCCTCTTCCGGGCTGTTTCCGGGGATTTTTCTGCCGTCACTCAAGGTGGACACTTGGGCAAGTGCACTTTTCGGGCGTGCCCAATAACTAGGCAGAGCCCTCGGTGCGTTCGTGTTGGGCAGTGGTGCCTGTTTAATGGGCACCTCGGGTCAAGTGCTATAAGTGCAAGCAATGCAATGACATCGGACTAGAGGTTGACTGGTATCGGACGATTGTTCGAGGGCGCGGCCGGGAGTCGTCTGCGTTTGGAGCCGGATAAGCGACTGGGCCCATAGAGGCTGGGCCTATAGAGACACAGCGAAAGGAAGGGAAGGAACCAGGTATGACACACGGATTTTATGGCATGGCGATGGAGGATCGCAGGCAAGCGGCGTATCGGGTGGCGGAAACGCTCTATCGTCAGGATCCGGACTGGGTGACGTTCTTCCGCGAGGTTCTCGGCATTGGGGGGGTGGTGCGGCGGCTGTTTCCCGACCGTGAGGAGTTGATGGAGTTTGAGCGTTCCGTGGAGTGCGCCGAAATACAGCTCATGTTGACTCGCCTGCGGCAGCGGACCAGCGCGCGACCCGAGCGGCCGGAGCCCACGCGGGTTATTACGGTGCGGTTGCCACAGAGTCTGCACGAGTCGTTGCAGGCCGAGGCGCACGCGCATCAGACGAGCATGAACAAGCTGTGTATTACCAAGCTGCTGCAGGTGATTGACGGAGATCTGACGGAGTCCGATGCGGCCGAGTCGGACGCGGCGGCCGAGTCGATGGAGTCGGACGCTTCCCATGCCGGGTTGCGGCCAGGAGGGTTGCCGCCAGGAGGGAGAGACCGAGGGGACCTGTAAGCCGGGTTCTGTCGCTGCGGGCTGGCACGGGTGCCATTCTGCAGCGGACGGTCATTTATCTAGGGCGCCGATTGCTCGACGCCTCAAGCGGCCGACCCGGGAGTCGATCGCGGGCCGGACCGGCCCGCGGCGGACCGCTACCGGTCCGCCTGCTCCCTGCTTGGCTTTGCTCCGGGTGGGGTTTGCCGAGCCAGTCGAGTCGCCTCGACTGCTGGTGAGCTCTTACCTCACCGTTTCACCCTTACCGCGCGCGATTCCCGGTGGGGCCGCGCGAGGCGGTTTGCTTTCTGTGGCACTTTCCCTGGCCTCACGGCCGGTCGGCGTTACCGACCACCCTGTCCTGCGGAGCCCGGACTTTCCTCTCGTCTGCCCAGTGGGCAGGCCAGCGACCGTCCGGTCCCCTCGCGTCCCTCCACTGCTACGATATCCCAGACCCTGGGCCAGTGAAAGGGAACCGGGGCGCGAGGGGCGGTCGAATCCGTCCCGCGGAAAGTGCGGTCCCACGCAAACGGGTGACCATGAGTTGACCCCCTGAGAACCCTTAGTAAGATGATCTGTCGAATGCAGGAAGTAACGTGGACGGTTGGCGAGCAGGCCGCCGATCCGTGGTGAGACGATTCGCGAACGGACCCACGAGAAGAGCGCCGGTCGAAGGGGTCAGCGATGGTACAACCTGCACGAGCAGTCCGCCGATCCGCGGACCGGGTGGGGGTGCGCAGGCGTCAGACGATCATGAGCCCTGGGAGTCCCACAGGGCTGGGAGTGGTCTGCTGCGCTGTCGGCTTGGTGGCGCTGGTGGTCTATCTTGTCTGGCGGTCGGACGAGCTGGTGCCCGATCATGGGCCACGTCCGGGCGAGTTTGCACGCGCTGGATCGCAGGTCGTTGCGTCCTCTGCGGCGAGCGCCGTCGGCCCCATGTTTCCGGACGATGCCAACTCGCAACAGCGGCTCGACGCACTCACGCGCGCAGCCGATCAACTGGTGGCGCGTTTCCCGACGGACCCCGAGGCGCTGAGTCTGGCCGGGCAGATCCACCAGTTGGCGGCCGACTATTCGATGGCGCAACGCTACTGGGAAACCTGTCTGCAACTGCACCCGACGCACATCGATGCGCTGGCCTCGCTCGGGCACAGCCTCTGGAAACAGGGGGAGTTCGACCAGGCGATTATCCACCTGGAAAAGGCGTTTGCCGCTCATCGGCAGTTGCCTGAGAAGTACATGCGGGCGCTGGCCGAGTCGCTGCTGCACGAGGGGCGGTGCCACACGGCAATTGATGCGCTTGAACTGTGGCGCGGCAGCCAGACGTCAACGCCCGAGATACTGCTACTGCTCGGCCAAGCCTATCTGCAGGTCAAGCAGTACGAGAAGGCCCGGGAGCAGTGCCAGCGCGTGCTGCAGGGCGATCCGCAGTGCAAAGAAGCGCACTATATGCTGACCCGGATTCTGCCGCGACTGGGGGACACGCAGGGAGCGGCCTCGCATCGGGAAGAGTTCGCGCGGCTGGAACGCCAGGCAGCTGAGGATGTCCACGCAAACCGTGCCGGGATGCGGGAAGTGGATTTTCACGAGGATCGCCCGCTGATGGCGACGTTCTGGTTCTACGCCGCCATGATCTACGCTCAGCGCGGAGATTGGCGCGAGGCCGAGCAGTACTGTCGGACCGCTGTCCAGCTGGACCCGCGGAACCGCGATGCTCGCAGGTTCGTGGACATGTCGATCGCCTCGCGCAGGCAGCGCCCGACACATCCCTGAGACCGCTGGAAAGGGACCGCCATTGGACGCTCGACCCACTGCTGCACGCTGGGTGTTTCTGGCATGTGTCGTGTTGCCGATGCCGCGATCGAGGGCCGAGTGTCCCATCGTGCTGATCGACGTCACGGCGCGCACGGGGATTACGTTCCAGCACACGGATGGAAGTGGTGGCCACCACTATATCGTCGAGACCTTCGCCTCTGGGCTGGCCACATTCGACTACGACGGAGACGGCGCCACCGACATCTACTTCCTGAATGGCCGACCGCTGCGCGGCACCCCCAACGCGGGCAGGGTGCACAATGCCCTGTACCGCAACCTGGGCGGTATGTGTTTTCAGGACGTGACCCCGATGGCCGGCGTGGGAGACGCCGGGTATGGACTCGGCGTGGCCGTGGGGGACTACGACAACGACGGCCACCCGGACCTCTATGTGAGCAACTTCGGCCCGAACGTGCTCTACCACAACAACGCGGATGGGACGTTCAGTGACGTGACGCCCCGGGCGGGTGTGGAGCGGGGGGACACGATTGGTGCGGGTGTGAACTTCGTGGATATCGATGGCAATGGCCACCTCGACCTGTTCGTCGGCAACTACGCCGCCTTCTCGTACGACAACCATGTCACCAAGCTGGCGCGCGGCATCCGGTGGTACGGCGGCCCAGTGGACTATCCCCCACAGCCCAACCGCCTGTTCCGGTCCAACGGCGACGGCACGTTTCTCGACGTTTCCGAGAGGTCGGGCATCCAGGCCTGGGCCGGTGCGGGCATGGGGACGCTTTGCCTGGACTACGACGACGACGGCGACACCGACATCTTCGTCTGTAATGACGAGGCGCTCAATTTCCTGTTCCAGAACGATGGTCACGGGCAATTCCGCGAAAACGGCCTGCTCGCGGGGGTGGCATGCAACCTGATGGGCCGCCACGTCGGCAACATGGGAGCCGACTGCGGCGACTACGACCTGGACGGCTACCCGGATCTGTTTGTCACCAACTTCCGCGGCGAGAAGCCGATCCTGTTCAGGAATCTTGGAGGCGGGCTCTTTGAGGACGTGACGATGGAGACCGGCGCTGCCGCAGCATCGACGGCGCACATCAAATGGGGCTGCGGACTGGTCGACTTCGATAACGACGGCTACAAGGACATCTTCATCGGCTGTGGCCACTTCAGCGACGAACTGGACTTCACATCCGATGGCACGGCCTACCGCGTCGTACCGATCATCTTGCGCAACGGCGGTGACGGCCGCTTCGTGAACGTTACCGGGATCGCCGGCGCTGGTTCACGCGTCAAACTGGTCGCGCGCGGAGTAGTGTTTGACGATCTGGACAACGACGGACGGGTCGATGTCGTGGTCCAGAACTCCCGCCATGCGCCCACCGTTCTGCGGAACGAGTCGCCGACCGGTAACCACTGGCTGCAAATCCGGCTCATCGGCCGGCGCAGCGCCCGCGATGCGGTCGGGACCCGTGTACGTGTCACGGCCGGCGGCCTGACCCAGGTCGCTGAGGACATAGCGGCCGCAGCTACCAGAGCCACTACGGCT
>Ga0123329_1001766_pt1 | contig 19935 bp, 14 predicted proteins | sample BioC12SIPDNA_FD_89703 | JGI IMG/M metagenome (GOLD analysis project Ga0123329, IMG submission 89703) | Anaerobic biogas reactor microbial communites from Washington, USA - Biogas_R1_B C12 SIP DNA | ecosystem: Engineered > Bioreactor > Anaerobic > Unclassified | place: Washington, USA | collected...
AGCTCGGCCAGCGTCCGCGCGCGGCCGAGATGATGCCAATCGCGGGCGATCGAACCGCTCCGCGCCGAGCTGGATTCCTGCTGCATGATCAGCGCGCTCTTGATCCGCGCTTTGAGGCGCTCCAGCTCGTGCTCCTCGATGCCCTCGCCGAGCCGCTGCAACTCGGCCAGGAGGACGTCCAAGGTCTCCTGGGCACGCTCGGCACTGGTCCCCGCGTAACAGAAGACCCCGCCCAGGTGCGGCAGCGTGTGATGTGTTGCGTAGACGCTGTAGCACAAGCCCCGCCGTTCCCGGACCTCGGTGAACAGCCGTGCACTCATCCCGCCGGAGAGAATTCCCACGGCCCCCCAGGCCGGGAAGTAATCTTCGCTGCGGTAGGGGACGCTTGCGTAGGCGACACCGATCTGGGTCTGGTTCGAATCGTAGCCGAGGTGCTGGTAGGGGGCCGGATGATGGGACTCGGCCGGATCGACCGCCTCCGACGGCTGCCAGTCGCCAAGCAGGTTGCCGACGTGGTCCTTGAGGGATTCCCAGTGGAAGCGGCCGGCAACGCCGAGGATCGTCCCCGTGGGGCGGTACACGCGCTGGAAATGGTTGCGGATGTCCTCCAGCGAGATCGCCTGGAGCGAGGCGGCATCGCCTTGGCTGGGGCGGCCCCAGGGGTCGGGGTAATGGCGGCGCCTCAATTCGAGCATCACCTTCTGGGCCGGTTCGTCCTCGACGGAACGCAGCTCCTGATACATCACCTGCCGGCCCGCCTCCAGTTGAGCCGCCGGCAGATGGGCCCGCCGCAGCACGTCGGCGAAGATCCCCAACGCTTCGTGGAGATTGCCCGCCAGGGTGGCCGCGCCGAACCGCGTGTGCGATTCCCCCACCGATTCGCTCCGCTCAACACCCAGGCAATCCAGGTCGTTGATGAACTGGCGGCTGTCTCGCGGGCCGGCTCCGCGGAGCGCCATTTCGCAGGTGAAACCGCTCAAACCGCCCCGGTCGGGCGACTCGTGAATGCAGCCCGCCGGCACAAGGATCGTGAACGCCGCCGACTCCAGCCAGTCCATCGGTTCGGCCACGAGGACCAGGCCGTTGTCAAAAATGTGGGATTGGATCATCTGCTCTCGGGACAGAAAGGGTGTTGGCGGGCGAAAGGCGACACGACCCCGGCGGCAACCACCGGCGAGGTGATTGTCCACGGGCTCGGCGGGGCCAGGCAGGGGGGGCAGCCCATCAAGTGTACGCCACCTCCGCCACCTTGAAGACGGTCTTCACCGTTTGGAACCCCAAACGCCGGTAGAGACGAATGGCTCTTTCGTTTTCTGCGGTCACTTCCAGATAGACATGCCGGACGCCCGAATCCCAGAATCCATCGAGGGCCCGATCCATCAGGCACGCCCCCAGGCCGCGGGCGCGGTGGGCGGGCGCGATGCCGAGGTTCTGGATGGCGCCGATTCCCATCTGATCGCGGATCCCCTGGACGGTGCCGCAGTACTCCTGCGGTTCCGGGCCAGCGTCAACTCGCGCCGCGAGCCAGGTCGTCCGTTCCAGGAATCCTGCTCTTCGAGAAATCTGACGCATCAGCCGGCGGCACCCCGCCAGCTCGCCCAGGCAGGGAAAGACGTTCGCGTCGAGTTCGTCGCGGAAGCTCTGGAACTTCACCTCCGCATGGACATCCAAGAGCGATTTTCTCCACGGCAGGAGCATGTAGCCTTCAGGCACCTCGATCGGCGGCCCACGTCTCGCCCGCAAGTCGATCTCCATGCGGTAGCGTTTGAAGTAGGTCAGACCCATTTCGCTCGCCCATCGTCCGAACGACGCTTCAGCCGACTGTAATTTACCGGCTTGGGGCGAGATGGTCAACGCAAACGGGCCAGCCGGGCCTTGGCGGCGATGAATCGGAGACGGCCGCTGGGGAAGGGGGCCGCCCGCACGGCGGAGGCGGCGCCCGAGAAAATGCCCGCCCGCGGTCCCGGACCGGCCGGCAACTGGGGGGCGGCGGTCCCACAACGACTCGGCTACAGGGAAGGTGCGGCGAGCAGCTTGCGGAGCACCGTCTGGAGAATGCCTCCGTTCCGGTAGTATTCGAGCTCGACCGGCGTGTCAATCCGGACTCTCGTTTCGAACGCAACCTTCGAGCCGTCAGCCCGCGTCGCGGTCACCGCCAGTCGCCCGCCGGGCCGGAGCGTGTCGTCTCCCAGGGGGATGTCGAACAGCTCCTCGCCGCCGAGGCCGAGCGATTGCCAGGTCGCGCCGCCGAGGAACTCCAGGGGCAGGACGCCCATGCCAACCAGGTTGCTGCGATGGATGCGTTCGAAGCTGGCGGCGATCACGGCGCGGACGCCGAGCAGGTGGGTTCCCTTGGCGGCCCAATCGCGGCTGCTGCCGGTGCCATATTCGGCGCCGGCCAGCACGATCAGCGGGACCCGCTCGGCGGCGTACTGCATGGCTGCCTCGTAGATCGTCGTTTCGGCGCCGTCGGGCAGATGGCGCGTGACTCCACCTTCCGTTCCCGGGGCGAGAAGGTTGCGGATGCGGATGTTGGCGAAGGTGCCGCGGGTCATCACGCGATCGTTGCCCCGCCGCGACCCGAAGCTGTTGAAATCCCCCGGGGCGACTCCATGCTCCTGGAGGTATCGCCCCGCCGGGCCGTCGGGCTTGATCGCGCCGGCGGGCGAGATGTGGTCGGTGGTCACCGAATCGCCGAAGGCGGCCAGAACCCGCGCGCCGCGGATCGGCTGGATCGGACCCGGCTCGGCGGCCAGGTCGATCAGGAACGGCGGCTCCTGGATATAGGTGCTCTCGGCGTCCCAGGCAAACAGGCTCCCTGCGCCGACCTCGATCGCATTCCATTGCGGGTTGGCGGAGAGGACGTCGGCATAGCGGCGGCGGAAGAACTCGGCGCGAACGGCCTCGGCGGCGACCGCCTGGACCTCCGCGGCGCTTGGCCAGATGTCTTTCAAGTAGACCGGCCGCCCCTCCGCCCCCTGGCCGATCGGCTCGGTGGCCAGATCGATGTCCGTCGTGCCGGCCAGAGCGTAGGCGACGACCAGCGGCGGGCTGGCGAGGTAGTTGGCCTTGACCAGCGGATTGACCCGGCCCTCGAAATTGCGGTTCCCACTCAGCACGGCCGCCGCCACGAGGTTCCCTTCGGCGATCGCCCGGGCCACCGGATCGGGCAACGGGCCGCTGTTGCCGATGCACGTCATGCATCCGTAGCCAACCGTGGCGAATCCCAGCGCGTCGAGCGGCCGGTTCAGGCCGGCGGCCTCCAGGTAGTCAGTCACGACGCGCGACCCGGGCGCCAGGCTGGTCTTGACGTGCCGCGGCGTCTTCAGCCCTTTTTCAACGGCCTTCTTGGCAAGCAACCCCGCGGCCAGCATGACGCTGGGATTGCTCGTGTTCGTGCAGCTTGTGATCGAGGCGATGACGACGGCTCCATGCCCGATTCGCTCCTCCTGGCCGTCCCATCGCACGGTTGCCGTCCGATGGAGCTCCGTTTCGGATAGGGCGAATCCCCGCGCGGCCAGGGGCGCGGCCAGCGCGGCTCGAAAACCGCTCCGCACCCGGGAAAGCGGGACCCGGTCCTGCGGGCGTTTCGGGCCGGCGAGGCTCGGTTCCACTCGGCCCAGGTCCAGCGTGAGGATTTTCGTGTACTTGGGGGTCGGGCTGGCGGGAGTCCTGAGCAGTTGCTGCTCCGCCGTGTAGCGCTCGACCAGTTCCACCTCCGCGGCCGAGCGGCCCGACTGGCGGAGATAGTCGATCGCCTCCGCGTCGATCGGGAAGAATCCCATCGTGGCGCCGTATTCGGGGGCCATGTTGGCCAGGGTCGCCCGATCGGCGAGCTTCATCGCCGCGACGCCGCCCCCGAAATACTCGACGAATTTCCCCACGACCCCTTCCCGGCGAAGCAACTCCGTGACGGTCAGCACGAGGTCGGTCGCCGTAGCGCCGGGGGGGAGCTGCCCGGATAGCTCCAGCCCGATCACGTCGGGAATCAGCATGCTCAGCGGCTGGCCGAGCATCACCGCCTCGGCCTCGATCCCGCCGACGCCCCAGCCCAGAACGCCCAAGCCGTTGATCATCGTCGTGTGGCTGTCCGTGCCGACCAGTGAATCGGGCAGCGCCAGCGGCCCCGCGGCATCCTCGCGGAGGAAGACGCCCTTGGCGAGAAATTCGAGATTCACCTGGTGGATGATCCCGACCGACGGCGGAATCACGCGGAAATTGTCGAAGGCCTTCTGGGACCAGCGGAGCAATTCGTAACGCTCGATGTTCCGCTCGAATTCGAGGGCCACGTTCGCCGCCAGCGCGTCGGCGCTGCCGTAGCGATCCGTCTGCACCGAGTGGTCGATCACCAGGTCGACCGGGATCAGCGGGTTGATCCGCTCCGGGTCGCCCCCCAAGCGATGCATCGCGCTGCGCATCGCCGCCAGGTCGACGACCGCGGGCACTCCCGTGAAGTCCTGGAGGATCACGCGAGCGGGCAGGAAGGGGATTTCCACCGCGTCGCCCGTCCGCTCGGCCCAGCCGGCCAGGTTGCGGACGTCCGCCTCGCCCACAGCGCGGCCGTCGCATTGCCGCAGGACGGACTCGAGCAGGACGCGGATCGAAAACGGCAGCTCCGCCACCCGCGTCAGGCCGGCCGCTTCCAGCGCGGCGAGCCGGTAGATGCCCACCGGGCCTCCTGGTGTCTCAAAGCTGCCGCGTGCGCCGAAAGGGTCCGTTCTGATCTGCTTGGAAGTCATTGCGTGGCCAGTCTGCTTGAGGGGAAACTCGGCGGCGCAGGCAGAGTGCGCCTTCAAAAGGACGGAAGCCAGCCCAACCGGCGGGGCTCTCTAGAAATCTTACAGGGAGGGGCGATTTCAGGGAACCGGTTGGGCCTCCCGGCAAGACTGTCGCTCGCGCTGCGGAAAGCGGCCGGCTCGTGCGATCCGGCGGCAACGGCTACGGCCGCGATTGGCAGAGTGCCCGCCCCGGATCGATGCCCTGCTCAAGCCAGACCAGCGGCAGGGGAGCCACCACGTGGACCGCGCGGTGCGTCATCGGGTGGTCGAAGGCCAGGCTCCGCGCGTGTAGGGCAATCGCCCGCAGCCGCCGATCCTCGTACGGGATCCCGAATGGACGTGCGGCGCCGTACCGTTCGTCGCCCAACAGGGCATGGCCTCGGCTGGAACACTGAATCCGCACCTGATGCATGCGGCCGGTTTCCAGGCGGATCTCCAGCCACGTGCCCCAATCGAACCGGGCAATTGTGCGGTAGTGCATGACCGCTTCCCGCGCGTCGGGGTGATCGGCCGCGACAACCTCGGCCTGTGCCATGTCCGGTATCTTCCTCACCTGGTCGCGCCAGGTTCCCTCGTCGGGCGAAACGCAACCTTCCACACACGCCCAATAGACCTTTTCGACCCGCCGATATGCGAACTGCTCGGCAATCCGGCGGGCCGCGCGAACGTGCCGGGCAAACACGATCGCGCCGCTCGCCGGCCGGTCCAGCCGGTGGGGCACGCCCAGGTAGACGTTGCCCGGTTTGGCGTCGCGCTGCTTCAAGAACTGCTTGATCCGGCCCTCCAGGCTATCGATGCCGGGCGGCGACTGCGTGAGCAGGCCGGGGGGCTTGCAGACCACCAGACAAGGGCCTTCTTCGTACAAGATCTCAAATCCCGCCTCATTCATGGCTCCCATTGTAACCGCTCGCGGAGAGTCCGCATCCTCTATTCAGCGGCAGCTCGCGGGAAGACGGCTGGGGCGGCAATCGCGTGCCGACAAGCGGCGAAGATGGGCGGCCGGCTGGCACCCCCCCCCCGAGCCGCCTTGTCCGGCCAATCGGTTTCCGATAGCTTACAGGCGGGTCTGGCCGGGCGTTGTGGCGATTCTCAGCCTTCCGGGCAGGCGTTTTTTTTTCACAGGAGAAGCGATTCGTGCGATGGACTGACCACAATTTGGGATCGATCACCACGGGGCTGGCATTGGCGGCGTTGCTCGTAGTCGCCGGCTGTTCTGGAAGCGAGCCGTCGGCGAAGGGGCCGGCGGCGTCCCCTCCCGAGGCGCCGGCCGCCACGCCCGACAAACCGTCGCCGCCCGAGGCGGCCGCGCCCGAAGAGGCGCAAGCTGCGGCGGCTGGCCCGGTTGCTCCCACCGCACCCGCGGCCCCCGGCGCCCCGGCTACGTTGCCTGTCCCGGCCGAGGCCGGACAAACGGCGACCGACAAATCCGATCCGTTTGCTGTGCCGGAAGGATCACCCGAAGTGATCTTCGAATACCTCCAGAAACTCCAAAACCTCGAGCCGCCGGACGATCCCGCCGCGATGCAGGAGCATGGGGTCAAGCTGGCCGCTGCGCTGGTGACTGCCGGCGAGCGAATCCTCAGCTCCAAGCCCTCCGAGGAGCAGGCGGAACAAGGCGTTCGCATCAAGCTTGCCGGGCTTGGGATTCTCGAACAGTTGGGTGAGGAGGGGATTCAGGAGAAACGCGGCGCCGTGCCGGCTGAACTGGAAGCGGCCGGGTTTGGCCGGCTTGTCGGATTGATCGACGAAGATGCGCTGATGCGAAGATTCCAGCAGCTCGATCGCGATTCCGTGGTCGACTTTGCCCAGGACCTGGCCACTCATTTCGAGAAGTATCCTCCCGACTCGAACGCCGTCCGTTGGGTGCTCAATACCTTGCAGGGCGCCGAGCAGACCGCCGGAGGCGAAGAGGCCGCCGGGCTTTATGAGCGCTTCGGCAAGGCGTTTCTCAAATCGGAGGATGAAACGGTCAGCCGCTACGGTGCGGTGCTCAGTGGGGCCGCGCGTCGGCTGCGGCTCGTCGGTCAGGAGATGCCGCTTGAGGGGACGACGCTCGCCGGCCAACCGCTCGATCCGAACCAATACAAGGGCAAGGTCGTGCTCGTCGATTTCTGGGCCACCTGGTGCGGACCGTGCCTGGAGGAAATGGTCAACATCCGCAAGTATTACGAACGGTACCATGCGAAAGGCTTCGAGGTGATCGGCATCAGCACCGACGAGGAGCGGTCGGCCCTGGAAGCCTTTCTCAAGGAAAACGAATTGCCCTGGACGATCGTTTTCGACCAGGCCCGCGAGGTTGACGGCAAGGAGCCGATGGCGCTGAGGTACGGCGTGATGGGGATCCCCTGCCTGGTCCTGGTCGGCAAGGACGGCAAGGTGCTGGCCCTCGATCCGCGCGGCGAGGAGCTGGGCGAGAAGCTGGAGGAGTTGCTCGGCAAGGCGGAGCCGGCCGCGGCCGCGACCGGGCCCGATCCGCCCGCAAAGAAACCGGAGGGACCCGAGAGCAGTCCCGCGCCGGCCCAAACCAAGCCGGAGGAGGCCGAGTCCAAGGAGGTCAAGCCGGGCGCGGGCGGCTGACGGCGGGCGGCGCTTCCCTTGAGGTTGGGGAGAAGAAGATGCCGACTCCAACTACGACCTCTACCACGGCGGCACGTCGAAGTCGCAATGGATCGCGCGTCGGAAGAAGCGGGCCCAAGAGAAGGCACAACGCCCTCGTTGAAGTCCTGCCGTCGCGCAAAAGAAAAGAATCTCGGAGCCCCGCTTCCGCCGGCGTTTCCAGATCGGAAGGGAGAAGCGTCTCTGTGCAGGAGACGTTGCGGGTAGGATGCCTGGCACGCCTGCGGGAATGCCCGGCGTCCTCAATTTTTCTTCCTTTCCGCAGCGCGGTTGCTTGTTGGGGCTCCGAGAGGATTGGAGGGTTTTTTGTTGGCGGGACGGAAGCGGCCGGTCCCCGCGGGTCTGCCTGGGCGGTTTACGATTCCGGCCGAGCCGACGCGGCTCCACCGCCGCCGACCGCCAGAACCGACAGCCTGTGGCGGTTTGCATAAGCGACCACCTCTTGTTCGTCGAGGATGATCGTTCGCCCCGCCTCGACGGCGAGAACCTGTGCGCCCGCGGCAACCATCACCTCGAGCGTCTGCACGCCGATCGTCGGCACGTCGAATCGCATGTCCTGCTGCGGCTTGGCGACTTTGATGATCGTGAACCCGCCGGAGCGGCAGAGTTCTCCGGCCCGCGTGATGCAGCGATCGGTCCCCTCGACCGCCTCGACGGCCAGCACGGTCTGGGTCTTCACGGCCACGCTCTGGCCGATGTCCCAGCGGCCGATCTCCTTGGCCACCCGCCAGCCGAACTGGATGTCGCGCTGCTGGGCCGGCGTCGGGGCGCGGCGGGTCAAGAGACCCTCCTTGACAAGCAGCTCGGGTGCAAAATCGGTGGCCGGGCGCAAGTGGATTCCCTCCGATTCGAAGATCTCGACGGCCGCCGCCAGCAGCGTATCGTCCTGGCAGTCCTTGCGGCGCGTGAAAAAATGATGGACAAACTTCCGCGAGGTCTTCAAGTCGGGCATCTGGCGGAGGATGAAGAACGGCTGGAAGAGCAGGTGTTTGAAGACCTTGCCGGCCATCGTCGCGTACTCGACCCCGTGGTGCTTCATGTAGCGGCAGGCGCTGCCGAACCGTGCCAGGCCCAGCCAGCGGAAGTCGCTGCAAATCTCGGCAAGCTGTGCGTCGGCATGGTTGAGCACGCCGAGGCAATAGACTTCGCAGCCCTGCTGCCGGAGCGTCTTGGCAACCAGAATCGGATACCGCCCCCAGCCGGCGAAGAGCCCCACGCGGCGGATTGCCGATGCGCCGCGGCTGGTTGCCTTTGTCGAGCTGTGCTGGCCGGCCGTCACGCGGAGGCCTCCCAATCCTCTGGCTGCGAGTCTGCCCGCGACCCTCGCCGCGGCTGCCGCGGCGAATCTCCAGGATCATTCGACCCGGCCAACCGCCGTGCGAGATTCTCGACGACAATCTGGAGTTGGCGAAGTTGCTTTCTCATTTCGGGCAGGCGGGCCAGCGCGGCCTGCTTGATCGCCTGTTCGCGGATCGGCGTGGCCGGGATCCCGGCAAACCGCCCTTCGGGCGGCACGTCGTTGATCACGCCCGCCATTGCGCCCAGGATCGCCATGTCGCCCACGTGGACGTGGTCCTTGATTCCCGCCTGGCCGGCCATCACGACGTGGTCGCCGGAGCTCGAACTGCCGGCGATCCCTACCTGGGCGCAGAGCAGGTTGTGGCGTCCGATCCGGCAGTTGTGTGCGATCTGCACGAGATTGTCGATCTTCGTGCCTTGACCGATGACCGTGGCGCCGTAGGTGCCGCAGTCGATCGTGCTATTCGCGCCGACCTCCACATCCGCCTCGAGCACCACGTTGCCCAACTGGGGAGAGAGCTTGTGGATGCCGCTGGAGCTGTCATAGCCGAAGCCGAACGCGCCGAGGACGACGCCGGCGTGCAGGATGCAGCGGGGCCCGACGACGGTGTCTTCGTAGAGAACACAGTTCGGAAATATCGTCACATCGTCGCCGATGCGGCATCCAGCCATCAGCCGCGCGCCGGAATGGACCGTCACCCGGTCGCCCAGCACGACGTCGTCGCCAATCACGGCGAAGGGGTGGATCGCGACGTCGTTGCCCAGCCTGGCCGTGGGGCTGACGGCGGCTTGGGGGCTGATCGAGCGCGGAGGGGCGTTGCGCGTCGGGCGGAAGTGCTTGACGATCGTGGTAAACGCCGCATGCACGTTTTGGACGCAGATCAGCGGGCGACCGTTGGGCGTCAAATCCGCCGGGCCGAGAATGGCGGACGCCTGGCAGTGTTTCAGGCACGGCTCGCGATCCGCGCGATCGAGCAGGGTGATTTCGCCCGGCTTGGCCTCGCAGAGCGGCGCGGCGCCGCGAATCCGCACCTCTCCGTCGCCGTGAAGTTCTCCCTCGACCAGCGCCGCCAGTTGCGCGAGAGTCGCTTCCATCCTTCGGAATCCTTTCCAGATCGATTATTCCCAGCCCCCCTAATTTGCGGGATGGGCGAATCAGCGTGGTCCATGCTATCCGATCCAGGTTGCCTGGACAATACCATTCCGAACCATTCCGATCGCCGCAAAATGGGCAGACAAAAGCCGGCCCCGGCGGCGGCTGTTTGCCGATCATTGAAGAGGTTTGCCGGTCGCCGGAATCAGCGTCGAAGCGGGGCCGAAGTTCTGCGGCTCGATTGGCCCCAGGGACCGCCTTGACGATCTCCGGCGGCGCCGGTAAAGTTGAATGCTTGCAGCGTCTGGCCGCATGATGGCGGTCCGCGCTACCCATCCCGGGGGATTAGCTCAGTTGGGAGAGCGTCTGGCTGGCAGCCAGAAGGTCATCGGTTCGAGTCCGTTATCCTCCACTTCGCAAGCCCCGGCGTAACAAGCAGTTACGTCGGGGCCTTGTTTTCTGCCTCCTGGAGGCTCTGCGGGAGGAGCTCCCAGAAGCGGGCAGGCGCGATGTCAAATCTGTCCAAATGCGGACGATAACCGCAACTTCTCAGGTCGGGCAAAGGCCAGAGGAAGAAGCGGCGTCCAGGCGGACCGGGGGCACGCGCGTTACGAACGCCGGCTCTCTCCGCTCTGCGGGGCGGCTGGTCAGGATTCTCGGCAAGGCAGGCAAAGAGCGGGCATTGCCATGCCGGCCCGCCCGTCGGTCACTTCTCGTACGAGACGCTCACGGCCACGTCGCGCAACACCAGGCCGGCGGCTCGCGCCCGCACCACGCCCCAATACGCCTCGCCGATCATCGGGCTGTTGGCCGCCCCGAACGACACCTGGTTCCGCGTGTAGCCCGCCCGCGGCCGCAGCCCGCCTGGCGCGTCGATCCGCAACCGGCCGTCGACGTAAACCTGCAAATCCGGGCCGCTGAGTTCCATCCGGTAGAGGTGGAAATCCCCGGTGGTGTCCATCGGGTAGCGGAGCTTGGGGTTGTGGAAGAGCTCGATCCGATCGGGCCAGAGGCCGAGCCGCTCGCCGCTTTCGCCGTTGCTGACGATCAGGAAGCTCGAACCCGACTTGACCTTGACGCGCGCTTCGACCACGGCCGTGCCGCCGGGATCGGCGCCCCAGGCGTGGCGATAGTAGAGGTAGTCGCCGGACGATTCCCCCCGATCGGCAAGGAACAGCGCGCCATCGACGACCTCCTCGCCGGTCCGCGGCGAGCCGGGATCGCGAACCCAGCCGGCTTGGGGCTTCTTGCCGCCCTCGAAAACGATCCCCCAATGGTCCTCCGGCACCGGCTCGGCAGTTGCCGCAATCTCCACCCGGTTGGCGCCGCGGCGCAACAGGTCGGGCGGCACGGGATAATCGATCCAGCCCGCGTTGGACCGGCCGTCCATCAGGCCGGCGCCGTTGAGGCGGACCTGGAGTTGCCCCGGGCCGGCCGCCGTCGGCATCTCCAAGTGCAGGCCGATCTGTGGCTTGAGCCCGTCGCGCCGGGCGGCAGCCATGTCGTCGCCGATCTGAATTTCCAGGCTCGCCGGCCGGCTCGGCTGGATCAACTGGGGATGCGAGGGGCAGACGAGGGGCAATGCCTGGTACTGCGGGGCCCCGGCCAGGTAGCTTTGCGGATTGCCGTCGCGGACGGTGACGAAGTAGAGTTTGTCGAGGGGGCGAAGCGTTTCAGGATCGCCGATCTGGCGCCAGATTTCCGCCTTGGGGTCGAAGAAGTTGAACAGGTGCAGGCCGTCGGCCCCGGCCGCCCAGGCGCTCGCCGCGCGGCCGCGGTAGCTCGCCGCGGAGCCGCGGCGGAAGCGGGTTTCGCCGCGGACGCGCGAATCGCTCAGGCACGGATAGACCTCGACGCCGTACTTGTGCCCGAGTTCGACGCTGTACTGCCAGGGATTGAGTTGGAAGTAGCAGGTGGTGATCAGCAGGTCGACGAGACCCTCGCTCATCCAGCGCTCGATGTCCAGACCGAGGTCGCGGCAGAAACCGGTGGAATCGGGCACGCGGACGGCAACCAGGATCGGCCGGCCGCGCTTCATGCCCTCCTCTTCAGTCATCGCGCGGATGCGGCGGACAAGGCCCGTCATCATCGCGCGTTCCGCATCGCTTGCCGCGCCGCCCTGCGCGGTGCTCTTGAAGTAGCAGAGGTGGCGGAAGAAGTCGAGTTCCACACCGTCGACATCGTAGCCCCGGCAGACCTCCTCGACGAATCCGAAGGCCAGGTCGCGAATCGCCGGCCGGGCGTAATCGACCGAGCTCCAGCGCCCATGGGGCGTCCGCTTGACGGGTTCGCCGACGAGCCAGTCGGGGTGTTCGGTCTTCAGCGGCGGGAAGAGGAAGTAGGGCTGGTCCGGCCGGTGGGCGGCGTCGTGCGTGTCGTTCATCCGCATCGACCAGAAGGCCTCCATGCCGTGGGCATGGCAGAACCCGACGACGGTTGCAAGGCAGTCGGCGCCCGCGGCGATCAATTCGCCGGCGATGTTGCGCCTGTCGGGTGCGAGGCCGAATTCATCACCGGATCGCGTCAGCACGGCGCCGATTTTCGTGTCGTGGGTGAAGTAGCTGAACCCGGAACTGGTCGGGCAGAAGGCGATCGCAGCGACCTGGGTGCCGGCCAGCGGCGTCGTGCGTTTCGCCAGGAACGCCTCGGCGGTGGCCTTCTCCGCCTTGGGAAAATAGAGCACGTCGCAGCCATCGTTGTTCATGATGATCGGCCGCGGGCGGCGGGCGAGCTCAGTCCGCTGCTGCCGCAGCGTTTCGAGCGACGGGCGGCCGGCCGCCTGCCCCCGGGCAACGCCGGCCAGGAGGGGCAAAACCGCGAAAAGCATGGCAACTGTGCGGCAAAAGCGCGATCGAGTCATCGGTCTGTCTCTCCTGAAAAAAACCTGCCTTGCGGCGGCGACGGGCCCGGCGCGGAGCGGCCATGCCGACAGTATAAACGGGCGCGGCGCGCTTGACTGCCCGGCGGGCAGAATTATGCTACTGGTAGTTCGCCGGTCAAGCCATGGACGCGTTCCGTTCGCGGCGGTCCCGATTTCCGGCCGCGCGTTTGCGGCCGGCTGATTGTGGAACGGATCGGACCGCAGGGCTCCCGCGCGGTTGCCGGGCGGCCAGGCAACCCCGGCAAGTCCAGAGGTTTCTTTTTGGGGGTCGATCATGTTGGAAGCCGTACCGATCTGCGTCGCCGGCCAAGAGGGAATCCCCGACATGGGTGTCTGGGTCTCCTGGGCCGCGGCGATCCTGCCGACGGTTGCCGCCGTCTGCCTGGTGCTTTGGGCGCTCGTCAATCCGCGGATCGGCCGGGTGTTTGCCAAGATCTTCGCGGTCCTCGCGGTGGGGGGCGGAATCGGCGTTCTGGCCTGGGGCATTTGCGCGGCCGTCTTCGGAGAGCCGATTCGAAGCCTGGCTGCCTTTCCCACACTGGTGACAACGTCGAGCGAGGTGATCGGATTCGGGGCCGGCCTGTTGATCTGCGGGGTCACGGCGTTGATCCTCTCGCTGGTGGGAGGGAAGAGCCGTCCCGGCAAGGATCGCCCGCTGTGAGAGGTCGGCTCGTCGGCCGCAAGGCCGTCAAGCAGCTCGTCGTCGAAGCCGCCGGTCACGGCCAACGTGGCGCGGCATGCGGGCGGCAGGTGATCCCCGATCGTTGAACAGAAATTCGCTGAAATCCAGGAGACCCCAACCGTGATCCGCACCAATCAGCGTACTGTTTCACGCCGCCGTTTCCTTGCGCGAATGGCCGCCGCCGGCGCCGCAGCCGCCGGTCTCTCCGTCGGCGCCCGCCATGGCTTCGGCGCCGCGGACGCCGGCCGGCTGCGCGCCGGGGAGGGGGTGGTCGATACGACGCCGCCCCTGGGAATCGAGATGGGCGGATTCCACCGCCCGCCCGACAATCCGCGGCGGATCACCGGCATCCGGCAGGGGACCTCCGCCCGGGCGCTATGGCTTGCCTGCGGGGACGTGCAGGCGGCGATCGTATCGCTCGACATGCTCGACGTGAGCTACGAATTCACCGGCCGCGTCCAGGTGGAGGTCGCGCGCGCGACGGGCATCCCGGCCTCGCACGTCCGCGTCTGCGCCACGCACAGCCACAGCATGCCCGCATTCCAATTCTCGCACCAATGGGGCGCCGTCCCGGGGGAGTACATGGCCGCGGTGGCGAAGCAGATCGTCGAAGCGTGCCGCCTGGCCAAGGCGGATCTCGCCCCGGCCGAGGCCTATCTCGGCAAGGCCCGTGCCGTCGGCGCGAATTTCAACCGCACGACAAAGAAGTTCAAGACCGACGCCGAGTTCACCAAGGACTCGACCGAGGACGAGCGCTGGCTCGATACGATGCTCCACGTGCTGCGGCTGGAGCGGCCGGGCGGCCGGCGGACGCTGGCATGGTACCACTTCTCCAACCATCCGGTCTGCTTCCGCGACAGCCTGGCCGGACCGGACTGGCCGGGGCTCGTCGCGAACCGCGTGGCCGAGACGCGGAAGGTGGCGCCGGTCTTTCTCCAGGGCCATGCGGGCGACGTGAACCCCGGCGACGGCACGATCTGGATTGGAGAGGCCGAGCCGACCGCCGCCGCGGTCTGCGATGCCCTCGGCCGGGCCTTGGACGACGCCAGGCCGGTCAAGGTCGATGCGTTGCGGGTAGCCGTCGAGCCCTGCGAGCTGCCGCTGGACATGGCCCTGTTCCAGACCTGGCTGGACGAGTATCGCAAGGACCCGGCCGCCTGCAAGAGCGGCCCCTGGGTCGACGCCGGGTTCGCCCAGGCCTGGTTTGAAAGTGCCAGCAAGTACGACCTCAACCGGACCGTGCTGCCGATTACCTTGGCGGCGATGCGGCTGGGCGAAGTCGGGATGGTCTTTCATCCGGCCGAGATGTACAGCTGCTATGGCCTGGCGATCCGCCGCGATTCACCGCTGGCCGACACGCTCGTGGTCGGCTACGCCGACGGCACGATCGGGTACGGGCCGGATCTGAACGCTTACAAGGCGGGCGAGTATGCGGCCGTCGTGGTGCCCAAAATCCTCGACTATCCACCGCTGGTCCCCACCGCAACCCGGACCCTGGCGGAGTCGGCCCTCGGGCTGCTCGCCAAAGTGGCGGGGTAGCGGCCTCCCATGACAGCCCGCGGTTCCGCGGATTCTATTGCAGCACTTCGGCCAGGGGGACTTCGCGTTGTTCGGCCAACGAGCGCTTGCCGGCCTCGAGCACGGCGATGACTTCCACCTCCTCCTCGATCGGCACGCTCTCCTTCCCGCTGCGCACCAATTCGAAGAACTTGTCGATCAGGTACCAATAGAGGTCGTCGAGGTTGGGCGTCAGGCTTCGCCAGCCCTTGCTGCCGTAGAGGTTGATCTGGTAGCCCGCCCGCATCCACTCCCTCTCGCCGACCATCAGCACCAGGTCGCGGCCGTTCTGGAATCGCACGCGAACAATGTTCCGCCCCGGCTGGCCGACGTTGAGGCACGACACCGCGCCGCCGCCGAGGACCGCGTAGGCCATCTCCAGGGCGTGAATGCCGTAGTAGACCAGCTCGTTGCCGCAGACGGTCGTGGCCAGGTGGATCTCGCCCAGCGAGGGCGCTTCCTTGGCCAGCGCGAGGATGTCGGGCACAAACCGCAGCGAACTTGCCGACATCAGCGGCGTGCCCGTCTTCCGCGCCAGATCAGCCACCTCCTTGGCCTGCTTGGCCGTCATCGCCAGCGGCTTGTCGCAGAACGTGGGCACGCCTTTGCGAAGCGGCGCGAGCGCGTATTTCCACTGCTCGCCGGAGCCGTCGTCGACGATCAGCACCGCGTCCACCCCCTCGGCGCACTCTTCGGGCGCATCGCAGACCCTGGCAATCCCGCAGGCGGCGGCAAGCCGTTCGGCCGCCGGCTTGACCGGGTCCCAAACGCGGACCACCTGGGCGCCGTCGATACGCTTCCGGGCCGCCACGAAGGTCCCCTCGAACTGCTTTCGCTTGGCCTCGTCATAGCCGTTGCAGACCGTGGCGAAGGCCGTGCCGTGGAACGAGCCGGGGGTCCGCGCCGCGCCCATGTAGCCGTAGGTGGCCGCCGAGATGAGGCCCAGCTTGAGCTCTCCGGCGGCCGCGCCGCGGAGCACGGAGGGAAATCCCAGCGGCGAGGCAAGCGCGCCGGCGAGCGCCGCGGCCGAGGAAGTCTTCAGGAAGGACCGGCGCGAATTGCGGGTCTCGATGCTCTGGGTCATGATCGTCCTTTCCGTGGCAGGGGGGGTCTCAAGGGCGGGTCCTGAATCACCTTCAGCCCGACGCCTCTCCGCTTGAGTATCCACGAGACGCCGCCCGCCGGCAAGCGCCCGCGCGGATCGACGCGGAGGCGATCGACGCGGGCAGCCCAACCGTGACGCTCGGCCAATGGCTGGCGATCGCCGCGGACCGGGAGCGGGCGGGCGATCATCAGGGGACGAATCAACTGGTCAAACAGACCTACCGCAGCCCTCCGTCGTGCCCGAGATTTGATCACGGCCCGGCGGCCCCGGTATGATTGGAACAACCTGAGGCGGGCCCACTCCGCGCGGCCACCCCGCTTTGCGCGAAAGCGGAGACGATTGTCCGTCCGCAACGCGGGCCGGATGGCGGGGTGGAAGCACTGTCAAGCTTTCTCTGAGGATGTAATCCTACTGGCGAAGAAGATTTCCACGCAAATTCCCTAGCGATCCTCCCACGGCGATTTGCTTTTTTCCGCCAATTGCCTCATACTGGCGGGAAATTCAGGGGCGGTGGCCGACTGCCATTGGTACCGCGGACACGGCTGTGCCGCGAGCGGCCACCCTGGCAATCGCTTCCCTTTTTTGCAGGGCATCCGACATGGCATCAGAATTAACGCCGCGGGAAAAGGAAGTTGTCCGGTTGGCCAGCCTTGGCTGCACCGTTCATGAGGCCGCAAGCATCCTCAAGCTCGCACCGAGCACGGTCGACAACCACAAGGCGCGCGCGATGGCGAAACTGGGCACCGACAAGGCGGCCCTTCTCACCCGCCTGGCAATCAAGCTGAAGATCACCTCGCTCAGCGACGCGCTGACAACCGCCGAGAAGCGGCGGAGCGGCCGCAAGAACGACGGCTGGAACTGAAACGGGGATCGCCGGCGACCGGGGCGGGAGGACCGACCCGTTCGGGGCCCGCGGCGGACGCCGCCCTGCGGCGAGTGCCGGTCTCTGGTTCCCCTCCAAGCGGATCGCCCCGGATCTGGCGGTTTGCCCGGTGAAACATCCCTCCTCAACCGGCTCCCCTTCTCTGGCGGTCGGCACGGCGCGGGCCTCGCGAAGAAGCCCCCCGTGGCTTGAGGCTTCCGAATCGTCCGGGCTCGCTCGGCGGCGTTGGCCGCGTCTTCGCGCGCGCCGCCGCCCGTCGCATTGGGGGGGAAGCGGGGAGCAGCGGCGCGCCCCCGGGATTGACTTGGCAATCCCCAGGGCGCAGAGTATCAGCGTTGGGCCTTCCAGAAGGTGGCGCGGAGCGGGGCCCGCGCGCCAAGGCGAGAAGTAAGCCGGCTTCACCTCCGAATCGGATTGGAGTTGCCATGCACAACGCGAGAACAACAATCGGCATGATCGTCGGATCGTGGGTTGTGTTCAGCGCGGCCGCCGCGCTTGCGCAGGATTGGCCGCAGTGGCGAGGTCCGAATCGCGACGGGAGGGCGGCCGGATTCGCCGCGCCCGCCGCCTGACCGGCATCACTGGTGCAAAAATGGAAGATTCCCATCGGGCCGGGCGATGCCACGCCGGCCTTGCGGGGCGAGAGACTCTACCTCTCCATCCGCGAGGGGGACGAGGAGGCATCACTCTGCATCGACGCCCGCGACCGCGGCGGATTCGGCGCGATCGTCGACCTCGGACCGCCTCTGGTCGCGCTGCCGAGCAGTGGGGAACTCGTCGTCTTCAAGCCCGGCGGCGAAGGCTATGAAGAGCTGGCGAAGTACCAGGTGTCCGACGCGGCGGTCTACGGGCACCCGGTGCTCGCGGGAAACCGGATTTTCGTCAAGGACGACAGCCACTTGACGCTGTGGACCGTCAACTGAACGAGATCGCCCCCGGCGAGCCGCGCGCGATTCGCCCCTGCCCCAGAGCGGTTGGGTTGCAGGGCGGGCCGCCGGCAGCGAGAATTGCCACCAGGTCGCAGCCGCGAAACGGCGCGCCGAGCCACCCGATTCGGAACAGCCCAACCCCTGCCCGCGGAGTTCAGTTCATGCCCAAGCCGCCCTCGATACCATGTGTCAGTCGCCGCGGATTCATACGCGGAGCCACGGCCGCCCTCACAGGACTTGCCCTGGGGGCGGAGGCCAAGGGATCGCAGATCGCCGAAGAGCCGTCGATCATCCCGCCGGAAGATTACCGGATCAAGTTCGGCCGCGTCAAACAGTCGGTCATGGCATGGTGTTTCAAGCCGATCCCGGAGGCGGAGTTGATCGAGGCGTGCCGCAAGCTGGGCCTGGCGGCGATGGAGGGAATTGGCGCGGAGTTCTACCCGCTGATCAAGCAGAAGGGGATGCAGATCGCGCTGGTCAGCGGGGGGCACGGCTTCAAAACGGGTCCGCTCAGTCGGGAGAACCGGCAATTCTGCGTGGACAAGCTGCGCGAGGCGATCCACCTGGCGGCCGAGGTCGGCGCGCCGAACGTGATCACTTTCACCGGCATGCGCGCGCCGGGTGTGAGCGACGAACAAGCCGACAAGAACTGCGTGGAATGCTGGAAAGAGGTGATCCCGCTGGCCGAAGAGAAGGGCGTGAACCTGTGCCTCGAACACCTCAACTCCCGCGACGACACGCATCCGATGAAGGGCCATCCGGGCTATTACGGCGACGACGTCGACCACTGCGTCGACTTGATCAAGCGCGTCGATTCCCCGCGAATGAAGCTGCTGTTCGACATTTACCACGTGCAGGTCATGAACGGCGATGTAGTGCGGCGAATCCGGCAGTACATCGACTACATCGGCCATGTCCACACCGCCGGAGTGCCCGGCCGCGGGGAGATGGACGACACCCAGGAAATCAACTACCCGGCGGTGCTCCGCGCGCTGATCGAAGCCGGCTACAAGGGCTTCGTCGCCCAGGAATGCATCCCCACCTGGGAAGACAAGCTCGGCGCGCTCCGCCACGGGGCATGGGTGATGGACGTCTGACCGCCAGGGCGACTGCCGGCGGTTCGGGTTCTGGCGGACCCGCTCTCCCAGGCCCCTCACGCGCCAAGCTTCTCGCGGAGGCGTCGCAGCTCCCCTGCCGTGCTCTCGTGCGCCGCCGCCAGGCGGTCCAAGTCCGTTCGCAGTTGGGCCACCTCCCGCCGCACTTCTTCAACGAGTCGTCCCAACCCGTCCGCGACCTGGCGGTCCCAGCCTGCCGGCTCGCGGCGGGCTGGGGGTGGTCCCGCCGCGGGCGGAGACGATCGGCGAACGGCCATGCCGTCGCCCCTTGCCGTGGCGGCCGGCCCATGCTGCGCGCGGATTTTCGCCAGTTCTTCCGCCGGATACAGGGCGTGCGCCACGACCTGGCCGCGCCCCTCGGGGGTCAGCGCCACGACAAGCCTTTTTCCTTTGAGTGACTCGAGGATCGTGTGCATCGCGGCCAGATCGGGAATCGCGTCCATCCGCGACGCGCGGCCGCGGAGCTCGCCGACCGTCTGCGGCCCGCGGAGCAGCAGTTCGGCCATCACGGACAGTTCGACCTTGTCGACGCCGAGCCAGTCGTACAAGTAGTGGCGGAATTTGTCGACGCGGCCGCTCCCCTCGATCACGCCCGCGGCGCCCAGGCGGCGAAGCCGCTCGAGCGACTCTTCCACGTCGTCGACCGTCAACTCCATGGCCGGGAAACGATTGCTTTTCTGATTGCAGCCCGTCGTGATCGCGTTGAGCGTCATCGGGTAGGCCGAGGGCGTCGTCTTCGCCTTCTCGATCAACACGCCGGCAACCCGCCGATCGATCCGCGAAAGCGGCTGCCAGCGCGGTTGCGGCTGTTCATTTCCAGAAGACGTGGTTTCTTCCAGCATCCGTGTTCCTCGTTGACGCGGGGTCGTGTTGGCGGAGCGCGGGAGACGGGGTGGCGCGGACCGCCGCTCCGCATCCCCACAACTCGTCGCCCGTGCACCGGGCGATTCGTCTCTATAACCTTTTGCGGGCCCGATGTAAATCACTCCCCATCCGC
>Ga0123329_1001768_pt1 | contig 19929 bp, 18 predicted proteins | sample BioC12SIPDNA_FD_89703 | JGI IMG/M metagenome (GOLD analysis project Ga0123329, IMG submission 89703) | Anaerobic biogas reactor microbial communites from Washington, USA - Biogas_R1_B C12 SIP DNA | ecosystem: Engineered > Bioreactor > Anaerobic > Unclassified | place: Washington, USA | collected...
CAACCGCGCGGTTCTTCGACCGACAGCAGCGCTTCTGGCGTAGGGGACAACCGCGCGGTTCTTCGACCGACAGCAGCGCTTCTGGCGTAGGGGACAACCGCGCGGTTCTTCGACCGAGTGCAGCCCTTCTGGCGTAGGGGACAACCGCGCGGTTCTTCGATCGAGTGGAGCGCTTCTGGCGTAGGGGACAACCGCGCGGTTCTTCGACCGAGTGCAGCGCTTCTGGCGTAGGGGACAACCGCGCGGTTCTTCGACCGAGTGCAGCGCTTCTGGCGTAGGGGGCAACCGCGCGGGCTGAAGCCCGCGGCTCGTTGGCGGAAGCTGGTCGATTCGCGTTACATGGGGGCCGGAGTGCCGAGGGTTTGAAGGCGTTCGATAACCTGGGGCACGATCGCGAGGGTGCGATCGATCTCGTCGGCGGTGGTGAAGCGCGACAGGCTGAAACGGATGGCACCGTGCGTCCATGGCTCCTAGATGCCCATGGCGGTCAGGACGTGCGACGGCTCCAATGAACCGCTACTGCATGCCGACCCGCTGGAGGCACACACCTCGTGGTTGCTGAGCAGCATGAGGATGGCCTCGGCTTCCAGGTAGGGGAAGGCAATGCTGGTGGTATTCGGTAGACGGTGCTCACGGTGGCCGAGCACGCGGGCGGAAGGAACACGCTCGCAGATTCGCGCCTCCAAGCGGTCGCGCAGCTCGCGGACCCGGCCCCGTTCCTCGGGCAGATGGTCGACAGCGAGTTGCAGGGCCTTGGCCATGCCGACGATGCCCGCGACGTTTTCCGTGCCCGCCCGCAGATCCCGCTCTTGATGTCCACCGACCAGCCGCGAGCGGAGCCGTACACCGTGTTTGACGCAGAGAGCCCCAACGCCCTTGGGGCCGTGAAACTTGTGGGCCGCGAGCGTGACCAACTGCACCGGCAGGGCGCCGAGGTCCAGGGGTAGCTTGCCGACCGTTTGCGTCGCATCCACATGCAGTGGCACACCGCGGGCGGCGGCGATCTCACCAAGCTGCTCGATAGGCAGGATCACGCCGGTTTCGTTATTGGCGTGCATGACGCTGGCCAGGGCGGTGTCATCGTCAAGGGCGGCCCCAAACGCGCCGGGGTCGAGGCGGCCCAGGTTGTCCACCGGTACTTGCGTGACCCGGTAGCCCTCGCGTTTGAGCTCCGCGGTCAGGCGTAGGATGGAGTCGTGCTCAATCGGCGTGGTGACGAAGTGCCGCTTGGTTGGCCAGGCGGCCAGCGCGCCGCGGATGGCGAGGTCGTTGGCCTCGGTGCCGCCGCTGGTGAAGACGATCTGCCTGGCAGTCAGGCCGAGCAGGGCGGCCATCTGCTCGCGGGCCGTCTCGACCGCGTGCCGCACCTGCTGACCGAACTGATGGATGCTGCTGGGGTTCGCGTATCTGTCGAGCAGAAACGGCCGCATGGCCTCGAAGACCCGCGGGTCCAGGCGTGTCGTCGCGTTGTTGTCGAGGTAGATCCAGCTCATGGGTATGCTTCGCTGAGCCGTTTATCCCAATCACCGCGTCGCGAAGTCCGTTCGTCAGTCGGCAGGCGGCTCGAAGGGGGCGGCGGAGACGCGGCCGTCGTCGGCGACCTGTAACTGCTGAATCTTGGCCTCGGCTCCGGCGAGGATCGACCGGCAATGGCGGATCAGCTTCATACCCTTCTCGTACTCGCCGATCGCGTCCTCCAGCCCGATTTTGCCCTCCTCGATCGCGGAGACGATGGCTTCGAGCTGAGCCAAGGCGGCCTCAAAGCTTGGTGGGCTCTCTGTCTGTTGCTTGGCCATGATCTAGGGGCTCCATCGCCGCTGGGGCGTTGTGTTTCTACAAGGCCATTCTAGCGGATGCGTGGATCGGTTGCCATCTTGACCGGGTGCGATTGGGTCGGTAGGTTCCGGCAGTTGTGAGGTCAGGCGGGGGAAGCTCGAGACCGGGCCTCAGTGGCTGATCGTGGGGCTCGCGTCTGCTGTCCGGGAAAGGGGGCCATATGGCTCATACTTGGCGAGCGCTGTTCGGGTGGGCAATGTGGGGAGTCATCGCCGGCTGCGGCTGGGGCTGTGCGTCGAGTGATCGGGCCGCGGGAACGCCCGTGGATCGACTATGGGAACTGCCCGCCGCACCCGCTGCCGCGACCCCCGATGCCACTGTCGAGGACGAGACGGTTGCGGTTTCCGTAGGCGAGGACGGCGCGGCACAGGCCTCGACCGCGCCGGCCGGCGGGCCTTCGGCGGGCGTGCCCGTGGCCCTGGTCAACGGCGCACCGATCAGTCGGCGAGAGCTGATTGGCCTCCTCGTTGACTGCCACGGCATCAACCTGCTCGAACAGCTCATCCTGCTCACCGCGGCTCGGCAGCGTGCGGAAGAGTTGGGCTTGAAAGTCACCGCGGCCGATGTCGATGCCGCCCACCAAGACGCGTTACGCCGTCTGGCGTCGCCTATCGGTGGGACCACCACGGGCAACCTCGATACCGCCTCCGCTCAGAAACTGCTCGACCAGTTCCTCCTGGCCAAAAACGTATCCACGCAGGAATGGCAACTCCGCATGCGCCAGCGGGCGTACCTGACCAAGATCGCCGAGGCCGAAGTCGCTCGCATGGAGATCACCGAAGCGATGCTTCGCCAGGAGTATGAGCGGGCCTACGGGGAGAAGGTGCAGATTCGGCACATCCAGTTGCCGTCGTTGGCGGCGGTGACGCGGGCCCGGGCCTTGCTGACCGAGAAGAAGGATTTCGAACTGGTCGCCCGGCAGCTCAGCGAGAACGAACTTACCGCGGCACAGGGGGGGCTGCTTGCCCCGTTCACACGGAACGACCCCGGCATCCCGCCGCTGATCCGCGAGACCGCGTTTACCCTGGCGCCAGGCGAGATATCCACCGCCCTGCAGGAGCAGAACTCGTATCACCTCGTCCGCGTCGAGCGGCGGTTTCCCGCTAGTGACGTCGGCTATGAGAACGTCGGCAAGGCCTCCTTGCACAAGCGGCTGGCCGACGAACTCGTGCGGCAGCGCCAGGAGTCGCTCGAAAGCGAACTCTTCCACGCCGCGGCCGTGGACATCCGCGACGCCAACCTTGCCCGCCGGTTCCGCGAACGCCACCGCCCCCCGACACCGTGAACACCTTTCGGCGACGCAGATCTTGGTGGCAGATCGGCGGGAGACGTAGTTGGCAGAGTGTCTGTGCCATGCAATCAACCAAGCCCACGAGAAGGAGACGCCGTCGCCGGTTCTGGGCGATTGGGGCAGCCGCTCTGGTCGCGTTTTCCGCTGTCGTCTACTTCGGCGGTGCGTATGTGACCGCTCGGGCCACCGTGAGCGCGCCCAATCAGGGGCGGAAGATTGAGGCTCCCACCCAGGCAACCGATTTCGGCGACCTGCTTTCCGTGTCGGTAGGCCCCCCCGACGCGCGGCTGGTGCTTTGCGTGCTGAATCCGTCCCCGAGTCTCACGGCGGATGGTTCGGCGGCCGGAACCATTCTGCTTTTACATGGCGTCCGCGGCAACAAGAGCCACATGCTGGGAATGGGCAGTCAACTGGCTTCCCGTGGCTACCGAGCCGTGGCAGTCGATCTACGTGGCCATGGTGACTCGTCGGGAGATTGGCTGACCTTCGGTGTCCAGGAAAGCCGTGATCTATCCCAGGTACTCGATTTCCTCGCTGAACAGGGCCTACTGCAGGGTAGGGTCGGGATTTTCGGGGCATCCTATGGCGGGGCGACGGCGGTCATGTTGGCCGGACGCGATTATCGAGTCGACGCGGTAGTCTGTGTGGCCGGTTTCAGCGCGTTTCGCGACGTACTGCCAAGTTACGTGCGACGATATCTGCGGCTGGGGCCCCTGCTGACGGATATGTGGATCGAGACGGTGACTCGTCAGGCCGGCAGGATCGCAGGCTTCGATCCATCTGACGCGAGTCCCATGAAGGCTATCACCCAGAGCCAGGCCCAGCTCCTGCTTATTCATGGCCTATGTGACGAGCATATTCCGAGCAGCCATAGCGAGCTGGTGTATCAGGCGGCCCCAAGTCACAGTCGGCTTGTCCTGATCCCGGGGGAGGATCACGAGACCATCATGGCAGACCGCTCGGGTATCATGACGCGCGAAACGCTGGCTTGGTTTGACCGCTGGTTGAATACGCCTCAGGGCGATGAACCACCCTGACGGTTCCGAGCTGCGGTCTTGGTGTTCAAACGGGGGCGATCTCGACATTGGCGATGAAGCCAGCGAGACGACCACACGCGGGCATCAACAGGGTAGTTGACAAGCTTGGCCTATGCAGATTGAATATACGAAATTCAATCTGCAAGAAGAGGAGACCCACGATGATTCCTCGTCATCTGGCCAAGACGCTGCGAACCGTGGCTGGTCAATACCCGGTGGTAAGCGTGACCGGTCCCAGGCAGTCTGGAAAGACCACCCTGGTCCAGGCGACCTTTCCCCGTCACTCCTATGTGTCTTTGGAGAATCCCGAGCATCGCTCGCTTGCTCTGGAGGATCCCAAGGGGTTTCTGCAACGATTTTCCGGTCGGGTGATACTCGACGAGGTCCAGCGGGTGCCCGACCTATTCTCCTACATCCAGGGCATTGTGGACCGGGAAGACCGTCCGGGGCAGTTCATCTTGACCGGTTCGCAGAACTTCCTGCTGATGCAGCGGATCAGCCAGAGCCTGGCAGGCCGTTGTGCCGTGCTGCATCTGCTCCCCTTCAGCCGGGCCGAGCTTGCCCGCCGGCCGATGATGGACCCGGCCCGCGTCGGCCGGATACCCGGAAAACTACCCCAACGTCAGTCATTGCCCGGCGGCGAGCTGTTCAAGATGCTGTTGACCGGTTTCTACCCTCGAATCCACGATAAACACCTCCCTCCTCAGAATTGGCTGGCGAACTACTACCAGACCTACCTGGAGCGTGATGTTCGCGACCTGCTCAACATTGGTGATCTGGAGGGCTTCGGGCGGTTTGTGCGGCTGTGCGCAGGACGGTGCGGTCAACTGCTGAATTTGTCCTCCCTGGCCACAGATGCCGGGATCTCCCACACCACCGCCCGGCGGTGGCTCTCGGCCCTGGAGGCCAGCTTCGTGGTCTTCCTGGTCAGGCCGCACCATCGGAACTTCAACAAGCGGCTGATCAAGTCGCCGAAACTCTACTTCGTGGACACCGGGCTGCTTTGCTACCTCCTGCGGATCCGCTCGGCGGAGGAACTGGAGATCCACGGCAGCCGGGGAGCAATCTTCGAGTCATGGGCGGCTTCGGAGTTGCTGAAGGCTTACCACCACCGCGGCAAGCCGGCGGACATATGCTTCTGGCGGGACTCCGGCGGGCACGAGATCGATCTGCTCATCGATCAGGGCGCCCGGCAGGTTCCGGTGGAAGTGAAATCCGGTCAGACAGTGGCTGCCGATTTCTTTCGCGACCTTGATTACTGGCGACACTTGGCCGGCCAGCCGGAAGGCCCGGCAGCCGTCGTCTACGGCGGCGAGGCTTCCTACCTGCACAAGGACGTCGCGGTGGTCTCCTGGCAGCACTGGGGATGAGGCGACAACATAAGGTCGGAAGTTGCTTTTTGGGGTCTGTCCTTGCGGGCGGCGTTAGTTCCGAGAGAAGACTCCCAATTCCTTCTTATCGTTATTGGCGTCTGCAACACGCGTGGCCACCCTCAATGACGGGATGGCGTCCAACGCCGGCTGTCGATGGGAGTGACCCGGCTGCGCGATACGCGGGAGAACATTGGTATCAACGAGGATCATCGACGGTCCCAGAGTAGATGCTTTCGCGGCTGTCGTCCACTTGGTGCCCGACCGGCTCGTGGCTGTCGGCCCATGCCTGGAGCGACTTCAGCCAGGGATCCCCGTCTCCCGTTCCGCTTTTCCCCAGGATGATGACCCGGACCCTCCGCCCACGAAGCTCCTGGCGGCCGGCCAAGTCCTCCCATTTTCCCTCAATCGCCTCGGCCATCATGCACCTCGTCTGGAGCGCAGGAAGACAGCGCGGCTACCCTGCCCGGTTTCCTCCTTATGAGTCATACGGCTGACCGCTGACCGATACAAGCGTTCTATTGAACCGCCGTGCCACGAACGTCACAATTCTTCTCGGGCCGCGAAGATGCGGCGCGGCCCGGAAGTCCTACCACGGAGACGCGGGGGGACACGGAGAAGTCAGTGCCCCTGTGGTGCTGTTTACGACACGAGTCAGGCTGTCCCGTCTCTGATCGGCGTCTATCAGCGGTTCCCAACTCTTTCCGTTGCGGGCGGAGCCCACGTCAGGATCCGGCGCCTCAGAACCGCGACACGATCTGTGCGTACGCGGATCGCGATTCGTACGTGCTCGACGTCGACTGGTTCCACTTGAGCTCAAACCCGAAGTGGTGGCAGAGGTCCCAGCCGAGCGCCGCGTCGTAGCCGATGCCGCCCATGCCCTCGCTGTCAATCGTCGTGTTGACGCCGAGCTCGTAGTAAAACTGCTTCTGCTCGACGTACTGGTCGTTGTTCAGATAATGCCGCCAAGCCAGCCGAAAGACGTGCACGACGAAGATGTCGGGCGACCAGTACGACGGCACCTCGCGGTCATACCACCAGGCAAAGCCCCGGTACTCGAACTGCAGGATCCTGGGCGAAAGTGAGAAACGGTAGTTAAGGCCCCAGAGCAACTCGTGCAGGCCGTTCTTCTTGGTGACCTCCGATCGTTCGATGGTCGGCCACCAGGTGCCCTTGTCGATCCACGAGCGGCCATACTCGACGAAGTAGTCCAGCCAGGGGTCGACGTCGCCGAACAGCCGTACGAACACCCGATCCTCGTCCAGCCCGAGCTTCTGCGTGAGCCAGTTGCGGGTCCATGGCTGGCGCGTGGTCCCGATGGTGATGCCGAAGTTGTCGACCGGCTCGTTCGTCAAAGCCGCGTCCCAGATCCAGCGGTTCTCGAGCTCCGAGCCCACCAGGTTGGCATAGCCGCTGGCGATGTGCCCATAGGTCTGCATGTCGAACTGGTGATCGATGCGGCCCATGACGCGGTATTCGTCGATGGTTTGCCCCCCGAACCCGCGGAAGTAGTGCCACATCTGGGTGTTGATCAGCGAGAAGTCGGTCCGCCGGGCGATCTCCTGCTTGAGTGTTTCGGTCAGACGCGAGGTTTCGACGTCGACCAATCCGCCGCGCCCGGATTCCCGCGTCCACTGGAACTCCGTCCGCAGCTCCGGCCGATGATAGAGCCCGTTCTTGTACAGGGCTTCGCGAGCCCGGCGATGGCGCGGGTCGATGCTCAGGATGCCGAGGTACTGCTCCGCGGCCTCTTCCCAATGCCGGTGACGCGCGTAGATCTGGGCAAGGTCGAACCGTGCCTCCAGGTTCGTCGGCTCCAACGCGATCAGAGCCTGGTATTGCTTGAGCCCGTCCTGATCGGCCGACCACCAGAAATCGCGCTTGGCTGCCCGCTCGGTCTCCAGCAAATCACCCCAGGCCTGCTCCGCGGGCGAGTCGCCCAGTAACTCCGTCGCATCCTCGAAGGCGTCGAGACTCAGCCGGATTTGCTTGTCCCAACCCAGGCTGCGGGCCGCTTCCCGTTGGATCACCATGTCCGTCGGGTCCTGCTCGATCAGCTCGTTGTAGGTCTCCTCGGCACGGTCAAACGCCCGCCACCAACTGTATACGCGGGCCAGACCCCGCCGGGCCTTGGTGCATTCCGGGAGCAGCTCCAGCACCCGCAGGTAGGCCTTGTGGGCTTCGTCATACTCTGGCTCGGGCATGATGCCCAGCCCCTCCGCCCGGCAGAGGGCCAGCATGATGTCGTTTTCCTGGTAGGCCAGGCCCGCGGTGCTGACCTCGACGAGTTGCTCGCCCGCTGTCAGGGTCAGCAGAAGGCTGCAGACTTCGAGCAAGTCTGCCCGCTCCACCGACTCCTGGTGAATGGCCTCGATGAGCCAATCCACATCGATGACGACCTTCTCCGGCCCGCCTTCGACGTACTGCTGCAGGATGTCCCGGCAGATCCGCGTGGCCGGCTTCTCGTGCTCGGGATCCAGCAGGGCGACTAGACGCTCCGCCAGCTCCGTACGCTCCGGTGTGGCCGGGTGAGCCATGAGCTGCCCCAGCAGCAGGAACATCCAGTCGCGGACATCGTCGTCCTCGTGCAACAGGAGCTGCACCGGCTTCTGCTCGAGAAGGGCAAGGCACTGCTCCAGCGGCATCTCGGGGCCGGCCGCATCCAGAATGGAGCAGGTCAGCAGACCCAGACACGCCCGCGGATCGCCCGCGTCGCGAGCCTGCATGCTCTCGAAGACCCGCCGAGCTTCTTCGAAATCCCGCGTTTTCACTGCCATGCGACCCATCAGTAGTCTGGCCTGTCGGCCGATCGGCGTGGTCGCCGGGACCAGTGGCTCGATGGTCACCCTCGCTTCGGGATACCGGTCGGCGGCGAAATAGGCGAGACCCAGGTCCAGGGCCAAGTCGGTCTTCTCGGCAGGTGCCTTGACGATCAGGTTTTGGAGGGCTTCGATAGCCGGCTCGTAGCAACCGAACGAGGTCAGCAGTTGAGCCTCCGACTGACGCAGGTCGAGACTGTCGGGGTTGGCGGCGATGCTCTCGCGGGCGGCTTGCAGGGCGGCGATATTGTCCCCCGAGGCGGCCAGTACTTCGTTCCACAGAGCGGTGAATTCGGCATCGACCGGCAGCTCGACGAGCGGCTTGAGCGTCTCCATCGCTTTGCGGGGTCGGCCTGTCCAGAAATGCGCCCGAGCGGCCCCCATCGCCGCCTCGCGGTGGGCCGGCTCGACCGCCAGGACTTTCTCAAACTCCGCTATGGCCTCGCCATAACGCTGGGCGTGCAGCAGGGTGGTCGCCAGCTTGACTCGGGTCTCCAGAGCGGCCTGCGTCGTGATGGGTTCTGCCGGTGCGGCCTGTCCATACACATGGTTGGCCGCCAGGGGCATTCCCGCGGCCGCATACAACACGAGCACGCAGGACCGATGCGCGAGGTGCGATCTCATGGGTTACTCTCACCGAGGGCCTTGCGGAACTCCGTCGCGGCTTCGTCGAATCGACCGGCCCAACTCAGCGCCTCGGCCAGCTTGATCCGCACGTCGTGCCGTTCCGGGCTGCTTTGGAGCAGCTTGCGGTAGATGTTAATAGCCTCATCCAGCTCTTCCGTCCAGCTCAGCAGCTCCGCCAGACGCAGATTCAGCCCCTCGTCCTCCGGCTCTGTCTTGAGCCCTTCACGGACCAACGCGATCGCCTGGTCGAATTTCTTCTGCGAAGTCAGGATGTCCGTCCGCAGTGTCACTGCCTTGAGCGAGCGGGCTGCTTTCTCCGGCAGGCCGGCCAGCACCTCGATGGCTTCATCCTGCTGTTGTGCCCGCAGCAAGGCTGCCGCCAGATCCATCCGCAGGTCGTTATCCTTGGGCTCCGCCTTGAGGGCCTCACGCAACTTGGGTAGGGCCTCTTCCGTCTTGCCGCTCCAGGCCAATATCTGCCCCTCGATCTTGGCGATTTCCGGCGGAACCTGGGCCCGCTTACTCAAGGGCTCCAGCTCCTTGAGCGCTTCTTCGTACTGCGTATCCCAAGCCAGCGTTTCGACGTACGCCAGTCGATAGGCGTCGGTGAGCAGCGACTTCTTCTTCAGCTCCTGGTATAGCTTGACGGCCTCTTTGAATTTCCTCTGGCCGGTGAGGATGCGTGCCCGGCTCGCGGCGGCTTCCGGGTACTGGGGGCTGTCCGCGGGGATTCTCGCGAACTCCGCCACCGCCAAAGCCAAATCGCCCGGCGGGTCGTCGGCCAGCGCCTTGCGCTCCAAAGCCAGCCCCAGTCCCAGCCGGGCCTCATGATGGTTCGGCTGGCTGTCCAGGATCTTGCGAAACTCGTCCCGGGCACCGTCGAAGTTCTTGCTCCACAGCAGCACGTAGGCGAACTGGCAACGGTGTCGTACCAACTCGTCAGAGGCCGGCCTGCTGGCTGGCTGACCCGCGACCGGACCACTCGCCAGACCGATCAGCCCTAGGATCCACAGACCCGCGAACGGTATTCCGCGATCCGAAAACACGGCAGTCATGCTATTTCTCCTGTTGAGCGGAAAGTGCCCGGCGATACTGCTCAGTCGACTCGTCGAAACGGCCGGCATACGCCAACGTCTCTCCCAGTAAGAGCCGGACGCGATAATCGTCCTCGTGGGCGAGGATGTCTTCAAGTAGCCCGATGGCGCGGTCGAACTGCTTCTGGCCACGCACGCACCGGACCTGGTCCAGACGCGCCGGCCGGACTCGTTCGTCATGTGGTGGCAGGAGGGCGAGGACTCGGCCCCAGGCTTCCTCGGCCTGCTTGAATTGCTCCGCCCATTGCAGGGCTTGGGCGTAGTCGACCCACCAATCAACGCGCTGCGGTTCGAGGGCGGTGGCTCGCGCGAAAGCCTCAGCCGCGCGGGCGGGCTGGCCTTGGTTACGCCGACTCATTCCCAGCCAGTACCAGGGGTCAGGTTCCTTGGGGTTGGCTCGCGTCGCCCGCTCGAAGGCTTGCTCGGCCAGCTCGAAGCGGCCCGTGTCGTACACGCGGCGACCCTCTGCGGCTTGAATGCTGCCCGCCCGCACCTGTAAGTACAGCAGACCCAGGGCAATACCGAGCACCACAAACACGCCGGCCGCCAGTAGCACCTGGCGCTTGACCCGACCCATCGGCAGGCCTCCTTGCTCTTGCCTGAAGTGTACGCTCTGGCCTTATTCCACGTGCCCCAGCATCTCGCGAATTTCGCTGACCGCTTGGGCCTCATCCTTCAACTGCGACAGAAACCCGCTGAGCATCTCCTGCATCTGCGGATCCGCTGTGCGCGAGGCGATGTTGCCGTAGAGCGCCTCTTTGTTGGCTCGCTCCCTGTCCACCTCGAAAAGGTAACGCTGAAAGGTGCCTTTAGAAAACATCCTGGCAGCTCCCATCTACCCGATCGATCAGCCGCTGCAGTTGCCGGGCTCGCTTGTCCGCGGAGGCGGAGAGGCCCTCGATCAGCCCCGTGAGACGCTCACGGTCGCGAGAAGACAGGCCGCTCCAGGCGAATGTCCCAACAATGTTGCCCAGACAAATCACGGAGGTACGCTCGGTCTTGAGACCCGACCGCAGCGCCGCAAGCAGTTCATCACGCTTCATACGGTCGCAACCTCCACCGGCACCTGCTCCGCCACCGCTTGAGTCACGTCCGCCGATGCGGCTTCCCTAAAGTAGAGCACCGACCAGAATACCGCGAAGTGTATCCCAGCCCAAGCCCCATTGACCAGCGAGGCGAAATCACCCTCGAAGATGAACCGGCAGATGCCCCACAACATAACTAGGTAGTTCAGCAGACAGATCGCCAACTGAGGCCACAGACGCCGCAGTGCTTCCAGCGGGCTGGCTCCCTTTGGTGTAACGCCGAAGGTTCCGCGGTGGCCCAGCAACGCCGCCACAGACGCCCGGATGTGCACGGGAACAGCCAATAGCCCCAGCAACTGTCCTTGGATGAGTTGTTTGAACGTGTAATGCCGCTTCCGCAAGCCGCCCACGAAGACCAGCATCGCGAAGATCAGATAGGGCAGGAACGCCGCAAAGTACAGCTCCGGACGTACCAGGTAGCTGGGAATCCCGAACAGCACATACAACGCCGGACAGAGCATCAGGATCAGGTACGCCCACCCAACCAGGTAGAACGAGCCCGAAAGCCCATAGTCCAGCCATTGCCAAAAGCTCAGCGAGAATGGGTTGCGGACGAACATGCCCAGCAGCCGCAGCCCCACGCCCAGCGTGCCGCGAGCCCACCGATACTGCTGACGGAAATACGCCGATAGGGTCTCCGGCCCCATCCCCATGGCGTAAGCCTCGCCGTAATACATTGACTTCCACCCGTGAGCGTGCAGCTTCACCGATGTCGCGAAGTCCTCGGTCACGGAACCCTCATCCAATCCTCCAACCGACAGAAGGGCGTCCCGCTGAAGCACCACGTTGGTCCCGCAGCAGAAGGCCGTTCCGGACGCGGCCTTCGCTTCGCAAATGTACTCGTAGAATACCGCCTGCTGAGCACCCGCCGCCCGGGCGACCCGATTGTCCTTGACGTTGGCGTAGAACTGCGGCGTCTGCACGAACGCCAGTTTCGGGTCGGCCACCAGCAAGGGAACGATCCGGTTCAGGAAGAACGGCATCGGGTTCTGGTCGGCGTCGAAAATGGCCACATACGCACCCGTCAGTTGCTTGAGGCAGTCGTTGATGATGCCTGCCTTGGCCCCGTGCCGCTCCTCGCGGCGGAAAAGCCGGACGCCGAACTGCTGGGCCAGCTCGTCCGCCTCCGTCTGGTAACGTGGGTCCGACGAGTCATCCAACAGCCAGACGGTCGTGTTCGGATAGCTCAAGCCGACCAGCGTTGTCAGTGTGCGCTCAAGCACTTCGCGGGGCTCGTGCCGGGCGGCCATCAGCACGTCGACGTGCGGGAAGTCCTCGGGCGACTTCAGGATTGCCGCCGGCAGCTTCGGATGAAACCAAAGGGCTCGGGTCAAACTGAGCACGTAGCCCAGCGCGTGAACCAAGACGAAGGCTTCCGCCAACAGCAAGGCGAGACTGACCGGGATCTCAATCCCCTGATAATTCGCTCTGTGCACCAGTACAATGCGGACTGTCAAGTAGATCCCCATCGCGGCGGTTGCCAGCAGCCCAAGGGTACTGAACAGCGCGCTCACGCCTACCGCCGCCGCCCGCTGTATGAAGGTGCCATCTGCACGTGTGTCCATCAAACCGCCTCGCTGTCAGGCTCTGCCTGACTGTGTCGCTCACCCCGAGAAGGTGGAAGCCCGGCATAGGAGCCGGATTCCCCAACGCCCCCTGTTCATCGCTGGATACCGGACCCGTCGACGGGGTGCAGGATTGGCGGGCCGGTAGCGTCCAGTCACATACAATTCTTCCGCCTCGGTAGCGTGTGGACAAGAGGCGCTGACGACGAGTCAGCGGGAAAAAACGCTCGATTCTCCACAGGCAGACGCTTCCATGTAGCGCGCTACATTGTTGGTTTGGCCTCAGGCAGCCGTGCCGTGGAAGTAGCGAACCTTCATGCTCGCCATGGGCATAACGCGCACGGAGGCCGGCCACGCCTGCGCAGAACCCCCGCCCGTTTCTGCCCTTACACGCATATCGGATATCGAGGGAAACCAACTCAAATCGTTTCGTACGGAAGGCTTACAGGATTCGGCTCTGGGGCCGGAAAGCCATGTCGAGGCCGATAGCCCAACCGCTGGGACGCGACGGCACCCGGTCGGGGGGCGTTCCGGAATCTCGCGGTTCCGCCTTGCCAGGCCGGACGTGGCTGAGTCTTAAACAGGGTGGCATCAGAAGGCCCCTGTAGCAGTGTGGCGCGACATGCCCTTGGCGGCAAGCGAGAACAGGGTCCGGAAAACGCGGGGCGTTGGAGGCTGGAACCGGCGGAGGTAGTCGGTTGCACGTTGGGAACTAAAGCATGACGGATGGTTGTCGCGGGTCAGTCAAGCCTCCATGACCATCGGCCGAGACGAAGCCCTGTCGTTTGTCCCAAACCCAGCCCATAACGTGGAATAGGCTCCTGGGTCCCCACCCCATCGGCATTCCCCGGTCGAGTCGAAGGCGTTTCAGGGACCCTGGATCTTGATTTCGCTGCTCTAGGAAGTAAGATTAAGTGCAAGAGAGAGTGCCACTGGGGGGCTCCGTCCCCGCAAGGTAGCGAGGCGGAAGCCCGTTTCACGTTTTGTCCGTGGGCCATGGGGGTTCTAGGTGGTCCGCATGGGCAAAGGGGAGAGAGAGATGTTCGCATCTGTTGCCTTTTCACGTGGTTGTGGTCTACGCTTGGTCGGCCTGTTGGTTTCGGTCGTCTGCTTGACATCGAGTGGAGCTGCCTTGGGCGCCAGCAGCTACTCAAGCCAAGCCCTCTGGTTTGAGCATGCCGACCAGTTCCTCCAGACTGCAGGCTGGAATAACCTCGACGCCTTCATGTGGTTCAACAAGGATAAGACCGCCATCGAAGGATACGATTGGCGGGTGAACCGCGCTGGCTCTGCAGCGGCTTATAACCAGGGTATCGGTAACCTCGCTCCTGGCGTTTTCCTGGACGGCTTCCCGCACGATACCGGCGCGATCGATACGTTTGAGACTGCGGTGGGGCAGCAGCAGACCCGGATCGGCTGGTTCGAGTCGCTCATGTGCCCGTTCCCGACTGCGGACGTACAGGCTGTCCATGCCCGTGGCTCGATCGCCTACATTGTTTTGGAGCCGTTTGACTTCACCCTGGGCGACGATGCGTACCACGGAGCGAGCCGGCTTGGGGCTATCGCGAACGGCGAATACGACAGTTTTCCCGCCTCCACGACTCTGGGGCTCCAGCGCTGGGCCGAAGCCGCCGCCGCCCTCAAGAACTCCGGTCAGCGGATCGAGATCAGCTTTGCTCACGAGATGAACGGTCAGTGGTTCACCTGGGGTTTGCAGCACGAGACCAATGGCAACACCGCGGAGTCGTACATCGCAGCGTTCCGGCACGTGGTCGACGTTTTCCGGGCCGCCGGTGCCGATAACGTCGATTTCGTCTGGACGATCAACGCTTCGTGGCAGGACGATTTCTCCGCCGCGTTCCCCGGCGTCGATTACGTCGATCGCATGGGTATGAACGGTTATAACCGTGGTGATTTTGCCCCCGGCACTCACCAGACCTGGGAGGCGGACTTCTATCGCGACTGGCGCGAGTTCGAGGAGATCTTCGGCTCTTGGGATCCGCTGAATCCGGCCGGCGTCCATAACTACAACAAGCTGGTCGAGATCGCGACGCTCGGCGGAAACCCCGATATGCCGATCATCATCGGTGAGTTCGCCTCAACACCCGAGCCGACCACCGTCGCGATGCTTGCCCTCGGCACCGTCGCCCTGATCCGCCGTCGTCGGAGTTGATCGAGCGGTTCCAGGGCCAAGCCAACCTGTCATGGCTCTCGTGCTCAACATCAGGCCGTTCCTCCGCACAGGCGACGGGATGTGCCAACGAGCCCGGAGCGCGAACGACGGGACGCGTCAACGAGCCCGGAGCGCGAGCGACGGAAAGCGCCAACGAGCCCGGAGCGCGAGCGACGGAAAGCGCCAACGAGCCCGGAGCGCGAGCGACGGGATGGTGGAGCGTCAGCGACGTACCCTGGTGTCCCCTGCGGAACCCACTCGCTCGCGTTCGGGGCTCGTAACCCACTCGCCTACGCTCGGGGCTTGCAGGAGAACCCGCGCTGGTGCGTGGGGCTTGTAGCGGGAAGATCTCTCAGTACCACCTCGACCACCACCCACGTCGCGACCACGCCCGATGCGAAGACCATGCTCTATTCTCCACTGCCATTCGCGATGCGCAGCGTTGCGTCTCCCGGCCTTGGGCCTTACACTCGCACCCGTCTTCAAACAAAGGGAGTGATTCGTTTTGCGTGTTTCTGAGATTCACAAGACCGGTCGGCTCGCGGTGTCGTTCGAGCTCTTCCCGCCCCGAGATGCCGAGGCGGAAGCCCATCTTTTCGACGAGTCCCTGCCGCAGTTGCTCGATCTTCGTCCGGACTTCGTGACCTGCACTTACGGGGCCGGCGGCAGCACACGCGAGAAAACCCTCGAGATCGTCAGTCGTATCAAGCAGACCACCACGACCGAGGTGGCTAGCCATCTTACTTGCGTCGGTAGCTCACGAACTGAGATTCGCGACTACCTCGATCGAGCAAGGGCGGCGGGAATCACCAACATCGTCGCCCTGCGCGGCGACCCGCCTCGCGGCGACGAGACGTTCCGTCCGCATCCGGACGGCTTCACATACGCCTCCGAGCTGGTGACTTTCATCAGGGAGTTGGGCGGCTTCGACGTGGCAGTGGCCGGCTATCCGGAAGGGCATCCGGAATGCCCGGACAAGCACCTCGATTGGCAGCACCACGCCGAGAAGATCAATGCCGGCGCCGACCTGGTCATCACCCAGTTGTTCTACGACACCCGCGCCTTCTTCGAGTTCGAAGACTACCTGCGCAGCCGGCTCGGGTTGACCGTGCCCATCGTGCCGGGCATTCTGCCGATTCTGAGCGGCCCGCAGATCAAGCGATTCTGCGGTATGTGCGGCGCCAAGCTGCCGCCGGATCTCGTGAGGCACCTGGATTCCTTTGGCGACGATAAGACCGCCTCGCGGGACTTCGGCATCGAGTTGACCACGAGCATGTGCCAGGAACTCATGGCCCACGGCGTACCCGGGTTTCATTTCTATACCCTCAACCGTGTCCACTCCACTCGCGAGGTACTACGAAACCTCGGGTTAGCCGGTCGCTGATCATGCCTCAGATTGCCAGCCAGTCTGCGGGTGCCGGGGCCTGGGGCCGATGGCTGCTGCTGCTGCTGGGGTTGCATGTGGCCCTCGGGCTGCCGTATATCGACCGCGTACCGCGAGTCTACAACGACGATGCTTGGCTTGCGTCCCTGGGCTACAACCTCGCGTTCGAGGGTCGGCTTCGCCACGGCATCATCGAGGGCTGGGGGGGGATGCACATCCGGTTCGTCCAGAACCAAGTGGTGCAGCCGGTTGTGCTGGCGGCCGTTTATCGAGTGGCCGGCTTCAGCCTGACCGCCAGCCGGCTCGCATCCGTGGCCGCCGGAGCAGTAGCCCTGGTCGCCGCGTGTTGCGTACTCCGCCGGTGGGTGGGCGACCGCGGAGCGCAACTGGCCGCCCTGGCGACTGTGTTTCATCCCTGGTTTTTCGAGGCCTCGCGGCGGGTTCGACCGGACATCTACGCCGTGGCTCTGGCTTGGCTGTGCCTATGGAGTCTATTGGCGGCGCGGGAACGGGCTGACAAGCGGCTTCTTGCTCTGGCCGGCGCATTGGCCGGGTTGGCGGGTCTTGCCCACCCCACTGGTTTCGTACTGTGCGTGGCTATGGCGGGCGGAGTTCTACTGTGGGATGGCAGGGAGAAAAGAGGGCCATCCGGGCTCTGGGCGGCTCTGGGCCTTGCCCTTGCGGTGCTGCCATATGTGGTCTATCTGTTGTGGGCAACGCGGCACCCGGAAGTCAACCTGAGCGAGCAGATGCAGGGCGCTAAGTCATTGGTGCCGCAAGGGTTAGGATTGATTCTGGCCGGGGAGCTCCGGCGATGGGCTCACTTTGCCCAATGGCCTCGAGGAGCCCCGCTGGCAGCGGTGATGGTCCTAGCGTATGTGTCGGCTTGGTGCCGGTCGGAACGGTCGGATCGGTTAATGGCCACGATGATCCTCCTGCTGGCCCTGGCCCTGCCGTTCACCACAGTGAACTACACCTCGCGCTACCTTGTGGGCCTCATCCCCCTGTGGGCGGCCCTGGTACTCCGCGTCGCGGAGCGATTGGCTCGGTTGCCATACGGGGCGAATGGTGGCCCCCGGCGGGGACGGTTGATTCGCACCGGTGTGTTTGGCGGATACGTCGGTCTGTGTGCCGTGGCGGTGGTAGTGATGTTTGTACGCTTGCGGGGGGCCGATTTCGGGCGGGTTCTGGATCAAGTGGGCGGAATCACTGGGTCGCGGGCCCGCGTTTACGGCGAGATCGCCTTCTGGTTGGGGCGGGACCGGTTCGTCTACGGGCCATACCCGCTGGATCATCACTGGCGGAGTACGGTTGACGAAGTCGCCAAGCACCGGTTTGACTATGCGGTCAGGACGGCTTGGCCGCTGACGGCCAGTGAGGGCATCAGCCGCCCGCCCGTGCGGATGCCGCCCTGGCGAGCCGGCTACATCGTCGATACGGTATGCCGACAGTTTGGCCGGCAAGTGGCCGCGTTCCGCGATCCGGACTTCGGCCCGGTCGAGATCTACAGGCTCACATGGGAGTGAACGGGGCCACGAGTGGACGAAGAAGCCAACCAACAGGTAGAGACGCCCGATCGCCCACGATTGAGCCTACGGACGCGGTGGGCCAGCTCACGGCGAATACGCCGAGGGACCCTGATTGCGTACTGGGTGGCGATGTTCGGCCTGACTCACATCCCCGAAATCGACCGCTTCCTGCCGTCGAGTGGTTGGCGTGTGCCCCACCTCGACAAAATGGTGCACTTCGTGCTTTACGCGGGCTGGGCGAGCCTGTGGTGGTTGGCCCTGACGGAGGGGGGGCGGTCTCGGCTGCGGGCTTCGGCGGTGGGTTGGATTGTGGCAGGAGGCGTGGCATGGGCGGCGTTCGATGAGTTGACGCAGGCGATTGTTGGCCGGCACCCGAGTCTCTGGGATTTGCTCTGTGACATTGTGGGTGTGGGCTTGGCGTTAGTCGCCCTTGCGGCCTGGCAACGTCGCCGGTCTTCGAGGCATCTGCGATCGGCCTGAGGGGCTTGGGACCTCTTTTGTTGCCAGAACGACTTTTGGCCGATAGGTGCCGTAATATTCCCAGGGCGTGGAGATAGCTTGAGCAGCTGGCGCGGACGGAAAAGCGTCATCTGCATGGTCGAGTAGATGAGGCGAGCAGGATTGAGTGATTTGGACGACACGAAATTGGAGGACTTCGCGGCAGAGTTGCCTTCGCCGGTACCTGTAGATTTGCGGGGTCAGTGGTATGTGGCTCACACCCGGTCGCGGAATGAGAAGGCGCTGGCGTGGGAGCTGGGTCGGCTTGGCGTCTTCAACTACCTTCCGCTCTGTGCCCGCACGACTCGGAGCCCGGTGACGAGGCGGGTCTCGCGGAGCATGGTTCCGGTGTTCCCGGGCTATGTTTTCTTTCATGGCAGTATCGAGCAGCGGTACCTGGCTTTGCGGACGAACCGCATTGCCCAGGTGTTGAATGTGGCCAATCAGGAGCAATTTTACGCGGAATTGCTTCATGTCCATACCCTGTTGGTCAGCAGGAGTGACTTCTCGGTTGGCAAGCGTCTGAAGGTGGGGGATTGGGTACGGATCGTTGCGGGACCGTTGCAGGGCCTGGAGGGGACGATAGCGCGGACTTCGGGGCGATGGCGACTGCACCTGAACGTGACGACCTTAGGGCAATGCGTGATGGTGGAGGTGGATGGCGAGAGCGTGGAGCCCATCGATCCTCCCGCCTATGTAGCCAGTCTTCGTTGCAGGTGAATCAAAGCAGTCTCAAGATAAGTCGGATGCCGCAACTATTGCCGAGCTCTTCGGCTGACCGATATCATACGGTGAATACCCGACTTGCGAGCGGGCGAGCGGGGTTTCGGCAGGGGGTTTATCGGCGCATGTGATGCGGCCGACGGGGACGGAGTCTAGGCATATCGCGGCTCGCGGGCGGTGGTGGCAGGGGGCGACCGCTAGGATGGGTCGCGAAGCGAGCTGGCGGGAGGAGCTGTCAAGCAGTGATGCCACATGCGGTGGTGACGGGAGCGGCGGGGTTCATCGGCTCTCATGTCAGCGAGGCTTTGCTGGCAGGAGGGTGGCGGGTCACGGGGGTGGATTCGTTTGACGAGTTCTACGATCCGCTGGTCAAGCAAGCAAACATCGCGGGCTGTATGCGTGATTCTGCTTTCAGATTGGTTGAAGCGGATATACGTGACGCGGCTGCGATGGGAGGCTTGCTTGGGGAGGGGGCGGATGTAGTTGTTCATTTGGCGGCGCGGGCGGGGGTTCGGCCGTCGATCGAGCAGCCGCTGCTTTACGAGCAGGTGAACGTGGGGGGCACGTGTGTGCTGTTGGAGGCGGCTCGTCGGGCGGGGGTTGGGCGGTTCATCTTCGCGAGCAGTTCGAGCGTTTACGGGAACAACCCGAAGGTTCCGTTTGCGGAGGGGGACAGCGTCGATCATCCGATTTCGCCGTACGCCGCCACGAAGAAGGCGGGGGAGTTGCTTTGTTACGCCTATCACCATCTTTTCAGGATGAAAGTGACGTGCCTGCGTTTCTTTACGGTGTATGGTCCGCGTCAGCGGCCGGATCTGGCGATCCACAAGTTTGCCCGGCTGATCGAACGGGGCAAGCCGATTCCGGTGTTCGGCGACGGCGGGATGATGCGGGACTA
>Ga0123329_1001770_pt1 | contig 19858 bp, 12 predicted proteins | sample BioC12SIPDNA_FD_89703 | JGI IMG/M metagenome (GOLD analysis project Ga0123329, IMG submission 89703) | Anaerobic biogas reactor microbial communites from Washington, USA - Biogas_R1_B C12 SIP DNA | ecosystem: Engineered > Bioreactor > Anaerobic > Unclassified | place: Washington, USA | collected...
CCACTACGCCGTCACGCGCCTCATCTGCCTGGAGAGCAGCCACAACCGTATGGGCGGTCGGGTGCTCTCGCTGGACTACATGGAACAGGTGGCGGCGCTGGCTGCAGAGCACGGCCTTCCTGTTCACTTGGACGGCGCCCGCATCTTCAACGCCGCGGCCTATCTGGATGTGCCGCCCGCCCGCGTGGCGGCCGCGGCCGACAGCGTGCAGTTCTGCCTCTCCAAAGGACTGGGTGCGCCGGTGGGGTCCGTGGTGGTGGGCCCGCGCGAGTTCATAGGCAGGGCCCGCAAAGTCCGCAAGATGCTGGGTGGCGGCATGCGCCAAGCGGGAGTGATCGCGGCGGCCGGACTGTACGCCCTCGAGCAGAACGTGGCGCGCATCCCGCAGGACCACGCCAATGCCCGTGTGCTGGCCGAGGGCCTGGCCCGGATCTCCGGGTTGGTGGTTGATCCGGCTTCGGTCCAGACCAATATCGTCAACGTGAGCTTGGCAGGTGGCGGGATGAGTGGATGGGAGTTCGAAGCCAAGATGGCCGCCCGCGGAGTTCTCTTTGGTGCGCTGGACGAGCGTTCTGTGCGCATGGTCACTCACCTGCAGGTCTCGGAGTCTGATATCTTGTGGGCCACTGAGCAGATCGCATCCGTGACGGCTGCGTAGCGTCCCGGACGTCGTCACCGGCGGACAGGAGGCCGGTCTCGTGGATAACAACGAAGTCTTTCGCTCTGTCAAGCCCAAACGGCTCTCCGATAGCGCCGTGGACCAAATCCTGGAGTTGGTGCGCAGCGGCCAGCTGGGTTCGGGTGCCAAGCTGCCGGCGGAACGGGAGTTGATCACGCGTCTGGGCGTGAGCCGTACCTCCCTGCGCGAGGCCATCCGCATCCTGGAGACCATGGGCGTGCTGCGGGTGGTACCCGGGCGGGGCACTTGGGTGCGCGAGGACTGCATGCAGCCCCAGATAGGCGAGCTGGTCTCCTGGATCCCCACCCACGAACATGATGTCATGCAGCTCTTCGAGTTGCGCGAGGTTCTGGAGGTGAGGGCCGCGCAGCTGGCGGCGGAGCGCATCAATGAAGAGCAGCTCATCACCATGAGCCGCAGCATTCAGCGACTGCGTGAAGCGATCGAGCGAAGAGACAACGAAGCCATGCTCCTGGCGGACCGCGAATTTCACGAGGCCTTGGGAGCTGCATCCGGGAATGTCCTATTGGCGGATGTGCTTACCAGTCTGGGCCATATGGTGACAAACACGCGACAGGCGCTCTTGGCCATCCCCGGAAGGCCCGAGGCCATCCTACGGGAGCATCAGGCGGTGCTGGAGGCTCTCTTGGGGCGCAATGGCCGCGCTGCCGGCAAGGCCATGTTGAACCACGTGACCAAGGCTGAGCATGCCGCGCGCGCGGCGGCCAGTGCCGGTCAGTTGCTGGTGGAAGCGCCCTCGAAACAGTAGTGCGGGGGAGCAGTGGAGAAGCCGGCCCTGGGCGGCGCAGTCCCGGGTAGCGTCGCGTTACATGGGTTGCAGTGCGCTCCCCGCTCTGCCCGCCGCCGCCCAGCCGGCGCCGGCCGCCGCCGCGGCGATGGCCACGATGGCGCCTATCTCCGCCGCGCTGAGCGGCTGCGCCAAGATGAGGAAGCCCATGAGCGCGGCGATGGCCGGCTCGATGCTGAGCAGGACGCTGTAGGTGGAGGCCCGCACCCGCTGCAGCGCGGTTATCTCCAGGAAGTAGGGGATGGCCGAGGAGAGCATGGCCACAGCCAGCCCGAGCAGGATGGCCCGGCCCTGCCCGGCGATGCGCACGCCGCTGGCCAGGAGGAAGGGCGTGAGCAGGAGGGAGGAGCCCGCCAGCATGAGGGTGGTGGCCCGGAGGGCGTCCATGTTGCCGGCGGTGCGCTTGGCCAGCAACAGGTAGAGGGCCCAGAAGGCGCCGGAGGCCAGCGAGAACAGGATGCCTACCACGCCCGCCGAGCCGGAGGGGTTGGCCAGGACGGCGATGCCGGCCGCGGCCAGCACCACCCACAGGATATCGAGGGCCCGACGAGAGCCGGCCACGGCCAGCGTCAGCGGCCCCACGAACTCCACCGCCACCACGATGCCCACGGGTGCGCGGCTGATGGCCTCGTAGAAGCAGAGGTTCATGCCCAGCAGCGAGATCACCAGCCAGAGCATGCCCAGACGATGCCCCCGGGCCGGCAGCCGCAGCGAGCGCGGCCGTAGGGCGGCCAGCACGGCGGCGGCGAAGACGGTCCGCAGCCACAGGGCTTCGATCACTCCCACTGAGTCGATCACCCGCACGGCCAGTGCCGAGCCGGCCTGCATCACCACGCCGATGGCCACGACCAAGAACGTGGAGAAGGCGGCGTCGCGGCGGGAGGGAACCGCGGGAGTGGCCGGTTGTGGCTCCGCCCGGCCTGCCGGCGCCGCGTGCGTGGCGGCGACGGCGTCGGTCGCGGGCAGAACCCCAATCTCAGCGGTGGGGGAGGAGCCGGGCCCGGCCGGCCGCGCCTCCGACGCTTGTGTCAGATGCCTACGTTGTTCACCCACGGCGGTACTTCGGCTCGAGAGTCGATGGCTTTGCCCACGCTGAGGGCCTGCGTCGCTGCCCAGGGACTCGCAGATCAGCATACGCCGCCGCGGAGGGAGGATGGGCGGTCAGTCGCCGCCCCTCATGCTGAGGGAGATGCGGCGCCGCTTCAGGTCCACTTCCACCACGGTGACCTTGACTCTCTGGTTGACCTTGACCACGTCCGCGGGATCGCGCACGAATCGGTCGGCCAGCCGGCTGATGTGGACCAAGCCGTCCTGATGCACGCCCACGTCCACGAAGGCTCCGAAGCGGGTGACGTTGGTCACGATGCCCGGGAGCCTCATCCCCGGCTCCAGGTCCTCCAGCTTCTCCACCCCGGGAGCGAAGGAGAAGGCCTCGAACTCGCGCCGGGGGTCGCGGCCGGGGCGGGCCAGCTCGGCGATGATGTCCATGAGGGTGGGGAGGCCCACCTCGGCGGAGACATAGTGGTCGAGGTGGAGGCGCCCGCGCGCAGCCGGGTCGCGCAGGAGGTCGGGCACGGTGACGCCCAGATCGCGCGCCATCCGGTCCACCAGGGCGTAGCGCTCGGGGTGGACGGCGCTGGCGTCCAAGGGGTTGGCGGCCCCGCGTATGCGCAGAAAACCGGCCGCCTGCTCGAAGGCCTTGGGTCCCAGCCGGGACACCTTCAGCAGCTCGCGACGGGAGGTGAAGGGCCCGTTCTCCTGCCGGTGGGCCACGATGTTGCCGGCCAACTGGGGGCCCAGCCCCGACACGTAGGTGAGGAGCTGGGCGCTGGCCTGGTTCACCTCCACTCCCACGCTGTTCACGCAGCTCATGACCACGTCATCCAAGGCGCGGCGCAGGGCGGCCTGGTCCACGTCATGCTGGTACTGGCCCACGCCGATGGAACGGGGATCGATCTTGACCAGCTCCGCCAGCGGATCCTGCAGCCGCCGTCCGATGGAGACGGCGCCGCGGACGGTGACATCGTGGTCGGGGAACTCCTCCCGGGCCAGCTCGGAGGCGGAGTAGACGGAGGCGCCACTCTCGTTGACCATGACCACCACCACCTGAGGGGGCAGGCCCAGGCCGCGGATGAAGGCCTCGGTCTCCCGGCCCGCCGTGCCGTTGCCCACGGCCACGGTCTCCACGGCGTATCGCTCCACCAACTCGCGTACTCTGCGCCCGGCCACCTCCCGCATCCGCTCCGACTGGTGCGGGAAGATGGCATCGTGGTCCAAGAGGGCACCCTGCGCATCCAGCACCGCCAGCTTGCAGCCGGTGCGGAACCCCGGGTCCACCGCCAGCACTGCCCTCTGGCCCAGCGGCGGCGCCAGCAACAGCTCGCGCAGGTTCTCGGCGAAGACGCGGATGGCCTCTTCCCCGGCCCTCTGCCGGATGTCGGCGCGGGCCTCCGTCTCCAACGACGGGCCCAGCAGGCGTCCGTATGAATCCTGCACCGCCATCCACACCTGCTCGCCGGCCGGGTCCCGGCCGGCGACGAAGCGTGCACCCAGCAGGGCCAGCGCCTCCTCCTGCGGCGGCTCCAGATGGAGTACCAGGAAGTCTTCCTTCTCGCCGCGGAACATGGCCAGCACGCGGTGGGAGGGGGCCTTGGCTGCTACCTCCGACCAGGCGAAGTAATCGCGAAACTTGGCTCCTTCCTCCTCCTTGCCTCGGGCCACGGTGGAGGCCAGCAGCCCCTTGCGGGCGAAGAGGTCGCGTAGGCGGGAGCGGGCTGCGGCGTCCTCCGAGACCCACTCGGCCATGATGTCGCGGGCGCCAGCCAGTGCGTCTTGCGCCGTGGGCACGCCCGCTTCTTCGTTGACAAACGCGGCGGCCGCTTCCGAGGGTTCGAAGGGGTCGGCGGGATCCTGGGCGAAGAGGCGGGTGGCCAGCGGTTCCAGGCCGCGCTCCCGGGCGATGGTGGCCCGCGTGCGGCGCTTGGGTCGGAAGGGCAGGTAGAGGTCCTCCAGTTCGCTGAGGGTGCCGGCCGACTCCAGGGAGGTCGCGAGCTCGGGAGTGAGCAGTTCCCGTTCCGTCAGCGAGCGCACGATGGCCTCGCGGCGCTTGTCCACCTCGGCCAGTTGCTCCAGACGGTCGCGGATGGTGGCGATGGCCACCTCGTGCAGGGAGCCGGTGGCCTCCTTGCGGTAGCGGGCGATGAAGGGGATGGTGGCGCCGGTGTAGAGCAGGGCGGCGGTGGCGGCCACCTGCCCCGGACTCACGCTCAGTTCCTGCGCCACAACGGCGTGATGGTCAGCGGTCAGGGTTGCTCTCCTTCGGCCTGATGTAGGGGCGGGTGGGCCTTCCCCTGGATTGTCCACTCAGAAGCTCGGCAAGTCTAGCAGGGCGGCCGGCCTCCGGCCCCGGCGCGTGTCAACCGAACCAAGGGGCGGGCCCCAGTCTCCGCAATCGCCTTCGACAGAGAACGGCGGCGACACCCGGGTGGAAAGAACCGGACCTCGCGACGAGCCTATTGGCCTATAATATATACTGAACAAATAACAGTGGCCCAATGAACGATGATTTATGATCTGGCTCGCGCTGCTCAATCAACCCCGGCCGCCTCGGAGTGAGGTAGGGGCCGGGTGAGCTGAGTCCAGAACTGGGGCTTGGGGGGAGAGTTCCAGCTGCGTTGCGATCGTGCTGCGGGGTGTGAATGAAGGGGAAGACGGGGGAGGGGCGGGTTCGCCGTCAACCTGCTCGGGGGGTTCTCGCGGCGAGGCGTAACAGGGCATTGCAGAATGCTCGCCGAGAGGTGGCCTTCCTGCAGAGGGTTCTTGACGCAATCCCGAGCCCCGTGTATTTGAAGGATCTCGACGGCCGCTACCGGGTCTGTAACGAGGCGTTCGCCCGGTTCCTGGGACGGGACGGCGCCGAGATCATCGGCCGCACCGTTCAGGAGATCACAGCAGAAGACACCGCACGGCGCCACGAGGAGATCGACAGGCAGTTGTTGGCCGGCTTCCGTGCGCCGTTGGACGGATCGGGTTGGGTGGAGTACGAGTCTGATCTGGCCTCAGCCGCACACGAGATGACGCACGGCATCTCTCGCAAAGCAGTCATGAAAGACGAGAGTGGAGCGGCCCTGGGTGTGGTGGGGACGGTAGTTGACGTAACGAAGCTGAAAGCGGCGCAGGACGGCTACAGACGTGCCCAGAAGTACCTGTCGGCCATAATCGAATTCCTACCCGATCCCACCTTCGTGGTTGACGCGCAGCACCGTGTGACGGCCTGGAACAAGGCCATGGAGGCCATGACCGACACTCCGGGGGACGAGGTTCTCGGGACAACTGGGCATGCTCAGGCGTTCTACGGCTTTCAACGGCCGATGCTCGTGGATGTCCTGCTGGATGGCGTGGCGGCGAGTGACGGGGATTACGAACAGGTCTGCAGGGACGGGGACGGCGTTGTGGCCGAAGCCTTCGTGCCGCATCTCTATGGGGGTAGGGGCGGCTACATCTGGGGCAAGGCGGCCCTTCTGTATGACGAGGAGGGACAAGGTGCCGGCGCCGTGCAATCGCTGCGCGACGTGACAGACCGTAGGAATGCGGAGAGCGCTCTCGCGAACGCCAAGAGATTCGCGGAGGAGTTGCTGGATCGCATTGCCGTGCCCAGCCTCGTGATCGGCAGAAACCATGAGGTGTTGTTGTGGAATCGCAGCCTCGCCGATCTAACCGGCGTGCAGTCCGCGGACACGGTGGGGACCGATCGACAGTGGCGGGGCTTCTATGAGACCGGAAGGCCGGTTTTGGCGGATTTGGTGTTGGAGCAGGACGCCGAGCAGATCGCGCGGTTCTATCCGAATGCCGTCCCCTCGCACACGGAGCCGGGAGGTTGGCGGGACGAGGGCTGGCTGCAGGCCGACACGAGGGAGCGGCGCTACGTGGTGTTCGAGGCTCTGCCGGTGCGCATCGCCGGGCGGATAGAGGCCGTGATCCAGACCACGAGCGACCTCACCGAGATCAAGATGGCGGCTGAGGCGGTGGAGGAATCCATGCGCAAGTACCAGCTCATCAGCGAGCGCTCCCTGGTGGGGATATACGTCACCACGATGGACCGTTTTGCCTATGTCAATCCCAAGATGACTGAGATCTTCGGGTACACAAGGGAGGAGTTCCTGGCCGGAATGGGTCTGCTTCAGCTCGTGGTGCCGGCCGACAGGCGCGTGGTTCGCATGAGCGTCCGTGACCGACTGGAGGGAGCTGCCGTTGGCACCGCGGTTTCTTTTCGAGGGCGGAAGAAGACCGGACAGCTGGTCTACTTGGAGGAGTACGGTGCGGCGGCGATGTATGAAGGCGAGCGTGCCATCATCGGTTCAATCATGGATGTCACCGCTAGGAAGACGGCAGAGAACCGCACCCTGGCCATGAGCGCGTGGCTGGAAGAGGTCAATGCAGCGCTGAAGCAGGCCAACGAGAAGTTGGAGGTGCTTTCCTCGACGGATTCCCTGACGGGCTTGGCCAATCGCCGCGCTTTCGATACTCGGATGCGTACCGAGTGGCTGCGGGCGGTTCGGGAGCACTGTCGGCTGTCGCTGGTGGTCGCGGACGTCGACTTCTTCAAAGCCTACAACGACACGTACGGCCACCCCGAGGGCGATGAGTGCCTCAAGAGGATCGCCGAGGTGCTGGGGCGTGCCGCTCGGCGGCCGGGAGATCTGGCCGCTCGCTTCGGCGGCGAGGAGTTCGTCCTGCTTCTACCCAACACGGAACCGGCGGGGGCCGAGGAAGTTGCGAAGCGCGTGCTGGCGGAGGTTCAGGCGCTGAGCATCGCACACCCGGGTTCGTGTGTGAGCGCAGTCGTCACGGTCAGCCTGGGTGTTGCTTCCATGATCCCGGCTCGAGGGGACCATCCACAGATTCTGATCTCAGCCGCCGATGACGCGCTCTACCGGGCGAAGTCGGCAGGGCGCAACAGGGTCGAGGCGGCGCGTTGCTGAACCCGAGGTTGCTCTATCTGATCGCCATCACGGCCTACGACGGGATGGTCGCGCACCCCGGCTTCCCGCTTGATTGGCGATGAGCCGTGTTTTCCGAGCTGTGACGGTTTCTGTCCAGTTGCCCAGCGGTGAACGCCGCAGCAAGCACTTGGACCCATCAGGACTTCAGCTTCTACTTCGAGTCTCTTCCCTTGGGAGATAGCTCAACCGACCATACCATCGGTCTATCCGACCTGGGGGCTGGCGGCCCAACCGCCTGCGTGTATGGCGGGGCCGTATGGGACAGCCAGCAATGGCGAGCTGAAATCGGTCCCTGGTATATGCGCTTCACCACCAGGGCAACCTGGTGCAACGGGGCAGTGGCCGGCCAATATGATCGGCAGGCTTGCGCGACGCATGAATTTGGGCACTGCCTGCGGCTCCTCGATCTCCAAGGCAGCTGGTTGCAGAGTTCGAGGCCGACGATGGAGGGAAGCTGCTACGCGAATGACATCTGCCAAAGGTCGCTGGCCGCGGGGGATGTTACCGGCATATGCAATTTGTACCCATGGTAAGGCTGACTCTTCGTGATTGCGGAGGTGAGTGTATGACAGCCCTAAGCAGATGTAAGACAGCGATCCGCCGTCCGATCTTGTTCTTGGCGCTGGTGTGCCTCATTGGACTGGCCGGTTGCGGCAATGCGCCGACGGCGGAGAAGTGGACCATGGATGCCAGCTGGGCTTACGGCACCCGCACGATCAAGACCCAGACGGAGACAGCGGAAATCATAGCCGTCGGTGAAGTGACGAAAGTCGACCCAGCGCGATGGAACAGCCCGGACGGCAAGCAATGGGAGCCAAAGGAAGAGGGCTCGCTGGCTATGGTCTACACCACGTTCTATGTACAGCCGACCAGACTCCTCAAAGGCGAATCGAAGTTCGGTACGCCAATTCCATTCCGGGTCGTCGGAGGCATCATCGGAGACACAGGCCAAGCGGCGAACGCAGGAGCGGATGCAAAGTTCTCGACGATCGCTTCCGGTCAGCAAGTAATCGTCTTCGGTCTCGATGACCATCGCTTTGGCTCTGAATGCTCTTGGACTCCGGCGGCCTACTGGTTACCTTCTGATGTCAATTCCATGTGGCGGATGGAGGGCGATACGTACAATTGCCTGGGGCAGACCGATCTCGAGGGGGAACAGAGGATGGCCCGCCCGGATCTCGAAGCCGCCATCTCAGGCTACCTCAGTACGACGAAGTCGAAATAGCCCCGCGCGGTTTGAGTCAGCAAAGGCGGCGCGGGCGGTAGAGTCTGCCGCCGCCTTTGCTCTCCCCACGCCGCATGAACGTCTGGCTCCCAGGTCATGTGGGTTTGTACTGGATCGTCCCCCCAGGCTGCTACTTTTGGTCCGGCCTCCGGAATGAGTACCGCCTGAAGTGTTAGCAGGCCGTTGAAAGACCACCTACGGCAGCCGGCATGTGGGGATAGAACTGGCATGCGTGGGGATGAGGAGCGCCAGGAAGCGGTCTTCTTGCTCGAGTCGCTCAAGGACCGCGTGCCGGTCGGCCACCCATTGCGCAAGATCCGCCGCTTGGTGGATACTGCCCTTGCCGATCTCGGCCACCTGTTTGCGCAGCTCTACGCCGAGGTGGGGCGGCCTTCGATCCAGCCCGAGTACCTCCTGCGCGCGGCGCTCCTTCAGAAGCTCTACGTATTTCCCTTGGAGCGCGGGCTCTGCCAGCACGTGGAGTTCAACCTGCTGTTCCGCTGGTTCGTGGGCCTGCCTTTCTCAGAAGCCGCTTGGGATTGCTCCACCTTCTCCCGCAACCGGGAGCGCATTCTTACCCCTGAGATCTTCACTGCCTTCTTTGAGGCCATCAGACGACAGGCTGAATCGCGCCGCCTGCTTTCCAAGGAGCACTTCTCGGTGGATGCGACCCTGATCGAGGCGGCGGCCTCCATCAATAACTCCCGGCCGAAAGAAGAGCCCGGGGCCGCCGTGGGTCACTCGAAGACCAACCGTAACGATGGCGCGGAGACTCGCGCAGGTCCCCACAGCCCCCATGCAGACGCGGTATACTGCCTGAGCCGCATTTCTCGGGGCCCCGCCCCACGATCCCGGCCCCACCATCCTGAGAGGTATCGCGCGCCTGGCTGCGCCTGTATGTATGACTGACCACCTGACGTCCGCAAGCTCCCCGACCGGCGCCGCCGTGCGTGCCTCGGCCGCCTCCGCCGTCGCCTCCAGCTCTTCGGCGCCACCCCCGGACGGCGGCGGCCGCATCCGCAACATCGCTATCGTGGCCCACATCGACCACGGTAAGACCACGCTCATCGACTCCATCTTCCGCGCCGCTCACGTCTTCCGGGAGAACCAGCAGGTGGAACGTCGGGTCATGGACAACAACGAGCTGGAGCGGGAGCGGGGCATCACCATCCGGTCCAAGCACTGCACAGTGGAGTGGAACGGTTACCTCATCAACATCGTGGACACCCCGGGCCACGCCGACTTCTCCGGCGAGGTGGAGCGCGTCCTCTCCATGGTGGATTCCGTGCTGCTGCTGGTGGATGCCAATGAGGGCCCCATGCCGCAGACGCGCTACGTGCTCATGCGCTCGCTGAAGCTGGGGCACCGGCCCATCGTGGTGGTGAACAAGGTGGACCGGCCGCGGGCCGATCCCCACGGCGCCCTGGACAAGACCTTCGACCTGTTCTTGGAGCTGGGCGCCACCGACGAGCAGGCCGACTTCCCCGTGGTCTTCGGCTCGGCCCTGGAGGGCTGGATCGTGCGGGACCCGGACCGGGATGCTCATGAGGGCATGGAGGCGCTCTTCGAGACCATCGTCAACGAGGTGCCGCCGCCGCGGGTGAATCTGGACGCGCCCTTCCGCATGCAGGTCTCCACGCTGGCCTGGAGCGACTATCTGGGCCGCATCGGCTGTGGGCGCGTGCTGGAGGGCCGGCACGGGCGGGGGGATGAGCTGGTACGGGTCTCCACGCGCTGGGTGGGCGAGGGACGGGGGCCGGAGGACTGGGAGATAGTGGGGCTGGAGAACGCCCGCTCCTCGCACCTCTACGTGACGCGCGGCCTGGAGCGGCAGGAGGTGGAGGAGGTGCAGGCGGGGGACATCGTGTGGATCGTGGGCCCGCCGGACATCACCATCGGTGACACGCTGCAGGCGCCGGAGCGCGGCAGTGAGGCCCTGGCGCCGCTGGAGATCGAGGAGCCCACCGTCGCCATGTTCTTCCTGGTCAACAGCGGGCCCTTCGCCGGCAAAGAGGGCAAGGCGGTCACCCTGCGCCAGATCCGCGATCGCCTGGAGCGCGAGCAGCGGGTCAACGTGGCGCTGCGCGTGGAGGACATTGGACGGGCGGACGGGGTCAAGGTCTCGGGGCGGGGGGAGTTGCACCTGGGCATCCTCATCGAGGAGATGCGGCGCGAGGGCATGGAGCTGTGCGTCTCGCGGCCGGAGGTCATCACGCAGCGTGATGCCGCCGGGCATCTGCTGGAGCCCATGGAGGAGACCATCATTGATGTGCCCGAGGAGTACCAGGGCGCGGTCATCGAGAAGCTGGCGCTGCGCCGGGGGGAGCTGACCGGCATGCACAACGCCGGGGCCGGGCTGGTGCGGCTGGAGCTGCGCATCCCCACCCGGGGCCTCATCGGCTATCGCAACGAGTTCCTCACCGATACCCGCGGCCTAGGCATCATGTCGTCCCGCTTCGTGGGCTACGGGCCCTGGTGTGGGGAGGTGACGCACCGGGATCGGGGGTCGCTCATCAGCATGGAGTCCGGCACGGCCACCGGCTACGCTCTGGAGAGCCTGCAGGCGCGGGGCACGCTTTTCGTGTCACCCACGGACCCGGTCTACGAGGGCATGATCGTGGGCGAGCACTCCCGCCCTGACGATCTGGCCTGCAACCCCACGCGCAGCAAACGGCTGGGCAACTACCGGGCGGAGACCAAGGAGATCGACGTGGGCTTCAAGGTCCCGCGCAAGATGACCTTGGAGCAGGCGCTGGAGTGGATCGCCGCCGACGAGTTGGTGGAGGCCACGCCCACGTCGGTGCGGGTGCGCAAGGCGGTGCTGGAAATGGAGGAGCGGAAGCGCCAGGCCAAGAACGCGGCGGCCGTGGGACGCACCTAGCCGCAGGACCGCGCGTATCTGTGACGAGATCAGGGTAGCATGCCGGTGACGTGCACCGGGTGTCTGGGGGGTGACTATGGCTAGGTTTCTCGTCTTGGACCACTGCACCGTGTGCACCCTGCTGCCTTTCGACGAGATCATCGGGCTGATGGAGGAGACTTTCAGTGCGCTGGGCGAGGGTCGCGCCGCCCAGCCTTTGCGCAGCGTCTCCACGATCCCCGGTCAGAAGGCGGTCATCGCTCTCATGCCTGGGTATGTGGGAAGTCAACCACCCGCGCTGGGCGTCAAGGCGCTGACGGTCTTTCCTGGCAACACGGGCCGGGGTCTGGACACCCATCAGGGCGCGGTACTCCTCTTCAGTCCTGATACCGGGGAACTGCGGGCGGTCATCAATGCCGGCGCCGTCACCGCCCGGCGTACAGCGGCGGTATCCGCTCTCGCCACCCGCTACCTGGCGCGCGAAGGAGAGCTGACCTTGGTGGTGATAGGGGCGGGCAGGCAGGGGAGGGCGCATCTGCAGGCACTGGGCGAGGTGCGGCCACTGCGGGAGGCATTGGTGGTGGATCGGGAGCCGGAAAAGGCGCGGGCATTGGCAGAGGACGTGGACGCGAGCCTGGCCTTTCCCGTGCGGGCCGTGGAAAGCCTGCGTGAGGCTCTGGCGGCGGCCGATATCGTGGTGACCACCACCAGCTCTCATGAGCCCATTCTTCGTCGGGAATGGGTGAGGGCGGGAACCCACATCTGCGCCGTGGGCGCCTCACGACCGCCGGAGCAGGAACTGGACGCGGAAACCGTGGCGGAGGCCTCGCTGTTCGCGGACCGAAGGGAGTCCCTGGTACATGAGGCCGCCGACTATCAGGAGGCGCTGCGGCGAGGTCTCATACCCGGTCCTGCCCACATACGGGCGGAGTTGGCGGATCTGGTGCTGGGGCGGCATCCGGGGAGACGCTCCGTTGAGGAGGTGACGGTGTTCCGTTCGATGGGACTGGCCATTGAGGATGTGGCGGCGGCGGGCTACGCGTTCCACAGAGCTGTGGAGCAGGGCGAGGGATGCTGGGTCGAGGTGTGAGCCGAGGCCGCTAGGGCATAGGAGTGGTGGTCACTCGCTCGAAGAGGGCCTCGGCTGTAGCCTTGTCTCCCATCTGCGTGCCGGTCCGCGTCACGGCTGCCGTGCCTGCGGCCACTCCCCAGCGGAAGGCCTCCTCTACCCTTTTCCCATGCGCGAGGGCCCAGCTCATGCCGGCCACGAAGCTGTCGCCCGCCCCGATGGTGGTGCTGACCTCAACCGGCGGGCTCTCCGCGCGCAGCAGGCCCTCCGGCCAGGCACAGATGGCTCCCTCAGCACCCAGTGTGAGCGCGACAATCTGGGCTGCGCCACTTTCCGTCAGATCTCGGGCGGCCTGAGCCAGTTCCTCCATGGTCATGATGCCGTGGCCGGTCAGTTGGGCAATCTCCCGACGGTTGGGCTTGACCAGGTAGACGCCCTCCTCCAGAGCCAGCCGCAGTGGCTCCTGGGATGTGTCCAGCACCACCCTCACGCCGTGCTTCTTGGCCAAGCGAACTGCCCGCGCGTGGAAATCCGCCGGGACCCCTTGCGGCAGGCTCCCGCTCACCACCAGATGCGTGCAGCCCTTCTGCAGTTCGGTTTCCAGGGCGTCCAGGCAAGAGCGCCATTCCGATTCGCTGAGCTCAGGACCGGGCAGCACGAAGCGGTACTGACGTCCGCTGCTTGTCTCCATGGCCGAGAAGTTCTCGCGCGTGGCGCCTTTCACGTCAATTGCGTGCCGGGGCACACCGGCTTGGTCGATCAGCTGCTCCAGGAGCCTCCCGGTGAGGCCACCCGCGCAGAAGAGGGCGATGACGTCACTTCCGAAGGCTTGCATCACCCGGGCCACGTTGAGACCTCCGCCTCCCGGCTCGCGGAGTGGGGAGGTGCAGCGCAGCTTGTCGTAGGGAACGACTTCGTCCACGTCGACCGAGTAGTCCAGGGTTGGGTTCAGGGTCATGGTGACGACTTGTGACATGGGGTGCCTCCAGTCCGGTTGTGCCACGGACCTCGCGGTCGTGGGGTGGCGTCAGAAACCGGGTGTCGCAGAAAGCTCTCGATGACGCCCTTCACCACCTCCGCGACGGCGAAATCTGCACGAGTACCTCCGCTCTACACGCTCACTGTCGGGCAAGGATAGAGCAAACGCCGGCAACCGGCCGCCTCAGGCGCATGGGAGCGCGCGCTTCACCTTCGGCCGCTACAATCCGGAGGAGGACGCGGACGGCGTCATCGGTGCCGTTGCCGACGTGGCGGGGCAGGGAACGAGCCTCTCGGGACGTATGAGATAGGATGGCCCGCGGCGCAGGATCTCCCGCCGGGAGGTGGATGCCAACGGTTGCTGAGTTGCCGTGCCGGGAGGAAGTCTGAGTGGGCATACTATCGTGGATTGTGCTGGGGGGCTTGGCGGGATGGGTGGCCAGCCTCATCATGCATCGCAACCGCCAGATGGGCTGCATCGCCAATATCGCCGTGGGTGTGATTGGGGGCGTGATCGGAGGCTGGATCATGAGCCTCTTCGGCTCCACGGGCGTGACCAACTTCAGTTGGCGGAGCTTCGTGGTGGCGTTGCTGGGAGCCGTGGTGTTGCTGGCCGTCCTGGGGCTCTTCACCCGCGGCCGGGGGCGCTGACCGCCGGGTGCGGCTCTGCAGTGCACTGGGTGTCTGAAAGCTGTGTGTGGGAAGCGAGGTTGGGCGGTCGGTGCCGCTCAGCGAGGGGAGGTGCTGCCATGACGGAAGTTGGATCCGCGCGCGTGAGGCGAGGTGCCGCGGCCGCGGTCGTGCTCTGCCTGCTGCTGGCCCTGCTGGTGCTGTTGATGGCCCCGGCGGCAGCCCTGGCCGATATCTGGAGCGACATCAGCGATGCCGAGTGGTTGTCTGTCTACCATGTGACGGCCACGGACGCCCACGATCTGGCCCAGGGCTACCCCGGGAACCTGTTCAAGCCCGCGGAGCCCGTGACCAGGGGCCAGTTCGCCAAGATGGCGGTCCTGGGGCTGGACGTGCCCACGCTGACCCCAGGGGAGGCCACATTCCCCGATGTGCCGTGGGGCAGCACCTTCTACCCGTATGTGGAGGGCGCCGTTGCCGCCGAGATAATCGGCGGGTATGTGAACGGCACCTATGGCCCGGATGACAACCTGCTGCGCCAGCAGGCCTACTCCATCCTGGGCAAGCACCTGTCCTCGTTCGAGATCGCGACCTACGGCCGTCTAGTGGGCGAGGACGGCACGTACGCCAACCTGGCCCAGTGGTACTCAGCCGAGGGACTCGCCCTTCTCAGCAAGTACACCGACGCCAGTCTCGTTGAACCGGTGCACCGGGCGGCCACGGCCTATCTGGTCTCGCGTCAGGTGGTGCTCGGCTCGCAGGTGGGAGGCAGTTGGTACCTGTCGCCCGGGGCCACTCTGAACCGCGCGCCCGCCGTGGCCATGATCCTCCGCACCACGCGAGAAGTGGCCAAGTCGGGTCTCCCCACCATCACGTCGGTGACGCCGGCGGAAGGCCCGGTGGGGGGCGGCACTGCTGTTGTCATCCAGGGGCACGGTTTCGTGGACGTGACCCGGGTCGGCTTTGGGAACCAGGACGCGGAGTCGTTCACGGTCAACAGCGGCACCAGCATCACCGCCATCTCACCTGACGTCGGCTCCGGTCGCAGCGTTGACATCTCCGTGACCAACAGCTTTGGTGTCTCAGACAACACACCGGCGGACAACTTCACGTATCTGGTGGCACCGGTGATCACGCTACTGAGCCCCTCCACCGGCCCAACTGCAGGGGGCAACGAGGTTGCCATCCACGGGGCCAACTTCGTGGGCGTCAGCAGCATCATGTTCGGGGACGCCACGGTGACCGCCTACGTCGTCGGCAGCAGCACGCTCATCACGGCCACGGCGCCTGCCCACCTTGCGGGCGACGTCACGGTGCAGGTGACGGCCGGTGGAGGTACCAGCTCACAGGCCCTGCCGGCGGCCCGCTACACATACGGCGTGGCGCCCACCCTCCGCGCGGTGGAGCCTCGCTCGGGCCCGGTCGTGGGTGGCAACACCGTGACCATAACCGGCGCCCACCTCTCAGGGGCAACCGGAGTCAGCTTCGGCGCTCAAGCAGGCCAGATCCTCACCGCGGCGGACGGCACCATCACCGCCGTGGTACCGGCGCAGCCCGTGGGCAGTGGACAACTCCCGCGTGATGAGGCGGTGGCGGTCTCGGTAGTGACGCCCGTGGGCACGGCCACGCTGCCGGCCGGCTACATGTATCTGCTTCCGCCCACCCTCACCCACGTGGATCCCGAGGCCGGGCCGCACGGTGGGGGGCAGACGGTGACCATTGCCGGATACCATCTCTTCCAACTCAGTGAGGTGACCTTCGGCGGGCAGGACGCCACCGTGGTGAGCACGGCGGCGGACGGTCGCTCCGTCACCGTGAAGACGCCGGCCCACGTGGCGCAGAAGGTTGACGTTGTGGTGGGGACACCGGGGGGAAGCGCTACGCTTCCTGAGGCCTATCGGTTCGTGGAGCCTCCCACCATCATGTTGCTGAGCCCCACCTCGGCGCCGGCCGCGGGGCCGCCCGTGGACGTGACCATCACGGGCACCAACTTCGTGGACGTGACCGCGGTCAGGTTCGGCACTACCAACTGCGTGGCGGAAACCGTGAATGAGCAGACCCTGCGTGTGACGGTTCCCTCTCACGCCGGCGGGGTGTTCGACGTCTTCGTCAGAGCCGTTGGAGGCGAGGTCACCGCTGAAGATGCGTTCACCTTCACCTACACCTTGAGCGGTGTGGTGAAGGATGACACGACCGAGGAACCCATCAAGGGCGCCACCGTCACCATTTACAGAGTCGAGGGCACAACAACAACGCAGGTGGTCGTCGCCACCACGGGCGCTGACGGCACGTACGGCCAGGCGTTGCCGCCGGGCACGTACAAGGTGAAGGCTGAGGCGGAAGCCTTCGACGTCCAGTGGTACAACGACAAGGCCGACGAGGCCACCGCCAACGCAGTGAGCCTGCTCAGCGGCAGCGAAGCGGCTGTCAACTTCAGTCTCGTGCCAGTCGAGACGTAGAGTGACCGGGGGCGGCCCGGGGGCTCAAGCCCCCGGGCCGCCCCACCGTACGCCTGCATGAACGACAGCTTGTGGCCGGAGGTCCGCGCTCGTCTTGACGCAGGCACCTGCCGCCCGCAACCCGTGCGCCGGGTCTTCATCCCCAAGCCCGGCGGCAAGGTGAGAGGCCTGGGGGTGCCGGCGGTCCTTGACCGTCTTATGCAGCAGGCTCTTCTTCAGGTGCTCACTCCCATCTTCGATCCCGGCTTCTCGGAGGCGAGCTACGGCTTCCGGCCCAAGCGCTTGGCGCAGCAGGCCGTGCGCCGGGCTCAAGAAGCCATCGCACGCGGTCACTCCTGGGTGGTCGACCTCGACCTGGAAGCCTTCTTCGACCGGGTGAACCATGACGCCCTCATGGCTCGTCTCGCGCACAGGATAGACGATAAGAAAGTGCTTCGGCTCCTTCGTGCCTACCTGAAGGCGGGCGTCATGCAGGACGGCGTGAAAGCGCCCCAAGAAGAAGGTACTCCCCAGGGCTCACCGCTCTCGCCGCTTCTCGCCAACATCATGCTGGACGACCTCGATCGGGAACTTGACGCTCGGGGTCACCAGTTCGTCCGCTATGCCGACGACATCATGATCTACGTGAAGAGCGCAAGAGCCGGTGGGCGGGTGATGGCGAGCACCAGGACCTTCGTCGAGAAGCGGCTGAAGCTCCGGGTGAACGAGGCCAAGTCAGCGGTGGCTCCCGCCACCAGTCGCCCGTTCCTCGGCTTCGCCTGCTATCGCAGAGACAAAGAGGTGAAGGTGAGGCTCGACCCAAAGGCCAAGGCGGCGGCGAAAGCTAAGATTCGCCGCCTGACTGGACGCTCCTGGCGGGTCTCCATGGAAGTGCGGATAAAGGTCCTGAACCGCTTCACGTGGGGCTGGGTCGCCTACTTCGCGCTGGCCGACACCTTCTCAGTCTTCGCAGAACTCGACGAATGGCTTCGTCGAAGGCTGAGGCAGGTCCGCTGGAAGGAGTGGAAGAAACGGACGGGTCGCTACCGCGGCCTGGTCGCCTGCGGCATCCCGCCGTGGCTGGCTCGGAAATGGGCCGGCTCCGGTCGGGCGTGCTGGCGCGTTGCCGGTTCACCCGTGCTCCAGCGCGCCCTCCCGGTTTCATACTGGCAAGAGATGGGTCTGGCTGGATTTCTCGGTCCCTACCGTCAGCTTCGGGATGCTCGGCGAACCGCCGGATGCGGGCCCGCATGTCTGGTGGTGTGGGAGGGGCCGGGGTGAGCCCGGCCCCTACCCGATCCTCGTCATCCGCGGCGTCTCTACTCCGAGAGGGCCTGTGTCACAGCGCTCGGCTCCGTGACCGGCGGTGAGCAGGAGGCACCTCGGCATACCCAAGCTGTGGCAGCGGCATCCGGCCCCTGGGGCTCGCGGCCTTTGAGGAGCGGGACTTGGGTGGGGCGACCCGGTTCACGGAAGCCCAGCACCACGTGCGGAAGGAAACGGTCCCGCACGGCGGAGAGGAGGTCCTGGGTGTCTGCTCGGCCGCTCGGGCCCACCACTGCCACCTCCCATCCCGCCTTGGCCGCCAGTTCCAGCGCGATCAACCACTGCCCAAAGGCGGTGGGGTAGCGCAGGGGTAGGTCTCCCACCGTGGCCAGCGCCGCCTCTGCCGCCCGCCTGTATCTGTCCTCACCGGTGAGGGCCGCCAGGCGCAGCAGCGCCGTGGCGGCCACCGAGCCACCGCAGGGGACGGCGTTGTCCTGCAGTTCACGGGGGCGGGAGATAAGCGGTTCGTGATCGTGGGGCGTATCGAAGAACCCCCCGCATGGCGCGGCAAAGTGCTCAAGGATCTTCTCCGCCAGGTCACGGGCGGTCACGAACCACTTCTCGTCCAGGTCGGCCTGGTAGAGGGCGAGCAGTCCCTCCATCACGAAGGCCTGGTCCTCCAAGAAGCCCTCGCGCCGAGGGGCCCCCTCCAGCCGGCTGTGCGACAGCCGCCCGTCCGGCAGTCGCATGGTCTGGAGGAGGAAGGTGGCGTTCGCACGCGCGGCCTCCAGGTAGTCGGGGCGTCCCAGCGCGGTTCCCGCCTCCGCCAGCGCCATCAGCGTCAGCCCGTTCCAGGAGGACAGGATCTTGTCGTCGCGATGTGGCCGCACGCGCTTCGCGCGGGCGGCCCGCAACCGGTCTCGCACCCCTGCCAAGGCTTCGGCGGCATGGGTGGAGGATAGGCCTCGCGCTGCCGCGGGTCGCGCGACGATCTGGTCCAGGCGCCCTGCGCGGCGCAGGATGTTCCGCCCTTCGAAGTTGCCCTCCTCTGTCACGCCGTACACCTCGGCATAGAGCCCGTCCGGCGTGTCGGCTTGGGCCACCTCGCCCTGCTCCCATACGTAGAATCTGCCCTCTTCGCCTTCCGTGTCGGCGTCGAGCGTGCTGTAGAAGGCTCCCGCCGGGTGGCGCATCTCCCTCAGCAAGAAATCCAGGGTCTCCTCCACCACCAGCCTCAACTCTGTGTCGCCGGTGAGCCGGTAGGCGTGCAGGTAGGCGCGGGCCAGCAAGGCGTTGTCGTACAGCATCTTCTCAAAGTGGGGGACCGTCCAGACTTCATCGGTGGCGTAACGGTGGAAGCCGCCGCCCAGGTGGTCGAAGATGCCCCCCGCGGCCATGGCCTCGAGGGCGTACAGCGCAGCCTGCAGCGCGGCGGTGTCACGGTGCAGCGCGTAGTGGTGCAGGAGGAAGTCCACCACCAAGGCCTGGGGGAACTTGGGGGCATTCCCCCAACCCCCATTGACCTGATCCTGCGACTCCACCAAGTCGGCCGCCGCCTGCCGGAGCATGTGGCGCACCGCTTCCCGCCCGCCTTGCGTCCCCATTTCCGTCCAGAGCCCGGCCTCGGCCACTTCGTTGCCACCTTCACCTCCGACAAGGGCGACGGCCATCCGTTCGGCGGACTCGCGTACCTCCGCCTCTCGTGTGCGCCACGTGTCGGCCACGGCCTGCAGTACCTGCCGGAAGCTGGGCCGGCCCCAGCGTGGCGTGGGCGGGAAGTAGGTGCCGCCGTAGAAGGGCATGCCCTCGGGCGTCAGCCACACGCTCATGGGCCACCCGCCCTGCCCGGCGATGTGGATCACCGCTTTCATGTAGATGGCGTCCAGGTCGGGCCGCTCCTCCC
>Ga0123329_1001774_pt1 | contig 19839 bp, 15 predicted proteins | sample BioC12SIPDNA_FD_89703 | JGI IMG/M metagenome (GOLD analysis project Ga0123329, IMG submission 89703) | Anaerobic biogas reactor microbial communites from Washington, USA - Biogas_R1_B C12 SIP DNA | ecosystem: Engineered > Bioreactor > Anaerobic > Unclassified | place: Washington, USA | collected...
CATGCTCCCTAATGGCCCCAGGCCCTCGAGCGCGGGAAGCTCCCCCTCGATACCCCGGTACCCTTCCAGCCGCTCCGCCTCCACCACCATCTGCGACGGCGTCAGCTCCGACCTCTCGGACAGCACACGCCTTACGATGTCCGGTGAGGCCACCGCGCCCAGGAGGTCCTCCTTGTGCTCTGACCACAGGTCCGAAAGCAGGTTCGCGGTCTGGTCCGTGCGGGAGAGCACGCAGACCTTCTTTGAGGATATCAGACCGGAGATGGCCTTCTTCTCCGCCTTGGTGCCGCGGAGGGCCGCCAGGAAGCGTTCCTTGTCCTTCCCATAGCAGGTGTCCCCGATCATGTAGACCTCCTGCTCCCGCTGCCGGACGGAGGCGGACCGGGCCTTGAACTGCTCCTCCAGAAGGGTAGTGTCGTTAAGCTCCGCCTTGAGGTACCTGTCCACCAGGTCCTTGGACAGCTGGTACGCCTCCTTCACCCGGCAATCATCACAGGAGGAGGTGCACTTGAGATCGCTGATCACCTCAACAGCGAAATCGTCCGTGGGGTCCTCGGCGGCGATACGGCTGGCCAGGACGTGAACGGTGTTGATGTCCTTGACGCAGGAGGGGCACACTCTTACGGTCTGGCCCCCGCCTCTCCACGTTACCTTTATGCCCCGCCCCTCCTTCGCATGGGGGCAGTCATTGTTATCGTCCAGATCATACGGTAATAGGGACAGGACCTCCTCCACGTACTCGGCGGGAGGGCGCGGTCCATCCGGGGAGCAGATAGCCTCTTTCTCCGTGGAATAGATGTGCAATCCCCTCTTCTGCGCTGTGGACCAAAGCGCCAGGAGCCTCAGCTCGGGGTGGTCGAAGTGCTGCACCCCAATCAGCTTGTCCCGGTCGACCTTTCCCCGCATGGCGAAGGAGACCTCTCCCATGGGCGTCTTGGTGGTGGCGAGATATGGCACCTTCCCGGCCACGTGGAGGGAGATGGTGGCCGCATAGGCACGAACCAACTGGTCCCCCCAGTTCATGGAGAAGTCCAGCTTCTTGGGGTCCATGCGCCTGCTGGACACCTTTTCCATCTTCTCCACGGCCTTCTTCAGGTCGCAGCCCCGGCACTCCTTGGTGCACCGCGGCAGGAGGAGATGGGGGTCCTCTGCCAGCATTTTCGCTTTCTCCAACAGGTCCTTCTCGAGGGTCTTGGGGGTGGCCTTGGCCCCTCTGAACCTTGCACGCCTTCCCATGCATTGCCTCTACGCCACCAGCGTTCTTAAGCCTTGGGTATGTTCCATTAGGGTCCAATAAACAAAAAACGAAGGTGTTCCAAGCGCTGGCTGGGACGATACTGGATTGTTTTGGAAGAACCTATTTATCCGCGTACTCCCTTGTAATGATGGGATGCATTGCCGGAAGGGAGAGACTTCTATCGCGGTTTGGTCAAAGGATATGAGGTAGGGCTGAACAAGGCCTGGGACGACCTCATCGGACTGACCACCAAGGGCTTCAGCCCTAGAGAGATCCAAGTGATGGCCAAGAGCAAGCGCCAGAACATAAATACGGCCGTCAGACAGCTGCGGTTGGAGATAGAGGAGGAGACCGGCTTTGACATGACCGGGAGGTCCTCCGTAAACCGGGCCAGCGGCAGCGTGGATAACGGCAATGCCTACCTCATCGAGGTCACCGCCATCACCCAGGCCCTGAGCGTAGTGAACGAGCTGACCTCCGACGGCACCGACGCGCTGTGCATCCTCAGGAGCTTCCCGGGCAATTTCCAGGGAATGATGAACAACTCAGTAGGCTGCGCCTGGCTCACAAAGTACGAGGGCACCAACTACGATTCCTTCCCCGTTTTCTCAGGTTCTGCCATGGAGAGCATGGTGACGGAGATACGCAACTTCATGAAGGAAGGGCCGGGGCGGATAGTCCTCTTGGAGGGCATCGAGTACCTCATAATCCAGAACGATCTGGTGAAGGTGCTGAAGTTCCTCCAGACCATCGTGGACCAGACCGTGCTGACAAAGGGCATCCTTCTCCTGGCCATCTATCCCCATGCCCTGGAGGACCGGGTCCTCAACAACCTCCGCTGCAACATCGGTTCGGTTCTGCGAACCCGCTCACCGGGCGAGAACGATCTCAATCGATGAGACGTTGGTCCTCTCTCCCTGCTCCGAGACCAGGGCCTCGGTGCCGATTCGTACATCCTTAACGATAGCCTCCCTGATGAACCTATGGCGCACTATCTCCGCCACGTCCACGGCGCGGCTTATGGCCTTGCCCCGCGCACGGATGATGACCTCATCGGAGCCTGACTTGAACTGGGTGAGGACCGCGGTAACGTAGTCCATCGTATCCTTCCTGCCGATGAACACGATGTTGTCCTCGGCCATCCCTACACCGTTGCCCCGCTCGCTCATCCTTGCACCGACCTGATCTCCGTCATCATAGCTGGCGGTGCTCGGTGAAGTACCTCATCATGATGCGCCTCTGCCCCTTGCGGAGGATCTCGGAGAGAGTGGAGGTGGAGATGTCGAACATCTTCGCCAGCTCGCGAAGGCCGATGCGGCGGGGGAAGTCGAAGTACCCACGCTCGAACGCCATGCGCGTGATCTGTTCCTGCCTCAGCGTGAGATCGTCGGTATCGGATATCTGGGTCAGCTTCACCAGCTTGGGCGAGGCGTTTATGCGCTTAAGGTTCTCGATAAGGTCCTGCAGAGCCTTCTTCTGGGTGACCAACATGGTCCAGCTCAATCGCCCGTCCTTTGTGGTGGTGGAGCGGGTGAGGAAGCATTCCGTGCCTGCCAACAGCCGGCAGGCCATACATTGGTTGGTGGAAAAAACGGCCAAGGCCTTGCTCTTGTCGATGGCGCTTATATCAACGTTGAATATGTTGGGGTTGTTGCGAACCTGATCGATGACCTTGGGCAGATCCTCCTCGTTCTCAACCTCGATCTGGACCAGGTCTCTGACCTCAGACTGGAGGGCCTTGGAGTCGATGATCTTTATGACCGATGGGTAGGCCTCGACTATGTCGGTGATCCAGTTGTCTGGCATATCCAGGGAGACTATCGCTTCCATCATGTTACTCAATTACGGACATAGGTTCAGGGGTATATCCCCCTTAGCTCCATCGCGGTCACGACCTCCCGCACCGCTAGCAAATAGGCCGCGGACCTCATATCAGTGCCCTCGTTCAGGGAGCTGGTCAGAACTCGTCCAAAGGCCGAGGTCATTGTCCGGTCCAGCCGCTGGTTGACCTCGGAGCGGGTCCAGAACTGATACTGCAGGTCCTGCACCCACTCAAAGTAGGATGCGGTGGCCCCTCCCGCGTTCGCGAGAACATCGGGTATAAGCATACATCCCTTCTCGAAGAGTATCCTGTCGGCCTCGGGCAGCGTGGGGCCGTTGGCCCCTTCGACCACCAGGCTCGCCTTGATCTCATCGGCGTTTTGCTCGGTTATCACCTCTCCCAATGCCGCAGGTACCAGGACCGTGCATTCCAGCTCCAGCAGCTCCTCGTTGGTGATGTTGGTCGCGGAGGGGAGGTCCATCACGGAGCCGGTGGCCTCCTTGTGTTCGGTCACCTTCTTGATGTCCAGCCCCGAAGGGTCGTAGATGCCGCCGGTGGAGTCGGATACGGCCAGCACCTTCATGCCTAGTTCATCCCGCAGAAGGCGGGCGGCGTTCCTTCCTACGTTGCCGAAGCCCTGCACGGCCACGGTGGAGCCCTGAGGTGAGAGCTTTCGGGAACGCAGGGCCTCTCGGAGGCAGTTCATGAGACCGCGTGACGTCGCCTCCTCCCGGCCCTCCGAGCCGCCCAGGGAGACAGGCTTGCCAGTGACCACCGCGGGGACGGAATGGCCTACGTTGGCGGAGTAGGCATCCATGATCCAGGACATGGTCTGGGCGTTGGTGTAAACATCTGGCGCGGGGATATCCACGTGCGGGCCTATCACCGGCGACAGCTCCCATGCGAAACGCCTGGTCATGCGCTCCAACTCCGACCTGCTAAGTTGCTTGGGGTCGCACATCACTCCCCCTTTGGCCCCTCCGAAGGGTATGCCCACCACCGCGCACTTCCACGTCATCCACATGGCCAGTGCCCTCATCTCCTCCAGGGAGACGGTGGGATGGTATCGTATCCCTCCCTTGTAGGGGCCCCTGGCGTTGTTGTGCTGCACCCGGTAACCGGTGAAGACCCTTAGCGAGCCGTCATCCATCTTCACAGGGAAGTTGATCACAAGCTCCCGCCGTGACCTCACCAGGATATCCACGGTACCTTCATCGAGCTTCAATGCAGTAGCCGCACTCCTTACCTGGTCGACCGCTACCTGATACGGGTTGGACCTGCTCATCGTGTGCACCTTTTCCACATGGACGTGGTTATATGGTTCTAACTTCCATGTTGCTACGCCCACTAACTAATGACTATTGGTGAAGGTACCTATATGAACAACGCGGAGATCGCCGACCTGCTCCACGAGTTCGCTGACCTGATGGACCTGAAGGGGGATGTCTTCAAGCGAAACGCTTATCGGCGTGCCGCGCAGAACGTCCTGGAGCTCGACGGGGACATCACGTCATACTACCGGGAGGGAAGGCTGGAAAGCATCCCCGGGGTCGGGGAGTCCATCGCCAAGAAGATCGCCGAGGTCCTCGAGACCGGAAGATCACCGGAGCTGGAGGACCTCCAAGCGCAGTATCCTCCGGGACTGATCGAGCTTACCCAGGTGCCGGACCTCGGCCCCAAGAAGGCCCTGAGGCTGTACAGGGAGCTGGGTATACAGGACCTGGCGGGACTAAAGCAGGCGGCGCTGGAGCACCGCATCCGCCGGCTGGAGGGGTTCGGCGAGAGGTCCGAGAAGAAGATCCTGCAGGGCATCGAGCTGGTCGAGCGGAATAGCGGCCGCATGCTGCTGGGTGACGCCCTCCCCATCGGCCTGGCGGTGGAATCCTACCTCAGGCAGAACGGCATCGAGCATGTAAGCGTGGCCGGCAGCCTCCGCCGTAGGAAGGAGACCATAGGTGACATCGACATCGTCGTGGGCAGCGACCTTCCCCTCGAGGCCATGAGGCTATTCGCATCCTACCCGCGGCGGGATGCGGTGATACTGCAGGGGCCCACGCGTTCCAGCATTCGCCTCGAGGACGGGACACAGGTGGACCTGCGGGTAGTGCCCATTTCCGACTACGGCGCCACCCTCTTGTACTTCACCGGCTCCAAGGAGCATACCGTGGAGCTGCGGAGGATGGCCATCCAGATGGGGTACAAGCTCAACGAGTACGGGCTCTTCCGCAAGGACGATGGCTCGGTGGTGGCAAGGGAGGAGAAGGACATATACCGAGCTCTGGGGCTGGACCTGGTCCCTCCGGAGTTGCGGGAGATGAGGGGGGAGATAGAGGCAGCGAAGGACGGCCGGCTCCCGGACCTCCTGAGGTCCGAGGACGTCCGCGGAGACCTCCACGTGCACACCGTGATGAGCGACGGTCATGCCACCATGCGTCAGCTGGCCCAGGAGGCCAAGCGGCTAGGGTACGAGTACTTAGGCCTCACCGACCATAGCTCGTCCCTGCGAATCGCCCATGGCCTGAGCGCAGAGGACCTCCTGGACTCGGTGGAAGAGGCACGCCAGGTGTCGGAGGAGGAGGGCATTGTGGTACTGCGTGGCTCCGAGGTGGACATACTTGAGGACGGATCGCTGGATTACCCTCGGGAGGTCCTGTCCCAGCTGGACTTCGTGATCGCCTCGGTGCATTCCCTCTTCCATATGCCTGAGGAGGAGATGACGGAACGTGTCCTCCGGGCTATTAGCGATCCAGAGGTGAACATTCTGGGCCATCCCACGGGAAGGCTCCTCGGGCGCAGGGAGGCTTACAAGATCGACCTGGAGCGCGTGATGGAACATGCTCACCATCAGGGTGTGGCCCTGGAGCTGAACGGATATCCGTACCGGCTGGACCTCAACGACCTGAACAGCAGGAAGGCCAAAGAGCGCGGGGTGAAGCTCTCCATCGGCACGGACGCCCACGCCCTGGAGGACCTGAACCATATGTCACTGGCAGTGGGGACGGCACGAAGGGGATGGTTGGAGAAGCAGGATGTGATCAACACCCTCTCCCTGGCCCAGATCAGAAGGTTCTTCGAAAGAGGCAGCAGCTAAACTATATGTCATGCCGAGTGTTTAGTGTGGACCGGGACGGTGAAGCGTTGGGTGTGATCGAGATAGCTGATTCCATCAAGAGCATGGAGATCAGGGGTGCGGGGCTGATCGCCAGGAGCGCGGCGGAGGCGCTGAGGCAACAGGCCGAGGAGTACCGGGGAGAGGACGTGGAGGAGCTGCGGAGGCGCCTCGAGCAGGGGCGTAGGTCGCTGATAGACTCCCGTCCCACCGCCATATCGCTGTGGAACGCGGTCCAGGCCACCCTCCGGGGGGCATCCCGGGCGAGGGACGCGGAGGAGCTAAGGTCCCTGGTGATCTCCAACGCCGAACGGTTCATCGAGCGCTCCGGGAAGGCCGTGGAGACCATCGGGAGAATAGGCTCCCACCGCATCAGGTCAGGGATGACGGTCCTCACCCACTGCAACAGCAAAGCCGCCCTGGGGGTCATCAAGGCGGCGCACGCCCAAGGCAAGGACATAAACGTTTATGCGACGGAGTCCCGCCCCTGGAGGCAGGGGCTGCTGACCGTGAGGGACCTGTCCGAGGCGGGCATCGGCTCCACTCTCATAATCGACAGCGCCGTGCGCTGGATCATGAAGGAGGTGGACGTCGTGGTGGTGGGAGCGGACACCATCTGCTCCAACGGAGCCTTGATCAACAAGATAGGTACCTCCCAGGTGGCGCTGGCGGCGGACGAGGCGAGGGTGCCTTTCATCGTGTGCGCGGAGACCTACAAGTTCTCTCCCAAGACCGTACTGGGAGAGATGGTGGAGATCGAGGAGCGGGATGCCAATGAGATCATCGATCCGCGGCAGCTGCCGGCCGGGGTCAAGGTCAGGAACCCAGTGTTCGATTCCACCCCGGCGGAGCACATAGATTCCATCGTCACGGAGATAGGTCTGATCTCGCCATACGCCGCATACGAGGTCATCGTGAAGGAGCTGGGACAAGAGTCCATATTTGAGGCTAACGAGGAATGAAAATGGAGTATTCGGAGAAGTACCTGCACCTGGGGGAGACAGTGGACCCCGATGCCTACGTCATATGCAAATACAAGATCGTGACCGACATGGACATCAGGCTGGCAGCCGCTGCCGTGGCCACCGAGCAGTCCACGGGCACGTGGACCGGGATCTCCACCCTCAACGATGAGATCTTCGAGCGGTACCACGGACGCGTCACGGACATCGACGGCAACGTGGCCACCATAGCCTACCCCGAGGAGGATTTCTCCCTGGACATCGGCGGGGTGCCCCAGGTTCTGAGCGTCATCGCCGGGAACCTTTTCGGCCTGGAGGGGTTGAAGGGCGTACGCCTGGAGGACGTGGAGTTCCCCAGGAGCATGTTGAGCGAGTTCAAGGGTCCCAAGTATGGCATCCCCGGGCTGAGGAGCGCCCTGAAGAGGCCGAAGAAGCCGCTGGTGGGAACCATCGTCAAGCCGAAGATAGGCCTGCCGCCTCAGGGCATGGCCGATTACATCTACGAAGCGGGCATGGGCGGCCTCACCAACGGCAAGGACGATGAGACCCTGTCGAACCAGAGGTTCTGTCCCCTGGAGGACCGGGTGGTGGCCATCGCCGAGGCCATAGACCGGGTGCGGTCCCAGACGGGGAACGAGATGATGCACGCCATAAATGTCTCCACCCGGGGGGACCAGATACTGGAGGTCGCCGATCGGGCGCAGGAGCTGGGAGCCACCGAGCTGATGGTGGACGTCATCACCTGCGGTTTTGCCGCGGTCCAGGTGCTGGCCGAGGACCCGTCGATCAAGCTGCCCATCCATGTTCACCGCACCATGCACGGCGCCATAACACGCAACAAGGACCTGGGCGTCTCCATGCAGGTGTTCTCCAAGCTCGTCCGAATGTGCGGGGGCGACGCCCTTCATGTGGGCACCTTCGGCGTGGGCAAGATGAAAGGAACGTCCACCGAGGACCTTGCCAACCAGCGCGCGTGCGTCGGCCCGGAGCTGCCATACGAGAAGGTCATGCCAGTATGCTCTGGAGGGATGCATCCCGCGCTCATAGAGCCACTGATGAAGATAACCGGTCCTGATGTGCAGATACAGGCGGGCGGGGGCGTCGCTGGTCACCCTGGAGGGGTGCGGGGCGGGGCCCGGGCCATGGCCCAGGCGGTCGATGCCGCTTACGAGGGCATCCCGTTCTCGGTATACTCTCAGGACCATGAGGAGCTCAGGGAAGCGATAAACAAGTGGGGATAGAAATGCAGCTTAAGGCGAAGTACGTAGATATGGAGTCAGCAGAGTACACCGCGGTACTGCACACGGAGGATGCGCTGGAGATCGGTGTCAGGGAGCAGGACAGGGTCCGCATCAAGCACGAGCGCAGCTCCGCGGTGACCTTGGTGCAGACCACTGACACAGTCGTCAACAAGGGCGAGGTGGGCATCCTGGGCAAGGCCTGGGAGACCCTGGGGCCCGACCCTGACGAGGCCATAGAGGTGGTGGCCACATCCAAGCCCGAGTCGATCGAGTTCATCAAGAAGAAGATGAACGGCAAGGAGCTTTCCACCGAGGAGATCCGCGCCATCGTCAACGATATCTCCACCCATAACCTCAGCAACATCGAGCTAACCGCATACGTCACCGCCCTGTACATAAACGGCATGAACCTTCGGGAGACGGCCGACCTGACGCAGGCAATGGTGGAGACCGGCGAGACCATAAAGTTCGACCGGTCCCCCGTGTACGACTTCCACTCCGTAGGCGGCTGCCCTGGGAACAAGATCACCCTGATAGTGGTGCCCATCGTGGCGGCGGCAGGACTGCTGATCCCCAAGACCTCCTCGCGGGCCATCAGCTCTGCGGCGGGGACCTCGGACATAGTGGAGGTCTTCGCCCGGGTGGACTTCGACGGTAACAAGCTGCGAAGCATCGCCGAGACCACCGGCGGCAGCCTGGCCTGGGGGGGATCGGTGAACCTCGCCCCCGCAGACGACCTCATCATAAAGGTGGAGTACCCGCTGGGCATCGATCCCCACGCTCAGCTCCTGGCATCGGTCATGAGCAAGAAGAAGGCGGTGGGGACGGAGTTCCTGGTAATCGACATCCCCATGGGCGCCGGAACAAAGGTGCCGACCATGGAGAAGGCCCAGGCCTACGCCAAGGACTTCGTGGACCTCGGGGAGCGTCTGGGCATGCACGTGGAGTGCGCTATTACCTATGGCGAGCAGCCGGTGGGGAGGGCCGTGGGGCCGGCATTGGAGGCCCGCGAGGCCATAGCCATCCTGGAGGGTGAGCTCCACCCCAGCAGCGTGATCGAGAAGGCCTGCGGCATGGCGGGCATGCTACTGGAGATGGCGGGAATGAAGCGCGGGGAGGCCAAGGCCCGGGAGATACTCATGTCCGGCAAGGCCTTGGACAAGTTCCGCGAGATAGTCGCCGCGCAGGGAGGGGACCCCAACATCCGCTCGACGGACATCCGGGTGGGCAAGTTCACTCACGACATCACCGCCACCATGTGCGGCTACGTCAACTCCATACGCAACAAGGAGATCGTGGCCCTAGCCCGGGCCGCGGGATCGCCCCGGGACAAGGGAGCGGGGGTCCTTCTGCACAAGAAGCGCGGCAACCGCGTGGACGATGGGGAGGCCATTCTCACCATCTATGCCGATACCCAGGCCAAGCTCGACCAGGCGGTGGAGCTGTCGCGGAAGCTCAACCCCGTGAGCATCGAGGGAATGATCCTGGCGAAGCTGCCGTACATCAACAGGACGACGGTCATCGAGCGCACGTTCTGTCCTGCGCCCGGAGCGCCTCCGGCAGACTGATCTCTCCCTTGGCCACGGCCTCGGCCAGGTCGTAGGAGATGGTGACCCGGCCGCCGCTCTCAATACGGCTCTGCCGCTGAATGTCCCTAACCTCTCCGGGCGTGGGCTTCACCTCCGGAGGGAACGGCAGTCGGTAACCGCAGCCCAGGGCGATGGAGATGGCGGCATCGGCGTCCGGCTCCTCTGTCCTTCGGGTAGTGCTGGTCTCATCCACCACCTCCACGTCGTCCACCATGTTCCATATCGAGCGGATGATGCGGTTGCGGTTGGTCCGGTCCCCGTGGCCCACGCGAGCGATGATGCGGGAGTGCCGGAAGTTACGACCGTAGCGGACGATCTCATTGGCCACTTGCTCCGGGGAGGACACGGTCTCGGCGATCAGCACCCTTCCGTCCCCGATCATCGCCAGACCTGGACGGGAACCGGGATCGATACCGGCCACCAGGGTGGTGAAGGATTCCCGTCCCTTGAGCTGGGAGCGGGCGATGGAGAGCGCCATGTCCGGCTGGTCGTTCGCCACCACCTTCCGGAAGCGTACTCTTGGCCTCTCCTCTACGGTGGTGACGATCACGCCCACGTTCTCCGGTATGGCGTCATCGAAGTCGAGGGCGACAAAGTGTTCCCTAGATTCCCGGAGCAGGTGGACCAGCTCATAGAAGAAGTTGAAGTTCTTGGTCATTATCCCGATGACCTTCATCCAGATTACTAATTAGGGCGGATGGCTTAACCCTTTGCCCTTCCCATCCGGCCAGTAGGTCGGGGGGACGCTCCCGACGGCGAACGTCCCAGGATTAGGAAGCCAATAACGCTCACCATGGCGATGGAGGCCACCGCCGACCACAGCGCGAAGGGGCTGCCGTGCAGGAGATCGTAAAGCACACCTCCTACCGTCGGTCCCAGGGACCAGCCGAAGTAGAAGAAAATGCCGTACACGCCCATGTAGCGACCCTTCTCGTCCTCAGGGCTCAACGATGCCACCATAGCGGTGCTGGACGGCGAGACGGTATTCTCCCCCAAGGTTATGATGATGACCGTGATCAGAAGGACCCATCCGATATCGGTAAGGCCTACCAGGAAATAGCCGAGGGCGTACAGAAGGGAACCGGCGGACAGGACCAGGGGCATGCGATAGTGGCTGATGAGGCGGGTCATGGGGAACTGAAGGAGAACCACGATGATGCCGTTGAGCGCATACATGTAGCCGACTCCGGCCTCAGGTATGCCCATGTCCTTCACGCAGAACACCGAGAAGGTTGATGACAGCTGCCCCAGTATTATGCCCAGAGGAAGGGAGGCGAGGCAGAAGATAAAGAACGCCTTGTTGTGCCATATCTTGAGAAGGTCGCGGGGGTGAAAGCGATCGTGCCCCACCGCGACCCGCGCCGGCTCCTTGACCAGCAGCAGGATGACGAGCCCCACAATACTGCAGGTCATGGCCGTCATCAAGAAGAGATAGGAGAAGGGGAGGAGGACTATCATGAGGCCGGAGATCAGGGGCCCCAACGTCCAGCCGATGTTCTGCCCGATGCGGAGTATCCCGTAGGCCTCCAGCCTTCGGCCCGGCTCCACGATGTCCGCTATCATGGCGCTGCTGGCTGGATCGAATAAGGACCCCAGGGCGTTGGACACCGACAGCAGGACAGTAATGCCCCAGATATCACTATGGAGCAGGAAGGCACCGAACAGTAGCAAAAAGACCAGGCCCCGAAGGCCCATGGAGGCGAACATCACCGGTCTCCGGCCTATGCGGTCCGCCAGCTCTCCACCCAGGATCTGGCCGAAGGCGCCGGCCACGGCCATGACCAGGAAGACCATGCCCACCTCGCCCATGGACAGGGCGAGATCACGGTTCAGATGGATGGCCAGGAAGGGCAGTACGATGGAGAAGCCGGTCGTGGAGATGATCCGACCGCTACATAACAACCAGACCCTTCGGTCCAGCCCCCTCGGGAAGCTGTCTTTAAGCATTCTAGCCCTCGGGGGGAGAGGGCATGGGCTACATCATCCTTTCCACTAACGGCGTTTCTTGAACTTGCCGAGCATGGACTTGTCCTCCCCCTCGGTCTCCGCGAAGCGTTTCAAAATATCCTTCTGATCATTGGTGAGCTTCTCTGGCACCTTAACCTTCACCCGGACGTACATGTCCCCTCGGGTGCTGCCGTTAAGTATGGGCATCCCCGAGCCACGGAGCCGGAAGACGGTATCCGGCTGCGTCCCCGGAGGGATGGACACGCGCGCCTTCTTATCGAGCGTGGGTATCTCTATCTCCGCGCCCAGGGCCGCCTGGGGGAAGCTGATGGGCTGATCCATTATCAGGTCAGCGCCCTCACGGACGTATTGGGGGTGCTGCTTGACGTGCAGGACCACGTACAGGTCCCCGTTGGGCTCGCCAGGACCGCCAGCCTCACCGGCCCCGGGGATACGGAGCCGGGAGCCTGTCTCTACGCCCGCGGGTATGTCGATATCGATGTGGGAGCTCCGCTGCATCTTGCCCCGGCCGTCGCATTCCGGGCAGATGTTGGCAACCGAGCGCCCCGTGCCCCGGCAGCGTCGGCATGGGCCGACCTGGACGAACTGGCTGAAGCCTCTGCTCTGGACCACTCTCACCTGTCCCGAGCCCTTGCAGTCCGGGCAGGGCACCACCTTGCCGTCCTTGGCGCCCGTCCCCTGACACTTGGGACAATTATCGAACTTGGGCACGGTGATGCGCTTCTTGATCCCTTTGAACGCATCCTCCAGGGATATCTCTACGTCCATGCGCGCATCGCGCCCCCCGGAGCGGTGTGACGTCTGCCGTCCGAAGAGCATGTCGAAAATGGAGCCGAAGCCCCCTCCATCGCCGAAGATGTCCCGCAGGTCCCCCATGTGGGAGAAGTCGCTCCAGTTGAACGAGCCGTCCTGGAACTGGGAGTTGACCCCAGCGTGCCCATACTGGTCGTACAGTCCCCGCTTCTTATCGTCCACGAGGACCTCGTAGGCCTCGGAGATCTCCTTGAACTTCTCCTCGGCGACCTTGCGGTCCTCCTTGGTGACGTCCGGATGGTACTGCATCGCCAGCTTCCTGTACGACTTCTTGATCTCCTCGACGCTGGCTCCCTTGGAGAGACCCAGTACCTCGTAGTAGTCCCGTTGTGTCATCGGTCAGCTTCCGTGAGGCTCAGTCGACGATGTGATAATCGGCGTCCGTGAAATCGCCCTTCCCGCCCTGGTCCTTCTTATCGTCCCCGGGGGGTGGGGCCTGCGACTGCTGGGCCTGCTGCTCCGCGGCCGCGGCCTGGTAGATGCGCGTGGACACCGTGGACATCTCCTTGACTAGGGCGTCCATCTTGGCCTTGATGGCCTCAAGGTCATCGGACTTCAGGACCTCCCGCAGCTCGTCACTGGCCTGCTTGATCTTGTCCCGCTCCTCGCCGGTGACCTTGTCCCCCAGCTCGATGATGGTCTTGTCGGTGGTGTACAGCAGGGTGTCCGCCTGGTTAAGGGTCTCCACCTTCTCCTTGCGCTTCTTGTCTTCCTCGGAGAACTGCTCGGCCTGCTTCACCATGTTGTTGATCTCGTCCTTGGACAGCTTGTTGGTGGCGGTTATGGTGATCTTCTGCTCCTTGCCGGTCCCCAGATCCTTGGCGGACACGCTGATGATGCCGTTGGCGTCGATGTCGTAGGTGACCTCGATCTGAGGAACGCCTCTCGGCGCAGGCGGTATGCCGGTCAACTGGAACTTGCCCAGGGACACGTTGTCGGCGGCCATCTCCCTCTCTCCCTGAACGATGTGGATCTCCACGCTGGGCTGGTAGTCGGCAGCGGTGGAGAAGACCTGCGATTTGCGGGTGGGTATGGTGGTGTTTCGCTCGATTAGCTTGGTAGCGATTCCGCCGAGGGTCTCCACGCTGAGGGACAGGGGGGTCACGTCCAGCAGAAGGATGTCCTTGACCTCTCCGGAAAGTACAGCTCCCTGGATGGCAGCACCCATGGACACGCATTCCATGGGGTCGATGCCCCTCTGGATCTTCTTGCCCACCACGTTCTCCACGAACCTCTGGACGATGGGCATGCGGGTGGGTCCACCTACAAGGATGATGTTGTTGATCTGCTCCGGGGTGAGCTTGGCATCGCGCATGGCGTTGGTCAAGGGCGCCCGGCACCGTTCCACTATCGGGTTGATGAGCTCCTCAAGCTTGGCCCTGGTGATGCTCATGGCCAGGTGCTTGGGCCCGTTCTGATCGGCTATGAAGGGGAGGTTGATCTCTGTGGACATGGTCGAGGACAGCTCGATCTTGGCCTTCTCCGAGGCCTCACGGACCCTCCACATGGCCATCTTGTCCTTGGTGAGATCGATACCAGTGTCCTTGTTGAACTGCACAACCACGAAGTTGATCAGGGCCTGGTCCATGTCCGTGCCCCCCAGCTGGGTGTCGCCGGATGTGGATATGACCTCGAACACGCCCTCGGAGAACTCCATTATGGTGACATCCAGGGTTCCCCCGCCGAGGTCGAAGACCATGATCTTCTGGGACTGCTTGATGTTGTCCAGGCCGTAAGCCAGAGCAGCGGCGGTGGGCTCGTTTATTATCCTCACCACCTCCAGGCCGGCTATGGCCCCTGCGTCCTTGGTGGCCTGCCTCTGGTTGTCGTTGAAGTAAGCGGGTACGGTGATGACCGCCCTGTCCACGGTGTCGCCGAGGAAGGCCTCGGCATCACGCTTGATCTTTTGCAGGATGAAAGCGGAGATCTGCTGAGGCGTGTATTCCTTGCCATGGACCTTGAACTTGTGGTCCGTCCCCATCCTCCTCTTGGCGGCGGCGATGGTCCCCTCGGGGTTGGTGATCGCCTGCCTCCTGGCAGGCTCTCCCACCAAGAGCTCACCATCCTTCGTGAACGCCACGTATGAGGGAAAGGCCTTCCCGCCTATGCTGGTCCCTTCCGCGCTGGGAATTATCGTGGGCCTACCGCCCTCCATCACTGCGGCCGCTGAGTTGCTGGTACCTAGATCTATGCCGATTATCTTAGCCATTGTCATCACCCATTCTCTTCGCTACCATTACCTTAGAACACCTCAGCACCTTGTCGCCGAGGTAGTAACCTTTCTGGAACACTTCTAGGATCTTGCCATCCTCTCCCTCTCCCACGGCCAATGCCTCATGGATGGTTGGATCGAACTTGCCCTCGCAGGGTATCTCCTTCAGGCCGTTCTCCGCCATCAGGGCGGCGAGGTTTTCGCGTACCTTGTGGATGCCTTCCCGCAGCTGTTCCTCGGAGCATTGGGAGGTCAGGGCCCTTTCGAAATCATCGAACACCAGGAGCAGGTCGGAAAGAAGCCGCTGATTGGCGTACTTGACGATGTCCTCCTTCTCCCGCTGGGTCCTCTTCTTGTAATTGTCAAACTCCGCCTGGACCCGCTTTGCGGTGTCCAGGTACTCTGCAGCCAGCTTCGCCTGGCGCTCCTTCTCTTTCCGCTCTGATTGGATCTCTTCTTGCAGCGAAGACAGCTGCTGGTCGGGGTCAATGGACCCGCTTCCGTTCGCTTCTGACCCTTGCGCCTTCTCCATCCCATCACCGTCCTTGGATCGTGGGTCGTTTGTTGAGAAATGTTAAGGGGTTTGGAGTGGGGGGACGACCCCCATGAGTTCTCAGTCCTCGTCCATTCCGCCCATTCCGCCCATGTCAGGAGCGCCCCCGCCGGGGGTGTGGTATCCCTTGGCGGCGATTACGTCGTCGATCCTGAGAATGAGGACCGCGGCATCGGTGGCGGAGTTGATGGCTTGGCGACCGACCCTGATGGGCTCGATGACCTTCAGGTCCTTCATGTCCACGACCTTGCCGGTGTAGACGTTGAGACCGGCGTTGACCTTGCCGTCCTTGTGGGCCTTCCTCATGTTGATGAGGATGTCGATGGGGTCCAGGCCAGCGTTCTCGGAGAGAGCGGTGGGAATGACCTCCAGGGCGCTAGCATAGGCGTCGATGGCGATCTGCTCGCGTCCTCCGATGGAAGCGGCGTACTCGCGGAGCCTCATGGCGATCTCCACGGCGGAGCTTCCGCCGCCGGTGACGGTCTTGCCGTCCTCGATAGCGACCGCGACCACGCTCATGGCGTCATCCAGGGACCTCTCGACCTCATCGACGACATGCTGGGTGCCGCCTCTCAGCAACAGGGACACGGCCTTGGGGTTCTTGCAGCCGGTGACGAAGGTCATGTCGTCCTCGCCCATGGCGCGGACCTCGATCAAAGCGGCGCTTCCCAGCTCATCAGCGGTCAGCTCCTCGATCTTGGTGATGATGACGCCGCCGGTGGCCTTGGCGACCTTCTCCATATCGGACTTCTTGACACGGCGGAGGGACATGATCTTCTCCTTGGCCAGGAAGTGCTGGGCAAGGTCGTCGATACCCTTCTGGCAGAACACCGCGTTGGCTCCGGCCTCCTTGATGGCCTTGACCATTTTGCTGAGCATGTTCTCCTCTTCCTCGAGGAAGGCATGCATCTGGCTGGGATCGGTGATCTCGATCTTGGCGTCGACCTCGGTCTTCTGGACCTCGATGGCCACGTCGAGAAGGGCGATCTTGGCCTTCTCCAGCTTCCGGGGCATCTGGGGGTGGACCGGGTCCTTGTCCAGGATGATACCCTGGATGAACTCGGAGTCCTCGGTGGACCCGCCGGTCTTCTTCACGATCTGGATGTTGTCCATGTCCACGTTCCACTTCTTGCCTTCCTGCTCGGCGACCGCGGTGACCGCCTTCACGGCAAGGTCAGCGAGGTACTCACGGGAGGCGTTCACGGACTTGGAGATCATCGAGGTCTCGGCAACGACCTTCAGGGCCTTCTTGTCCTTGACATCGATAGGCATCGCGACCTCGTCCAGGATCTCCTGGGCCTTGGTACAGGCAAGCCTGTAGCCGCCCGCGATGATGGTGGGGTGAATGTTAGAATCTATCAGGTCGGTGGCCTTCTTGAGGAGCTCACCGGACAAGACCACAGCGGTGGTGGTACCGTCTCCGGCCTCGGTGTCCTGGGTCTTGGCGACCTCCACGAGCATCTTGGCCGCGGGGTGATCGACGTCGATCTCCTTGAGGATGGTCACGCCATCGTTGGTAATGACTACATCCCCCAGGCTGTCTACGAGCATCTTGTCCATCCCACGGGGTCCCAAGGTACTGCGGACTGCGTCAGCGATGGCCCTAGCGGCCATGATGTTGTTGTACTGAGCGTCCTTGCCCCGGTCTCTCTTCGTACCCTCCTTGAGGATGAGTATAGGTGTGTTTCCCATTCCCATGCATTTACCTCCAATAATCTTTCATATACGAAGCTAAAGTCTAGCTAAGCCTGCGTTGAATGTTTGTTCTTCTATATAAGAATAGCGTATTTTCAGTTCTCCCCTTATATTCCATGGGAAGAAACAGTATCATGACTGGCCAGATGTCAGGGGCTGGCTCCCGAGACAGGTTTGGTAAGGTGTGTAAACGCCTACTTTTCATATTTCGCCTCTCGGCGGGAAACATATTTTACCCGCTATACGTTACTCATTACGGGATGCACTGGAGCCGGGTTACGCGCGGGCGAGGTTGAACCTCCTCCGCTCACGGCTGGATGGTACCGATAGGTGACCCTTCAGCAGCCCGTCCGTCACTTATCTGGCGATGTAGATGGAATATAGCGGTCTGATGCTGGAGATAGGGCTCATCTTGATGGTGGCCTTCATCGGGGCCCTCCTCGCCTCGAGGTCCAGACAGAGCGTTATCCTGGGATACATCGCCGCAGGGGTGATCATCGGCCCCTATCTTCACTTCCAGATCGGGGACTTCACCTACAATGGCATCATACAGGAAACGGAGTTTATCGAGACCATATCCGAGCTGGGGCTGATACTCCTCATCTTCTTCGTGGGCATGGAATTCTCCCTGGACAAGATCAGACGGGTCAAGGGGCCTGCGGTGATCCTCTCCATCATCGATGTGGGCGTGAACCTTTTCACCGGAATCCTGCTGGCGACGGGCCTGGGATGGCCGCTCATCGACACCTTGTTCCTGGCCTCGGTGCTGGCCATGAGCTGTTCGGCGGTAGCCATGAAGACCCTCATGGAGCTGGGGCGCTTGGAGAGGCCGGAGACGGAGTTCCTGTTAGGCATGATCATCCTAGAGGAGTTCATCTCCATGCTCTTCCTGACCATCGTGGGCGGCCTGGTGATCCACACCGACGCTGACTTCACGGTCTCCAGCATGCTCATGGGATTGGGGGCGTTCTTCCTGTTCTTCATCATAATGGCTGCAGTTGTGGTACCGCGGGTCATCGCCCGCCTGCAGAGGATGAAGAGCGACGAGATGTTCGTCCTGTTCATGCTGGGAGCTATCTGCCTGTCGGCGGCCTTTGCCGAACTGTGCGGGGTGCCGGCGCTGATAGGGGCGTTCTTCATTGGCATGACCTTCGCCGAGTCCAAGATCACCCTCCGGGCAGAGCGGATCATCGTGCCGCTGCGGGATGCCTTCGTGGCCATGTTCTTTGTGGCCTTCGGGATGCTGATAGACCCATCGTTGTTCGGCTCGGTCTGGGTCATCATAGTCATTGCGGTGGTGCTCATTACCGTCGACGAGATCCTTATCATGTCGGCACTGGCCTACCTCGTGGGCTTCGGACGGCGGGCCGCCACCTCTGTGGGAGCTTCCTTCAGCGCCCGAGGGGGAGAGTCCATAATGTACGCCAGCGTGGGGAGCCAGGCGGCGGGGGCCACCAAGGGGGCGGAGCTTTACCCGATCGCCGGGGCCGTGACCTTTATCATGAGCGTTCTGTGTCCCCTATACATACGAAAGGCCTTTTCGCTTGCGGACTGGGTTGCCCGGAAAGCCCCGCGGTTCATGACCTACGGGGCAGGAGTGATCTCCCGGACCTTCAACAAGATGGTCATGCCCGGGAGCAGGGTGTTCACCCTCTCCCGCTCCCTCCTCCTCGCCTTCATCGCATTCCTGGTCCTGGTGATGGCGGTGGCCATAACACCTGGGCTCCCAGGGCTGGTCCTGTACTACTTGGCGATCAGCTCGGTGGTGCTGATATGGTATCTGCTGCAGAAGGACCTCCTGAACGTGGTGACCAAGGTGGACTACTCCAACCTGGGAGTGAAGGAGGGGGTGGAGAGGACGGTGAGCCATTATGTCGCCACCGCGTCATGTCTGGGCCTCATCATGGTAGCGAGCGTGGCCCTTATGTACCTGGTATATTGGCCTTCAGTCGTCGTTATTACTCTGGCCTACCTGTTGTGGTTCATCTACCTCATGCACCTCTCCTACAATAGGACCTGCGATCTTGCCCGTTACGATGAGATACGGGAGAGGAGCTTTCAGCCACCGGCTATCATGGAGATCGAGAAACCCGTGTTCAACCACCGTCAGCGCTGGAAGGACTTCTGAGCGGCTTGCATGTAAGGAAAGATGGATATATCTCCTGGCATTGTAAGTCCCCTTGTTGGCGGAGGGAAGACAATGGGTGAACTGGAGACCTGTCTGGCTGTGCTCTTCAAGCGCAAGAGCAAGAACGTGATGACCGAGACCGAGTTCATGCTGACGGTCTCCTTCGACTACCGGTGGTTCACGCCCAAGGAGGCACAGATGCTCCTGGACGTATCCGTCAAGAAGGGGCTCCTTGTCCGCACGGAGGAGTTCCTCAAGCCCAACTTCGACATCAAGGACATCGAGGCGTCCCTGTCCTTCCGACCCACCAAGGCGGTGTTGAGCGCGGAGAAGGAGGAGATCTCCATCTTCGCGCAGCTGGTGCAGCTCATCTCCGACAAGGGCGGGCTGAAGAAGCGGGACGCGGTGGCACGCATCAACCGCACCCAGGAGCGCCTGGGAGTTGACGTGGAGGTCGCCGCGGTGCTGGTCGCCAGGGACCTGGGCATCGATGTTACCTCTTACCTGGAA
>Ga0123329_1001783_pt1 | contig 19748 bp, 15 predicted proteins | sample BioC12SIPDNA_FD_89703 | JGI IMG/M metagenome (GOLD analysis project Ga0123329, IMG submission 89703) | Anaerobic biogas reactor microbial communites from Washington, USA - Biogas_R1_B C12 SIP DNA | ecosystem: Engineered > Bioreactor > Anaerobic > Unclassified | place: Washington, USA | collected...
CCGCCGCGCGGGTGCTCACCATCGACCGTGACCCCGACCGGGCCAGGTTACCCGGCATCAGCGTGCTCACAGCGGGCACGTCCGACATTCCCGTCGCTGAGGAAGCCGCGATCACGGCGGAGATGATGGGCCACCAGGTCGACCGGATCTTTGACGTCGGCGTCGCCGGACTGCACCGGTTGCTCTCCCGGCTGCCCCAAATCCGGCAGGCCCGGGCGCTCGTCGTCGTTGCCGGGATGGAGGGCGCGCTCCCCAGTGTCGTGGCGGGGCTCGTCTCGGTCCCCGTGATCGCCGTCCCGACCAGTGTCGGCTATGGCGCCAACTTCCAGGGGCTGGCGGCCCTGTTGGGGATGCTCAATAGCTGCGCCACCGGCGTCGCCGTGGTCAACATCGACAACGGCTTCGGCGCCGGCAGCCTTGCCGCCAAGATCAACCGCCTGGCCCACGGAGAGGAGGCATGATGGATCCCATCGAACGCTCAATGGCGATGCTCGTTTCGTCCGGCGTTGCCCCAGCCCTGCAGGACAAGGCGCGCTTGCTGTTCACGGACCTGGCATCACTCGAGTCCGCCGTCGTAGCCTATTCGGGTGGCGTCGACAGCGCCTTCCTGGCCTATGCGGCCTCCCGCGTGCTCGGAGATAGGCTTGTCGCGGTGACCGTGGCCTCGCCCTTCGACCCTCCCGCTATGCAGCAGGCGGCGGCTGAATTCGCGGCGCAGCACGGCATCGCCCACAGGGTGGTTGCTCACGACCCGTTCCAGGATCCGGGCACCCGCACCAACCCGCCCGACCGCTGTTATCACTGCAAGACAGCAATTCTCGAGTTTCTCTGGGTCTACGCGCGCGAACACGGATTTGCCGTGGTCATCGAGGGCCAGAACGCCGACGACCAGGCCGACTACCGCCCAGGGCGCCGGGCCGTGCAGGAGACGGGCACGCTCAGCCCTCTCGTGCGCAGCGACCTGACCAAGGCCGAGATCCGCGCGTTGGCACGGGCGTTCGACCTGTCGATCTGGGACCAACCGAGCTCTCCGTGTCTCGCGACGCGCATCCCCTATGGCATCGAGCTCACGCCAGCCCGGCTTGCGCAGGTTGGCGAGGCCGAGGATTACCTGCACGCGCAGGGATTTCGCATTGTGCGCGTCCGCCATCACGGCGATGTTGCGCGCATCGAGGTTCAGCCCGAGCAGATCCCCGCGTTGCTGGCGATACGCGAGGATGTGGCGCAACGTCTCCGGCAGATCGGGTTCAGGCACGTCGCGCTGGACCTCCAGGGCTACCGGATGGGTAGCATGAATGAAGGAGTCATCTCATGACCGTACTCTATTGCGATTGCTTCTCTGGTATCAGTGGGGACATGTTCCTGGGCGCGCTGCTCGACGCCGGCCTTCCGGTCGAGCACCTCTCGGCGCAGCTCGGCCTGCTCGACCTCCCCGAGTTCCACCGTGCGGGCGCGACGAAAGTCCTCAAGGGTGCGTTGGCTGCGACCCTGCTCGAGTTGGACATCGACGAGCATACTCACGCTCACGTGCATGCCGGTGACCATGACCACGAAGAGGCGCATGCTCACGACCACGACCATGGACACGACCACGAGCATGACCATAGCCACGGGCACGTCCACGACCACGACTTCGTGCATGACCACGACCATGGCCACGACGACGAGCATCACCACACTCACGCGCATGGTCACAGCCACCCCCATGCTGAGGACCATGCTCACGACCATGGTCATGAGCACGAGCACGGGCACAGCCATCATGACCGTAACCTGAGCGTGATCACCGACTTGATCATGGCGAGTGGGCTCTCCGACGCCGTCAAGCAGACCAGCCTGAGGATTTTCCACAAGCTGGCTGAGGCGGAGGCCAGGGTGCACGGCACGAGCATCGACGAGGTCCATCTCCACGAGGTGGGGGCGGTGGACTCGATCCTTGACATCGTCGGCGCCGCGATTGGCCTGAGCTACTTCGACGTCGATGCGGTCTACGCGTCGGCGCTCCCCCTGGGAACAGGCCAGGTCAAGACCGCTCACGGCCTGCTGCCTATTCCGGCACCCGCAACTGCGGAACTGATCCGGATGGCCCACGCGCCGGTGGTCCCCTCCACGGCGACGGTCGAGCTGGTCACGCCGACCGGGGCCGCCATCCTCGCCGCTCTCGCCGAGTTCCGCCAGCCCGCGATGCGGGTGACGGCTACTGGCACCGGCGCGGGCCGCCGCGAGATGCCCTGGCCCAACGTCCTGCGCGTGATGATCGGCACCGCGGACGATGCCCAGGAGACCCACGTCGAGATCGAGACCAACATCGATGACATGAACCCCCAGGTCTACGGGCACGTGATGGCGCGGCTGTTCGATGCCGGCGCCCTCGACGTCTATACGACGCCGATCATGATGAAGAAGAACCGCCCCGCGACGAAGCTCTCCGTCATCGCGCGCAAGTCCGACGAGGATCGTCTCTGCGACCTGCTCTTGAGCGAGACGAGCACCCTGGGCGTGCGGGTAACGGCTTTCCACCGACACGAGGCTGCACGCGAGTTCCGGGATGTCGAGACTCCCTATGGCACGGTCCCGGTCAAGCTCAAGATCCTCGAGGGTGCCGTCGTCCAGGCGACCCCCGAGTTCGACGTCTGCGCGCGCCTGGCCGAAGAGCATGGCGTGCCGGTCCTGCAGGTCATCCGCGAGGCCGAGGCGCTCGCCAACGCCCGCTATCGTTCTTCGCTGTAGCTCTGCCTCTGGCCCCTCGCAAGGTGCCCCGATTCCGATCGGCGAACCGATTCCGATCGGCGAACCGATTCCGATCGGCGGCACCTTGCGAGGGGTTCTGCTTTCCCGGAGTGTCACTTGTCCGCTAACGGGTTGACAAACATCACGACTGTGGTATCCTATTCGGCAGGTAACGACCATGATCATCACGTCCAAGTTGGCCCGACGAGCGCGAGCGATGCTGAACCAACCCCACTGGGTCGGCGCCTCTGTGCGTAGCTAGCGCGAGATCGCTTACAAGGATGCGAAGCCAGTCCCAGTCAGGGGCTGGCTTTTTTGCTACCTTCACCCTTATGGAGACGAAAAGGAGATTCAAAATGGCAACCGTTGTGTGTCCTGAGTGCGAGGCTGAGATCGTGTTGGACTCCGAGGTAGAGGAGAGCGAGATCATCGTGTGCCCCGATTGCGGCGTTGAGCTCGAGGTCGTGTCGGTGGACCCCCTCAAGGTCGATGTGGCGCCCGAGGTCGAGGAAGACTGGGGCGAGTGAGCCCTGAGATCTGGTAAGCGCGGCTCCGCCGGCGGATCGGGAGGGATAGGATGAAGATTGGGTTTTTGTACTCGCGTAAGCGCGTAGAGGAGAAGTTGATCACGGCAGCCCTCGATGAACGGGGTGTGGCCTACGACCGCTTCGATCCCCGCGAGCTGACGTTCGAGCTGGATGGGACGTCGCCGGGTGCGTACGACGCCTTTCTCGTGCGCTGTCTGAGCCACACGCACGCGTATTACCTGTCGCGTTGGCTGGAGGGACTGGGCATCCCGACCGTGAGTCCGCACCAGACCATCTCGGTCTGTGGCGACAAGCTCCTGACGAGCCAGGCGCTCCAGGAAGCCGGGCTCCCGATTCCCCGCATGGCCGTGGCCTTCTCGCCCGAATCGGGATTGGCCGCCATCGAGGCACTGGGCTACCCCGTGGTCCTCAAGCCGCTCTTCGGCTCCTGGGGCCGGCTGCTGGCCAAGGTGAACGACCGCGATGCCGCCGAGGCCCTGCTCGAGCACAAGAGCACGTTGGGCGGCTACCTCCACGAGGTCGTCTACATCCAGGAGTACGTCGACAAGCCCGGACGCGACATCCGCGTGATGGTGGCGGGCGACGAGGTCGTCTATGCCATCTATCGCCAGTCCGAGCACTGGATCACCAACACCGCGCTGGGTGGAGAGCCCATGCCCTGTCCCATCACCGACGAGATCGTCGCCCTCTCCGTCGGGGCCGCCAAGGCCGTGGGTGGCGGGATTGTCGCGGTGGACCTGCTGGAGACGCGCGACGGCAAGCTCCTGGTCAACGAGGTGAACCACACGCCGGAGTTCCACGGGGCGCGCCAGGCCACCGACGTGGACATCGCCGGCAAGATCGTGGACTACGTATTGGACGTAGCAGAGGGGAGGCCCCAATGATCAAGGCAGCGATTGTCGGTGCGTCGGGTTACGCGGGCGGCGAGCTCCTGCGCTTGCTCCTCTTCCATCCCGAGGTCGAGGTCACGCAGATCACGTCCGAGAGCTACGCGGGGCAGTACGCCTACTTCGTCCACCCCAACCTCCGCGGCCAGACGGGCCTGCAATTCTCGTCACTGTCGGAGCTGAAGCCCACCGATCTGCTCTTCCTCGCCCTGCCGCACGGTATGGCCTGGAACCAGATCGACAGGTTCGCCGGGATGGCCGAGCGCATTGTCGATCTCTCCGGTGACTTCCGCCTGAAGACGTCGGCGGACTACGAGCGCTGGTACGAGCATCCGCACCCCCATCCCGAATGGCTCGAGCGCTTTGTCTACGGCCTTCCGGAGCTCCACCGCGCCGAGATGGCCGGCGCGAAGTACGTGAGCGGCGTGGGCTGCAATGCCACCGTGACCAACCTGGCGCTCTGGCCGCTCTACAAGCACGGCATCGTGCGCGAGACCGTCGTTGAGGTCAAGGTTGGCTCCTCCGAGGGCGGGCACGATCCCACCCCCGCGTCGCACCACCCCGAGCGCGATGGCGTCGTGCGCACCTATTCGCCCTTTGGCCACCGCCACATCGGCGAGATGGTCCAGGAGCTGGCCCTCGACCCCGCCAAGCCCGCCTTCCACTTCACCGTCACGTCGGTGGGTATCGTCCGCGGGGCGCTCGCCACCTGCCACTGCCTGCTCAAGGATCCGGCGGAGACCGGGGTCAAGGTCGATGACCGTGACATCTGGCGCCTCTACCGGGACGCCTACAGCGACGAGCCCTTCATCCGGCTGGTCCGGGCGCGCCGCGGCATCCACCGCTATCCGGAACCCAAGCTGCTGTCGGGCTCCAACTTCTGCGACGTCGGCTTTGTCGCCGATCCCGACGGGGGCCGGGTGATCGTGATCGCCGCCATCGACAACCTGATGAAGGGCGCCGCGGGCAGCGCCGTCCAGTCGATGAACGTGATGTACGGTTGGAACGAGAAGCTCGGGCTCGAGTTCCCGGGCCTCCATCCCATCTAAACAGGGAGTGCCCGGCACTTGGAGGACAGAGGAGACACACATGATCGTGATCAAGGTTGGGGGCGGTGAGGGTGTCGACACGGAGCTGGTCTGCCAGGACGTCGCGGCCCTCGTGAAACAGGGCGAACAGGTGGTGCTGGTGCACGGTGGGTCCCACGAGACCAACGTCATCTCCGAGCAGCTGGGCCACCCGCCGCGGTTCGTGACTTCCATCTCGGGCCATAGCAGCCGCTACACGGACCGCGAGACGCTCGAGATCTTCGTGATGGTCACCGCGGGCAAGATCAACAAGCTGCTCGTCGAGCGGTTGCAGCAGCTCGGCGTCAACGCTGTGGGCCTCTCGGGCATCGATGGGCGTCTCCTCGAGGGCCGGCGTAAGCCCGCGCTGCGCATCCGCGAGGACGGCAAGACCAAGATCCTCCACGATGAGTTCAGTGGTGTGATCGAGAAGGTCAACCCCGGTGTGCTGAGCGCCGTGATGGGGGCAGGATTCGTCGCCGTGGTCGCGCCCCAGGCGATCAGCTACGAGAGCGTCGCGCTCAACGTCGACGGCGACCGCGCCGCCGCGGCCATTGCTGCCGCCCTGGGCGCCGAGACGCTGGTTATTCTGACCAACGTGCCTGGCCTGTTGCGCGATGTAGAGGATGAAACGAGCCTCATCCGGGAGATCCCCCGCGGCCAGGCCGGTGACTACCTGGAGCGCTACGCCGGTGGCCGGATGAAGCGCAAGGTACTGGGGGCCACCGAGGCCTTGCGCGACGGTGTGGGGCGGGTCATCCTCGCCGATGGCCGCGTCGAACAGCCGGTGCTCAAGGCGCTGGCGGGGCAGGGCACGGTTATTCAGTAGCACGCAGCCTGGAGAGGAGCTTTTGATGGACGTGAATCGCGACCAGATCATTGCCTGGGAGACCCAGTACGAGAGCGGCGTCTATGGCAAGCAGCCCATCGTGCTGGTGCGGGGGCAGGGCGCCCGCATCTGGGATATGGACGGCACCGAGTACATTGACTGCGTCGGCGGGCACGGCGCGGCGGCTATGGGCCACGCCCATCCCGCGGTTGTCGCCGCGGTGCAGGCCCAGGCCGAACGCCTCTTCCTGGCGCCCAACGGCTTTTACAACGACATGCGCGCGCAGTGTCTCGCCGAGCTGGTGCGGGTGGCGCCGCCGGGATTGAACCGCGCGTTCCTGTGCAACTCGGGGACCGAGGCCGTCGAGGCTGCGCTCAAGTTCGCCCGCCTCGTCACGGGCCGCACGAAGATCGTCTCCACGATGCGCGGGTTCCACGGGCGCAGCATGGGCGCGCTGGCGACGACGTGGCGCAAGGAGTACCGTGAGCCCTTCGAGCCGCTCATCCCTGACGTGAGCTTCGTCCCCTACAACAAGCTTGAGCGCATGGCAGGCGTTGTCGACGGCATGACCGCCGCCGTCATCGTCGAGGTCATCCAGGGCGAGGGTGGGGTCTATCCTGGCACCGAAGAGTTCCTCGCCGGCACCCAGGCGCTCTGCCACGAGCATGGCGCGCTCTTCATCGTCGACGAGATCCAGACCGGCGTCGGGCGCACGGGCAAGCTCTTCGCGAGCGAGCACTTCGACTTGCGCCCCGACCTGATGACGGTTGCCAAGAGCATCGCCGGCGGCATCCCCATGGGCGCCACCCTGATTGGGGAGCGCCTTGGCGAGATTCCCGGACACGTCCACGGCAGCACCTTCGGCGGCAACCCGTTGGCCTGCGCTGCGGCAGTCGCCACGCTCCACGCGATGGAAGCTGAGGGGCTCCCACAGCGCGCGGCGACCCTGGGTGCGCGGCTGATGGATGGCCTGCGCGCGCTTGATAACCCCGCGATCCGCGAGGTGCGTGGGATGGGTCTGATGGTGGGCGTGGAGCTCAAGGGCCACTCGGCCCCCTATCTGGCGGCGCTCTCCGAGCAGGGCGTGCTGGCTCTGCCCGCCGGCGCCACCGTGATGCGTTTCCTGCCGCCCCTGGTCATCAGCGAGCAGGACATCGACACCGTGATCGAGAAGGTGGCCCTGGTCCTGGGAAGCTAGTCGTCTGCGTGATCCGTCCAGGATGACGGTCAGGAAAGGACGAAGAGAGTGGGCAACACGATGCCTGCGCTGTTGCTGCTTGAGGATGGCCAACGCTTCTGGGGGAGAAGCGTTGGCGCACCGGGCGAGAGCTTCGGTGAATTGGTCTTCAATACGGGGATGACGGGGTACCAAGAGGTGCTCACCGATCCCTCCTATTGCGGTCAGATCGTCGTCATGACCTATCCCGAGATCGGGATCTACGGTGTGAACGCCGAAGACGTCGAGTCGGCCCGGATCCAGGTCGCCGGCTTCGTCGTGCAGCGCGCGGTGCGTCGGCCCTACAACGCGCGCGCCGACCGGTCGTTCACGGACTATCTGGCGGACGCCGGCGTGGTGGCCATCGAAGGGGTGGACACGCGCGCGCTGACCCGCCACCTGCGGACCCACGGCGCGATGCGTGGTGTCATCGCCACAGCACCGAGTGCGGACGTGCTCGACCCCGCTGCCTTGCTCGAGCGCGTCCTGGCGCGTCCCTCCATGGCCGGCCTGAACCTCGCCGCCGAGGTCACGCCCGCCGCCGTTACCCCCCTCCTCACCTCCTCCCAGCAGGGGAAGGCCGGCAGCGGGGAATCGCACGACACTATCGCTCCTGCTGCGCTCAACCTCACCTCCCCCCGCCGGGGGGAGGCTGGGAGGGGGGGCGCACACATCGTCATCATCGACGCGGGCTGCAAGGGCGGCATCGTGCGCGACCTCGCGCAGCACGGCGCAAGGGTCACGGTCGTCCCCTACGACGCCGCAGCCAGGGCCATCCTCGCGCTCGCGCCTGACGGCGTCCTCATCTCCAACGGGCCCGGCGACCCCGAGCCCCTGGCAGCCACCATCCGCACGATCCGCGATTTGCTCGAGGCGCGCATGCCCCTGGCGGGCATTTGCCTCGGGCACCAACTGCTCGGCCTGGCAGCCGGCGGGCGCACCTACAAGATGCGCTTTGGCCACCGCGGGGCGAACCACCCCATCAAGGACACGCGCACCGGCGGGATCGTGATCACGACGCAAAATCACGGCTTCGCCGTCGACCCCACGAGCCTGGGCATCGCGTGGGCGCCGCTCGACACAGCGTTCAGCGCCGCGAATCCCGCCCTCTGCCCCGATGGCGCCGCACGCACCGGTTCGACGATGGCCGAGCAGCTGCCGGCGGAACCTCTCGTGGGCGTGAGCCCGAGCGGCTTTGGCCCCGTCGAGGTGACCCACCTGTCGCTCAACGATGGCACCGTCGAGGGCCTGCGCCTGCACGACACCCCCGCCTTCTCGGTGCAATATCACCCCGAGGCCGCGCCAGGCCCCCACGATACGAAGGACTTCTTCGTGCAGTTCCTTGCGATGGTTGACGACGCACGCTTCGGGGGCACCCATGCCTAAACGCACCGACATCGCCTCGATCCTGATCATCGGCTCCGGCCCCATCGTCATCGGGCAGGCAGCCGAGTTCGACTACTCCGGCACGCAGGCGCTCAAGGCGCTGCGGCGCGCCGGCTACCGCCTGATCGTGGTCAACGCCAACTCGGCGACCATCATGACCGACCCCGAGCTCTCCGACGCCGTCTACATTGAGCCGCTGACGGTGCCCTTTCTCGAGGCTGTCATCGACAGGGAGCGCCCCGACGCGCTCCTGCCGACGCTGGGCGGTCAGACGGCGCTCAACCTCGCGGTCGCGCTCTCCGAGCAGGGCATCCTCGAACGCTACGGCGTGCAGCTCATCGGGGCGTCATTTGAGGCTATCCAGCTGGCTGAGGATCGCGCACGCTTCAAGGAGACCATGCTGCGCATCGGCCTCGAGGTCCCCCTGAGCCGCCAGATCTCGAGCCTCCCGGAGGCGCTCGAGGCCGCGGCAGAGCTGGGCTATCCCCTGATCGCGCGCCCCAGCTTCACACTGGGTGGCACTGGCGGCGGGATTGCCTACAACGCCAAAGAGCTCACCGAGATCGTGGCCCACGGCTTGATCGAGAGCCCCACGCACACCGTGCTCCTCGAGGAGTCGGTGATCGGGTGGAAGGAGTATGAGATGGAGGTCATGCGCGACAGCGCCGACAACGCCATCATCGTCTGCTCCATCGAGAACCTCGACCCGATGGGCGTGCACACAGGCGACTCGATCACCGTGGCCCCCGCGCAGACCCTGACCGATCGCGAGTACCAGCGCATGCGCGATGCCTCGATCGCCGTCCTGCGCGCCATCGGGGTGGATACCGGCGGGTCCAACATCCAGTTTGCGATCGATCCCGTTTCGGGCCGCATGGTCGTGATCGAGATGAACCCGCGCGTCTCGCGCTCTTCAGCCCTGGCATCCAAGGCCACGGGCTACCCCATCGCCAAGGTGGCCGCCTTGCTGGCTGTCGGCTACCGCCTTGACGAGGTCGCCAACGACATCACCCGGCGCACCACGGCGGCCTTCGAGCCCACGCTCGACTATGTTGTGGTCAAGATCCCACGCTTCCAGTTGGAGAAGTTCCCCGGCGCCGATCCGCGCCTGACGACGCAGATGAAGTCCGTGGGCGAGGCGATGGCGATCGGGCGCACGCTCAAGGAGGCGCTGGGCAAGGCATTGCGCTCGCTGGAGCTCGATGCCACCCCCAGGCTCGACTTCGACCGCATCCCCGAGTACCTGGCCAATCCCACGCCTGAGCGGCTGGCCTACATCTATGCCGCCCTGCGCCGTGGCTTCTCGGTCGACGAGATCGCCCTGCTCACGCACATCGATCGCTGGTTCCTCACCGAGCTCGAGCAGTTTGTGCAGTTCGAGGCGGAGTTGCGCGAGATGCCCTGGGAGGCGCTCGGCCGCGACACGCTGCTGCAGGCCAAGTCCTGGGGTTTTTCGGATCTTGAGCTTGGAGAGCTTTTCGCCTGCCCGGCTGAGGAGGTTCGCCGGCGGCGCATCGCCCTTGGCATCCGCCCCGTCACCAAGATGGTGGATACCTGTGCGGGCGAGTTCGAAGCCTTTACGCCCTATTTCTACTCCACCTACACCGGCACAGAGGACGAGGCCCCGCCCACCGGTCGCCGCAAGGTCGTGATCCTGGGCTCCGGCCCCAACCGCATCGGTCAGGGCGTCGAGTTCGACTATGCCAACGTCCACGCGGTCTGGGCGCTGCAGGAGGAGGGCTATGAGGTCATCATGGTCAACTCCAACCCCGAGACCGTGTCGACCGACTACGACATCGCCGACCGGCTCTACTTCGAGCCGCTCACCGTCGAAGACGTCCTGGCCATCATCGAGCGCGAGCAACCTGTCGGCGTGGTGGTGGGCTTTGGTGGGCAGACGCCCCTCAAGCTGGCGCGCTCGCTGGTGAAGGCCGGCATCCCCCTGCTCGGAATCGACTTCGCTGCCATCGAGTTGGCCGAGGATCGCGAGAAGTTCGGCGCCCTCCTGGCTCAGCTCGGCCTCAAGAGCCCGCCCTATGGCATGGCGACCACTGTCGACGAAGCCCTCGCTGTTGCCGAGGCGCTCGGCTACCCGGTGCTTCTGCGCCCCAGCTTCGTTCTTGGCGGACGGGCGATGGAGATCGTCAGCAGCGCCGAGGAGCTGCGCCACTATATCGTGGAGGCCGCCCGGGTTTCGCCGGGCTACCCGGTCCTGATCGACCGCTTCCTGGAGGGCGCGACCGAGCTCGATATCGATGTCCTCTCGGATGGGCAGGATGTCTGGATCGCGGGGCTGATGGAGCAGATCGAGGAAGCCGGCGTCCACTCGGGCGACTCGGCCTGCGTCATGCCCCCGGTGAGCCTCTCGCCCGACATGGTCGCCCGCATCGAGGCCTCGGTCGCGGACCTGGTCCGCGCGATGGGGTCGCGGGGCCTGGTCAACATCCAGATGGCGATCCGCGGCAAGTCCCTCTATGTCATCGAGGCCAACCCGCGCGCCTCGCGCACCGTTCCCTACGTCAGCAAGGCCATCGGCATCCCGGTCGCGAAGCTGGCGGCCCAGATCCTGGTGGGCCGGACGCTCAAGGAGCTGCTTGCGCCCTATTGGCCCTACCCGACCGCTGTGCCCCTGTCGACGACGTTCGAGGCGCACCTCGCGGCGACGCACCGCGCGCCGTTGCCGTGGCCCGCACGCTCGTCGGTCAAGGAGGTGGTCCTGCCCTTTGGCCGCTTCCCCGGCGCCGATGTGCTCCTCGGGCCCGAGATGCGCTCCACCGGCGAGGTGATGAGCTTCGGCGACAGCTTCCCCGAGGCCTTTGCCAAGGCCCAGATCGCCGCGAGCAACCCCCTGCCCACGTCCGGGGCCGTGCTCGTGAGCCTGGCGGATGGCGACAAGCGCGAGGGGGTCTCGCTCGTGGCCCGGCTCAGCGATATGGGCTTCGCGATCCTGGCGACACGCGGGACCGCTCGCGTGCTTCGTGCGATGGGCATCCCTGTGGTGGAGGTCCTCAAGGTGGGCGAGGGGAGACCCGACTGCGTCGACGTCATTGTCCAGGGCAAGGTGAGCCTGGTGGTGAACACGCCCTCGATCATTGGCGGGAGCGGGAGGCAGCGCGACCTCGCGGCCTTGCGCGACCTCGCCCTCCCCGACACCGCCCAGGAGCGCGGCGTGCCGCTGCCCTGGCACCTCGCGCGTTCATCGGGCTATCGCATCCGCACCGCGGCGCTTGAGCATCACGTGCCCTACGTCACCACGCTGGTGGCGCTCCAGGCCACCGTTGCTGCCATCCGCTACCTGCGCACGGGTTCGCTCGGCGTGGGCAAGCTGCAGGGATCTGCTTTCCCCTCTCAGGGGGGGAACACAAAGGGGAGTGTCTGACTTGGACGAAGCCGAATTTCTCGAGCGCTTGCTCTCGATCCCCAGCCCCTCGGGGGGCGAGGACGTCTTTGCCGAATATCTCCTGACGCAGATGCGCAAGCTGGGCTTCCGTGCGGCGCGGGATGATGCGGGCAACGTCGTCGGCTCGGTGGGCCATCCCGACGCGGAGCGCGAGATCGTGCTCCTCGGCCACATGGACACCGTGCCCGGCTTCATCACCGTGCGCTGGGATGACGACCATCTCTATGGCCGCGGGGCCGTCGATGCCAAGGGGCCGCTGGCGGCCTTCGTCCTGGCGGCGGCGCGCGTTGCGCCCACACTGACCGGTGCTCGGGTCACCGTGATCGGTGCTGTGGAAGAGGAGTCACACGGGTGGGGCGCCCAGTACCTGGCGCAGACCATGCCGGCACCCACCTTCGCCATCATCGGCGAGCCCAGCGCCTGGGACAGCATCACGCTGGGCTATAAGGGACGGCTCAACATGGAATATCGCCTCACTCAGCCTGGCGGGCACAGCGCCGGCGAGCTTCCTGGCCCCGCCGAGCACGCCGTCGACTTCTGGAACCGCCTGCGCCGCTACGCCTATGCCTATAACCAGGGACGGGATGGGCGCTACAACACGCTGGACCCGGCGCTCCGCGACCTGCATACCTATTCCGACGGGCTCTACGACTACGTCGAGATGAACATCGTGGCCCGCGTCCCGCCCGATTTCGGCATCGATGCGCTGCAGGCCAGCATGGAGGAATGGAGCGGCAACGCCGAGTTGCGCTTCCTGGGGTCGGACCCGGCCTACCGTTCGGACAAAAACACGCCGCCCGTGCGGGCGCTGCTCCGCGCCATCCGCGCCCAGGGCGGCTCGCCGCACTTCAAGCTCAAGACTGGCACCTCGGACATGAACACGGTGGGGCCGGTCTGGGAGTGCCCGATGGTGGCCTATGGCCCCGGCGATTCCTCGCTCGACCACACGCCGCGCGAGCACATCGACATCGCCGAGTTCCGTCGCTCGATCGCCGTGTTGGCCGGGGCCCTCACGACGTTGGCCTCCTGATGAGGCGTTCGGAACGAGATGATTGAGGAAAGCGTACAGAACCCATGAACGACACGACTGTGCAAGACCTCGGTGATGGCCTCATCCTGCGCCGTGCCACGTCCGCCGACGTCGAGGCGCTCGTCGACTTCGACGCCCGCGTCCACAGCGACGCCGGCTGGGACTCGCCCGACCCGGGCGTAGCGGCCTGGGTGCGCGACCTCATGGCCGGATCGCACCCGACCTTTGACGTGGGCGACTTTCTCGTTGTCGAGGACCCCGCGCGCACGACTGATGGTCAGCCCGCCATCGTCTCCAGCACGAACCTCATCTCTCAGACCTGGACCTACGCCGGCATTCCCTTCGGCGTGGGGCGTATCGAGCTGGTGGGCACGCACCCGGACTACCGCCGCCGCGGCCTGGTCCGCAAGCAGTTTGAGGTCCTCCACCGCTGGAGCGCCGAGCGTGGCGAGCTCATCCAGGCGATCACGGGCATCCCATGGTACTACCGGCAGTTCGGGTACGATATGGCGCTCAACCTCCATGGCGCCCGCCGCGGGCCGGAGGGCGGGCTGCCGGATCTGAAGGAGGGCGCCACGGAGCCCTACGCGATCCGCCCAGCCACTGTCGCGGACCTGGCCTTCATTGCCGAGGTCGAGACGCACGGGCAGCGCCGCTCCCTCGTCAACTGCGTGCGTGACGCTGCTCAGTGGGCCTATGACCTGTCGGGGCGCACCCCGCGCAACGCCGCCCACGCCGAGCTGCGCATCATCGAGACGACCCCAGCCGAGGGTGCTGCACCTTCGTCCGTGGGCTTCCTGGCTCATCCGCCGGTGCTCTGGGGCAGCACCTTCTTCGCGACGCGCTATGAGCTGCTGCCCGGCACTTCGTGGTGGGCGGTGACCCCCTCGGTCTTGCGCTACCTCCAGGCCACGGGGGCGACGCTTCCGCCCTATATGGCCGATCCCGACGGCGGGCCGACGTTCAAGAACGTGGGCTTTGAGCTCGGGGAGGTGCACCCGGCCTACGCCATCGTCACGGACTGGTTGCCGATCGTCCAGGCTTCCTACACCTGGTATATGCGCGTGCCCGACCTGCCGGCGTTCCTGCGCCTGATCGCGCCGGCCCTCGAGGCACGCCTTGGCGCATCGGACATGGCCGGCCACTCGAAGAAGCTTAACCTCGACTTCTACCGCGGGGGCGTGTCGCTCACCCTGTCGGACGGGCACATCACCGAGGTCGCGGGTTGGCCGGCGGAGCGCGATAGCGTGACGGAGCTCCGGGCCGGCGGCGCCTACGCCCGCTTCCCCGACTTCACCTTCCTCCAGGTGCTTTTCGGCCACCGCACGCTCGGCGAGCTCAGGCACGCCTACACCGACTGCTCCTCCAACCTGGAGGGGCGGCTGCTCGTCGACGCGCTGTTTGCCAAGCAGTCTTCGGAGGTGTGGCCCATAGCATAGAAGGGATGACGGACCGCCGCGGAGCGTTCCGTTCGCAGATAAGATCCCGCGGATCTGCGCAGATCCGGGCGGATCTCTGAAGATCCGGCGGATCTGTATAGATCCGGGCGGATCTGTGCAGATCCGGCGGATCTATACAGATCAGTGCGGATCGATGTGGATCCGTGAGCAAACACGCAGGTTGAAGACTCGGATTGGAGGAGAGGAATGGCACCCAAGAAGGTCACCAAGGTCGTTCTGGCATATTCGGGAGGGCTGGACACATCGTGCATCGTGCCCTGGCTCATCGAGAAGTATGGCTGTGAGGTCATCACCTTCACGGCCGACCTGGGGCAGGAGGAGGAGCTCGACGGCCTGCCCGAGAAGGCCCGCATCAGCGGCGCCATCAAGTCCTACGTCGAGGACCTGCGGCAGGAGTTCGTCAAGGAATACGTCTTCCCGACGATGCGCGCCGGCGCGATCTACGAGCGCCAGTACCTGCTGGGCACGTCCTTTGCCCGCCCGCTCATCGCCAAGCGCCTCGTCGAGATCGCCGAGCTCGAGGGGGCCGACGCGATCGCCCACGGCGCCACCGGTAAGGGCAACGACCAGGTGCGCTTCGAGCTGGGCGTGATGGCGCTCAACCCGCGCCTCGCCGTCATCGCCCCCTGGCGCGAGTGGTCCATCCGCTCCCGCGACGACGCCCTGGCCTATGCCACGGCCCACGGCGTCCCCGTGACCGCCACCGGCAAGTCGAAGTACAGCCGCGACCGCAACATCTGGCATCTGAGCCACGAGGGAGCCATCCTGGAGAACCCCTGGATGGAGCCCGAGGAGGACATGTTCCTGCTCACGGTCGCGCCCGAAGCCGCGCCCGATGAGCCGCGCTACGTCGAGATCGACTTCAAATCGGGCATCCCCTTCCGGGTCGATGGCGTCGCCCATGGCGCGGTCGAGCTTCTCACCACCCTCAACAATCTGGGCGGCGCCCACGGCGTCGGGCGCATCGACATCGTCGAGAACCGTTTGGTGGGCATCAAATCCCGCGGCGTCTACGAGACCCCCGGCGGCACGATCCTCTACACCGCGTTGCGCGCGCTCGAGACCCTCTGCCTCGACGGCCTCACGATGCACTACAAGGACGTCGTCGCAGAGCAGTACGCCGAGATGGTCTACAACGGCAAGTGGTTCACGCCGCTGCGCACGGCGCTGGACGCCTTCGTCGACAGCCTGATGCAGAACGTCACCGGCACCGTGCGGCTCAAGCTCTTCAAGGGCTCGTGCACCGTGGTGGGACGCAAGTCGCCCTATTCGCTCTACCGCGAGGACTACGCCACCTTTGGCGAGGATGACGTCTACGACCAGAGCGACGCCGAGGGCTTCATCCGCCTCTTCGGCCTGCCGCTCAAGGTCAAGGCGCTGCTCGACATCGAAGGCCTGGGCAAGTCCAGCTACGCCCAGCCCGACTTCACCGCGTTCAAACGCGACTAGGGCTCAGTTAAGCTGATATTCGGGGTTCGCAGGTGCGACTTCAGTCGTTCCGGTGCCTCAGTCGGCGGCAGCAGAACCGCTGAAGCGGTTACTACGAACCAACTTAGCTGACTACTAGATTCTGGTGGAGGTCGGGAGGGGGAGGCGTAGCCTCTCCCTCCCAGACCTCCTCTCAGGTTCTGAGATAGGAGTTGATGATGGCCAAACTATGGGGCGGGCGCTTCGAGAAAGAGCCCGACAAGCTGCTCTGGGCCTATAACGCCTCAATCGACTTCGATCGGCGGATGGCCGAGGCCGACGTCGCCGGCAGCATCGCCTATGCGCGCGCGCTCGTGCCCACGGGCGTGCTCACGCCCGCCGAGGCCGCCGCGCTCGTCGAGGGGCTCGAGGCGGTGCTCGCCGAGTTCCGCGCGGGCACCTTCGCCTTCGCGCCCACCGACGAGGACATCCACACCGCGGTCGAGCGGCGTCTCCACGAGCTCAAGGGCGACGTCGCCGGCAAGCTCCACACCGGGCGCAGCCGCAACGACCAGGTGGCCACCGATACGCGCCTCTACCTGCTGGGCAAGATCGGCGAGGTCCGCGCGCTCGTCAAGGCGCTCCAGAGCGCCATCGTCGACCGGGCCGCTGCCCATCTCGACGTCCTGATGCCCGGCTACACGCACCTCCAGCCCGCCCAGCCGATCCTCTTCTCGCACTGGATGCTCTCCTTCTTCTGGATGCTCCAGCGCGACGTCGAGCGGCTCGACGACCTGACGCATCGGGTGGCGGTCCTGCCGCTGGGCAGCGCCGCGCTCGCGGGCAACACCTTTGGCATCGACCGCGGGGCGCTCGCGGAGGCCCTGGGCTTTGAGGCCGCCAGCGAAAACAGCCTCGACGCCGTCTCCGATCGCGACTTCATCGCCGAGTTCCTCTTCTGGGCCGCGCTCCTCCAGACCCACCTGAGCCGCCTGGCCGAGGACCTCATTCTCTACGCGACCGCCGAGTTCGGCTTTGTGGAGCTCGACGATGCCTACAGTACCGGCTCGAGCATCATGCCCCAGAAGAAGAACCCCGACGCGCTCGAGTTGGCGCGCGGCAAGACCGGGCGGATGGTGGGGAACCTGGTGGGACTGCTGACCGCGCTCAAGGGCATCCCGAGCGCTTACGACAAGGACCTGCAAGAGGACAAGGAGCCGCTCTTCGACACGCTCGACACGCTCGAGCTCGAGCTCCCCGTGATGACGGGCGTGATTGCCACGCTCAAGGTGAACGCCGGGCGGATGGCGCGTGCGCTGGGCGACGAGCTCCTCGCTACCGACCTGGCCGATGCCCTCGTCCGCCGGGGTGTCCCCTTCCGCGAGAGCCACCGCCTCGTGGGCTTGGCCGTGCGCCGGGCGCTCGCCCAGGGCTGCGGGCTGCGTGGCCTTTCGGTCGAGGACTACGCCGCGATCTCGCCCGCCTTTGGCGACGACATAACCAGCGTCCTCGACTTCGCGGCCTCCGTCGCGCGCCACGACGTCACCGGTGGCACCGCTCCCGCCGCCGTCGCCGAACAGCTCCGCCGCGCCCGCGAACGCCTGCGCGACTGACCGCTCTGTGCACCCTGCGAGGGTGCGCCGCGTTCCGACGCGCACCCTCGCAGGGTTTCTGGATCCGCGACCGCCTGCCCCGGCGCTCCTTGTCCTGCGGTCTCTGCCTGGACCGCGCCGGTCAGCCGGAGACCTGGTCGAAGAACTCGGCCTCGTCCAGCGCGGCCTGCCACTCCCGGTGCCGTTACACCGAATCCATCTGCTGCTCGCGTTGCATCCCTCTCCAGGGCGCCTATCATACGGACATTGGACATTCCGGCTCATCCCCTAGCCACCGGCGCCACACGCCACCGGTGTTCCGCAAGATAAGGAGCGACAGAATGAACAGACCGCAGGACGCACGCGACGCGAATCCCCCTCTCGACAAGCCCGCCTCACCGGCGCAGAACGCCGGCACACGGGCAACGCCCAAGCACCCGATCCCCGCCAGGAGCCGCCAGGCCAATGGCGATCTCATCGACCTGTCGGGTGTCTATACGGCATCTCTGGAGGACGACTGGCTCGGGCAGTCGGGCGCCAACCTTGGCGCCTTGCCCAGGAGCGTCCAGGTCTTCGCCGGAGCCGCCTTCGACGTCCGTGGGCTCGTCCAACTGGCGGGCGCGCCAGCGGCTGGCAGGGCGCTGGATGCGCCGCTGGCCGTGAGGGGTATCGCCATCCACGCTGAGGGGCGGCGCCTCCACTTCCTCCACGGTGCGGTGGGACATATGCCCGCAGATACGCGGATCGGCGAGTATCTCCTCCACTATGCCGACGGTCGGACCCAGAGTGTGCCGCTGGTCTACCTGCGCAACGTGAGCGATTGGCAAGTCCGGGCGGACGATCCCCTTCCCACGGACGCCGAGGTGGCCTGGACTGGCGAGGCTGGCGCGGCTCAGGAACCGGGTCGCCAGATCCGGCTCTACACCTATACCGCCAACAATCCTTTCCCTGATGCCAGGATCGAGACGCTTGACTTCGTCTCCGCCATGACGCCCGCGGCCCCGTTCCTGGTCGCCCTGACCCTCGAGCCCCACGCCCCGGTCTACGAGGAGATCAGTGTGCCCCGGATCGATCGTTTCTCGCCCATCGCGCCCCGGGATTCCCAGGCCGGCCCCGACCTGGTGGACCTCTCCGCGCACTACAACGCCTCGCTCGACGACAACTGGTTTCACCACGCCTGCCACGATCTGCGCGACCTGCCCAGGGGGATCCAGCACTTTGAGGGCGTCGCCTTTGACGTTCGCGGCCTGGTCCAGTTGGCGGCGAGCAAATCGCTGGAGGTAACCGGCGTTGTTTTCCCCGAGGCCGTGAACGGCATCGCGGTCCATCGCAAGGGAGCCCGGATCCATTTCCTCCAGGCCTGCTTCTGGAACACCGTCCCGGGCGCCAAGCTCGGGGACTACGTCATCCATTATGCCGACGGGCAGACCCGCACCGCCCCCATCGTCTATGGACAGAACATCCTGGACTGGTGGGTGGCGCCCGAGGGTGGGACGCTCACCGGTGCCAGGACCGTCTGGCGCGGCTCGAACCCGGCGACAGCCAGCATGGGCCTGATCACCCATCTCATCGACTACACGTGGGAGAACCCCCTGCCGGACGTCGAGATCGCCACCGTCGACTTCGTCTCGGACCTGATCGAGGCGAGCCCGTTCCTGGTCGCGATGACGGTCGAGCCTGCCTCGCCGGCGGGCGTCTGACCCGGTCGGGCGCGCGCGACGCCATCGCAACGGCTACGGCTATTGCCCTGGCTGCGCGTGGCCGGGCACTGATAAGGGAGGAGAGACCTGCTCATGGATGCTGCCGTGATCTACTGGTCAAAAACGGGCAACACCGAGAAGGCGGCCCGCGCCATTCGCGACGGGCTGGCGGCTGAGGGCGCAACCGTGCACCTGGTGACCGTGGAAGAGGCGGAAGCCATCGACTTCTTCGCCTATGACCTCGTTTGTGTCGGCTTCCCGGCCTACAGTTGGTCGCCTCCCCCGCCGGTCCTGACCTGGCTGAAGGGCAAGCACCGTGACTACGTGCGGGAGGGGCGCATCAAGGTGAGCTGTCCCGAGGTAGCTGGCAAGCAAGCCCTGGTCTTCGTCACCTACTCGTGACCCCACACCGGCATCAACGAGGCGATCCCCGCGGGCAAGTTGGCCGGGAAATTCTTCGAGCACCTGGGCATCCGGGTGCTGGACGAGTGGTACA
>Ga0123329_1001785_pt1 | contig 19736 bp, 12 predicted proteins | sample BioC12SIPDNA_FD_89703 | JGI IMG/M metagenome (GOLD analysis project Ga0123329, IMG submission 89703) | Anaerobic biogas reactor microbial communites from Washington, USA - Biogas_R1_B C12 SIP DNA | ecosystem: Engineered > Bioreactor > Anaerobic > Unclassified | place: Washington, USA | collected...
CCGCACATCGCCTTCCTCTCGACGGACGCCTCCACCGGCCTCTCGCCGGACAAGAGCTACACCCACCTGTACGACCTGGGCAACGTGGGACCCGCCGTCGTCAACGGCATCACGTTCACCAAGATGACCGGCAATACCGCCACCTTCACCGCGTCGCCGTCCCTCTCCTCTCACGCCGGCAATGTGCTCAGCGGCACGGCGCTCGGCCCGGTGCCAACCGACTCCGGCCTCTTCGCGCTGCTGACGGACATGTGCTATGTCGCGGGGGCCCTGCCTGCGCCCAAGAACACGACCCTGACCCTCTCCGGCCTCACGCCGGGGCGTCCGTACGAAGTGCGCATCTACAACCGGTCGTGGAGTTGGGGCGGCGGGCGCCAGCAGTTCGTCGATTTCTGCAGCACGCTGGACGGACGCTACCGCGACAGCATCCTCTTCAACCCGGACGCGCTGCTGCCCAACGCCCTGGTCTACCGCTATGTCCCGGAAGGCACCACGCTGAGCATCCGTGTCTCAAATCTTGTCGACAACAACGGCTGGCATATTTACGGATTTTCCAACGAAGACCTCAGCGACCCGGATGCGGAAGCGTGGGACGGCGGCCTGACGGTCTCGGTCCCTGCGGGACGCACTGACGCCTTCGCGGGCACGCTGGCCGGTCCCGCTGCGCTGACAAAGAGCGGCGCTGGCGTCCTGCTGCTGACCGGCACTTCGGCCGCCAGCGGTCCGATGACCATCGCCGCGGGCAGCTTCGGCGCGGCATTCACGAACGACGCCCCGCTCACGGCCGGCACGGTTGCCTTCGCGGCCGGCACGGCGTATGTCTGGGACTGGAGCGCTGCCGGCGCGGGCGGCACGTTGTCTGCGGGCAGCGTCACCCTGCCCGCCACCTTTACGATCACGGCGGGGCGGAGCGGCCATCCGCCTGCCCGCTGGCCGGTCCTGGTCTCGGCGGACACGCCCATCGGGACGCCCCTCGAATCGGTCACGCTCGACGGGTTCCCGAACTCTGTGAAAGCCGAGTATTCGGCCGACGGACGGATCCTCTTCCTGACCAACCAGCGCGGCACGATGATCACGATCCAGTAGCTGAATTGCGAAATAAGACCTGGTGCCCAATCTCAGGCGCATGTGCCCCGCACGGCATTGCGCAAAATGCTGTATGTTAGTTGCGTGATATGCATTATTGTGTAAAACGCCTTGTGTTATCTTTGCACTGTCGCTTAAAAGATAATCTAGCAACAAGGAAGTTGACCATGCGTATACTGTGCAACGCAAGAGACTGCAGGATGGAGTTGTCAGCGTTCCCGGCCGCACTGGCCGCACTGTTCATTTGCGCCGCCGCATACACGGCCCGGGCCGCCGACGGAACGTGGAAGGGCACTCAAGACAACGTGTGGGTCACCAGCGCCAACTGGAGTGCCTCGCCCTATCCGGGATTGGGCGAAACCGCCACCTTCGATTCCGGCGGCAACGGACACACCGACTTGGATCTGGCCAACATCTTTAGCGTGGCCAACATCATCTTCACAGGACCCTCCGTCGCGGCCTACACGATCGGCACCGGCCCCCGCGACAGCCAGAACCTGGTCATGGGTACGGAGGGTGAATACCGCATCGAGGCCTCCGCTGCCAGCGGCCAGACCTTCAACTGCAGCCTGCAACTGGGTGGCGGCTCGATCGGCGGCACCTACACCTTCCGCAATGACGCCCCCGGCCAGGCCCTGACACTGGGATCGATCTTCGTGCCGACAAACAGCACATCCGGCACCAAGACAGTGAGCCTGCGCGGAGCGGGCGCGATCACCGTCCTCGGCGACATTCTCAGGGGCCCCAGCGGGCTTAACTTGGAGGTGTCGACCACCAACGTGCTGACCCTAGCGGGAAGCAACGCGGTCACCGCCGTGTATCTGAACGGCACCAACGGGGTTGTGCAGCTCAATGCCGGCTCGACGGTCGTTTTAAGCAACGGCGGCGGTGCCAATCTCACCGCCAGCCAGGACACCACGATCAAAGGTCCCGGCGAGATCGTGCTGAGCACGAACACCGGCGACAACCACGGCGACAACGCCGTCGCCTCCGGACACACGCTCACGATCAACGCGAAGCTCACCGGCGACACCGGCTTCCAGTATTACCACGCCTCGTCCGACTATGCGGGCACCGTCGTCCTGAACGGCATGAACGACTACGCCCGCAGCACGGGTTTCTACGCGGCGGGTACGCTCTCCTGCGGCTACTTCGGCATGAGCGGATCAGCCGGCAACATCGGAACGAACGCGCGCGTCGTTCTCGACCACGCCGGTTCGCGGCTGCTCTACACCGGCACAGGCGAGACGACCGACCGCACGCTCGACATCAAGCGCGGCGGCACCCTTGAACACGCGGGCTCAGGCACACTCGTTTTCACGGCCCCCACAACCTCCACCACAACCGGTGCCAAAAAGCTGACGCTGCGCAATTACGCGGCCGCGGACGGCGAGCTGCAGGGCGCGGTCGTCAATGGCGACGGCACGGTATCCCTCGCCAAAGACGGCGACGGCACCTGGTCGCTCACAGCCTCCAACACCTTCAGCGGCGCCCTGGCCGTCAACGGCGGCAATCTCATCCTCTCCGGCGCGGACGGTTCGGCTGCCTGGGCCTCCGCCTGCACGATCTCCAACGGCGCGACCCTGCGGCTCGACAGCACCGCAGCCGCAAACAATGCCGACCGCCTCAACGACACCGGCGCGGTGACGCTCCTGGGCGGCACGCTCGACTTTTCCCACGACGCCGGCGCGGCCGACTTCAGCGAGAGCGCCGGCGCGCTGACCGCCGCATCCGGCGCCTGCACGGTCCAGACCGACCTGGCGGCCGACGGCCAGGCCGCCACGCTCACCTTCTCGTCGCTCAGCCGCCTCAACGGCGCCACGCTCGCCTTCACCGGAACCGGCCTGGGCGCGAACAGCCGTAACCGCGTTTTCATCACCAGCCAGCCGGAAGGCCCGCTCGGGAGTTGGGTCACGCTCAACGGCCAGCCCGCCTATTACAGTGTCAGCGACGGCGTGACCGTCCCGCCCGCGTGGGGCGTCACCGAGATCGCCGCGCGCGGCCCCGCCTCCGTCATCCCCGACAACGCGGCCGCCGACGTGCGCATCACGCAGCCCGGCACCTCCGGCCCCATCACGCTGGCGGGCGCCCCCGTGAACAGCGTCGCCAGCCTGAGCCAGTGTACCGATACCGCGGCCGAGGTCGACACCGCGAATAAGACGCTGCTCGCCTACAGTGTCGGCATCACCAACGGGCAGGCCGCGCTGAAGCTCGGACTGGCCGTCGGAGACGGCGCGCTCGCGCCGCTCACGGCCGGCGGCACGCTGGAGCTGAACAACGAGTCCGGCAGCGACCTGACCGTCAACGCCGCGCTGGCGGACAACACCTCGGCCTCGACCGTCGCCAAATACGGCGCCGGCAACGCGATCATCACGGGGCCGACGCTGCACACCGGCGCCACCGAGATCAACGCGGGCTCGCTGACCTTCGCGGGCCACGACGTGACCCAGCGGCTGGCGGGCGCGGTCAGCGGCAGCGGCACGCTCATCAAGACCGGCACCAACCTGCTCGACCTGGCCGCGGCCAACACCGACTTCTCCGGGCCGATACATGTCCAGCAGGGTGTATTGCTCGTCCGTCATTCGAGTGCGCTCGGCACAACAGACGCCGGCACCGTGATCGCCGACGGCGCGACGCTGGATGTCGGCGGATCCGTCACCATGGATTCGATCAAAACAATCTCTGAGCCTGTGACCGTCCAGGGCGCCGGCGCGGACGACCAAGGCGTCATCGTCAACCGTTCCGGCGTCCAGCAGATCTACGCGCTCGGCAACCTCGAACTCGCCGGCGACGCCACCTTCGGCGGCTTGTCGCGCTGGGACATCCGCAACGGCACGTTCACCATGAACAACCACAGCGTGACCAAGAAGGGCGGCGCTGCGCTCGGACTAAGCGGCACAGAGACCGTCACGCCCGGCGGCGACAGTGCTTTGATCGACGTCCAGGAGGGCAGCCTGAGGCTTCAGCAGTCCTTGCAGATGGGCGGCAGCGCGGCCAACACCGTCCACCTGCGCAGCGGCACGACGCTCGACTTCTACGATCTGGACGCCGCGCCGGCGTGGAGCCTGATCTGTGAGGACAACACCCGCTACAAGGCATCCCACAGCACCAGCACCCTGCACAACCGCTGGGCAGGCCCGGTCACCGTGAACGGGGCCGTGCGACTGACTTTTGAAAACAGTTCCGACACGGATTACTACAGCGGATTCGCCGGAGAGGTTTCTGGCGCCGGTTCGCTGTTCGTCACCAACGGAACCTCGCGGCAGCCACGTTTTTATCTCACCGGCACGAACAACACCTACAGCGGCACCACGCGGGTCGCCGGCGGCTGGATCTATGCCGCCAGCCTCAAAAATGTCGGCGTGCCCTCCTCGCTGGGCCAACCCATGAACGCGGCCGACGCCACGATCCGGCTGGGCATCGGCAATCTTCCGGGGCGACTCGCCTATATCGGCAGCGGCGACACGACCGACCGCACGATCGAACTGTCCGGCAGTTCGACCGCCGGCTGGGGCACGCTCAATCACGAGGGCACCGGCCCGCTGGTCATCAGCAACGTGACCTTCGCGGCCGGCGCGAAGCGCCTGTATCTCATCGGCAATTCAACCTACCCGGCGACGATCGTCGGCGACCTCGTCGACAGCGGCTCCGGCAACACCGAACTCGTGAAACAAAACAACGGGATCTGGATCCTTTCCGGCGACAACACGTACAGCGGACAGACAACCCTTTCTGAAGGCGGGTACGGCACGCTCACCTACACCGGCAGTAACACGCTGGGCGGCGCGTTTGCCATCGAAAACGGCATCCTGCGGCTGCCGGCCGGCGCGTACATGAGCAGCACGAACAACTTCGGCATCCGCAGAGGCGGCGCGTTCCACCTCGACGGCGGCACCTTCATCCGCAACACGCCAACAGGCGACGGCGAGACCTTCAGCATCGGCCACAGATCGGGCGGCTACGGCCACCTCGCCGTCAACAGCGGCTCGCTGACCTGCACGCGCCTGTACGCGGGCTGGAGCGGTATCGGCACCACGCGCTTCACCGGCGGCGCAGCGGCCTTCACGCACTTTGTCCATATCGGCCGCTTCAGCTACGGGACCGTCACCATCATGCCCGGCGGCAGCGTCAGCCAGCCGGAGATCACCGACGACAATGATTGCTACCTCGGCTTCGACGGCGGTCGCGGCGAGCTGAACCTGCTCGGCGGCGCTTACCTCCAAGCGCGAGGCAAATTCCAAGCCGGCCAGAACAGCAACGCCGCGACCAGCATCGTCAACCTCTGTGAGGGGACGCTGACCATGCGATATCTTCTCTACAGCAAAGGCGCCTTGCTGGTGAACTTCACGGGCGGCACGCTGAAGTATCCTGACCGTGATGCCGTAACCACGTCGATCCTCCCGTTAAACAGCGCGGTGAGCGTCTACTCTTTCGGTCCGCGCGACGGGTTCGCGGGCGGCGCGGTGATCGACACCAACGGGCGGGACTTGAACTTCCAAGCCGCCGTCAGCGCACCTGCCGGGCAGGGTGTGTCCGCTATCGAAATCCAACAAAAGGGCAGTCGCTACCTCGGCGAGCCGTACGTGCGGATCAGCGGTGACGGTTACGGCGCGTGCGCGGTGGCGAACATGGAGGATGACGGGCAAGGACGCGGCACCTACCGCGTGGCCAGCGTCACCGTCACCTGTCCCGGCGTCAACTACACGACACCGCCGACGGTCACGTTCTTGGGCGGCGCGTGCATCGTCACCGCACAGGTCAGTACCGTCACGCTCGCGCCCAACACCAGCGGCGGTTTCACGAAGAGCGGCGCGGGCACGCTGACGGTCTCCGGCGCCAACACCTACACAGGGGCTACGACCGTCGCGGTCGGCACGCTCAAACTGGGCGCGGCGCAGGCCCTGCCGGCCGGCACGCCGGTCGTGCTGGCGGGCGGCACGCTCGATCTGAACGGTGCCACAGTGACCAACGCCGTCAGCGGCAGCGGTACCCTGGCGAACGGCACGGTCGAGACGGTGCTCTCGCCGGCCGGCGCGGGCATGGTCGGCACCGACGCGGTCACGCTCTCCGGCGCCGCGCTGCGCGGCACCTACCTGGCCGACGTCACGACGGCGGGCGCGGGCGACCTTGTGGCGGTCACGGGCGACATCGATCTGGCGCAGCTCGTTTTGCAGCTTGTCGATCCGCTGGCGCTCAACCGGCAGCAGGCCTACACGATCCTGACCTGCACCGGCACGCGCAGCGGCGCCTTGGCCGGCACGAACCTGCCGCAAGGCTGGCGCGCCTCCTACCACACGCCGGGCGTCGTGAAACTCGTCTATGCCAGCGGCACCCTGATCCGCGTCCGGTGAGAAAGCGAAGAACCCCCGGCGTTCAGACGCCGGGGGATGTCAACCGGATCACTGCGGATAGTCGAGCGCCTCGGGGATCATGACCTGCGCGAGAGCGCGCGAGGCGCGATCCTTGGCGAGGCGCGCGCCGGCCAGCGCGGCGTCCGCCTTGGCGCGCAGCGCCTGGAACTCGACCGCCTGCTCAGCCGAGGCCGCGCCGTAGCCGTAGACCAGCTCGGCGCAGATGCGCCCCGCCTCACCGACGGCGCGCGCGATTTGCATGTGCGCCAGATCGGTGAAGGTGTTGACGTAGCCGTCAATCTCCGGCCCGACCACCGGGTGCTCGGGCCCCTTGGCGGCGAGTTCGCGGATATCGGCGACGAACGAGCGTGCGGCCAGCAGCCACGAGATCGCATCGGCCATCGGGAAGAGCACGCCGTGGCGCTGGCTCTGCGAGAGCGGGCGGCCTTCGGCGTCCTTGGCGGATTGGATGAACCCGAGGGTCCAGCGCCAGAGCGCAAAGCCGTCGGCTAGCGTGTCGAGGCCGTTGCCGGCCCCGGCGGCGGCCTGCCGGCGCAGCTCCGCGATCCACTGGGCGACCTGGGCCAGGAAGACCTCGTTGTTCATGGTGACGCTGATCTGGCGGCGCTGCACCACTTCCGGGCCTTCGTAGGTGGCCTCAAGCTGGGCGTCGGTCCACTTGTAGAAGAGGAAGCCGGGGCAGTCTTCGGTGATGCCGTAGCCGCCCATCAGGCTGACCGCCTCGCGCAGCATGTTCGCGCCGTGCCCGGTGTCCCACAGCTTGGTGGCCGGGCAGAGCACGTTGCAGAGTGCGCTCTGCCAGACGTACTGCACGAGCGGGTCGGCCTGCAGCGCCGCGATGCGGGCGGAGTCGCGCTCGGCTTCGGGCTTGCCGAGCTGACCCAGCAGCTCGATGGCGTCGGCCTGCGGCTTGCGCAGCGCCTTCATCAGGGCACGGCCTGAGAGGCCTTGGGCCGCGAATTCGCCAAGCACTTGGGTTTCCACGGGGGTGAGGGCGTCAAAGGCGCGCGCGGTCTCGAAGCCCAGCGAGGTGGCGGCCTCGCCGGTGGCCCAGACATCGGCCAGGCGCTGGGTGGCGTCCTCCTTCATCTGGATGCCCTGGTCGTAACGGGGCGTGCCGGCTTCGATGCCGGCCGCTCCGCGATAACGGCCGCGGTGGTAGCGGATGACCGGCTCGACGGCGGAGAGCAGCTTGGCGGCGGTCATCAGGCCGACCGCCACGCGCGTCCGGGAAAAGACCGCCTCGATGATCTCGCTGTGGGTCAGGTTGGGCACGATCACGCCGTCCTTGATGGTGTAGCCGCCGACGATGCGGCTGGCCGGGATGTCGAGGCTGAAGATCGGGTCGTGGGTGTTGGAGAGCTGGTGGACCATCTTGAGGGTCGGCGCGCCGCGGTCGAAGACGCCCGGGTCAGTCTCCTCGAGAATCACCATGCAGGAGGATTTGATGCGCGGGTCACCGGTGTCCACCGCGGCGGTGAGCACGTTGGCGACGGCCATGTTGGTCAGGAAGCGACCGCGCTTCTCGACGTGCAGCACCGGCTCCTGACCCTCTTCCCAACGGGCCACGGTGACGCGGCCGCTGAGCACGCCGGTATCCACGCCGACGTAGGGCAGCGGCTCGGTGAGGGCGAAGGCGGCGCGCCACGGCTTACGGTCTTCGCCGGGCTGCGCCGGGGCACAGGCGCGCATATACTTCTCGCGCTGCTCGGGCGTCCCCTTCTCGACGATCGGGCCGAGGCCGAGATTGTTGATCAGGCTGGAGGTGGAGGCGCCGCCGTCAACCCAGGAGAGTTCAAAGGCGAGCAGGCTCAGCGCGAGGTTGCGCGGCCCCTCGATGATGCCGCCGTACTCCATGTCGAGCCCCGCCGCCGTGATGCCCGACTCGTCAAACGCCTGATAGAGACTGTTCTTGCCTTCGGTCCACTCGTGCGTCGCGCGTTCGCCGTCCGCAACCAGGCGGGCCACGAGGCCGCGGGCCACGGAACGGGCGCCCATCACGGCCATCTGAATGTCGTACCGGTCAGCGTAGCGCCACATGATCTGGCGAATCTCGTCGCCGGGCAACATCTTCATGGTCTGCGGGGTCTCACTCATCGCGTCGAACCTTTCTTTTGAAAATTGAGAATGACATTTTATCTGATATTGTCGAAGACGCAAGGCGTTTCCTCGTCAATCTGTGAACACCTTCGCATCAAACACGCGCTCGACTCACGTACCCCTGCCAACCGATTACTCCTCGCGTACGAGGACGCCTATTTTTTTGCAGGCACGACGCCGGGGTGGCAATCCTGACAGGCGACGCGATGGATATTGTGCCGGCTGCCGCGCGAACGGTAGGTCGTGTCCATAGCGGTCACGTCGAGCCCGCACGAGGAGCGCGCCGGATGGCACTGCGCGCAGGAGCCGCGCGTGTCGTTCGAGTGGGGCGCGTGGCAGGCGGCGCAGCTCAGGCCCTCGTGTACGCCGGTGGGCGTGCGGTCGTCGCTGCTGCCGGCGCGGCCGAAGGCATCCGGCGCGTGGCACTGCGTGCAGAGGCGCTGGCGCGGGTCAGATGACACCGTGACGGGCTTGCCTTCCCGGACGATGCGCGGGACAGCCAGATCGTCGATCGCGATGTGCGCGCGCTCCTGCCGCACATAGAACCCGATCGTATCGCGCCGGATTTTCTCTTCTTTTATTCTCTCATCGCGATCACTGGGTGATCGTGAAAACGGCGCACCGGGCGCGTGCAGTTCGTGACAGGCCAGACACGGGATGACCGGACGCCCGGCCAGGTGCGGCCGCTTGAGCCGCCACGGGCCGCGCGTGTCGAGCGGCTCGGCGAGATCCCTCATCGTGCCCTCGAAAAACATGCCGTGGCAGCGCAGGCAGTCGTCCGCCATCTGTTCGGTGCGGTTATGCGTCTCGTCCAGAAAGATCCGCGCGTAGTTGGTGCCGTGGCCGCCGCCCTGCCAGTGGGCGAACTCCCGCTGGTGACACTGCTGGCAGGCGCGCGTCATCCGCACCGCCTGCTCCTCGCTCAGGCGGATGTCATCGTGCCGCGTGTCGGCCACATGGCGGAAAACGCGCTTGGCGTTTTCGCGCAGCGCGTGCCACGAATCGGCCGAGCCGCCGTGGCACTGCTTGCAGGAGACCGCGCGGTGCACCGAGTTGGACCAGCGCGCGTGCGACGCGCGGATCTCGTGGCACGAGACGCAGGTGCGCTCCGGCGGCGTGAACTCGAAATAGCCGAGCCCGCCCAGAACGGCGCCCAGCAGAAACACGGCGGCCACCGCCAGCGGCATGAACAGCCAGGCCCGCCCCGCGCGCTCCGGCCGGACGGGGGCGGACGGCTGGTCCGCCGTGCCTTGATCGCGACGCTCCTCATTCGCTCCCATGCAGTCACCCTTTTCTCGCTGTCATCCCTTGAAATGCGCCCCGCCCTGCCATTCGCGGGCGATGTAGCCGCCGACCCAATACCCGAGCGCCATGATGGTCAGCGCGGGATTGAAGCCGCCGTTAGTCACGTTGAGGCTGCCGTCGGCGACAAAGAGGTTGTCGATCTCGTGGAGCTGGCCGTAGCGGTTGGTGACCGAGCTCTTGGGATCGTTGCCCATGCGGCAGGTGCCGGCCTGGTGCTGGCCGCCGCTCGGACCGCCGAGCCCCGGTTTCCACGTCCAGATGTCGTGCGCGCCGGCCGCCATCAGGAGCTGCGCGGCCTTGTCGCAGATGAACTCCGCGATCTCGACATCATGCGGATGGCGCCGGCCGGAGAGCCGCGCAACCGGAATGCCCCAGTGGTCTTTGACCTCGGGATCGACGCGCACGCGCGACTCGAAGACCGGGATCTCCTGCACCGGCCCCATCACGCGCACGATGCGCTTGTAGTTCTCGCGCTGGAACGCCTTGTGCGCCAGCCCCCAGCGCGGCGCGCCCGGCGGCCGCGTGTTGGTGAAGTGGTAGGGCAGCGAGATGAACTCGTTGGCGAGCATCGCTCCGCCGCACAGTCCCTTGGCACCGTGGTTGAAATCGCAGAAGGCCACGCACGCGCCGGGGCCTGCCTCTTCGTAGACCTCTTCATCGACCAGCCCGTTCGCGCCGGTGTAGCCGTGTCCCTGCAGGTTGCGGCCGACCCAGTCCTGATTGTTGCCGGCGCCGTTGGGGAAAAGCTTGGACTTGGAGTTGAGCAGCAGGCGCGCGGTCTCGGTGGCGGAGGCCGCGACCACCACGAGATCGGCGGTCTGGCGCTGCAGCCGGTCGTTCACATCGTAGTAGGCCACGCCGCGAGCGCGGCCGCGCTCGTCGACGAGCACCTCGCTGACGACGGCGTCGGTGCGCAGCTCGCAGTTGCCGGTGGCGATCGCCGCCGGAATGACCGTGTTCTGCGTGCCGCCTTTGGCGTTGATCGGGCAGGCGAAGCCGCAGCACGAACGCATGTGGATGCATTTCGGACGGCCGCCGTACGGAATCGAGTTGCGCGCCATCGGGATCGGGAAGGGATGCCAGCCGAGCTTGCGGGCGGCGCCGGCCAGCAGGCGCGCCTCCCTGTTGTAGGGGAACGGCGGCATGGGATGCGGCTTGCGGCGCGGCGGCGCAAAGGGATTCTGCGCGTCGTCGCCCGCCACGCCGATCTCCCACTCGGCGCGCTCGTAACAGGGCTCCAGCTCGGCGTAGGAGATGGGCCAGTCATCGAGCGTCGAGCCTTCCGGGCAGCCGTAGAGCGTGCGCATCTTGAAGTCCTGCTCCATGAAGCGCCAGGCCATCGCGCCATAGCTGAGCGTGCCGCTGCCCACGCAGGCGGCGTTGTTGCCATATCCGCCCTCGCTGGGCAGCACGATGCGCGTCGAGCCGTTCGGATGCTCAACGACCCGCCGGTGGCGGGCGTTGTCCGGCCCGTAGGCGTTGCCCAGCACGGTGGTGCGCTGCGACCGCAGCTCGTCGTCGGTCGTGTCTTCAAAGCTCTGCCAGCTGCCGCGCTCAAGCAACACCACCGAAAGGCCGGCCTCGGCCAGCACCTTCGCCACCACGCCGCCGCCCGCCCCTGCGCCCACGACCACCGCATTCACGTGTTTGTTTGGCATAGACGTCCTAATACCGGTTCTGGCCGATGAGGCGAGGGTATTCAAGCCCCATCATTTTGTAGCTGGCGTAGTTGCGGTTGCCGCCGTGGCGCGGGCTGCCGTAAAAACCCTGCATCGTGAAGTCGCGGCACAGGTTGAAAAAGTCGCGCGCGGAGGGTTCGGTCCAGATCTCCTTGGGCGCCTTGTTGCGCTCCAGCTCCTCCAGCAGGCGCGTCTGCTCCGACCAGCCCAATGCCTCGAACGGCTTGCCGTGCCGCGCCTGACAGGTCTGCTGCAGCAGGCGCAGGCCGGCGCGGAACGGCGTAGCGAAGCGGGCGAGCGGGCCGTCGAGTTGGCGGTCAATGTAATGCACCACGCCGGCCTCGCGCGCGCCGGGATCGCGGTCCGCCGGAACGATCTGTTCGGCGACCGCTTCGGTCAGGCGCGCCTCCTCCGGCGTGAGCACGCGCCAGGGGCCTTCGGGCGCGCGCCCGAGGCGTCCCACGGCGACGGCGCCGCCGACACCGGCGGCCGCGCCGCCCGCTGCGGCGGCGATGACTTTCAGACAGGTGCGGCGCGACGCGCCGTTTCGGGACTGTTCAGCCATAGACACTCCTTACGGCTACACGATCTCCCAGCCCGGCCGGTAGGCGCGCGTCAGATAGGGCGCCGCCTCGGGCCGGTTGGTGACGGCGAGCTTCGCCGAATCCCAGAGCAGGCGCTTGCCGCCGAGGCGCAGCGACACCGCCGCCAAGTTGAAGGCTTCGGTGATCGGCCCGGCGTGCCGAAAATCGCCGTACGTGGGCGCGCCGCCCTGAAAGGCTTTGACCCAGTCGAGGTTGACCGGCTCGGGTGCCGGCAGCGGCACCTGCGTGTCGCCCGAGAGCACGCGTGGATGCTCGCCGAGAAACCCGGCCAGGATCTTGCCGCGCTCGCCGACGAACAGCATGCCCTCCGGCGGCAGCTCGCCGTTCTCGCGTTCCAGCTCCTCGGGTGTCGGCGGGCGCATGCCGCCGTCGTACCACCACAGGTCGAGCGCGGGGCGCGCGCCCTTGGCGGCGAAGCCGAAGCGCACGGTGCAGGCGGCCGGGAACGACCAGGTGTTGGCGATCTTCACGCTGACGCGGTCGCGCAGCGTGCAGACATGGCTGGGCGTGGACGCGACACTCACCGGCGCGTCGAGGTCGAACTCGCGGAAGACGCGCCAGAGACTGTAGTGCCCCATGTCGGCGATGGCCCCGCCGCCGTACTCGTACCAGCCGCGGAAAACGGCGTGGGTATAGTGCGGGTGGTAGGGGCAGTCGCGCGACGGGCCGAGCCACAGCGTCCAGTCGAAATCTTTGGGCACCGGCGGCGTGTCGGCGGGGCGCTCCGGATACTGCGGCCAGACCGGCCGGTTGGACCAGTTGTGGATCTCGCGCAGACGGCCGATCGCGCCGCCGCGGATGAGCTGCGCCGCGATCGAGACATCGCCGCCCGAGCTGGCGGGGATGAAGTGGGTCGCGACCCGGGTTTCCCGCGCGGTCTCGATCACGCGGCGCGCCTCGACCACGCGGTTGGCCAGCGGCTTGTGCAGCATCACGTGCCGGCCGGCCCGCATTGCGGCGATGGCGACCGTCGCGTGCAGGTGGTCGGGCGTCATGATCTTGACCGCGTGCAGGCCCCGCTCTTTTTCCAGCAGCTCCCGGAAGTCCGCATAGCGCGCGCAGGGCTTCGCCGTTTCGCCGGCACGGTGGCGGGCGTAGTAGGCGTCGATCACCTCCGCCGCGACATCGCGGCCGCCGGGGATCGCCTGGCCGGCGCGCCAGTCGGCGACGCCGATGGCGCCTGCCAGACTTTTGCGCAGACCATCGCGCGACCAATCCACATAGTCGTCGCTGTCCTTGTTCGGGTCGCACACCGCCACCACCCGGACGCCCGGCGTGGCCAGCAGGCCGGGCAGTTCGCGCAGCCCCTGGGTGCCGCAGCCGATGAGGGCCACGGCAAGAGGTTCGACGGGCGCCGCCTGCCCCGACGCGCCAGGCGTGAGGGCAGGCAGGATATTGAGCGCCGCGGCCGAGACGCCGGCGGATTTCAAGAACGAGCGCCGGTTCATGCGGCTACTCGCCGTACACGACGGTGGTGGTCGCGTTGTACAGATAGAGGATGTTCTGCACGTGATAGTCGACGTGATGCACCTTGCGGATGCCGCCGTTGCGCATCGCCTCGGCGATGGTCGCGTCGCCGCCGCTGAAGAAGAGGATGCCTCCGCTCCACGCCTCGCCGCGCTTGAGCGGGCGCACGCTGTTGTCCACGATGGGGTCAGAGGCGGCGTGGTTGAGGGTCAGGGCGGATTGGACGGTGCCCTTGTTGGGGATGACGCAACCGGACAGAACGAGCGCGCCGACGCAGGCGGCGCTCAGGGCGAGCATTTTTTTCATCGTGAAGTCTCCTGTTGTGAGGCCACAGAACCGTGACCATCTTGATGCGGATGATCGTCGCACGTTTGGGCGCCAAAAGCAAGCGTCTGTTCGCTCCGTCTGTTCACTCCGTCCACGCCCACGCCCCCTCGGCCCACGGCACCAGCGCCAGCCTGAACCCGATGGAGGGCGACTGCGAGACATCCATGCGATACGCGGCCCGCGGATCGCGCTGGCCGTCATAGGCACCGCCCTTGCGTATTCGATAGGTGGCGGTGGAGGGGCCGACCGGTTCGACCACTGCCGCCGAGCCGAGGTCGGCCTGGTACCAGTCACGGACGATTTCATTCACGTTGCCGAGCATGTCGTAAAGGCCCCATGCGTTGGGCTGTTTCTCGCCGACGCGGTGGTGGCGGCGCGTGGCCGGATCGTTCACGCCGATGACCGTGCCCGAGCTGAAGGCATCCCACGCCAACGGGAAACGGTTCGGGCAGAGGGCCGATGTCGTGGTCAGCGGCAAGCCGTTGTAAAGCGCGGTCTGTGTGCCGGCCCGGCAGGCGTACTCCCATTGCGCCTCGGTCGGGAGGTCGAACCGCATGCCGGTCTTGCGGCGCAGCGCATTGACGAATGTGCTGGACGGCGTCACATCCGAGACGGGCCAGTCACCGCCGCGGATAACAGAGAAAGCGACCTGTTCCACCGGGCGCAGCGGCATGTCGTAGGTGCCCGACGAGTTGACATTGCCGGAGGGGGCCGTGTCCATCACCCTGCGCCACTGGTTCTGCGTGACTTCGAAAACCCCGATGTAAAAATCATTGGTCAGCGTCACCTGATGCCATTTCTCGTTGGGCTGGGCAAAGACGTCGATCGCGGTTGTGGCGCCCATCCAGAAACTGCCTGCGGCGATCCGGCGTAACACCAGCAGATCGGAGCGGTAGACATCATTTGAAAGGCCGCCGTACGGCAGCGCCTCCTCGCTGGTGTAGGCCATCAGCGACAATGTGTTGGTCCAGAACGCGCCGCCCACATCGAGCACCAGATAGAGCGGCGGATTGTCGGGCGACCAGGCGGACAGTTTGGGGCGCGCCTCGGCCGCGTTCTGGCCGGGCCAATCTTCACCGGCATTCCAGACGATGTGCTTCTCGTTCTCCGCGTCCGGCCCGATCAGGCGCGCCACGTCGTCGGTCAGCCGCGTGACATGGCGATCCGGGATCTTCACGCCCGACCAGGCCGGTGCCACCGCAGCGTTGGTTTCGACAGCGAGCGTGATGTAGGCGCTGCCGCCCGTCAGCGTGTAGTAGACGTCCACCGTGTAAGCGTTTTGCCGCGGCACCATGCGGATGTTGCTGATCACGGGATCGGCCCATACGGCCGACGTGAGGCACGCGCACGCCAGGGCGCACAAGCGGGTTTTAGCAATACGAGTCATCGTCCAGCCGCCTTTCTTTAAAAGATCGAAATCATCAGGCCGACAAACGGGCGGGTGTCGAACGGGATTGCGGCTGACCAGGCAACCAGCATTCCGATCAGGTCAAGTTCAGAGGACAACGGGGTCGCCCCTTCGGTAATCGTTGTGAGATCGAGCGCCGCCGACTAAGCGGCAGAGGCTTCTGCGGCCGGCGCCATGGCCGGGCTCGCCTCGGCAACCCAAGCCGCACAGGCCAGCGCGACACTGCACACGATAAGACGTTTGGCACGATTCATGACTCACTCCTTTCACTGTGCCGGCGGGGTCGCCGCAGGCGTTCCTTCCGTCAGCAGAACGATCCGGAATCCGGTGTTATCAATTTGCGTGGCCGGGCTGATTCTGTAGCGTACGGCAGAGCGCGGATCGGCCTGGTTGTTGAATCCGCCCCCCTTCCGCACCCGGTCGCTTTCGGTCGTGCCGCCGACCGGATCGCTCGCCCATCCGTATCCGAGCGACAGCGAAAACCGGTCTCGGGTCGTCTCGCAGACATTGCCGATCATGTCATAGAGGCCCCAGGCATTCGGCTGCTTTTCACCGACCCGGTGGTGACGGCCGCCCGCATTGAAGCCGTCCCAGGCGATCTCATTTCGGTTCGGGCAGAGGGCTGTGATCGTCGTCAGCGGCTTGCCGTGGTTCAGCGCCGTCAGGGTGCCGGCCCGGCAGGCGATCTCCCATTGCGCCTCGGTCGGGAGATCGAAAAGCAGGCCGTCGCTCTTCGCGCGCAGACGGCCGACAAACGACTCCGCGCCGACCGCATCCCCCGGCAGCGGCCACGTGCCGCCGCGGATGGCGTCGAACGACACCCGGTCCACCGGCCGCACATCGACCGGCGGCGCGGCCGGTCCGGTGTTGAACGATGGATTGGTATCCATCACACGTTGCCACTGCCCCTGCGTCACCTCGAAGACCCCGATGTAATAATCATGGGTCAGCGACACGAGGTGCTGCCGTTCCTTGCCGGCGGCGGGCTGGGCTTCCGACACGGATTTGCCGAGTTCATTCGTGGGCGAGCCCATGTAATAACAGCCGTTGGGGATCCGGCGCAGCACCAGTTTCCGCGTGCGGTAGATGTCGTTGGTCAAGCCGCCGTCGGGCAGACCTTCCACACTGTTGTAAACGTGAAGCGGGTAGTGCGCGTTCACGTCATACGCCGCACCCAGATCCAGCACGGCCACCGGCGGCAGCTTGTCCCGCGTCCAGACCTCGATCACGGCGCGCGCCTCGTCCAACTTCTGATCCGGCCAGTCGGCGCGCGCGTCCCAGACGATCTGCTTCTCGTTCACCGCGTCCGCCGTCACCCGGCAGACGACATCGCCGGTCAGGCGGGTCACGAAGCGGTCGGGGATGCGAACGCCCGACCACGCCGGCGCCACGGCGGCATTGGTCTCGATCGCCATCGTCACGTAGGCCTCCTCGCCGGTCAGGCGGTAGTAGACGTGCACCTTCCGCGAGCCTGCGGGCTGCTCCATGCGCACGCCGCTGACCTGCGGCCGCGCCGCAACGACGCCGGCTGCCAACGCCAGCGCCACCCCGATCCTCATCCCATTGCTTCTTTCTGTCATTGCCATGTCCTTTCACGCGGAACATTCACTGGGGTTCTGGAGCGGGCGTGCCTTCCAGAGGTCGGATCGCCAAGCGGAGTCCGTTTACCCAAGAAGATGAATATGCTCCGCGAAAGGCGGCGCGGGGATCAATCTTGTCGTTGTATGCGCCGCCCTTCGCGACGTAGATTGTGCCGGTCAGCGCACCGGCCGGATCTACCACGCCGGCAGCGCCGAGATGATCGGTCAGTCTGTCGCGGGTCGCCTCATAGACATTGCCGATCATGTCGTAGAGGCCCCAGGCATTCGGCAGCTTCTCGCCGACCCGGTGATGCGCGCTGCCGGAGGTCCAGAAGTCCCACGCGATCGCGGCCCGGTTGGGACAGGGCTCCGTCACGGAGGTCAGGTCCATCCCGTTGTGGAGTGCGGTCTGCGTGCCGGCCCGGCAGGCGTACTCCCACTGCGCCTCGGTCGGCAGGTCGAATTCGAAGGCCGGGCTGCACCGGCTCCGCAACGTGCCGATCAGCGTCGACGGCGGAATGGCGTCATCCTCGTCCGGCCACGTCCCGCCGCGCAGGTTTTCGTACGACTCGCTGTCTGCGGGATTGTAAGGGATGGGGGTCGGGCCCGCGAATTTGATTCTGCGCCACTGCCCTTTGGTGAACTCGAACACCGCGATGTAAAAGCTGTGCGAGAGCGTCACCCGGTGCAAATCCTCATTGTTGTAGCGCCCCAGTTCGCCGACCGGGGCCCCATCATGAACGCGCCGGCTTCGATCCGGCGCAGCACCAGCAGGCAGGACCGGTAGATGTCGTTCGTCAAGCCGCCATGCGGCAGCGCCTCCGCGCTCGGATAGCCGAGCGCGGTGATCGTGTGCTGCGTGAAATAGTCACCGCCCTGATAGTCGCCGCCCAGGTCAAACACCAGATAGGGCGGCGGGTAACCGGCGGCCCAGGCCGTGACGCGCGCACGCGCCTCCCCGATCTCGACATCCGGCCAGTCCTCGCCGGCGTTCCACACGATGTGCTTGTCGTTGACCGCATCCGCCGCCGTCAGCCGCGCCACATCCCCGCTGAGCCGCGTGACACGCGCGTCGGGTATTTTGACACCCTGCCACGCTGGGGCGGTCAACGCATTGGTCTCGATCGCCACGGTGATGTACGCTTGCTCGCCCGTCAGCTTGTAGTAGATGTCCACCGTGCGCGAAGCCGCGCGCGGCACCAACCGCACATCACTGACCACCGGCCCCGCCACAGACAGGCCCGCTGCCCCGACAACCACAGCCACGCCCGCTGCCACCACCCACCCGGAACTTTTCATCGGCTGTCTCCTTAAGTCGCGGGCCGATGAAAGCGCCCGTATGCGACGAGATCGTCGCCCCGACCGCCCATGCACCGCAACCCTCCCATCCCAACACCGCCATGCACACGCAACATGCAACTCAAGAATACGCTCAAAGTATTAATCTTCCATCACTGGCTACACCGGCCCAGGCGGCAGCATATCCATCCCCACCTCCTTCCAGGGCTGTCCTGTCACCCGCATTGAGAGCACAGCATTTAAAGGCTGCAACTCAATCACCGCCGTCACCATCCCCGACTGTGTCACAAACTTCGGCTCATCTGCCTTCCAAGACTGATCATCCCTCATCTCCGTCACCATAGGCAACGGCGTTAACGGCATCCCCTATTGCGCCTTCAGCGGTTGCTCATCCCTCACCTCCGTCACCTTTACCGGCAGCGTTATCTGGATCGGAGGCTACGCCTTCGAAAACTGCGCTTCCCTCACCTCCGTCACCATCCCCGACAGCGTCACCTCCATCCAAGATAAAGCCTTCCACGGCTGCACCTCCCTAACATGCGTCTACGTCGGAAAAAACGTCTATTCCTTCACGAGCGCCTTTCAAGGCTGCACCTCTCTGACACACGTCTACGTCCAGGGCAAGGCCCCCGCCTGCTATTCCAACCCCTTTGAAAACGCCCCTGCCACCATCTACTACTTCCCCAACACCACCGGCTGGAGCGACTCCTTAGACGGCCGCCCCACCAAGCTCCTGCCCCTTGAGTTTGACAACTGCGGCGACGGCATCGTCATCACACATCTGGGCACGTCCTTCGTCGGTCACCTACCCATCCCGGCGTTTTTTGACGGACTTCCCGTCACCTCCATCGCTGATTCTGCCTTCCTCGATTGCACCGCACTCACCTCCGTCTCCATCCCCGCCAGTGTCACATCCGTCGGCTCATCGGCCTTCCTAAACTGCCTCTCCCTCACCACCATAACAGCCCACCCGGACAACCCGAACTACGCCAGCTTGAACGGCATCCTCTTCGACAAAATCTTCACCGCTCTGATCAAATACCCGGCCACCTTCTCCGGCGGCTTCATCATCCCCGCCGGCGTCACATCCATCGAAAGCGGGGCCTTCTATGGCTGCGCCGACCTCACCTCCGTCACCATCCCCGCCGACGTCACCTCCATCGGCAGAGGGGCCTTCTACGGCTGCTCCGCCCTTGCCTACGTCACCATCCCCGCCAGCGTCACCTCCATCGGCGACAGCGCCTTCCGCGGCTGCCGCCGCCTCATCTCCGCCCCAATCCCGGATAGCGTCACCTTTATCGGCGACAGTGCCTTTCTCGGTTGCATGATGCTCCAATCTGTCAACATCCCCGGCAACATCACCTCCATCGGCGACTCAACCTTCGCGAGTTGCACGTTCATCAGTTCGATAACCATCCCCGACAGTGTCACCAACATCGGGGCGCGATCCTTCGCAAACTGCTGGGGCCTCGGTTCAGTCATCATCCCCGCCAGCGTCGCCTCCATCG
>Ga0123329_1001786_pt1 | contig 19728 bp, 19 predicted proteins | sample BioC12SIPDNA_FD_89703 | JGI IMG/M metagenome (GOLD analysis project Ga0123329, IMG submission 89703) | Anaerobic biogas reactor microbial communites from Washington, USA - Biogas_R1_B C12 SIP DNA | ecosystem: Engineered > Bioreactor > Anaerobic > Unclassified | place: Washington, USA | collected...
GCCTTTGACAGCGCCTTCCTGCTGCGCTATAATGCATTGATTAGTTCGACACACCTTCAGGTAGCGCCCCCTGAGTAACACAAATCGAGAAGTGATTTGTTTGGTCGAATTCCCGGCTTCCGCTGTTGGCTGCCGGGTGCATCGTTGTTGGTATCGGTAGACCGGGCGCATGGAGCCGGGCGACTGCGGAGCAAAGCACACAAACGTTAGGAATAGTATGTCAAAAGAATTACGCATTATTCCCCTGGGTGGACTGGGGGAAATTGGCAAAAACATGACCGTATACGAGTACGGTCGCAATATCATGGTCGTCGATTGTGGCGTCATGTTTCCCGAAAGCGACATGTACGGCATCGATCTGGTCTTGCCAGATTTCGATTACGTCGTAGAGAATCAGGACAGGCTGCGCGGTATCGTCATTACCCACGGGCACATGGACCATATCGCCGCCCTGCCCTACCTGCTGCAGGAAATCGAGGCGCCTATTTACGGCACCCCGCTGACCCTTGGGCTGATCGAGCGCCAGCTGGCCGAGAAGAACGTCCTGCACCGTACCGAGCTGCGCGTGCTGGCGCGCGACGAAACGCTACCACTGGGACCATTCCGGGTAACGCCCTTTGCCGTCGCTCATTCGATTCCGGATTCCGTGGGTCTGGTCATCAACACGCCGGCAGGGACCATCGTGCATACCGGCGATTACAAACTGGATGAAACGCCGGCCGGCGGACAGGCCACCGATCTCGCTGCGCTGCAACGCCTGACCGAGGGCGGCGTGCTGGCCCTGGTAGGCGATAGCACCAACGCCGACCGGCCGGGACGCACGCCGACGGAAGCGGTAGTCCGCGACACGCTGGACGTGCTGTTTGCCCAGGCGCGTGGCGGGCGGATCATCATCGCCACCTTCTCGTCGCTGCTCGCCCGGCTGCAGGAGATCGTCAACCTGGCCCACAAGCACGGGCGGAAGGTTGCCCTCACCGGGCGCAGCCTGGTCGAAAACGTCGAGCTGGCGAGCAAGCTCGGCTACCTGCAGGTGCCCAAGGGGCTGCTGGTCGATATTGACACCCGCGTGCCCCATAAGGATCTGGTCGTGCTGGCTACTGGCTCGCAGGGCGAGCCGCGCTCGGCATTGAACCGCATGGCGAACGGCGACCACCGCCACGTGCGCGTGGGGGCCGGCGACACGATCATCATCTCCGGCGGCACCATCCCCGGCAACGAAGAAGACGTCGGCCGGATGCTCAACAAGCTCTTCGAGCGCGGCGCGAACGTCGTTTATGGGCGGCTGGCGACGGTACACGTCTCCGGGCACGGTAGCCGCGACGAGCTGCGCGCGATGATCGAGACGGTGCGACCGCGCTTTCTCATTCCCGCCCACGGCGAGGCGCGCCACCTGCACCTGCACGCCCAGCTTGGCGTGGAGGCCGGCCTGGAGCGCGAGAACATCTTCGTCCTCAAGAACGGCGCTCAGTGGGTCAGCGATGGGCAGAAAGCCTGGACAGAGGAGAGTCTGGCCGTGCAGGATGTCCTGGTTGACGGCCGGCTGGTCGGCGAGATTGGCGAGGTAGTCATGCGCGACCGCCATCGCCTCTCCCAGGACGGCTTCATCGTCGCCCTCATCCCGGTCAACGGGAAGCGGCAGCTTGCCGGCGAGCCGCAGCTCGTCAGCCGTGGCTTCGTCTACCTGAACGGGGCGCGGGAGCTACTGGAAGCCGGGCGCGAGGAGATCAAAAAGCAGCACCGCCGGGGCACGAAGGATATGGCCCGCGCGCTGGAAGATTTTTTCTACCGCGAGACCCACTCGCGGCCCGTCGTCCTGCCGCGCTTTATCCAGGTGTAGTTCCCGGATCGCTCCAGGCCGCGACCGCGATGCAGCATGCCGGGGGTTAGCTGACAATCCCCGGCAACAGCGTGGGCCGGCGGCGCGCCCGCCGCGTGATGACGGCGATGGCGGCAACGAGCAGCAAATCAAGCAGCACGAGGATAAGCACATCCCCCTGGATGTTAGCCCAGCCCTCTCCCCGTTGGGTTACCGTCACAATCGGAGAAATCATGTAGTGGGTGGGGAAGATACGCGCGATCCACTGCGGCAGCGTGGGGAACATGTAGATGAAAGCCGGGGCGTAGAGCAGGATACCCAGCCCCTTGATGGTCGCGAACAGGGTGTTAATGTCCTTGATCAGCGCCTCCAATATCACCCCGACCGTAGCCGCCAAGACCGACGCGATCCAGCAGTGCGTCGGCATCAATATTGGCCACGCCGAACAGGCGAGCGAAGAGGCGGAGGTTATCTGCGGCGGTCATCGTCTCGTAGAGGTTGCTCAGCTCGAAACAGACACCGATATGTGCATGCAGCTCCTTAGCATGTCTGGCAACATCTTTCCCCAGGAGCTGAGCCCGCCCCTCTTTGGGCAGGAGCTGCCCGGTCAGCATCTTCACCGCCGTCGATTTACCGGCGCCATTTGGCCCCAGGAAGCCAAGGACCTCGCCCTCAGCGACTTCGAAGCTAATGTGATCGACGGCGAGTAAGTCACCATACCAGTAAGTCAGGTTATCGCTGACGATAGCAGGGATGCTCATCCTCTCTCCTTACAGAAGCAGCAGCAATACTATCTAGCCGCACCCTGACACCAGCCCCTCACACGGTGAAGCGAGGTATGACTCTTACCCACTTTCTGGAGAAGGAGCCTTTACAACCACGATGATGCAGCCATTGTTCTGGCCTTCCTCGGCGCCATTGTAGACCAGTGACGTACTGGCGATAGGCTAATTTGTCTACTATCGGGGCCGCGCGACGCCGAAGAGCACGAATAGGATCAGGTTTCGCTAGCGGCCTCGCGCCGCCGCCCGGATCGCGGCATCCGCCAGCTGCGCTCGCCGCCGACGCGGATGTCGCGGCGCTGGAAGAGCAGCCAGGCCAGCAGGGCGAAGAGCAGGGAAACGCCCAGCAGGCTCAGCAGCCAGGACCACTCCAGCCCGTTGACGGCCAGGCCGCCCTGGTAATAGCCCAGCGGCGTCCAGTCGAGCACCGGCTGCAGATCATCGTTCATATTCGCCAGGCCGACGAGGAGGAAGTTGGCGACGATTGCCGCGGCAGCCAGCGTCGCCGCCAGCCGCGACGAAGGCAGGACGAGGCTCAGGAGCAGAGCCAGCGTGCCGATAAAGAGCAGCACTGCCAGCAGCGGCAGAAACGGCCGGAGCAGCTCAAGGGCCGTGATCTCCATCCCCCACGGGATAGCGGGCAGCCAGCTCAGCCAGCTGATGAGCAAAACGAGCGCCAGCGCAGCGACCACCGCCAGGAGCCGCGCCCAGAAGAGCGCCGTCCGGCTGATGGGATGGGCGAGCACCAGGTCGAGCACGCCCCGCTCTTCGTCGCCCGCCACCATCCCTGCCGCAGCGCTCGCCGCCAGGATACCGACGATCATCGTCATATAGCTGAAGTAATAGGTGTCGAGGTAGCCGGCGGGCGTATTCATGAGCTGCACATTGCCGAAGAAGGCCAGCATCTCCTGCGGGTACGAGGCCAGCAGCGCCTCCAGTTCCGCGCCCATCCCGGTCACCGCGTCATAGAACCAGGCCATCATCAGACCGTAGAGCCCGATGCCAATGCCCCAGCCAATAATCCGGCCGCGCAGCCGGCGCAGGTGGTAAAGAAATTCGGCCCACATCTTACACCGCCTCCTCGATCTGCGGCTGTTCGTCGCCCGTCGCTTCATAATAGCTGAGGAATATCTCCTCCAGCGACGGGCGCTCGGTTTCCAGGTCGCTGACGGGATAGGCTGCCAGCGCCTTCACCAACCCATCCATCTCTCCCGCGACCTGCACCGTCACGACGCTGTCGTCCTGGGACAATATGGTCACGCCGGGAACGGCCGCCAGCGGCTGCACCTCTACCGGCTCCTGGAAGCGCACGCGCAGCCGCCGCACCGCAATATTAACCAGCGCTTCCGGCTCGGCCTCTTCGACAATCACTCCCTGGCGGATGATCGCCACACGCTCGGCAATCGTCTCCACCTCGGCGATGATGTGCGAGCTAAAAAAGACGGTTGCTCCCCCGGCCTGGGCCTCTTTGATCAGCCGGTAGACCTCCTGCTGCATCAGTGGGTCCAGGCCGCTGGTCGGCTCGTCCAGCAGCAGCAGCGGCGGGCGGGCCATCAACGCCTGCACCACCGCCACCTTCTGCTTGTTCCCCTTGGACATATTCTTGATCGTCAGGTTCAGGTCCAGCTCCAGCCGGTGCGCCAGCGTGCGCACGAAGGCCCAATCGACCCGGTTGCCGCGCAGCCGGCTGAAGTAGCGCAGGATCTCGGCGGCTGTCTGGTTCGGCTCCAGAGCCAGCTCGCCCGGCAGATAGCCTACCTGCTGGCACACGGCGACCGGATCGGCCTGCGGATCGATGCCGAAGACGCGGATGCTGCCGCTATCCGGCCGGATCAGGTCCAGCAGGCAGCGGATCGTCGTCGTCTTTCCGGCGCCGTTTGGCCCCAGAAAACCAACGATTTCGCCGGCCCGCACCTCCAGGTCCACGCCGCGCAGCGCCCGCACGTCGCCGTACGATTTTGTCAACCCCTCCACGACCAACGCCATTGTTTCCATCATGGTCCTTGCCTTTCTCTTGTTGCCGGCGCTGCCCACAGCCAGGACCGCTCCCCCGGCATCGCCAGCGCTCATACATTACCAAAAAACAGGGGGGTTGGCACTGCCGGGCAATATCTTGGAGCGCGGGCGTCCTCGCCCACCACGCCGCACGGACGGAATGTGTTCCTATCCTGTCTGGCGGGCTACGTCAGCGGGCCAGTGTGTGAAAGAGGTCGATACTCCGGGCCACGCCGGCAGCCGGCTCCCCTTCGCCCTGGAACTCGATGGTCACGGCGCCCTCATAGCCCACGCTCTGCAGCAGCGCCCATAGCTGCTCGTGCGGCAGCGTCGTCTCCCGGCCCTGCGCATCAAAGGTAGTCGTCTTGAGGTGGAAATGGTTGGCCCTTTCCACCAGCGCCTGCCACCAGCGCTCGCGCCGGCCGGTGGCTTCCTCCCCTTCGCCGGCGTCCATGTTGCTGGGGTCAAAGCAGCAGCCGAACTGCGCCTGCACCGGCTCCGCCAGCCGTGCCCGGACGCGGTCGAAGATACGCAGATGGCGGTCAATATCGCTGCTGATGCCCCAGTGGTTCTCCAGCGTGATGGCCGGCCCGCCGTTCCCGGCCTGGCTCTGCTGCACGAACGCCGCCAGCCGCGCCACGACCCGATCATCCCGCGCGGCGGGCGTCTGCGGGCTGCCGCCGAGGTTGACCCGCAGCAGGCGCACGCCCAGCCGCCGGGCCGCATCCAGTCCCCGTGCCAGGTAGAGGCGCTGCGCGGGCCACTGCCAGGCCGGCACGGTGAAATCGCTGTTGATGGTCCAACCGAGGAGTTCCGTCCCGTTTTCCGCGGCTTGCCGGCGCAGCTGCTCTAACGTGGTCCGGCTGTAGCGCCACAGCTCCGGCGGCGCGCCGGGCAACAGGTCGAGCAAAGGCCGGCGCAGGCGGCTGAGCGGCGGGGGCGGCAGTATGAAGTCGTTCGCTTCGATAGCCCGCAGCCCCAGCGCCGCCGCATCACGCGGCAGGTCCAGAAGAGACCACTGACCCGCGTAGTAGGGCGCGTGCCAGGACCAGGAGCTAACGGCAAGGAGTGGTTGGTTCATCGTTGCCCTACAAAAAAGAGCCTCCGGGATTTGATCCCCGGAGGCTCCATTGTAACGTCCCCCAATTCATAATCAACAGAATAATCTGGGGAACGTTACCACTCTCCCCGCATGGGCAGGTTACTTCTTGCGTAAGACGCCGACACTAAGGACGCCCATGAACATCACGGCGGCAGCGACGGCGGCGAAGGTAGCGTTACCGGCGCCGGCGACGCTGGCCCCGGTCATCGCTACCGCCGAGGGCTGGCAGAGGGGGCCAAGGATCGTACCCGCCGGCGTGAGGCCGCCGGCCTTAATCGCCACGTCAATCTCACCGCGTCCGGTCTCGCCGGCCACCGTAATATGGAAGAGATGGGTCTCGCCAAATCCTAGCTGTTCGTCGGCATCCTCGAATTTGATGCCGTCCACGCCGGTCGTCGGATCGGCGACATGCTCCACAGTGTAGGTGGTGGAAACACAGTTGTCGTACTCCGTGCCACAGACGGCGGGATCCATGGGTGTGGTGTAGGGGCCGGGCGTCGGGTTCGCTACTTTGCGTGCACATAGCCCGATGCCCAACGCCCAATGGCTGAGCGCCGGGTCATCACCCTGGCCATTATAAAGATCGGTCACGGCGTATTTGTAGGTTACCGCGGGCAGGTTCGATTCGTCAATCGCGTACAGATCCACCCGGAACTTATCGATGTTGTTGTGCGTTGCAACCCACGTATCTAGCGCTGCGACAGCGGCAAAAGCCGTAGCCGGCAGCAGGACAAAGACTGCAATCAAGAAGAAAATACGGTATTTAGCGACGGCGTTCGGCATGAGCGTTGTTCCTTATATCACTAAGGTTATGACCATGATAGATAGTACCTTTATACTATAGGTTCCTTTCGTTCCGCCTTACAACTCGGGGTCGGAGGCGGAAGCCGGCCGCCGGCAAGGGGCTGATTCCGCCGGAAGCCACTGCCGGACGATGCCGAAATGCAGTATAATGACGGCTACGAACCAGTGCGGTAGCCAGTACGGTGCGCCCGCCAGGGACGCCCCTGTTCTGGGAGGCCGAGAGAATGAAGGCGTTTCGACTGACAGGCTTGCGTCTGCGGCTGCTGTTGCTGGTCGCCGTGGCCATCGTTCCGGCGCTGGCTCTCGTCATTGCCGCGGGCCTTGAGGAGCGCGAGCGCGCCACCGCCGAGGCGCAAACGGAGGCCCGCCAGCTGGCTACCCTCGTCGCCACTCGGAACGACGACCTCATCCAGAGCGCCATTCTGCACGCCGAAACGCTGGGGCGTGTGCGCGTCGTGCGCGAAGCCGAGCAGCCAGAGTGCAACGCCCTGCTGCAGCAGATCATGGACGAGGCCGTTGCCTACTCCGGCATCTTCGTCATCGCACCCAACGGGGACGTGATCTGCAGCGCCCCGCCTGCCCCTCAGCCGGTCAACACGAGCGATCGACCTTTTTTCCAGGAAGCGCTGGCTCGCCGCGAGCTGCTGATCGGCCCATTTATCGTCGGCCGGATCACCGGCACGCCGACCCTGCCCGTCGTCTACCCGGTACTCGACGACCAGGGCAACGTGGAGGCTGTGGTCAGCGTCGGCATCGACCTGCACTGGCTCGAACGCTTTAACCTGGCGCTGGGAGACACCGGCCAAACCCTGCTCGTCTTCAACAACGAAGGGACGATTCTCTCTGTCTACCCGCCCGACAAGGCGACTATCGGCCAGCAAAGTGACGCGCCCCTGATCCGGCACGTCCTTGCCAATCCTGATGGCAGCACGACCGAAGCAGTGGGCCTCGACGGCGTGCGCCGGCTCTACGGCTACAGCCCGCTTAGCGAGCGGCCGGAAAATAACGCTTTTGTCGCCGTGGGCATCCCCACCAGCCAGGTCGTCGCCGGGGCGAACCGCGCCCTCTTCCGTAACCTCAGCGCCTGGATACTGATCATTGCCGGCGTCGGCCTCGCCTGGATGCTTAGCGAGATCCTTATCGCCGGCCGGGTTGACCGGCTCCTGCACACCACGGAGGCGCTGGCGGCTGGCGATCTCAGCGCGCGTACCGGCGTGCGTAAGGTTCGCGGGGAGCTGGATCACCTGGGCACGACGCTCGACGGCATGGCCGAATCGCTCCAGAAACAGATCGCGGAACGGCGTCAGGCGGAGCTACGGATGCGCAATCTGGCCCTGCAGCTGGCGACGGTCCAGGAAGAGGAACGGCGCGCGCTGGCCCTGGAGCTGCATGATCACGCGGGCCAGGTTCTTTCTGCCTTGCTTATCCATCTACAGCTCCTGGCCGATGAGCTGCCGCCGGAGATGGAGGAAGAGCGGCAGCGTCTCAACGAGGTGATTGGCCTCGGCACCTCCCTCGGCGAGGAGCTGCGCAGCCTGGCTCACTCACTGCGCCCGCCAATGATCGACCGCCTCGGCCTCGACGGCGCGCTGCGCGTTCTCTGCGAGGAGCTGTCCTACCATACCAACCTGCCCATCACCTACCAATCAGCCGAGCTTCCCGAGCTGGACGACATTGTCGCCGTCTCCTGCTACCGCTTTGTCCAGGAAGCGCTGAACAACGTCACCCGCCACGCTCAGGCCAGCCAGGCTGCGGTCACCCTGAGCAGGGAGGACACGCACCTGACTCTGGAAGTAGTGGACGACGGCGCCGGCTTTGAGCCGGAGAACGCCACCGGCCTCGGTCTGTTGGGGATGCGCGAGCGAATTGAAAGTATCGGCGGCCAGCTGACGATCAACTCGGCGCCGGGCGCCGGCGCCCACCTCGTGGCGCGCGTACCGCTCTAGCCGCGGCTTGTCGGTGCACCCGCTTGCCCCTTCCCACCAGTCGCACACTACGCTAATATGGGCTTATGCGCATGCTCAGACGGTCCGCGCTCACGCTTCTGCTCTTGCTTCTGGCCCTGCTGCCGGCCGGCTGCCAGCCGCCACTGTCCGGAACGCTGCCTGCCACACCCACTGCGGAGCAGGTCGCCATCACCGTCTATTTCACCGACTCCAACCGCTATGCCGAGGCCATCGAGCCGTTTGAAGTGGCCGTCAGCCGCATGGCGCCGGCTGGAAGCAACCTGCCTGAGGCGGTGCTCACAGAGTTCTTCCGCGGCCCAACGGCTGAGGAGGCCGAACAGGGTCTGGCGGCCATTACCAGCGGCGCGACGGGCTTTCAGGCGCTGCGCATCGACGAAGATGGCGTGGCCTACGTCACACTGGAGGGACCGTGCAGTTCCATGGGCGCTACCTACACCATCGCCCAGCCGCTGATGAAGAATCTCCGGCAGTTCCCCGACATCGACTACGTCAAGATCTACGACGCCGAGGGGCAAACCGGACAGCCGGAAGGCCTCAGCGACTCGATCCCCTTCTGCCTGGAGCCGTAGCGACGCTGCTCGAACGACCGGACCAGGAGGGCGAGGACGCGCGCAGTCGTTCCCGGCCGTTCATACTATCATCCGGCCGGCCGCTTGAAGATCCACAACTCCTCGCTGGTTACGCCGGCCGCCTGTGTGCCGAGCGCACTGGCTTCTGGAGAGATAGCTACCAGCTCCCAGCCTTCATCTCCCAGCCCGGCAAGCAGTTCTTTGGGTTCCATATCCCACCGGCCGATGCGGAAGAGCCCGACCTCGCGTTTCCTGACGATTGTCTTGTATTCCCACCTCTGCATGGCGAATCTCCTGAGTTCGGATGGCTGCCGGCGCGTACCGCACAGACGCTGACTAACGCGGCAGCCGCTCGACGATCGTCGCCGTAGCCATCCCGTGGCCGATGCACATCGTCTGCAGGCCGAACTGCCCGTCTACGGCATCCAGCCCGGCGAGCATCTTGGCCATCAGGCCCGCGCCCGTCGCCCCCAGCGGGTGGCCGTGGGCAATCGCCCCGCCCCAGGGGTTCACCTTCTCGAGGTCGGCCTGCACCTCCCTCGCCCAGGCCAGCACGACCGTGGCAAAGGCCTCGTTAATCTCGATCCAATCCATATCGGCCATCGTCAGGCCTGCCCGTTCCAGCGCCAGCCTGGTCGCCGGGATGACGCCGGTCAGCTGCAGCGTCGGGTCGTCGCCGACGGCCACGCGAGCCAGGAAACGCGCCCGCGGCCGGTAGCCCTCTGCCTCGGCCCATTCCCGGTCCGCCACGAGCACCGCCGAGGCGCCGTCGCTGATCTGGCTTGCGTTGCCCGCCGTCACCACGCCATTGCCCCCGGGGCGGAAGATGGTAGGCAGCGCCGCCATCTTCTCACGGCTCACGACCGGCCGGATACCCTCGTCGCGCGCCAGGGTCACCGGTCGGCCCTCGGCGTCGAGTCCCGGCTGCGGGAGAATTTCGCTGTGGCAGCCGGCCTCGGCCGCGGCGTGCGCCCGGCGGTGGCTCTCCGCCGCGTATCCGTCTACGTCGTCGCGCGTCAGCCCCCAGCGGTCGGCGATGCGCTCGGCGCTCTCCCCCTGGTGGACCAGCTCATAGGCGGCGAGCAGCTCCGGGTTCAGCGTCTCGAAGCCGCCGCCGATGCTGCTGAACATCGGCACGCGCGTCATATTCTCCACGCCGGCGCCAATCGCAACGGTCATATCGCCCGCGGCAATGGCCTGGCTGGCAAAATGTACGGCCTGCTGGCTGCTGCCGCACATCCGGTCCAGGGTTACTGCCGGCACGCGCACCGGAAAGCCGGCAAGCAGTGTCGCCAGCCGGCCGACGTTCGCCCCCTGCTCGCTCACCTGAGTTACACAGCCGGTGACGACATCCTCGACCGCTTCAGAAGGCACGCCGGTACGGGCCATCAACCCCTGCAAAACCGCCGCCAGCAGCGAATCGGGCCGTGTCTCCCGATAGGCGCCACCGCGCCGCCCGAACGGCGCGCGCACCGCGTCCAGAATGACTGCTTCGGCCATGGTCCACCTCCACTTTGTGCCTGACTGTTCTGATTGTAGCGCAGGTCGCGGCAATCTGCCCTTCGCCATACCTCTGCGCGCGGATAACCTGCCCTGGTGCCTCTCCTCAGATGGGCCTGTAAATGGCGATTAATACCTATTGCGAACAAAGGGTCGCTTCTTGAAAATGGCCCTCTTGTGGCTGCCAGAAGGAGCACTTATTTTTATGCCATCTATCCCTTTTGATCCGTCCATCGTCTCCGTACGGCTCCAGCTGGCGGAGATAATTTAGGGAGCGCTGCGTCGCCAGAACATTCCCCTCGAGCGCACCCCGTCCGTCATTCAGACCATCCAGAAGCACGTAGAGCTTGCGGCGCAGCACGACCGCGTGCCCGAGCACGCCAACGGCACCTTCGCCCAGGAGGTCGTCGATGAGATCGTCGGTTACGGTCCGCTGGAGGCGCTTCTGTCGGACGCCTCAGTGACCGAAATCATGGTCAATGGCCCGCACCAGGTCTATGTGGAGCAGGCCGGCAAGGTCTATCTCTCGCCCACGCGCTTCCTCAACGACGCCCATGTCGAGCGGATCATCAACCGCATCGTCGCGCCGCTCGGCCTGCAGGCAGACGCCAGCAATCCACTGGTCGACGCACGCCTGCCCGATGGCAGCCGCGTCAATGCCATCGTGCGCCCCTGCGCCATCGACGGGCCAACCATTACCATCCGTAAGTTCCCCGAAGATCGGCTGGGCATCAACGATCTGCTGCGCTTTGGTACCCTGGACGAGGACATGGCGCTCATACTGAAGGCCGCCGTCGTCAGCAAGCTGAACATCCTCATCAGCGGCGGCACAGGCAGCGGAAAGACGACCCTGCTCAACGTCCTCTCCGGCTTCATCCCGCAGGGAGAGCGCATCGTCACCATCGAAGACGCCGCCGAGCTGCGCCTGCACCAGCCGCACGTCGTCCGGCTGGAGGCACGGCGCGCCCACGACAACGGCGAGCGCACTGTGTCTATCCGGGATCTGGTCATCAACAGCCTGCGCATGCGCCCGGAACGCATCGTCGTCGGCGAGTGCCGCGGCGGCGAGGCGCTGGACATGCTGCAGGCGATGAACACGGGCCACGACGGCAGCCTGACGACGATCCATGCCAACACGCCGCGCGACGCCATCAGCCGCCTGGAGACGCTGGTGCTCATGGCCGGGATGGAGCTGCCCATCGAGATCGTGCGCCGGCAGATCGCCTCGGCCATCCAGCTCATCGTGCAGCAGGCGCGCCTGCGCGACGGCAGCCGCAAAATCGTCAGCATCAGCGAAATCACAGGCATCGAAGGGACGTACGTGGTCATGCAAGAGCTATGGCGCTTCGACGAGAAAGGCCAGGACCAGGCCGGCCGCGTCATCGGCGAGTTCAGCGGCACCGGTCTGCGGCCTTTCTACAATGACCGCTTCGAAATGCACGGCTTTAAGCTGCCGCCCAGGATGTTCCTGGGTAAGGGCACGACGAGCAGCTTCGGCAGGCGTTAACCTTGCCGCGCAACCGGCGAGATGGTGAACGCCTGTCCTCGCCGGGATCGCCTGCGAGTCCTCATTGCACCCAGACGCGCCGGCCCCTAATCTGCCCCTGGCTCTGCCAGACGCCGGGCGACCGGCACAAAAGTACTGCCGACCGGCCCCGTCATACATGCTATCATGCCGGTTTATCTAGATAACGCCGGGAGAAGTATGTCGTCTTTTATTGGCGCTTTCGCGGCGTCGTTATGGATTCATCTTCATCATTGGATCAATATGAAAGAAGAACTTGCGCGCGAGCTGGCGCAACACATCATTCACGAAAAAAGATCGGCGATAGGATGATTTTCCCCATCAACGGAAGTCAGGAGCTGATCATCGTCACTGTGGTCAAGACATACTACGACCCGAGAGTCGTCAATACGCAATTCCTGCACCTTAACGGCAAGACCTGCCCAACGTGTGGCGGCAGAGGGCACGTCTAGGGCTGTGTGACGCCGGCAGGTCTACCGGCCCGCCCGGGCGACGACTAGAGTGGGTCGCCGCAGGCCCAGAGACTCGGCAGGCCGCCGGTGTGCAGGAAGATGACGTGCTCTTCTTCACCGAATTCGCCGCGGTCGATCAGCTCCAGCAGCCCGGCGAAGGCTTTCCCGGTGAAAACCGGATCCAGCACGATCCCTTCCGATTGCGCCATGAGACGGATCGCCGACCGAAAGTTCGCAGCCAACCGGCCGTCGCCGTGATCAGGAGACGGCCCGCCGAGCAGCGGGATTTCCTCTGGCCGGAACCGCCTTTCCTCGCCCAACGTCGCACATAACGCCCCGGCCAGCCGGGCCACGCTCGCCGGAAACCCTTTCCACAGATTTTCGACATCCAGCCCCAGGACGCGTATAGGAGAGCGCAAGAGGTAGAATCCGGCGAGCATGCCGGCCAGCGTGCTCCCCGTCCCGGCCGCCATAACGACCGTCGTGCGGGCAGGCGGCAGGCCCAGCGATGCGGCCTGCGCCTGGATCTCTGCCGCAGCAGCCACGTAACCCAGGCAGCCCGTGACGTGATGCCCGCCGACGGGAATGAAGTAGGCGTCGCGCCCCACCCACAACCGGGCGACGAGCCGCACCAGGCGGTTCGTCGTCTCCAGCGTCATGCTGCCGTCGCCGCCTCCGCCAAAGGGGATGTAGTGCATGTGGGCGCCAAACAGCGCGTCCAGCAACAGGTTGCCCTCCGGGTGGGGCGGGCGGCGGGCAAAAAAGAGCAGGTGGGCCTCGACGCCCACCTGGGCGCAGGCGGCTGCCGTCATCCGGGCGTGGTTCGACTGCAGGCTGCCGAAGGTTACTGCTTTCCGCTGCCCTTTCCGTAACAGGTCGGCCATAAAGAACTCCAGGGCGCGCCCCTTGTTGCCGCCCAGACCCGGCCCAAAGCCATCGTCCCGCTTGATCCAGAGGCGCGGGCCGCCCAACTGGCTGCTCAGGCGCCCCAGCTCCTCCAGCGGCGTGGGCAGCCCCGCGTAGCGCAGGCGCGGGAAAGCGGCCAGTCGCCGCTCCAGCTCCGCTGCCGTCAGCCCGCCGGCCATCTCAACCGCCGCCCAGCAGATGCGCGGCCAGCCGTTTCGCCAGGCTAATGATCGTGAGCACGGTCGGCCGGGCCAGCGCCTCGGGAAAAACGCTGGCGTCACAGACGTAGAGATTGGCGATCTCGGTAGCCAGGTTGGCGTCGAGCATCTCCCCGATGCGCACGGTTCCCGAAGGGTGGGTGCCGCGCAGCGGCGTGGTGAAGATGGTGTCCGGATCGCAGCCCGCCCGGCGCAGGATGCGGCCCGCAACCTCCTCCGCGCGCGCCAGCCGCCGGCGGTCGCCGCCGGTCAGCCCTTTGCTAATGCGACCGGCAATGTCCACGCTGCCGCTGATTTCGTCCTTGAGCTTGATCATCACGCCCAGGGTATGGCCCCAGCGGCGCCAGGTCAGGGGGTAAGCCGGCCCTTTGCGCGCCATGATAATCGGGTACATCAACCAGGGGTCAATCAGGGTCGAGAAGAGCACGCCCAGCTCGTCGTCGGCGTAGCTCCAGGTCATCGGCGGTTCGTGGCCGATCCCCTTGTAGGGTGCGTGACCGTAAACCATCACTGTCGTGTCCATCGTCATCCCCCGCCCGGCGTCGAAGAGGCCGCTCCGGCGCAGCAGCACGGCCGAGCCGATGCCGCCCGCAGCCACGATGACGGCGTTCGCGCGCACAACAAACGGTTCCCCCGCCACCTGACCGCGCACCCCCTCTGCTCCCCCTCCCGTAATCAACACCTGTTCCGCCCTGGCCCCTGTCCACAGCTCCGCACCGGCGGCGACGGCGTCGTCCACGTAGGCAGCCGCGTTCCATTTAGCGCCGCAGCGGCAGCCCAGCATACAGTGTGCGCCGCAGTCGAAATTGGCCGTCGGGCGCATGAACTTCTCCTGCGGCTCCCAGGCCATGCCCAGCTCCGTGCCGGCAGCGGCGATCCGCGTGGACGCCGCGCCCCGCAGCGCCGGCGGCAGGGGGGCAATGCCCAGCTCGGCCGCCGTCTCGGTCGCATACGCTTCCAGCTCGATCCCGTATCTCGCGCGCCACCACGGCAGCGGGGCCGCGGCACAGCCGGCGAACATGCTCGTGGCGCCCCCGACCATCAGAGGGCGGATGATATTCAGCCCTTCCTTCGTGAACAACAACGCGTGCTTATCGGTGTAGAGCAGCGCCCCCGGGTAGGTGCCATAGAGCGGGTGGTCGCGCCACTCTCGCCCCCGTTCCAGCAGCAGGACCTCCCGGCCGGCCCGCGCCAGCTGCCGCGCGACGGTCGCGCCGCCCGGCCCCGTGCCCACGACCACAAAATCTGTCTCCTTTTCTTTCATAACCCTATCTATTCTGGCACGACGTTTCTGATCAGGCTGGCGAGCATGCCGGCGAACGTAGCGGCCCAGGCCAGCAGGGCGATGAAGACGAAGGCACGCGGAATGGCCTCCAGGAAAGGCAGCTCCAGAGCCTGGGCAAGGCGCAGCGTGCAGACGGTATACATACCCAGCGGAAAGACCATTCCCCAGTACTGGGGATCATAGCGCAGGGGAAAGCGCCGGTAAAGATGGCGCCAGGCGCCGAGGATAAAGAGGAGCGGAATCCACCAGGTGGCGGTGGCCCAGAAGAACAGGGTGAAGCCCTTCAGGAAGGGAAGCAGCTCCTGTAGAAGCGGCCACTGTCCGGCCTGCAGCATCAGAGTCGCCCCGGCAAGAGTCGTGATCGCCACCGCCCCCATGTTGATCCAGTAGGGTGGCGTCAGGTTCCCACTGTGCAGGGGCCGGAAAGAAAAGCGGTAAAAGATGATCGTGATAACCAGGATGTAGAGCATGCCGCCCAACAGGTACATGCAGAGCGTGAAAAAGAGCAGCGCCTCCCGGTAAGCGACGACCGCCGTCGAAAGCAGCGTGCCCAGCTTGGAGACCGACTGCGTGGCGACGATAGCCAGCAGCCAGGAGCCATTCAGCCCTACTTCCAGCGCCGGCTTTTCCTGAACCGTCGTGATGACGGTAAAGAAGGTGTACATGATCACCAGCCAGAGCGCGATGCCCAGGAGCCAGAGCGCGAGCGCTGGCGTCTCGCTTCCGGCAATGATGAGGAGCTGGCTGCCGAGAACGCAGGTGCCGGCGACGATGGTGAAGAAGCCCGGCGCGCGGGCATGGCTGGTCAGGTCGGCCCGCACTTCAGGCCAGTAGCGCCAGAGGCGCACCAGGAGCAGGAGCCAGAGGATGGCGTAGGCGACGAGGTTGAGCACTAGCAGCGCCTGGGCCACCACGGGCATCTCCAGGAGGAAGGCGGCAATGGAGACAATCCCGGTAGCCATCACCAGAGCAAAGTAGCCGGGGAAGAGCGTGGCAATCTGCGCTGAGAGGGCCGGCCGGGCAACGCCGGCGTCAGTCGAGGCCATAGAGATAGTAAAGGAGGCCAAGATTCAGGCCCAGGGCCACCAGGCTGGCAATGGCGGCGGGCAGCAGAATAGCCGTATCGCCGCCGAGATAAGCGTTCATCGTCGCCGTAAAGAGCCATAGCTGCAGGATGACGAGCGTCGCCACCAGCAGCAAAATGCCAGTCGCTATCGTGCTGCGCTGCGCGCGTGAAAAGCGCGAGCGCTTCGTCCGCCGGGAAGGGATGCGCCGCTTCATCGCGTCCTCGGCTCGATACCGGTGGCGTAAACGGCGCCATCGGCCACTTCCAGCGTGACGCGCGCCAGCGGCCGGCGGGGAGGGCCGGCGAGCGGCCGCCCGGTGAGCAGGTCAAAGATGCCCTCGTGGCAGGGGCAGTGCAGCTCGCCCGCTTCCACGTCGGCAATGACCGGGCAGGTCAGGTGCGTGCATTGCTGCTCGTAGGCGACAAACGTCTCCTCATCCACGCGCACCAGCAGCCGCGCCGGGCTGTTCTGAGGATAATCGAAGACGAGGCTGCCGCCGACCGGAATCTCTTCCACGCGGGCTACAGCCTGGCGGCCCGGCTCCTCGCGCCGCCGCAGCAGGCTGCTGACCAGCAGCCAGAGCTGCCCGGCAGCGAAAGCGCCGCTGGTCAGAATGAGGAACTTGACGAAATCGCGCCGGGTGATGTACTGGTCTTCGGGCCAGTCCACCGGGAAGTCCCGCCGCCATTTCGGCTGGTCCTCCAGCGGCCTGCCGTCCGGGGGGATCGTTATCTCGTCGGGATCATATCGGGCGGGTGGCTCGGCCATCACAGCGCCTCCTCAGACGCATACAGGTTCGCCAGCAGCAGGTCCAACTCCGCCGGGGCAGCGACGCCATCCTGGGTGGACGGAGGCTGGAACATCGAGGCGGCGACGTCTACCAGGCTGATGGGCTGCTGGCGCGGCACCATCGTATAGACGCCGGTGGTAATCGTCTGCCGCCCGAACTGGAAGCTGTTGACCGGCCGCGAGCGCGGGCGCAGGCGCTCAATCTCCTCCCGCGTCCCGTAGAAGAGCGCCTGGCTGGAACAGACGCTGGCGCACATCGGCTTCAGCCCGACCGAGGTGCGGTCGTAGCACATGTCGCACTTCATCATCAGGTTCATCGTGTTGTTCATCTTGGGGATGCCGAAAGGGCAGGCAAGCACGCAGTTGTTGCAGGCGATGCAGCGCGGCTTGCGCGCCGTCTGTACCACGCCGTCGGCCGTGCGCTTGATGGCGTCGGCCGGACAGACCTCGGCGCAGGTGGGCGAGTCACAGTGCATGCAGATAACGGGCACCGTCTGGGTGGAGATCGACCGGTCCACGTAGTCGAGCTGGATCATCGACAGCCCCTTGTGTGTATCGCACTCCGTACAGGCCTGGACGCAGGCGTTGCAGCCGATACAGCGGCTCGGGTCGATGAAAAAATGATACTCCTGCGGTTTCGCCATAGCGCCTCCAGGATAATCAATTGTCGGAGCGAATCAGGCGAACGGGCGAACGCGGGAGCGATGAGAGGATCGACCGTCGCGGCCGGCCGGACTTGCTTACGCGACTGCCACGACGTCAATGTCCGCCTTGGCAAGCCGTACGGCGCAGACCTTGTATTCGGGAATCCTGGAAATCGGGTCCTGGGCCGAGATCGTCAGCTGGTTCACACTGCTTCTGTCGGGCCAGTGGTAGGGAATGAAGATCGTGTCGGGCCGGATCGTGCGCACGACGCTCGCGCGCAGCGTCACGGACCCACGCCGGCTTTCCGCGGTCGCCCAGTCCCCATCGGCGATGCCCAGCTTCTCGGCCAGGCTGGGGTGAAGCTCGATGCGCGGCTACGGATACTGGTCCACGAGCGGGCCGATGCGCCGGGTCTGGGCGCCGGAAAGATACTGGCTGACCACCCGGCCGGTCGTCAGGTAGAGCGGGTATTCCTCGTCCGGTTCTTCGGCCGGCGGGGTGTAGACGGGCACGTTGAAGCGCGCCCGCCCGTCCGGGAAGTAAAACGGCCCCCTGCCCTGGGCAACCGGGTTCCAGGAGCCCGGCTCGAAGAGGCGCGGTGTGCCCGGATGGTCCTCGCTGTAGCAGGGCCAGAAGACGCCGTACTGCGCTTCTATCTTCTCGTAGGTAATGCCCGAGTAGTCGGCGATCCCGCCGGCCGAAGCCACGCGCAGCTCGTCGAAGATCTCGCGCGGGCTCTGGAAGCGAAAGCCCTCCGGCCGGCCCAGGGCCTCGGCGATGTCCTGGATGATGATCCAGTCCTGGCGGGCATCGCCGGGGCAGTCGATCGCCTTGTTCCACTTGATCACGCGCCCTTCGGCCTGCGTCACGGTGCCCTCGTCCTCCTCGTGCAGAGAGCCGGGCAGGATCACGTCCGCGTAGCGCCCGGTCTCGCTGAGGAAAAAGTCGATGGCTACGTAAAACTCCAGCTTCTCCAGCTGCTCGCGCACGTAGCTATTGTCGGGCAGCGAGACCAGCGGGTTGAAGCAGATACTCAGCAGCCCCTTGATGTTCCCGCGGTCGATCTCGCGGAAGATCTCGTAGGCATCGGCTCCCGGCTGAGGCAGATCCTCCAGCTCCATGCCCCAGACGCCGGCAATAGTGGCCCGGTGCTCCGGGTTGGCCAGGTCGCGCCCGCCGGGAAGCTGGTCGCACTTCTGCCCGTGCTCCCGGCCGCCCTGGCCGTTGCCCTGCCCGGTAATCGTCGAATAGCCACAATTTGGCCGGCCAATGCGTCCGGAGGCCAGCACGAGGTTGATCGCCCCCAGCACATTCTGCACGCCGTGCGTGTGGTGCTCGATGCCCCGCGCGTGCATCAGGAAGCTCGTCTTCGCCGTGCCCCACCATTCGGCCGCCTGGCGGATCGCCTTCTCGGCGATCCCCGTGGCCTCGGCCGTGCGCGCGGGCGTCCACTCGCGGGCATCCTCGGCCACCTGCTCGAAGCCGGTCGTGTGCTGCTCGATGAAATCATGGTCCAGCCAGTCGTTGGCGATCATCAGGTGCAGGATGCCCTTAAAGAGCAGCACGTCGCGGCCCGGCTTGATGGGCATGAACAGATCGCAGGTGCGGGCGATGGGCGTCACCCGGGGATCGACCACGATGATCTTCGCGCCGTGTTCCCGCGCCTGCCAGACGTAGTCGCTGGTGATAGGGTGGCACTCGCCGATGTTGGCGCCGCTGATCCAGACGACGTCCGTCCCGATGATGTCGCTGAAGGGATTGCCGCCCCGGTCGATGCCAAACGCCTTTTTGCTGGCCGCCGCCGCGCTGACCATACAGAGCCGGCCGTTGTAGTCGATGTTCGCCGTGCGCAGGCACATGTGGGCGAACTTGCCCATCAGGTAGCTCTTTTCCGTCGTCAGGCTCGCCCCGGAGAGGACGGCGAAGGCATCGCGCCCGTACTGCTCCTGGATGCGGGCGATCTCGCCCGCCACCCGGTGGATCGCCGTGTCGTAGACCACCGGACTGAAGCCGGACTCGGCCGACGGATCGCGCTGCAGCGCGGTCAGGAGCCGGTCGGGATGGGCGCCCTGCAGGTAACGTTTGACGCCCTTGGGGCAGAGCTTGCCCCGGTTAAACGGAAAATCGTACCAGGGCTCGAAGCCGATGACTGGACTTCCCCCGCTTCAGTGGACAGGTGAAAACGATTCACTGACCAGCTGATGGTGCTGTAGCTCAAAGGCAGCCGGACTCAGGTAGCCGAGCTTCGAGTGCAGCCGCCGCCGATTATAGAACACTTCCATGTACTCAAACAGCTCTCTTCTCGC